>VYLG01000233.1_pt1 | contig 12381 bp, 11 predicted proteins | sample 5114351 | NCBI WGS metagenome assembly VYLG01 (sample SAMN12291798, study PRJNA351875) | freshwater metagenome | isolation source: freshwater lake | place: USA: Michigan, Kent Lake | collected 2013-08-15
CCCAGCGGCGCCGGTGGCGCCAGCGGCGCCGGCAGCGCCAGCGGGCCCCTGGGGGCCGGTCTCGCCATCACCGCCACAGGCGGACAGGATCAGAAGGGCGAGAAGTTGCAACCCGCCCAAAGCAGGCCGACGTGTGTGGCGCGGAATCATGGGGCTCCCTCGTAGGTGTTCTTGCTCCATGCCGAACCTGCGATCACCACCGCAGAGGTCGACGCACGGAACCGAACCCCATTCTTGAGTCGCCCTCGCGCCAGGCATCCTCTAGGTTTCCCTAGAGCGATCCCTCACCTGGATGCCTAGTTGTGCCACCACGGATCCGTCTGCTCCGAGCCTCGAGCCAGCCCACAACCTGCAGCAGGGCGCGCACTCGGTGGCTGCTGGCAAGGCGGCGCAGCTAGCGGACTGACATCTTCGTGCGCCCCTCAGCGGTGCACCTCGGCCTCGCCGTGCGCGGCCAGCAGTTCCATCAGCTGCTTGCGGATCAGGATGCCCGGGCGGTCGGAGTCCATGCTGAACTCCACGCCGCGGCGGCGCAGGTCGACCACGGCGTCGGGGTCGGTGGACTCGAGGATGTCCTTGTCCTCGCGCGTGATGACGTGGTCGAAGTCGATCAGCATCTGCGCGGGGCAGTCGGCTTCGGTGTCGTTGCGGAACAGCCACTGGCACAGCTGGATGTGGCCGTCGTCGATGGGCGTGAAGCCGTTCAGGATGACGTGGCGCACGCCGCTGGGGTACTCGATGTCGAGCCGGCGCGCGAACGGCAGGTAGTAGGCGTTGCGCATGTGCCGCTGCGTGATCGGCTCGGTGGTGCCGCTCACGCGATGGAAGGCCGGCGGGTTGGTGGCGGCGATCACCGTTTCGGCATGGAAGCCACCGTCCTGCTCGACGAGCTCGTACCGGCTCGGCTTGGGCTGCGCCGCCACGCCGAAGGTGGCGCGGTGCACGAAGCTGAAGTGGCTGTTGTCGAAGCTGTTCTCCAGCGCGCGCACCGGGCTCGTGGCCCAGACCTCGTGGAACTGGAAGATCGTGCGCCAGCCCGGCGCGCCGAACTCGGGCATCTCGGGCATCGGGGCGATCGGCTCCTCCAGCGCCACCCAGGCGTAGCCGTAGGCGGCCTGGCAGCGGTAGGCCGGCGTGCAGTAGCCCTCGGGGATGGCGCGGCCCTCGTCGTACTGCGGGATGCGGATCACGCGGCCGGTGCCGTCGTACGTCCAGCCGTGGTAGCCGCACTCGAGCGCGCCGTTGACGCAGCGGCCCTTGCTCAGCCGGGCCGTGCGGTGGCAGCAGCGGTCCTTCAGCGCCTTGGGCTCGCCATCGGCGCCGAGCCACAGCACGATGGCCTCGCCCAGCAAGGTGAAGGGCTGCGGCGTGCCGCCCTGCAGCTGCGTGAGCGGCATCACCGGATGCCAGAACTTGCGGAAGACGGGTTGGCGGGTGACGAGCATGCGTTCAGCGTAGCAGGAGCCGTGCCGCCGTCACAGGGCTGTCGCACGCGCGGCGAAGACTCCGCAGCGTCCGTCCCCTACAAGATGCGAGGAGCTTCCATGATCAAGACCCTGTTCGCCGCGGCCGCCGTGACCGCGCTGTCGGCCACCGCCCTGCCCGCCGTGGCCCAGTACAACACGCTCGATGGCGCCCGGCCGATCGTCATCGGCCACCGCGGCGCCTCCGGCTACCGGCCGGAGCACACGCTGGAGTCCTACCGCGTCGCCATCGAGATGGGCGCCGACTACATCGAGCCCGACCTGGTGATGACGAAGGACGGCGTGCTCGTCGCCCGCCACGAGCCGGTGATCGGCGGCACCACCAACGTCAGCCTGCTGCCCGAGTTCGCCGACCGCCGCACGACCAAGGTGATCGACGGCGTGACCTACGCCAACAACTGGTTCGCCGAGGACTTCACCCTGGCCGAGCTGAAGACGCTGCGCGCCATCCAGACCCGCGGTCGCGACCCGAGCTACGACGGCCTGTTCGAGGTGCCGACGCTGGCCGAGGTGATCGCGCTGGCGCAGAGCGAGAGCGTGCGCCTGGGCCGCCCGATCGGCATCTACCCGGAGCTGAAGCACAGCACCTACACCAACACGGTGGCGCAGAGCCTGGGCTTCGGCCCCAACTACTTCGAGAACCAGCTCGCCACGCAACTGCACGCCGCCTACGGCAACACGCGCTCGGCGCCGGTGTTCATCCAGAGCTTCGAGGTGAGCAACCTGCAGTACCTGAACGGCGTGACGGACATCAAGCTGGTGCAGCTGATCGACGCCGACGACGTCAACGCCGACGGCTCGATGTCGCTGGTGCCGCCCTACGAGCGGCCCTGGGACTTCGTCGTCAACGGTGACACGCGCACCTTCGCCGACCTGCTCACCGCCACCGGCCTGGGCTTCATCAGCACCTACGCCGACGGCGTGGGCCCCTGGAAGCCCTACCTCGTGCGCACGGTGGCCGACGGCATCGACCGCAACGGCGACGGCGTCATCGACATCCGCGACCGCCGCGTCGACGGCAGCACCGGCGTCATCGAGGCCGCGCACGCCGCCGGCCTGCTGATCCACACCTGGACCTACCGCAACGACGCCAGCGGCTACGGCTTCACCGACCCGGCCGAGGAGATGGCGTACTACATGCGGCTGGGCGTGGACGGCGTGTTCACCGACTTCCCCGACACCGGCGTGGCCGCGCTGGCCCTGGTGCCGGAGCCGGGCACGTATGCGCTGATGCTGCTGGGGCTGGGCGCGGTGGGCGTGGCGGCGCGGCGCCGCCGGGCCTGAACGCGCTAGAAGCTCGGCAGTGTGGCCAAGCTCACGCGGCCGGCGGCAACGTCGGCCGCGATGCGCTCGCGCTCGGCCCAGCCGCGCAGCTTGCCGGGGTTGAGCAGGCCCGCCGGGTCAAAGCGCATCTTGGTGGCCACGACGTCGGGGTTGACCTGGCCCTGCTTGCCGTCTTCCACCACCCACACGTGCGGGTTGGCGATGTACACGCCGTGCTCGCGGTGGATCTGCATGACCTCGTCGAGCCGCTCGTCGCTGCGGTAGCGCACGAGCTGCAGGCCCGAGCAGGTCATCGCGCCTTCCTTGGTGCGGATGAACTCCAGGTGCGTGAGCACCTCGTCGCCGAAGTGTGCGCGCAGCGCCCGTGCCTGCGCCTTGTGGCGGCCGGCCTCGAAACCGCTCTGGATGTAGGTGAGCGACTTGTCCACCTTCATCGCGTGCAGTGTGGTGTGGTTCCAGGTGTACTCGACGATCGTGCGGTTGCTGCTCTTCACCTCGGCCGCGGTCTTGCGGTGGGTGATGCGGCCGCCGAACTCGGCCACCAGCTGCTGCAGCGCCGGCTCGCTGGCCTCGGCCACGAGCACGAAGACGGCGTGGCTGCCGGGCGTCATCGTGCCCTTCAGCAGCGGCGTGGCGGCGAGCAGCAGGTCGGGGATGGGCGCGGCCTGCAGCGTGACGCTCTTCTTGATGACACCCGGCGCGTGGGCCAGCGCGTCGGCAAAGTCGATGGCCGCGTCGAAGGCCTCGAAGCACACGATGGCCTCGAGCCAGGCGTGCGCCGGGGCGAGTGCCACCTCGAGCTCGAGCACGAGGCCGTTGGTGCCGTACACGTGGTGCAGCAGCAGCGCCTCGGGGGCGCGCAGCTCCACGGTCTTCGGTTCGGGCTCGATGGTCATGGCGCGCACGCCCATCACGTTGCCGGTGCTGGCCAGCGGGCCGAAGTTGATGCTGCCGACGCCGCCGAAGCCGCCGCCGTAAAGGCCGCCCAGCGTGGCGCTGCGGAAGGTGCTGGGCACGCAGCGCAGCTCCCAGCCCGCCGGCTGCGTCTGCCGGTCCATCTCCATCATGCGGATGCCGGCCTGCGCGCGGCCCACGCCGCCTTCGCACCACAGCAGCTTGTTGTAGGCGCTCAGGTCCAGGATGACGCCGCCATGCAGCGGCATGCACTGGCCATAGTTGCCGGTGCCGCTGCCGCGCACGGTGATCGGCACGCGCTCGGCGGCGCAGGCGGCCACGACGGCGCGGATCTCGTCCTCGGTCTTCGGGCGCACCACGGCGTGTGCGCGCAGGTGCTCGAGCTGGCGCTTGAGCACGGGGCTGAACCAGTAAAAGTCCTGACTCAGGCGCTCGACGCGACTGTCGGTGATCCACTCCAGCGCCGGCAGGCGCGCCGCGATGGCGGCGGTGGCGGCGGCCACACGGGCAGCGTCGAATTCGGGGGCGGTCGGGGCGTTCAAGGCAGGGTCCTGACGAAGGCCTCGGCTTCGGCGCGCAACTGCGCCATGTCGAGGCCCGGGATGCTGTCGTTCTCCACGACCACGCGGCCGTGGCACAGCAGCCACTTCAGCGTCGGCCGGCCGCCGCTGGCCACCGGGCCGATGGCGGGGTCGCGCAGGCCGAAGTGGCGCGGCTGGTCGAGGTCGTAGACGGCGATGTCGGCGGCCATGCCCGGCTGCAGCGTGCCCACGCCGGGCAGGCCCAGCACGCGGGCACCGCCGGCCGTGCCGATGTGGACGACGTCTTCCACCGTCATGGCCGCGCTGTGCCCGCCGGGCTGCACGGTCCGGTGGCCGGGGCTGCGTGCGTCGTTGCGCTCACCGGCGCGCGGATCGGCCCGGTGCACCAGCCAGGCCATGTGCGCTTCGCTCGCCATGTCGGCGGCCTCGTTGCTGGCCGCACCGTCCACCGCCAGGCCCACGGGCACGCCGAGTGCCATTGCCTCGGGGATGCGGGCGATGCCGCTGCCCAGGCGGCCGTTGCTCTGCGGGCAGTGGGCGATGCCGGTCTGCGTGTCGGCGCAGATCTGCAGGTCGGCGTCGGACAGGTGCACCATGTGCGCGTACCAGACGTCCTCGCCGACCCACTCGTGCTCGGCCACGAACTGCATCGGCGACATGTTGTGCTGCTCGCGGGCCCAGCGCACGTAGTCGTAGGTTTCGTTCAGGTGGCTGTGCAGCCGGATGCCCAGGCACCGGGCCTCGCGCGCCAGCGGCTTGAGGTGCTCGGCCGCGCAGCTCCAGTTGGGCGTGGTGATGGCGCTGGCCATGCGGCGCATGGCCATCGGGCCGGCGTCGTGGAAGCGGTGCACGTCGCGCTCGACGCTGGCGAGGAAGCCGTCCAGCGTCTCGGGCATCACCTGCGGCGGCGGGTTGATGTCCACGCCGGGCCGCGCCTGCGTCTGGCCGCCGCGGGCGAGCACGAAGCGCAGGCCGAGCTTGGCAGCCTCGTCGAACACGGCCTCGCTGGCATCGAAGGGCATGCCGGGCCAGTAGTGGTACTGGTGGTCGCACACCGTGGTGCAGCCCGAGAGGGCCAGCTCCACCAGGCCCACGCGCGCCGCCAGGCGCAGAGCGGCCTCGTGGTCGAAGTGGCGGCGGTAGGCCACGGGCACCGCGGCCAGCCAGGGCACCAGCGCGAGGTTGATGCCGGCCGGGATGCCCTTGAGCAGGCTCTGGAACAGGTGGTGGTGGGTGTTCACCCAGCCCGGGTAGACGACGCAGCCGCGGGCCTCGAGCACCCGTTCGCCGGGCTCTGGGGTGAGCGTGCCGATGGCGCTGATGACGCCGGCCTTCACGCGGATGTCGGTGCCGCCCGTGGCGCGTGCGGCATCGCCGGCCTGGCCGGTGAGCAGCGCCTCGGCGCCGCGGATGAGGATGTCGTCAGTCATGAGCCTGTTCGCTTTCGTGCCACGAGCCCAGCGCCCACTTGCTGAGCACCGCCATCAGCGCGAACAGCAGCACGCCGGTGACGGTGATGAGCACGAGCGCCGCGAACATGCGCGGGATGTTGAGCTGGTAGCCGGCCTGCAGGATCTGGTACGCCAGCCCCGTGCCGGTGCCGCCGGTGCCGGCCACGAACTCGGCCACCACGGCGCCGATCAGCGCCAGGCCCGAGCTGATGCGCAGGCCGCCAAAGAAGTACGGCAGCGCTGAAGGGATGCGCAGCCGCAGCAATGTCTGCATGCGCGTGGCGCGGTTGAGCTTGAAGTAGCTCATCAGTCCCGGGTTCACGCTGCGCAGGCCTAAGGTGGTGTTGGCGATGATGGGGAACAGGGCCACCAGCGTGGCGCAGATCACCAGGCTCGCCGTCGGGTCCTTGACCCAGATGATGATCAGCGGCGCGATGGCCACGATCGGCGTCACCTGCAGCAGCACGGCGTAGGGAAACAGCGCCGTCTCGATGACGCGGCTCTGCACGAAGGCAAAGGCGATCAGCACGCCCAGCACGGTGGCGCAGAGGAAGGCGAAGAGCGTGATCTTCAGCGTGGTGTAGAGCGCGCCGAACAGCAGACCGGCGTCCTTGACCAGCGTCTCGGCCACGTTCACGGGGCTCGGCACCAGAAAGGGCGGCAGCTTGTAGACGATGACCAAGGCCTGCCAGGCGGCAATCAGCGCCACGGCCACGAGCGCGGGCCAGATGATCTTGTTTGCGGAGGCGTTCATGGGGTCCTGGCGTTCAGGCCAGCGCCTGGTCGGCATCGGCGCCGCTGGCCTTGAGCAGCGCGTCCTGCAGCCGCTTGGCGTGCGCGGCAAAGCGCGTGGAGACCCGGAAGTCGGCGGTCCGCGGGAAGGGCTCGTCGATCACGATCTCGTCGACCACACGCCCCGGCCGCGCCGCCATCACCACCACGCGCTGCGACAGGAACACCGCCTCGTAGATGCTGTGGGTGACGAACATCACCGTCAGCTTCTGCGCCGCCCACAGCTGCAGCAGATCGCTGTCGAGCCGGTTGCGGGTGATCTCGTCGAGCGCGCCGAAGGGCTCGTCCATCAGCAGCAGGTTCGGGCGCGTGACGAGGCCGCGCGCGATGCTCACGCGCATCTGCATGCCGCCGCTCAGTTCGCGCGGCAGCGCGTTCTCGAACATCTCCAGGCCCACGAGGCGCAGCACCTCGCGCACGCGCGGCTCGCTTTCGCCGCGCGGGATGCCAGCCAGGTCGAGCGGCAGACGCACGTTGGCCATGACGCGCGCCCAGGGCATGAGCGTGGCTTCCTGGAACACGAAGCTCAAGGCGTGGCCGGTGCTTTCCACCTGCTCCACGGGCTTGCGCCACAGCAGCAGCCGGCCGTCGGTGGCCGTCAACAGGCCGGCCACCATCTTGAGCAGCGTGCTCTTGCCGCAGCCGCTGGGGCCGAGCAACGTGACGAACTCGCCCGCGGGTACCGTCAGGTTCACCGGCAGCAGGGCCTGGGTGCCGTTGGGATAGGTCTTCTCGGCCGAGAGCACCTCGACGGCGGGGATCTGATTCATGCGGGGATCGTGGGCTTGACGGTCGTGCGGCGGTACATCTCGACGAGGTGTTCGCCCGCGGTGATGGGGCCGTAGCGCGGCACCTCGCCGGCCGGCACGCAGCCGGGCAGCGGCAGGATCACGGCCTCGGCGTCGAGGTCGAAGAAGTAGGCGATGCTGTAGCGCTCGCGCCCGGCCACTCGGTTGACCACGCGGTGCATCGTCGAGCGCCAGCGGTCGTGTGTCCAGCGCGCCATCAGGTCGCCGATGTTGACGACGAAGGCGCCGGGGATCGGCGTCACGTCCGTCCAGGCACCGTCACGGCCCTGCACCTGCAGGCCGCCGGCGTCGTCCTGCGCCAGCAGCGTGAGCGCGCCCCAGTCGGTGTGCGCGCCGCAGCCGATCTGGCCCGGCGCCACGACGGCCGGCTGCGGTGGGTAGTGCAGCAGCCGCGTCGTGCAGGTGGGGTGGCGCATGAAGCCGTCGAAGTGGCCGGCCGGCAGGCCCAGCGCTCGCTCGTACAGGGCCATCAGCCGGCGCGCCAAGGCATCGCAGGCGGCCGAGTAGGCGTCCATCGCGGCGCGGAAGCCGGGCACCAGGGCCTCGTCGGGCCACTGGTTGGGGCCGATGGCTTCCACGCCCAGGTAGAAGCTCTCCTTGATGTCGGGCGGCTGGCTGGGATCGAGCGCCTGCCAGCCGACGGGGTCGAAACCGCGCTTCAGCGGCCAGCCGTCGATGTGCCAGCGGCGCTTGTCGGCCTCGGCCAGCGCGAAGAAGCGCCGGCCGGCATCGAACGCGGCGGCCACCACCGCCGCGTCGATGCCGTGGTTCAGCACCGCGAAGAAGCCGTGCTCACGCAGCGCCGCGTCGATGGCCGCGGCCTGCTCAGCGGGCGAGCCCGCCGCGAGGTCGACGACCGGCACCCCCATCAGGGCATGACCTTCAGGTCCTTCACGAACTGCGTCGTGTAGGTCTTCTTCACGTCGACCTTGGCGGGGTCGATCAGCTTCATCGCCACCATCATGTCGAAGGTCTTCTTCATGCGCTCGTCGGTGATGATGCCCACGCCCATCCTGGCCGCGTCGCCGCCGAAGACCATGCCCGTCTCGTTGAGCAGCTTGATGCCGACGGCGATCTTGTCGTCGGTCATGTTCGGGTTGTCCTTCTTGATCAGGTCGTTGGCGGGTTTCGGATCACCCTTGAGGTAGCTCTTCCAGCCTTCCATGCTGGCCTTCACGAAGGCGGCGACGGCCTTCGGGCGCTCCTTCACCGTCTTCTCCAGGCACACGATGGTGGTGCTGTACGGGGGCCAGCCGTAGTCGGACAGCAGGAAGACGTTGGGCTTGAACTTGGCCTGTGTCTCGATGGCGTAGGGCTCGCTGCTCAGGTAGCCCTGCTGCACCACGTTCTTGTCGGCGATGAAGGGCTGGATGTTGAAGGTGTAGGGCCGCGCCTGGCTCGCCTCGAGCTTGTAGGTGGCCATCAGCCAGGGCCAGTAGGTGGTGTTGGCGGCGCTGCTGATGAGGATGGTCTTGCCCTTGAGGTCTTCCATCTTGTTGACCACGCCGGGGTGGCCGATCAGCACCTGCGGGTCCTTCTGGAAGGCGGCTGCCACGGTGACGGCGTTGATGCCGGTCTCCCAGCTCTTGAAGGTCTGCACGTCGTAGCCCATGACGCAGTCGGTCTGGCCGGCGGCCATGAGCTGCATGATGTTGACCTGCGGGCCGCCCATGCGGATGGTGACGTCCAGGCCCTCCTTCTTGTACAGCCCCGTGGCCAGCGCCTGGTAGAAGCCGCCGTGTTCGGCCTGCGCGTACCAGTTGGTGGTGTAGGTGAACTTCTCCTGCGCCAGCGCGGCCGGGCCGTGCGCGGCCAGGGCGAAAAGGGCAGCCGCAGCGGCAAGCGCGCGGACGGGACGGCGGTCGTTCAAGGACATGGACTTCGCTCCTGGGTTGGAAGGCTCACAAGGTCGCGGCTCGGTGTGCAATCGACGTGCCACGGGTGCCAGCCACGCGCGCCCCGCGCCGGCGTGGCTATGCACCCAGCACGTCTCCATCCTGGTGCAGCGTGCCCCAGGTGCGGGCTTCGCGCTCGATCCAGTGCATGCGGTGCAGGTCGGTGATGCCCTGGGCCCAGCTGTCGGCCAGCGAGTCCAGGATGGCCTGGCCCTGCTCGGGCGTGGCGGGCAGCGGGTCGCCGATGACGCCGCTCTCGCCGAAGTCGCGCGCCGTCCAGGCGCAGGCCGGGCGGCCGTCGGCCGAGAGCACCTTGCTCGGGAACTCCGGCGGCACATTGGCTACCGCGTGCCGCATGTGCACGGTGTGCGGGGCCAGCGCCATCATCAGCGCCGTCTCGGCGTGGCCGGCGTGCATGGCCAGGCGGCGCTCCTGCTCGCTGAGGTACTTGCCGGCCACGTGCGGCACGCGCCAGGCGAAGTGCGGCAGCACCATGAAGTCGCCATGGCGCAGGCGCAGCTCGCGGGCGGCCATCTCCATCACCTGCGGCTGGCCGCCGTGGGCGTTGACGATGAGCAGGCGCCTGAAGCCCATCCGGTAGACCGACTCGCCGATGTCCTCCACCGTCTTCTGCAGCGTGGCGCCGTCGATGGTGACGGTGCCCGGGAAGTGCAGGTGCTCGCAGCTCTTGCCGAAGGTGATGGGCGGCAGCGCGTAGGCCGGCACCTCGGCTGGCAGCCGGGCGAGCGCGTGGCCCACGACGCCGGCGGCGATGACGCTGTCCACGGCACAGGGCAGGTGCGGGCCGTGCTGCTCGATGCTGCCGGCGGGCAGCACGATCACGGTGTGGGCGCGGTCGGGCAGCGCCGCGATCTGCGTCCACGTGAGGTAGGGCAGAAAGCGTTCGGGCGGGCAGTAGCCGTGCAGCATGGGGTCAGTCCTTTGAAAGCAGCGGGACGTAGGCCGTGGCCTCGACCTCGATCAGGATGTCTTCCGTGGGCAGCATGCCGCTCACCTGCACCACGGTCGATGCCGGCGGCTCGCCGGGGAAGAAGGTGTTGCGCACGCGGCTGTAGCGCGGGAAGTGGTCCAGGTCCTTGAAGTACTGCACCAGGCGCACGACCTGGTCCATGCGCCCGCCCGCGGCCTCGAGCGTGCCGCGGATGCGGTCGAGCACGAACCAGCTCTGGGCCAGGATGGCGCCGTCGCGCGCGTCGACGCTGAACTCGCCGGTCTCGCCAGCCGCGGCGCGCGCCTCGGGCGGCAGGTCGGCGAAGCCGCGCACGATGAGCTTCCGGGCCGGGTCCACCGCGATCACGCCGGACAGCAGCAGAAAGTCGCCGGCGCGGCGCCAGGGGCTGTAGCGGGCCAGCGGTTTGGCGATGTCGGTCATGTCAAGGCCCTCAGCGTGCGGTCCACCTTGGCGAGAAAGGCCTCGCGGTCGGCCGCGGTGGCGTGGTTCATGTCGTGCAGCTGCAGCCAGCTCATGCGGCAGCCGCGGGCGTACAGCGGGCGCAGGCCCTTCATCAGCAGGCTGCGGCCGGGGTCGCCGATGACGCGCAGCCACCACCAAGGCGAGCCCGAGGTGGTGATGCCGACGAAGCGGCGGATGTTCTGCAACTCGCCGCGGATGGTGCGCTTCTTGGCGGTGGCCACCTGGAAGGTGACGCCGGGCAGCCAGACGCGGTCGAGCCATCCCTTCAGCATGGCCGGCAAACCGTAGAACCACGTGGGATAGATGGCGACCCAGCCTTCAGCCCACTGCAGCGCCTCGACGTGCGGGGCCACACCGGCGATGTTCTGCGCCGTGTCGGTGAGGTAGGTGCGCCGCTCCTCGCGCGTGAACACGGGGTCGAAGCCCTCGGCGTAGAGGTCGATGATGCGCAGCTCGTGGCCCGCGGCGCGCAGCGCCTCGGTGGCTGTGCGGAAGATGGCCGCGCCGAAGCTTTCGGGGTCGGGGTGGCAGAACACGACGAGCAGCCGCATCGCCTACAGCCCCCCACCCGGGATGCCCAGCACGCGCTCGTCCCAGGCGCGCAGCTTGCCGGGGTTCATCAGGCCCAGCGGATCGGCCGTCCGCTTGAACGCCAACTGCGCCTCGTCGACCTGCTTCATGCCGCCGTCCTCCAGCACCCAGGTGTGCGGGTCGTAGATGGCGCAGCCGTCGGCCTCGAAGCTGGCGATCAGGGCACGCAGCTGCGGCTCGTCGAAGTACTGCACCAGCGGCAGCGCAAAGGCCACCAGCTCGCCACCGGCGCGGCTGAATTCGTGGTGCATGAACACCTCGTCGCCGAAGCGCGCCATCTGCGCGGCCACGAGCGCGGGGCTGAACGGCGCCGGGTAGGCCACCTGCAGGTAGGTCACGCCGCGGTCGGACTTCAGCGCCTCCAGCGTGGTGTGGTTGTAGGCGCACTCGGTGCACGAGGGCAGGCCCTGCGCCAGCAGCTCGGCCTCGGTGCCGGCCACCACGGCGCGGCCGCCGTGCGCGCGCACCAGGGCCTCGTAGGCCGCCAGCGAGGCCGGGTGCACCTGCGCGAACATCGCGTCCTCGTCCTCCAGCCGCCCGCGCAGCCCGGCGTAGTAGGGCGTGATGCGCCGCTCCACCGCGCTCATCTGGAACAGGTCGAGCTCGCCGCGCACGCTGGCCGCGCCGGCCGCCAGGCCGAACTGCAGCAGCGTGTCGTAGCGCGGGAAGAGCGCGATGCTGTGCCGCCACTCGACCCGCGGCACCAGCGCCACCTCCACCTCGACGAGGATGCCGTTGCTGCCGTAGGCGTGGTGCGCGCGCTGGATGTCGGCGCCCTCCAGCACCACGCGGCGCGGCGGGTCTTCGAGCGTGACGACGACCAGCCGCGTGACGTTGCCCGCGTCGGCCAGGATGCCGTGACGCAGGCTGCCGATGCCGCTGTGGCCGCCGGCGATGAAGCCGCCCAGCGTGGCGATGCGCTCGGTGCTCGGCCACATCGCCAGCTGCTGCCCGCTGGCGGCCGCGGCCTGGTTGAGCGCGTGGATCAGGATGCCGGCCTGCACGTGCGCGCGGCCGGGCTCCAGCGCCAGCACGGCGTCGAGCCCGGTGATGTCGAGCGACACGCCGCCGTAGAGCGGCACGCATTGCCCGTAGTTGCCCGTGCCGCCGCCGCGCACCGTGAGCGGCACGCGGTGGCGCACGCAGGCCGCGGCCACGCGCTCGACCTCGGCCACGCTGCGCG
>VYLG01000235.1_pt1 | contig 12375 bp, 13 predicted proteins | sample 5114351 | NCBI WGS metagenome assembly VYLG01 (sample SAMN12291798, study PRJNA351875) | freshwater metagenome | isolation source: freshwater lake | place: USA: Michigan, Kent Lake | collected 2013-08-15
CCGCCGCCGGCACGGGCTGCGCGCGCATGCGGTTGAACATGCCGCGCGCCTTGAAGCTGCCCCCGCACTGCAGGTGCTCCAGCTTCAGCCACAGCTCGGCATCGAAGGGCAGGCCCAGCGAGCGGGCCGGCAGCCGCAGCAAGGGCGTGCGCCGCACGTCGCCGGCGATGCGCGCTGCGGCCTCGGCCACCGTGGCGGCATCGGGGAGGGTCATCGAGTCCATCGGTCGATGCTAGCGGCGCTAGAGTCGGCGCCATGACGACGACCCCGCTTTCCGACGACGGCCTGGCCTGGGCCCGGCGCCTGGTGCGCTTCGACACCCGCAGCGACCAGAGCAACTTGCCGCTGATCGAGTGCATCGCCGACCACCTGCGCGCCCTGCAGGTGCCGCTGCGCCTGACCTGGGACGACGAGCGCCGCAAGGCCAACCTCTTTGCCACGCTCGGGCCGGCCACGCCCGGCGGCCTGGTGCTCTCGGGCCACACCGACACCGTGCCCTGGGACGGCCAGGACTGGCATGTCGACCCACTGGGTGCCGAACTGCGGAACGAGCGCCTCTATGGCCGAGGCAGCGCCGACATGAAGGGCTGGATCGGCCTCGTCGTCGCGCAGTCCCGCGCCTGGCTGGAGGCCGACCTGCCGCACCCCATCCACTTCGCCTTCAGCTACGACGAAGAAACCGGCGGCTTCGGCGCGCTCAACCTGGTGGCCGACCTGCGCGAGGCCGGCATCGCCCCGGCGATGTGCGTCGTGGGCGAACCGACGTCGATGGTGCCGGCGCTGGCCCACAAGGGCGTGCACCGCTGGCGCTGCCGCGTGCACGGCAAGGCGGCGCACTCGTCGCAGACCCCCACCTCGGTGAACGCCGTGGAAGCCGCCGCCCGGCTGGTGGGCACCATCGCCGACCTCGCCGACGAGTTGCGCGACACCGAGCCGCGCTTCGAGGGCTTTGACGTGCCCTACAGCACCGCCGCCGTCTGCCGCTTCGAGGGCGGCGTGGCCGACAACATCGTGCCCGAGCTGGCCCGCGTGCACTACGAGTTCCGCGATCTCCCCGGCCTGCCCCCCGGCCGCGATGCCGACGCGATGCAAGCCCGCGTCGAGCAGCGCGCCCGTGCGCTGGAGCCCGCGATGCAGGCGGTGGACGCCGCCAGCGGCTTCCGCTTCGAGCGCTTTGCGTCGATGCCGGCCTTCAGCGCCCGCGCCGACGAGCCCGCGGTGCGCCTGGCGCAACGACTGGCGGCGAGCCGCCAGACCACGCTGGTGGCCTTCGGCACCGAGGCCGGCCTCTTCCAGCGCGCCGGCATGAGCACGGTCGTCTGCGGCCCCGGCAGCATCAGCCAGGCTCACCAGGCCGACGAGTACGTCAGCCTGGAGCAGCTGGCGCGGGCCGAGGCCTTCCTGCGCGGCATCGCGGCCGCCCCGGAGTTCAGGGAGCGCGGCTAGCCGCCTGCGCCATCAGCGCGTGCACGGTGCGGCGCACCAGCACGCGCCGCACCGCCAGCAGCGGCAGGAACGCCAGCAGCGCGCCGCCCAGCACCAGCAGGAACGGGGCGTTGCGCAGCGGCTCCAGGTAGATGATGGCCAGCGTCGCCAGCACGCCCAGCGTCACGGCCCAGGTCCAGAGCATCGGCGGCTGCGTCGTCACGCGCTCGGCCGCGTCTTCCACCAGCCGGGCACGCGCCCGCGGCTCCATCGACGCGAGCTCGCTGAACTCGTACCAGGGCAGGATGAAGGCGGGGTCGAGCGGCGAGCGCATGGGTGAGGTCCTCCTGTCGTGGGCAGTATCCACCCGCGAGGCGATGCAGCGCGCCTGCGCCACGTCAAGGTCCGCCACGGCCTTCCGCGTGAGCATGCCGGCATGAACAAGACTGCACGCGTGCTGACCACGATCCTCGTCGCGAGCGCCGCCCTCGGCGGCTGCGCCATCCAGTGGCGCAATGCCGAGCCCGCCCGCGAGCTGGCCAAGGCCGCCGAGCCGCCCGGCTCGGCGTACGCCGGCTGGCGCGTGTACCAGCAGCGCTGCGCCGCCTGCCACGGCGCGGCCGCCGACGGCGGTGGCGGGGCGCCCAACCTGCTGCTGCGGCTGCAGGGCCTGGGGCCGCAGCGCTTCGTCGATCTCGTGCTGCGCCGCTACGAGGCGGATCTGCTGCCCCCGGGCCAGGGTTCGCCCCGCGACACCGTGATCGACGAGGTGGTGGACCGCCGCCGGGGTGGCTTGAGCATGCCGGCCTGGCAAGGTGAGCCGATGGTCAACGCCCACGTGATGGACCTGTATGCCTACCTCGCGGCGCGCTCCGAGGGTCGGCTGGCGGCCGGGCGGCCGCCGGCGCGCTGACGCATCGCCCTTGCAGCCCTCCCCTCTCGAGGGGATGGCCGCTGTCGGGATACATGACACGACAGCGGCGCTGTTCTCGAAAGCCCTTTGCAATCAACGACTTGAGCAGTTGGCCTGAAACGTGCATCTCACTGGTCTTTCGACCCAAGGGAGTGATCCATGAACTTCAAGATGCTCGCCCGCCTGACCACCGGCTTCGCCGCCCTGGCCGCGGCAACCCTGACGCAAGCCGCCTCGATCAACGTGCTCTGGTACGGGCAAAGCTCGTCGTACAACACGGCGATGACCACCCTGGCCGCCGGCGCCGGCACCTACGACCCGGCCAGCAATGGCAGCCTCGACTGGAACCTCACGATCTGGAATTCCAGCGATCCGACGCCTGACTTCTCGGCCTACAACGTGCTCGTGATCGGCTCCAGCCAGGCGTTCGGGCTGGGCTTCGACGCCACGCGCCTGCTGGCCGCGAAGTCGTCCATCGAAGCCGCACGCGGCACCCGCACCTTCCTGTCCGGTCAGGACGCTGATTGGCACTACATCAACGGCCCGGGCCCCCGTGACGACGGCCCGCGCGGTTTCCTGATCAACGCCGTCAACTGGGCCGGCAGCGGCGCAGGCCTGGGCGTCGTGTCTCTGCCCGACGGCTTCTCGGGCACGGGGAGCCAGTGGTGGAACAACCCGTCGTCGTTCCTCGCGGCCGAATTGGCCGGCGCGGCCTCCTACTTTCAGGAGGAGAGCGTGGTGATCCCGGGCTCGACGGCTGGCTTCCCCGTGAACGAGGGCCTGACCACCGCTGGCCTGAGCAACTGGGGCACCTCGTCTCATGCAGGCTTCAGGCTCATGCCCACGGGCTACACCTCCATCAACGACGCGGGCTCCCGCCCGGGCAGCTTCGTCACCATCCTGACCGAGTCGGAAGCCGGCGGCTGCACCACCGGTTGCGGTGGCGGCACCGTGTCGGCCCCGGCCACGCCCGTGCTGCTGCTCACCGCCCTGGCAGGTCTGGCGCTGCTGCGCCGCCGCCGCGCCTGAGCGTCCGGTTCTGCACCGCCCGCGCCCTGGCGCGGGCCCCAGACGGCACCATGCCCTTCGGCTGGTGCCGTTTTCCTTTGGGCAGGGCTGCTCGTGGGGCTAGATCGGCGCCACCACGTGCGCCGGCGCGCGGCCCTCGCACCACTGCTGCCACAGCGTCGACAGCAGCGCCTCGAAGCGCCGCGTGTAGCCGGGCGTGTCGAAGAGCGGCAGCTGCAGGCGGTTGTCCACCAGGTGCGCGCGCAGGCCAGACAGCACCTCGGGGTCCTGCGCCATCGTCACCAGCGCCGCCTCGTAGTCGGCGATCGAGCCCATCGCCAGGCCCTCCAGGCCCACGGCCGCCAGCACGCTGGCCGCCACGCGCGAGGCGAAGCTCTCGCCGGGCAGCGTGAGCACCGGCACGCCGGCCCACAACGCGTCGGCGGCCGTGGTGTGGGCGTTGTAGGGCCAGGTGTCGACGAAGACATCGGCCAGCGCCAGGCGCGAGAAGTGCGCCGCGTAGCTGACCACCGGCGCGAACACGATGCGCGCCGGGTCGATGCCGCGCGCGGCGGCCTCGCGCCGCACGTTGTCGTGCAACTGGCGGTTGGTCTCCTTCAGCCACAGCACGGCGCGCGGCACGCGGTGCATCACGCGGCACCAGGTGTCGAAGGCCTGCGGGCCGATCTTGTAGGTGTGGTTGAAGGCGCACATCACGAAGGCGTCTTCGGGCAGGCCGGCCTCGGCGCGCGCCATGGGCGCGGGCAGCGGCCGCCAGCGGCCGTTGGGCTGGAAGCAGCCGGGCAGCTGCGCGATCTTCTCGCTGAACTGCGCCTCGTTCTGCAGCGGCGTGGCGATGGCATCGCCGACGAAGTAGTCGATGAAGCCCGAGCCCGTGGTGCCCGGGTAGCCCAGGTAGGCCACCTGCACCGGCGCCGGCCGTGCGGCGAACACGCCGAGGCGGTGGCCGCGCGTGTGGCCCATCAGGTCGATCAGCACATCGATGCCGTCGGCGCGCACGCGCTGGGCCGCGTCGGCATCGGCCAGGCCGCGGATGTCGACGAAGCGGTCGGCCGCCGCCGTCACGCGCGCGCGCAGCGCCGAGCCGTCGTCGGGGCCGCTGCTGTAGAGCACGACCTCGACGCGCGCACGGTCGATCTGCTCCAGCATCTCCACGAGCAGCTGCGACACCGGGTGTTCGCGGAAGTCGTAGCTGACGAAGCCGACACTCAGGCGGGTCTTCGCCAGGCGCGCCGCGCGCTCGGCTGCGTCCAGCGGCGGCATCGGCATGGCGCTCCAGGCGATGGCGGCCGACTCCTGCTCGGCCGCCACGCGCTGCAGCTCGGGCGGCAGCGGCAGCGAGAGCGTGCCGAAGGCCGCTGTCGTGCGCGCCAGGCCCGGCGGGCTGGTGGCGAGCTCCTGAGCGATGCGCGCGATGTCGTGCTCGAGATCGCTCCAGTCGACGAGGTGGCGCTTCTCGAAGGACAGGTGGTTCAGGGCCTCGATGTTGTGCGGGTCCAGCGCCAGCACGGTCTTCATGCACTCGACGGCTTCGCGCTTCATGCCGAGGTCGCGACAGGCGTCGGCCAGCACGGCGTGGCCCTTCACCATCGACGGCTTCTGCGCCAGCGCGCGCATCAGCACGTCGAAGGCCTCGCGCGGGCGCTGCAGGGCCAGCAGCATGCTGCCGTGGCGCAGCATGGCCTCGGGCTCCAGCGTGCCGGCGGACTCCAGCTGCGACAGCACGTCCACGCTCTCGGCATAGCGGTGCTGCAGGCCGAGCACCTCGCCCAGCAGCTGCAGGCCCAGCGCATGGCCGGGCTCCAGCGCCAGCACGCGGCGAGCGGCGGCTTCGGCGCGCTCGTGGGCGCCGGCACGCTTCTCGGCGTTGGCCAGGTTCAGCCAGTACAGCGCGTCGCCGGGCGCCGCGCGCGTGGCGCGCGTGAACGCGCGCGCGGCAGCGGTCCAGTCACGCCGGGCCAGGTGGTCGCGGCCGGCCTGCCAGTGCTGCGCGCCCGGGCGCGGGCGTTGCGGAAGGGTGGTGATGCTCATCGGCTCGCTCCTCAGGCCAGTGCCGGCTCACCGCCGGCGGGGGCGGGGGCGGCCACCGTCACCGGCTTGAAGGCGTTGACGTTCAGGCTGATCGGCGTGCCGGCCACGACCATGTCGGAGGTGTCGGCAAAGAGGCCGTGGCGCGGCACGCGCTGCACGGTCTCGAAGCCGGCTTCCTTGAGGTAGCCGGCCAGGAACTCGGCGTTCAGGCCCACGAGGTGCACGTCGTGGGCGTCGACGTGGCCGCCGAACATCATGCGCATGATCTGGAAGCGATCGTTGACGCCGAAGCGGTGGCGCTGCAGCAGCAGGTAGGCCAGCACGTCGAGGTCGGGCACCGAGATGCGCAGCACGCCACCCGGCACGAGCACACGCTGCCATTCCTTCAGCGCCTTCAGCAGCGGGCCGTTGTAGTCGAAATGCTCCAGCACGTGCGAGGCGTAGACCTCGCCGAAGCTGGCGTCGGCAAAGCGCGAGAGGTCGACGGCGTCGCCGATGTGGTCGACGGCCGGGCCGGGCAGCACGTTGAGGTTCTCCCAGCCGGGGCTGCGGACCTTGCCGCCGATGTGCAGTTTGCGGTGCATGGTGTCTCCCGGGCGTGGTGGCCCGTCTGTCACAGGCAAGGGGCCCGCGCGGGGCGATGTTCCGGCGCCGAAGGGGCCCGTGAAGCCTGGAAATGGCCGGCGGCGACCCTGCTCTTCCATCGGGTGACGCCACAAAACCTGACGCAGGCCCTAAAGGTTTCTGCGCCGCCGACGAAAACGGCTTCAACGCGGCCGCCACTTCGGGGCTGCGGGGTCCGGACCACAACGGGTCAAGGGCGCCGGCACGGCAACGTGGCGGCTGTCGGCGGCAGCGGGAGGCCCGGGCGAGTTCCCCGGCAAGAGGCGTTCGATCGAAGGGCGCCACGAGCCGGGGGCATTGCAGGCAGTCGCCGCGTGTCTCAGACCACGAGGCGGGCGGCTGCTGCTAGGCAAAGCCTAGGGTCCACACACGCTTTATCGGAGATTTCTACATGGCTCAGACCATCAACACCAACCTGGTCTCTCTCAACGCCCAGCGCAACCTGAGCAGCAGCCAGGGTGCCCTCGCCACCTCGATGCAGCGCCTGTCTTCGGGCCTGCGTGTCAACAGCGCCAAGGACGACGCCGCCGGCCTGGCCATCGCCGAGCGCATGAACGCCCAGACGCGTGGCATGAACGTGGCCATGCGCAACGCCAACGACGCCATCTCGCTGTCGCAGACGGCCGAAGGCGCCCTCGGCAAGGTCGGCGACCTGCTGCAGCGCATGCGTGAACTGGCCGTGCAGTCGGCCAACGGCACCAACGGCGACGACGACCGCGCCAGCCTGAACGAGGAGTTCGTGCAGCTGGCCCAGGAAGCCACGCGGACGCTGGAGGGCACGCAGTTCAACGGCCGCAGCATCCTGTCGGACACCGCCGCCAACGTGTTCCAGATCGGCGCCAACAACAACAGCAGCATCGACCGCATCTCGGTGGACGGCATCGACTGGACGGCGACGACCGAGATCACCAACGTCATCGGCACCGGCGTCATCACCGGCACCGAGACGCCGACGGTGCAGATCACCGACATCGCCACGGCGCAGGGCGCGATCGCCTCGATCGACACCGCGATCGACGAGATCAACAGCCAGCGCGCCACCTTCGGTGCGGTGCAGAACCGCTTCGAGAACGTGGTCGCCAACCTGATGGTGGCCACCGAGAACCAGGCCGCCGCGCGCAGCCGCATCATGGATGCCGACTACGCCACCGAGACGGCCAACCTGTCGCGGGCCAGCATCCTGCAGCAGGCCGGCAACGCCATGGTGGCGCAGGCCAACCAGCTGCCGCAGCAGGTTCTCGCGCTGCTCCGCTGACCAGGCAAGCGCAGGGGCTTCGGCCCCTCTTCCACGAAGCCCGCCCTCCGGCGGGCTTCGTCGTTTGGCGGCTTCGAAATGGCCGCCTTCGCCCGGCCTTATCGAAGGACCCCCGGCCCTGGCGCGGCCGTAATCTCTGGCACAGCGTTTCGGTACCGCGGCAGGACGAATCGCCCCTTGAACCGACTGCCGTGCCACCAGGAGAGCCGCCGTGCCCCAGACGATCAACACCAACCTCGTGTCGCTCAACGCCCAGCGCAACCTGAGCACGAGCCAATCGCAACTCTCGACCTCGATGCAGCGCCTGTCCTCAGGCCTGCGCGTCAACAGCGCCAAGGACGATGCCGCGGGCCTGGCCATCGCCGAGCGCATGAACACCCAGGTGCGCGGCATGAACGTAGCCATGCGCAACGCCAACGACGGCATCTCGATGGCGCAGGTGGGCGAAGGGGCGCTCGGCAAGGTCAGCGATCTCTTCCAGCGCATGCGCGAGCTGGCGGTGCAGTCGGCCAACGGCACCAACGGTGACGACGACCGCGTCAGCCTGAACGAGGAGTTCGTGCAGCTGGCCCAGGAAGTGACCCGCACGCTCGAGGGCACGCAGTTCAACGGCCGCAGCATCCTCTCGGACACCACCGCCAACACCTTCCAGATCGGCGCCAACAACGACAGCAGCATCGACCGCATCTCGGTCGACGGCTTCGACTGGACGGCGGCGACGCAGATCACCAACGTCGTCTCCACCGGCGTCATCACCGGCACCGAGACGCCGACGATGCAGATCACCGACATCACCGGCGCGCAGGACGTCATCGCCGCCATCGACGTGGCCATCGATGAGATCAACAGCCAGCGGGCCGAGTTCGGTGCGGTGCAGAACCGCTTCGAGAACGTGATCTCGAACCTGATGGTCGCCACCGAGAACCAGGCCGCCGCGCGCAGCCGCATCATGGATGCCGACTACGCCGCCGAGACGGCCAACCTCTCGCGAGCCCAGATCCTGCAGCAGGCCGGCAACGCCATGGTGGCGCAGGCCAACCAGCTGCCGCAGCAGGTGCTGAGCCTGCTGCAGCGCTGACGCTGCCACAGCCAGATACACAGCCACCCGCCACACCCTCAAGTGGCGGCGCGGCACGCCGATATGGGCTCTGAGAGGGGGGCGAAGGCCCTTCCTCTGGAGCCCATTCGCCGCTGCGGCGGCATCGCAACCGTCAGGAGTCGCGCCGGCCCGGGCCTAGTCCGTGCCGGCACCGGGAGAACGCCATGGCCTCGATCACGTCCCTGGGAATCGGCAGTGGGGTCGACGTCAACACCATCGTCACCCAGCTGGTGGCGCTGGAAAGCCGCCCACTGTCGCAGATGCGCAGCGAAGCCAGCGCGCTGCAGACCCAGGTCTCCAGCTACGGCCAGCTGTCCAGCCTGTTCAGCAGCCTGCAGACCGCCGCCAACAAGCTGACCAACCCCGGCCTGTGGAGCCAGGCCAAGGCCACCAGCAACGACGACAGCGTCGTGCAGGCCATCGGCGGCAGTGGCGCCGCCGCGGGCAACTACCGCGTCGATGTCACCTCGCTGGCCTCCAGCCAGACGGTGGTGGCCGCCTCGTCGCTGGCCTCGTCGTCCGCGCCCGTGGGCAGCGGCGTGCTGACGCTGGAGATCGGCAGCTGGGACCAGCCGCCGATGAACTTCGTGCCACGGGTCGGCCGCGATCCGGTGAGCATCACCGTCACCGCCGACGACACGCTGGCCACGCTGCGCGACAAGATCAACGCCACGGGCGCTGGCGTGACGGCCTCGATCGTGACCGATGCCAGCGGCGCACGGCTGTCGCTGCGCTCCGACGACACCGGCGCCGAGAACGGCTTCCGCCTCGCGGTGGCCGACGACGACGGCCCCGCCATCGCCGACGGCACCGGCCTGTCGCGCTTCGCCTACGACCCCGGGGCGGGCAGCACCGGCATGGACCGCAAGCAGGCCGCCGCCAACGCCGTGGCCAGCGTCAACGGCATCGAGGTCGAGTCGGCCTCCAACGAGCTCACCGGCGTCATCGACGGCCTCACGCTGCGGCTGCGCAAGGAGGGGGCCACGGCCGATGTCGGCGTCACCCGCGACCGCGACGCCGTGAAGACCGCGATCCAGGACTTCGCCACCGCCTACAACGCGCTGACCAAGGCCATCTCCGACCAGACCAAGTACGACGCCGCCAGCAAGACCGGCGGCCCGCTTCAGGGCGACAGCGCCGCCACCGGGCTGCAGCGCCAGCTGCGCAGCCTGCTGGGCGCCGGCTCCGAGGCCTCGGCCACGTTCCAGCGGCTGTCGGACGTCGGCCTGGCGCTGCAGCGCGACGGCACGCTGTCGGTGGATGCCGCCAAGCTCGACGCCGCCACGTCCAACCCGGCCGAGCTGCAGAAGGCCTTCGCCGCCAGCGACGCCGATCCGGCCAAGGACGGCTTCGCGCGGCGCTACGCCGACCTCGCCCAGCAGGTGCTGGGCGTCGACGGCAGCCTGACCACGCGCACCGAGGGCCTGCGCTCGCGGCTCACGCAGAACAGCGAAAGCCAGCAGGCGCTGGAAGACCGCGTCGAGCGCTTCCGCGCGCGCCTGGTGGCGCAGTACACCGCGATGGACGGCAACCTGGCCAAGCTGAACGCGCTGTCGAGCTACGTCACGCAGCAGCTGAACGCTCTGTCGGGCAACAACCAGAACAAGCGGTAAACAGGCGGGCGCCCGGGGCTTACCCGGGGCTGGCCGCACCTCAAGCGGTGCGCAGGCGGGCCGATAACAGAAGCATCCGTGCTTCTCCGAGCGAACCGCCCGATGTACCAGAGCCCCTTCGCCCCGCGACCCGCCGCTGCGCTCCGGCCCGGCGTGCTGTACAGCCAGGTCGGCGCCGAGACCCGCATCGCCGGGGCCACGCCGCACCAGCTGGTCGCCCTGCTCTTCGAGGGCTACATGGAGGCCCTCGCCCAGGCCCGCGGCGCCTTGCGCGCCGGGCATCGAGGCGACAAGGGGCTTGCCCTCGGCCGCGCCGTGCGCATCGTCGAGGAAGGCCTGCGCGCCGGGCTGGACCTGCGCGGCGGCGGCTCGCTCGCCCGCGACCTGGACGACCTGTACCGCTACCTCACCCGCCGCCTGACGCTGGCCAATCTGCACGACGACGAGGCCGCCATCGACGAGTGCCGCCGCCTCGTGCTGCCGCTGCAGGAGGCCTGGGCCGCCATCGGCCCGGTGGTGGCCGAGACGCCGCGCCGCTGATGGAACCGCCACGCCCCTTTCGCCCTCTCCGCCCCCTTCGCCCAGGACCCGCCATGGATCCCCAGCTGCTCAACTACTACGAAGCCATCGAACGCGCGAGCGCCGACATGCTCAGCGCGGCGCGCGCGGGCCGCTGGGACGAGGTGGTCAAGCTCGAAGGCGCCTGCGTGCTGCTGATCAGCCAGCTCAAGCACGCCGCCCAGGAGCCCGAGAAGGAGGCCGCTGCCGACCACGCGCAGGCCCAGGAAACCGCGCGCATCAAGTCGCGCATCATGCAGCGCATCCTCGTCAACGACGCCGAGATCCGCCACCTCGCCGAGCCGTGGCTGCAGGATCTCGAAGACACGCTGGCCGGCAAGCGCCAGACGCTGCACTGACGGCGCTGCCCGCTTCGAAAGACGGCCATGTTCCAGGACACCCGTCCCGCGACGCTCGACGCCGCCGGTGCCGAGGACCCGTGGGGTCCGTTCCGCGTGACTCACCCGCAGGAGTGCCTGGCGCTGCTGCGCCAGCTGCGCGACGGCCAGCAGCCCGTGGTGCTGAGCGGCCCCGACGGCACCTCGGTCACGGCCACGCTGTGGTCGGTGGACGAGCCGCGGCGTCTGGCCACCTTCAGCGCGCAGCCGGGCATGCCCACGCTGGACCGCCTGGTCGAAGCCGACGAAGGCGTGGCCGTGGCCTACATGGACAGCGTCAAGCTGCAGTGGGACCTGTCGGGCCTGGTGCTGCTGCGCGGGCCGCGGCTGTCCAGCCTGCAGTCGGCCCTGCCGAGCGTGCTGTACCGGTTCCAGCGCCGCAGCGCCTTCCGCGTGCGCACACCGGCGCGGCATGCCCCGGTGGCGCGCATGCGCCACCCGTCGATGCCCGAGATGGCGCTGACGCTGCGGGTGCTCGACCTGAGCCTCGGCGGCTGCGCGCTCTGGTGCCCAGCCGACGTGCCCGCGCTGCAGGCCGGCACGCGCCTGGGCGAGATCGTCATCGAGCTGGACGCTACGACGCGCTTCGTGTCGCCGGCGCTGCTGGCGCACGTGAGCAGCCTGGGCCAGCACGAACGCGGCGTGCGCATCGGCTGCGAGTGGCAGAACCTCTCGCCGGCGGCCGAGCGCGCCCTGCAGCGCTGGATCGACGCCGCGCAGCGCCGGCGCCGCCTGATGGCGGCGGAGTGAGCGCCATGGCGGCCCGCCCCTCCCGGAGACGGCCTGGTGCGCCCAGCGGCACGGCGGCAGGCTTCACCCTGGTGGAGCTGCTCGTGGCCGTGGCGCTGGCCGCGCTGCTGCTGACGCTGGGCCTGGGCGGGCACCAGACCCAGAACCTGCGCATCGGCCGTGTCGATGCCGTCGAGGCCCTCACCCGCGTGCAGCAGGCGCAGGAGCAGTACCGCAGCGCGCACGGCCTGTACGCCTCGGACCTGAGCGCCCTGCGCGGCACCGCCCCCACCAGCCCGCAGGGCCGCTACGCCATCGCCATCGACATCACCGGCGGAGAGGCCTACCGCGCCACCGCCCAGGCGCTGGGCGAGCAGGCCCGCGACGCCGGCTGCGCGGTGCTGACGCTCGAGGTGCGCCAGGGCTTTGCCCAGCCCGGCCCCGACGCCCGCTGCTGGAACCGCTGACGCCATGGCGAGCACCGGCACGAACCCCCGGCGCCGCGGCCGCGGCCTGACGCTGATCGAGATCGTCGTCGCGCTGGCCATCCTGGCGCTGCTCGGCGCCATCGCGCTGCCCGGCTACGGCGCCCGCATCGACCGCGAGCGCGTGCACGGCGCAGCCGAGGCGCTGGCGGCCGACATCAACGAGGCCCGTTTCGAGGCCGCGCGCCAGGGCCGGGCGCTGCACGTCGCGGCCTT
>VYLG01000239.1_pt1 | contig 12308 bp, 10 predicted proteins | sample 5114351 | NCBI WGS metagenome assembly VYLG01 (sample SAMN12291798, study PRJNA351875) | freshwater metagenome | isolation source: freshwater lake | place: USA: Michigan, Kent Lake | collected 2013-08-15
CACCCAGTGCTCGCGGTAGTGCTCGAAGGCCTCGCTGGAGCACAGCGGCACGCGCACCAGCAGCCGGCCATCGGGCGCGAGCCGCGCCGCCGCGGCGCGCAGCGTGCCGGCCGCATCGGGCATGTGCTCGAACGAGTGGTGGAACATGATGAGGTCGAAGCGCCCCTCGAGCTCGTCGAGTTGCGCGCGGCGCACGAGCAGCCGGCCGTCGTCGAGGATGTCGGCCGCGATGAAGGGGTCGACGCCCTGGGCATCGAGGCCGATGCGCCGCAACCGCTGCACGAGGCCGCCCGAGCCGCAGCCGACGTCGAGCACGCGCAGGCCCGGCTTGAGCCAGGGCCGCAGCGGCACCAGGCTGTCGAACAGCGAGGTCGGCTGCAGGCGGGCCAGCGCCGCGCCCACAAGGCCGCCGCCAAAGACCAGGTGGTGGTCGCGCAGCGCCGCCAGCCGCCCGCGCCAGCCACCGGCCGCGTGCAGCGCGTACGAGTAGTAGCCCTCGCCGTAGTAGCGGGCCATGTCGGCGGGGATGGCCGCGATCTGCAGGCAGCCGCAGGCGCCGCAGCGGGTGTAGCGGTGGCTCTCGCGCCAGCCGAACATCAGTTCGGGCACGTCGAGTGTCTCGGCGATGGCGGTGTCGCCGCAGATCCGGCACGGGCTCAAGGTGCACTCCAGGGGTTTGCGTGACGATTCTCGCGCCATGGCGCAGTCGTGGGCCTGCGCGGTCTCCGAAGATGCCGAGTGTCATCCCCGACGGTGACAATCGCGGGCTTCGGGTGCCTCGCCCGCCGCCACACACGCACACACCATGAAAGTCACGGTCGTCGGAACCGGTTACGTCGGGCTCGTCACGGGCGCCTGCCTGTCGGAGATGGGCAACCACGTCATGTGCCTCGACCTCGACGAGCGCAAGATCCGCATCCTCAACGAAGGCGGCATCCCGATCCACGAGCCGGGGCTCGATGTGATCGTCAAGCGCAACGTCGCCGCGGGGCGGCTGCAGTTCACCACCGACGTGGCGGCTGCCGTGGCGCACGGCACGATCCAGTTCATCGGCGTCGGCACGCCGCCCGATGAAGACGGCTCCGCCGACCTGCAGTACGTGCTGGCCGCGGCCACCAGCATCGGCCGGCTGATGACCGACTACAAGGTCATCGTCGACAAGAGCACGGTGCCGGTGGGCACGGCCGACAAGGTGCGCGCCGCCGTGAAGGCGGCGCTCGAGGCGCGCGGCCTGGGCAGCACCGAGTTCGCGGTGGTGTCGAACCCCGAGTTCCTGAAGGAAGGCGCCGCGGTCGAGGACTGCATGCGCCCCGACCGCATCGTCATCGGCGCCGATGACGAGCGTGCGGTGCTGCTGATGCGCTCGCTGTACACGCCCTTCATGCGCAACCACGACCGCATGCAGGTGATGGACCTCAAGAGCGCGGAGTTCACCAAGTACGCGGCCAACGCGATGCTGGCCACGCGCATCAGCTTCATGAACGAGCTGGCGCTGCTGGCCGAGCGCGTGGGCGCCGACATCGAGGCCGTGCGCAAGGGCATCGGCACCGACCCGCGCATCGGCACGCACTTCCTGTACCCCGGCACGGGCTATGGCGGCAGCTGCTTCCCGAAGGACGTGAAGGCCCTCATCCACACCGGCCGCGAGAACGGCATGGACCTGACCATCCTGCAGGCCGTGGAAGACGTGAACGAGCGCCAGAAGCAGGTGCTGGTGAACAAGATCGTGGCGCGCTTCGGCGACGACCTCGCCGGCCGCACCTTCGCTCTCTGGGGCCTGGCCTTCAAGCCCAACACCGACGACATGCGCGAGGCGCCCAGCCGCGTCATCGTGGAGGCGCTCACGCGCCGCGGCGCCGCCGTGCAGGCCTACGACCCGGTGGCCATGCCCGAGGCCGCGCGTGTGCTGGAAGGCCTGCCGGGCCTGCGCTTCGTGGACAACCAGAGCGCGGCCCTGGCCGGGGCCGATGCGCTGGTGATCGCCACCGAGTGGAAGGAATTCCGCAACCCGGACTTCGACGCCATCAAGGCCACGCTGAAGCAGCCGCTCATCTTCGACGGCCGCAACCTCTACGACCCCAAGCTGATGGCGATGCTGGGCATCGACTACCGCGCCATCGGCCGCGCCGCGCAGACCTGAGCGCGAGCCCGAGGGCGGCGTCAAAGCACGATGACGTCGACTTCGTGCTGCATCTTCAGCGGCATGCGGAAGATCTCCTTCAGCAGCCGGCTGGGCGCCAGTTCGAGGTTCACGTTGCGCGGGGCGATCGGGCGCTGGAACCAGCGCCCGTACAGCTCTTCCACCTGGCCGCTGGCGAACAGCTTCTGCACCTCGGCGTCGACGGCGCGCTCGAAGGCGAGGTCCTGCTTGCGGTGCATCAGGGCCAGCGGTTCGATGGTGTGGCGCTTGGCCAGCAGCTTGTAGCGCGCGGGGTCGGGCGCCTGCGCGCGGTAGGCGGCCAGCAGCACGTCGTCGGTGATCCAGGCGTCGGCACGGCCGGACTCCAGCGCCGCGAAAGCCTCGGCGTTGTCCTTCACGACCAGCCCTTCCAGGCCGAACAGCGACTCGTTCGCCCGCTTGAGGATCTTCTCGCCCGTGGTGCCGCTGGCCACGACGACACGGCGGCCCCGCAGGTCGCGCAGGCCGGTCTCGGTGCCCGCGGCGCCCAGCACGTCGGCCCGGGCCAGCACGCCGGCTCCGGCGATGAAGATCGGCGTCGTGAAGCTCACGCTCTTGCGCCGCTCGGCATTGGCGGTGGTGTTGCCACATTCCAGGTCGACGCGGCCGCTGGTGGTGGCCGGCAGGCGCTCGGCGGCCTGAAGCGCGACCCACTCGACCCGCAGATTCGGCAGGTCCAGCCGCTTGCGCAGGCCTTCCACCAGGCGCAGGCACAGATCGACGGCATAGCCCCGCGGGCGGCCGTCGACGACAAACGAGAACGGCAGCGCGGCCTCGCGGTGGCCCAGCCGGATGACACCGCGCTGGCGCAAGGTGGCCACCGTGTCCGCAGGCGCGCTGGCGGCGGGCGCCGACGCCGGCTGGGCCCGCAGCGTGGGCGAGCCCGCCAGCAGCAGGGCGGCCATCCCCAGCAACCCGAGGGCCTGGTGCGGCTTCACGCAAACACCCGGGCGTCGGACAGCAGCGGAGCGGCGGCGTCCTTCGGGGCCAGGCGCGGCGCGCCGGCGTCGGGCCAGGCGATGGCGATCTGCGGGTCGTCCCAGCGGATCGCGCCTTCGCAGTCCTTCGCGTAGGTGTCGGTGGTCTTGTAGAGGAAGTGGGTGTCGTCTTCGAGGGCCACGAAGCCGTGCGCAAAGCCCTCGGGGATCCACAGCTGGCGGCGGTTCTCGGCGTTCAGCTCGAGGCCGAACCACTGGCCGAAGTGCGCGGAGCTGCGGCGGATGTCGACCGCCACGTCCCACGCGCGGCCCTTGACCACGCGCACCAGCTTGCCCTGGGCATGGGGGTGCAGCTGGTAGTGCAGGCCGCGCAGCACGCCGCGCTGGCTGCACGAGTGGTTGTCCTGCACGAAGCGGCGTGGCAGGGGCTCGCCGGCGGCCTCGAGGGCGGCCAGCCAGCGCGGCTCGTTGAAGGTCTCCATGAACCAGCCCCGGTCGTCGCCGAAGGCGGTGGGCTCGACGATCACCACGCCCGGCAGCGGCGTCTTGCTCAGCTTCATGGTCAGAACACCTTCTCGTTCAGGATCTGCATCAGGTACTGCCCGTAACCGTTCTTGCGCAGCGGCTGGGCCAGCGCCTCCAGCTGCGCCGCCGTGATCCAACCCGCGCGGAACGCGATCTCCTCGGGGCAGGCCACCTTCAGGCCCTGGCGCTTCTCGAGCGTGGCGATGAACTGCCCGGCCTCGAGCAGGCTGTCGTGCGTGCCGGTGTCCAGCCAGGCGTAGCCACGGCCCATGATCTCGACCTCGAGCTGCCCGCGCTTCAGGTACTGCGCGTTGACCTCGGTGATCTCGAGCTCGCCGCGGGCGCTGGGCTTGATCGAGGCCGCGATGTCGCAGACCTGCTCGTCGTAGAAGTACAGGCCCGTGACGGCGTAGTTGCTCTTCGGCTTGGTGGGCTTCTCCTCGATGCTGAGCGCGCGGCGCTGGGCATCGAACTCGACGACGCCGTAACGCTCGGGGTCCTGCACGTGGTACGCGAACACCGTGGCCCCGGTGTCGCGGCCATTGGCGCGAGCCAGCTGCGCCGCCAGGTCGTGGCCGTAGAAGATGTTGTCGCCCAGCACCAGCGCGCTCGGCGCGCCGCCGACGAAATCGCGGCCCAGGATGAAGGCCTGCGCCAGGCCATCAGGACTCGGCTGCACGCAGTACTGCAGGTTCATGCCCCACTTGGAGCCGTCGCCCAGCAGGGCCTGGAAGCGCGGCGTGTCCTGCGGCGTGCTGATGATGAGCACGTCGCGCATGCCGGCCAGCATCAGCGTGGACAGCGGGTAGTACACCATCGGCTTGTCGTACACCGGCAGCAGCTGCTTGCTCACCGCCAGCGTGGCCGGGTGCAGCCGCGTGCCCGAGCCGCCGGCGAGGATGATGCCCTTGCGGGTGCTTGTGATGGTCATGAGGTCCTCCGGTGGCCGGGTCAGCCCAGCACTTCGCTCAGCATGCGTTCCACGCCGCGCTGCCACGTCGGCAGCACGAGCCCGAAGGTGCGCTGCAGCTTGGTGGTGACCAAGCGCGAGTTCAGCGGCCGCTGCGCCGGCGTCGGGTAGGCGCTGGTCGGGATGGCGTGGATGCGGTCCGGCGCCACCTTGACGGCGTGGCCGCGCGCCCGTGCCCACTCGATGACATGCGTGGCGTAACCGTGCCAGTTCGTCTCGCCGGCGGCCACGCAGTGGTAGGTGCCCGACAGCGCGACGTGGTCGAACAGGCGCGGCAGCAGCTGCGCCGTCACGTCGGCCAGCAGGTCGGCGCCCGTGGGCGCGCCCACCTGGTCGGCGATGACCTTCAGTTCCTCGCGCTCGGCAGCCAGCTTGAGCATCGTGCGCGCGAAGTTGCCGCCGCGCGCGGCATAGACCCAGCTCGTGCGCAGGATGGCGTGGTGGCAGCCGCTGGCGCGGATGAGTTCCTCGCCCTCGAGCTTGGTGCGGCCGTAGACGCTGAGCGGGCCGGTCGGCGCGTCTTCGTTGCGCGCCGCGGTGCCGCTGCCGTCGAACACGTAGTCGGTGCTGTAGTGCACGAGGCAGATGCTGCGGCGGCGGGCCTCGCGCGCCAGCACGCCAGGCGCCGTGGCGTTGAGCGCGCGGGCCAGTTCGGGCTCGGACTCGGCCTTGTCGACGGCCGTGTGGGCCGCGGCGTTGACGATGACCTCGGGCTCGACGCGGGCCACCAAAGCTGCCAACGACTCGGGCTGGCTGAAGTCGGCCTTCAGCTCGCCCGGGCTGTCGAAGTCGCAGGCCACCACCTCGCCCAGCACCGACAGCGAGCGCTGCAGTTCCCAGCCGACCTGGCCGTTCTTGCCCAGCAGGAGAATCTTCATGTCGGCCCCCTTGTTCCGGTTCAACGGGCGCTGTAGTTGGCGGCCACCCAGTCGCGATAACTGCCGCTCTGCACCCGTGCCACCCAGTCGGCGTGCGCCAGGTACCACTGCACCGTCTTGCGGATGCCGCTGTCGAAGGTCTCGGCCGGTCGCCAGCCCAGTTCGCGCTCGATCTTGCGCGCGTCGATGGCGTAGCGGCGGTCGTGGCCCGGGCGGTCCTTCACGTAGGTGACGAGCCGCGCATAGGGGCCTTCGGCCGCGGGGCGCAGCTCGTCGAGCAGCGCGCACACGGTCTTCACGATCTCGATGTTGGGCTTCTCGTTCCAGCCGCCGACGTTGTAGGTCTCGCCCAGGCGGCCGCCGGCCAGCACGGCACGGATGGCGCTGCAGTGGTCCTTCACGTACAGCCAGTCGCGGATCTGCATGCCGTCGCCATACACGGGCAGCGGCTTGCCGGCCAGTGCGTTGACGATCATCAGCGGGATCAGCTTCTCCGGGAAGTGGTACGGCCCGTAGTTGTTGCTGCAGTTCGTGGTGAGCACCGGCAGGCCGTAGGTGTGATGCCAGGCGCGCACGAGGTGGTCGCTGGCGGCCTTACTGGCGCTGTAGGGGCTGTTGGGCTCGAACGGGTGGGTCTCGGTGAAGGCGGGGTCACCGGGGCCGAGGCTGCCGTAGACCTCGTCGGTGCTCACGTGCAGGAACCGGAATGCGGCCTTGTCGTCGGCGGGGAGCGCGCTCCAGTGCGTGCGCGCGGCCTCCAGCAGCGTGAAGGTGCCGTCGACGTTGGTCTTGATGAAGGCGCCCGGGCCGTGGATGCTGCGGTCGACGTGGCTCTCGGCCGCGAAGTGCACCAGCGCGCGCGGCCGGTGCGTGGCCAGCAGGCGGTCGATCAGCGCGCGGTCGGTGATGTCGCCATGCACGAAGACATGCCGCGCGTCGCCCTGCAGCGAGGCCAGGTTCTCGAGGTTGCCCGCGTAGGTGAGTGCGTCGAGGTTGACCACCGTCTCGTCGGACTCCACGAGCCAGTCGAGCACGAAGTTGCTGCCGATGAAGCCGGCTCCGCCGGTGACCAGGATTGTCATCAGGTCGTCCTTCCGTAGGTGTCTTCGAAGCGCACGATGTCGTCTTCGCCCAGGTAGCTGCCGGACTGCACCTCGATCAGCTCCAGCGGCACCTTGCCCGGGTTGCGCAGGCGGTGCTTCTCGCCGAGCGGGATGTAGGTGCTCTGGTTCTCGGCCAACAGGATGACCTTGTCGCCCACCGTCACCTCGGCCGTGCCGGTGACGACGATCCAGTGCTCGGCACGGTGGTGGTGCATCTGCAGGCTCAAGCTGGCACCCGGCTTGACCATGATGCGTTTGACCTGGTCGCGTGGGCCCTGGTCGATGCTGTCGTACCAGCCCCAGGGACGGTGCACCTTGCGGTGCAGCGCATGCTCGCCGCGCTGTTCGCGGCCGAGGCGGTTGACGACGTTCTTGACGTCCTGGCTGCGCTCGCGGCGTGTGACAAGCACCGCGTCGGGGGTCTCGACGACGATGACGTCGTCCAGGCCGATCAGGCTGACCAGCCGGCTCGTCGCCTGCACCAGGGTGTTGCGGCAGTCCTGCACGATGGCATCACCCACCTGCGCGTTGCCGGCGGCGTCTTTCTGCGCCACCTGCCAGACGGCTTCCCAGGCGCCGAGGTCGTTCCAGCCGGCGGCCAGCGGCTCCATGCGGATGTCCAGCACGCCGGGGCACTTCTCCATCACGGCGTAGTCGACCGATTCCGACGGCACCGCGGCAAAGGCGGTCTTGTCGGGCCGCACGAAGACGCCGTCGTTGCGCCGCGGCGCAAAGGCGGCGCGGCAGGCCGTGGCGATGTCGGGCCGGAAGCGCTCCAGCGCCGCCATCCAGACCGAGGCCTTGAGCACGAACATGCCGGCGTTCCAGAAGTAGCCACCCGCGGCGACGTACTTCTGCGCCGTGGCCAGGTCGGGCTTCTCGACGAACTGCGCCACCTGGGGGCCGTCGGCGCGGATGTAGCCGTAGCCGGTTTCGGGCCGGTCGGGCTGGATGCCCAGGATCACGATGGCCCCTTCAGCGGCCGCCGCCACGGCGCGGCGCAGCGACGCGCCGAAGGCCGCCTCGTCGGTGACGGTCTGGTCGGCCGGCGTCACCACGAGCACCGGGTCGGCGCCGCCGTCGAGCGCCTGCAGTGCCGCCATCGTGACGGCAGGTGCGGTGTTGCGACCCACGGGCTCCAGGATCACGGCGCCGGGCTCCACGCCCATGTCGCGCAACTGGTCCAGCACCATGAAGCGGTGCTCCTCGTTGCCCACGATCACCGGCGCGGCGACCGAGGCGCCGTCGCCGCCCAGGCCCATCAGCCGGCCCACGGCCTGCTGGAACAGGCTCAGGGTGCCGCCGCCGAGCACCAGGAACTGCTTCGGAAAGCCGCTGCGCGACAGCGGCCACAGCCGGGTGCCGGAGCCACCGGCCATCACCACGGGCCACACGGAGGTTGCGGGGGTCTTGCTCATGCGTCGTATCCGTTCGGGTTGTGGGCTTGCCAGCGCCATGCGTCAGCGCACATCGTGGCCAGATCCCGCCGGGCCTGCCATCCCAGCATGTGACGGGCCCGCGTCGGGTCGGCCCAGCAGGCGGCCACGTCGCCGGGGCGGCGTGGCCGGATCTCGTAGGGTATCGCGCGGCCGCTGGCGGCGGCAAAGGCGGCCACGACTTCCAGCACGCTGTGGCCGCGGCCCGTGCCGAGGTTGACGGTGAACGAGCCCGGCTGGTCGAGCAGGCGTTGCACGGCGGCGACATGCCCTTCGGCGAGGTCGCAGACGTGGATGTAGTCGCGCACCCCCGTGCCATCGGGTGTGTCGTAGTCCTTGCCCCAGACCGAGAGCTTCTCGCGCCGGCCCACCGCCACCTGGCTGACGTAGGGCATCAGGTTGTTGGGCATGCCGCGGGGGTCTTCGCCGATGCGGCCGCTGGCGTGCGCGCCGACGGGGTTGAAGTAGCGCAGCACGGCGTTCTGCCAGCCCGCGTCGGCGGCGGCGAGATCGGCCAGGATCTGCTCGCTCATCAGCTTGGTGCGGCCATAGGGGTTGGTGGCTGCCACGCGGGCCGTCTCGTCCAGCGGCAGCCGCTCGGGCTCGCCATACACGGTGGCGCTGGAGCTGAAGACGAAGCGCCCGATCCGCCGCTCGCGCAGCGCCTCGCACACCGTGAACAGGCCGCCGAGGTTGTTGCGGTAGTAGGCCAGCGGCAACTCGGTCGACTCGCCCACGGCCTTCAGGGCCGCGAAGTGCACCGTGGCGTCGATGCGATGGCGGCCGAGCAGCGACGCCATGGCCGCCGCGTCGCCCACGTCGGCCCGCTCGAACACCGGCGTGCGCCCGCCGAGTGCCGCCAGGCGCTCCAGCACCTTGGGTGAGCTGTTGCGGAAGTCGTCGACGCCGACGACGTCGAAGCCCGCCTCCCACAGCGCCAGCCAGGTGTGCGAGCCGATGTAGCCGGTGGCGCCCGTGAGCAGGATGGTGGCCATGGAGTCCCTCGGTTCGGCGGTTGGGGTGGGGCGGGTGCCTCAGCGCAGCGTGGCCTGCGCGTAGCAGCTCAGGCTCAGGCCCTTGAGGCCGACGGTCACGTTGCCGGTGGCGCGGCGGGTCTCGTGGCGCAGGTCGCAGCCGAACAGGGACCAGCGCTGCGGCGACCAGCGTCCGCCGAGCGTGACGATGGTGGTGTCGTCGGTGCCCTCGGCCAGGCGGCGCAGCACGCCGTCGAAGACGCTGCGCGTGCGGCTGTCCACGTCGCGCCGCGTCTGCTGCACGCTGCTGGACACCGCCACCTTGGCCGTGGCCGCCCAGTCGGCCTGCAGCCGCAGCGTGTCGATGGTGCGCAGGTCGGACTGCACCGACGGCAGGTCGAAGAAGAAGAAGCCGATCGGCACGCGCACGAAGGTCGGGTAGTTGTCCTGGCCCTTCTCGCGCGCCAGCCGGGTGTTCAGCGTCAGCTTGCCCGTGGGGCGCCACACCCAGCCCAGCGAGCCGTTGATGCTGTCGAAATCGCGGTCGCCGCCGCGCTCGTACTGCGTCTCTCCGGTGCCGATGCGCGCCTCGATCTGGCTGGCGCCGCTGGGCAGCCAGCGCACGGCCAGGTCCACGCCCCGCTGCGTGAAGCGGTCGTCCTCGAACACGCCATCGACGAGGCGGAAGGTCGGGAAGCGCCCGCGCACCTCGCGCAGCGACAGCGTCGTCTCCAGCTTGCCGCCGGGCCGCCAGGCCAGGCCGATGGCGGCATTGTCCTGGTCCAGGTTCTGCGCCTGCACCGAGGCCACGTCGATGGAGTTGCGCACGCGCCGCATGCCGCCCGAGAGCTCCAGGCTCCACTCGGTGACGAGGCCGAAGCTGACGCTGGCGTTCACGCCCTCGGTCGTCTCGAAGTTCTTCTGGGGCAGCAGGCCGATGACGTCGGCGTTGAAGGTCGACAGCGCGCGCGAGCGGCCCGCGCTCAGCTGGCCCGAGATGCGGTTGATGGTGGACCAGTCCAGGCTCACGCCGCCGCTGTAGCTCTCGTTGTCGTAGCGGTCGTTGCGCGCGAAGCGGTTGTCGCGCAGCGTCACGCTGGCCTGCAGGCGCTGGCGGCTGATCAGCTGGTCGAGGCCGGCGATGAGGGCGGTGCTGGTGACGGTGTCGCTGCGGCTCTGGCCCGCCAGCGGCTCCTGGTTGTTGCCCAGGCGCAGCAGGTTGTCATCGTGTGTGGTCGTCAGCAGGCCGCTCACGTACCACGGGCTCGTCTGCGCCGCCGCGCCGCCGGCCAGCGCCAGCAGCGTAGCGAAGACCCAGGCCCGAGGTGTGTGCTCAGTACGCATGGCGGTCGAAGAACACCAGCTTCACGGTGCGCGCGATGATCTGCAGATCAAGCCCCAGCGACCAGTTGCGCAGGTACTCGAGGTCGTACTCCACGCGGGCCTGCATCTTCTCGATGGTGTCGGTCTCGCCGCGGTGGCCGTGGATCTGCGCCCAGCCGGTGATGCCTGGCTTGACCTTGTGGCGCACCATGTAGGCCTTGATGAGCTGCCGGTACTGCTCGTTGTGTGCCACGGCATGCGGGCGAGGGCCGACGATGCTCATGTGCCCCTGCAGCACGTTGAAGAACTGCGGCAGCTCGTCCAGCGAGGTGCGGCGGATGAAGGCGCCGAAGCGCGTGATGCGCGGGTCGTCCTTCGTGGCCTGTGGCACCACGGCGCCGTCGTCCTGCGTGCGCATGCTGCGGAACTTCCAGACCACGATCTCGGTGCCGTCCAGGCCGTTGCGGCGCTGGCGGAAGATCGCCGGCCCGGGGCTCGACAGCCTCACGCCGATGGCGATGGCCAGCAGCAGCGGCGAGATCAGCACCAGGATGATCGACGCCAGCACCACGTCCTCGATGCGCTTGACGAGCCGGTTCGTGCCCGTGAAGGGGGTTTCCTGCAGACCCACCACCGGCACGCCGTTCATGTCCTGCAGCCGGCCCTGGATGATGCTGATGCCGAACACGTCGGGCACGAAGAACACGCTGGCCGTGGTGCCCTGCACGTGCTCGAGCAATTCCACGATGCGCGGCTGGCTGCCCAGCGGCAAGGTGATGTAGACCTCGTGCACGCCGTGCTCGCGCACGTAGGGCGCCACCTGGCGCAGGCTGCCCAGGCGCATCATGATGGCGTCGGGGTCCACGCGCTGGTCGGCGCGGTCGTCGAAGTAGCCGAGGAAGGACAGGCCGATGTCGCCACGGGCGCGGAAGGCATTGGCCACCTTCACGCCCAGGGCGCCGGCACCCACCACCACGGCGGTGCGGCGGTTCTCGGGCTTGGCGGCCAGCCGGCGCAGCAGCGCGCGGCCGCTGAAGTACGTGAGCCACAGCAGTGCCGGCGTCGCCACGGCCCACCAGAACAGGATGTCGGGCTTGAAAAGCGTCAGGCTGCGCGTGGCGTAGCCGCACAGCACCAGGATCGCCAGCAGCGCCAGCCACGAGGTGGCGATGTCGACGGCGGCGTTCAGCGGCCGGTCCCAGAAGCGGTTGCGCCCCGGGAAGGTGAGCGCAAAGACCAGCAGGCACAGCGTCAGGTCGGAGCGCCCGATGGGCTCGTCGAACAGGTGCGACACGGCCAGGAAGACCAGCACCGTGAGAGACGGCTCCAGGAAGGCCGCCACCAGCGACGTCACCGACTGCGGCGCGCTGTAGAAGGTCCTCTTGTAGCCACGTTCTTCGAACATCGGGTCGGGGGCGGTCGCCAGCGTGGCGATCGAGGGCCACAGGACGGTGTCGGCAAAGCGCCGGATTCTGGCCCAACTCGGTGTCGTTGCCGGGGCATCCGGCCGGGCCCGGACACGGGGTTGAGGGCCGCCTGGCAGGACCTGCTGCCTACAATTGGGGAATGTTGCACAGTCTCCAGGCGATGCTCGCGCCGGCGCTGGCCGAACGGCTGACGCTGCTGCTCAACCACGTGCTCGCCTCGGAGGCCGTGGCCACCGAGCGGCTGCTGCCGCACCGCGGCGCCACGCTGCAGCTGGTGCTGGAGCGCTGGCCCTCGCTGCTGCCACCGCCGCCGGTGCTGTCGTGGCGCATCACGCCGGCCGGCCTGCTGCAGTGGAACGGCGCCGAGGGCCTGGCCCCGGCGGCCGATGGCGCGGCCAGCCTCGTCGTCACGATCGACGCCGCCAACCCGGCGCTGCTGGTGGCCCAGGCGCTGGGCGGCGAGCCGCCCGCGGTGCGCATCGAGGGCGACGCCGCGCTGGCCGGCGACGTGAACTGGTTGTTGCAGAACTTGCGCTGGGACGTGGCCGCGGACCT
>VYLG01000242.1_pt1 | contig 12210 bp, 9 predicted proteins | sample 5114351 | NCBI WGS metagenome assembly VYLG01 (sample SAMN12291798, study PRJNA351875) | freshwater metagenome | isolation source: freshwater lake | place: USA: Michigan, Kent Lake | collected 2013-08-15
CCTCTCGGGCCCTGAAGGGGGCCTCTCGCCGGCCGAGGTGGCGGCGGCGCGCTCGGCGGGCTTTCGCCCGCTGACGCTGGGCGCGCGCGTGCTGCGCGCCGAAACGGCGCCGCTGGCGCTGCTGGCCTGGGCCGGACTCGGTTTGTAGGGATGTCGTGGTGGCCCGCGCGGCCGCGCCAAGCAGAATCAGCCCGTTCCCAAACAACCAGGAGTGACGACATGGGTCTTCTCGATGCAGTGGCCGGCGCGATGGGGTCGGGCGGTGGCGGCCAGGGCGGCGACCTGATGCAGGTGGTGATGAAGCTGGTGCAGCAGAACGGCGGCCTCGAGGGCCTGGTGGCGAAGTTCCAGCAGGGTGGCCTGGGCGACATCGTGCAGAGCTGGATCTCCACCGGCCCGAACCTGCCGATCTCGCCTGAGCAGCTCGGCAAGGCCCTGGGCCCCGATACGCTCAACCAGTTGGGCGCCGGCGGCCAGGACATGCTCGGCCCGCTGTCGCAGCTGCTGCCGCAGGTGGTGGACGGGCTCACGCCCAACGGCCAGCTGCCGGCCGGCGGGGGCGATCTGGCCGGCATGCTCGGTGGCCTGCTGAACGGCGCGGGCGGTGCCGGTGCTGGCGGCCCCAACCTGGGCGGCTTGCTGGGCGGGCTGCTCGGCAAGCGCTAGACCGTCAGGCCGCCAGGCCTATTCCTTGCCGAAGTCGCGAGGGATGCGCGCCCACGCTGCCGCCACGAACCCCGGCAGCGTGGCCACGCAGCACCAGACGAAGAAGCTCGTGTAGCCCAGCTGCTCCTGCAGCCAGCCGGCGGCCATGCCGGGCAGCATCATCCCGAGCGCCATGAAGCCGGTGCAGAGGGCGTAGTGGGCCGTCTTGTGCACGCTGCCGCCGTCGGGCCCGCCGGCCACCCACAGCATGAACACCATGTACGCGGTGAAGCCGAAGCCGTAGCCGAACTGCTCCACCGCCAGCGCCGCGGCCACCACGGCAAAGCCCTCGGGCTGCGCCCAGGCCAGCCACACGTACAGCAGGTTGGGCAGGTTCATCGCCAGCAGCAGCACCGGCAACAGACGCCCGAGGCCGGCGCGCGAGATGGCCCAGCCACCGAGCAGCCCGCCCAGCGTGAGCGCGGCCACGCCCACGGTGCCGTAGGCCAGGCCGACGTCCTGCGTCGTGAAGGCCAGGCCGCCGTCGGCCCGCGCGTCCAGCAGGAAGGGCACCACCAGCTTCAGCAGCTGCGCCTCGCCCAGCCGGTAGACGAGCAGGAACACGAGCACGCGCACGATGTCGTCGCGGGCAAAGAAGCTGCGGAACACGGCCACGAAGCCGCGCCAGAAGTCGCCCTCGCGCGGCGCCGGGCGGTCGTCGGCCGGCTTGGGCAGCGCCCAGGCGTGCCAGGCCGCGAACAGCACGAACAGCAGCGCCAGCAGCGCGAACACCACGTGCCAGCCCATCGCCGGCCCGCCGTGGTGCGCCGCCACGTAGCCGGCCAGCCACACCAGGCCCCCCTGGCCGCCGAGCATCGAGAGCCGGTAGAAGGTGCTGCGCACGCCCACGAAGGCGGCCTGGCGGCGGCGGTCCAGCGCCAGGATGTAGAAGCCGTCGGCCGCGATGTCGTGCGTGGCGCTGGCAAAGGCCAGCAGCCAGAACATCACCAGCGTCCACTGCAGGAAAGACGGCACCGGCACCGCCAGCGCCACGCCGGCAAAGGCCGCGCCCACCAGCAGCTGCAGGCCGACGATCCAGCGGCGCTTCTGGCCCAGCAGGTCGACCAGCGGGCTCCACAGCGGCTTGATGACCCAGGGCAGGTACAGCCAGCTCGTGACGAGCGCGATCTCGGCGTTGCCGACGCCGAGGTTCTTGTACATGACGACGGCCAGCGTCATCACCGCCACGTACGGCAGCCCCTGGCCGAGGTAGAGCGTGGGGATCCAGCGCCAGGGCGTCGGTGTCATGGGCCGCGATGTTCCCATGCGCGCCAGCGGTGCGCCGGATGTCATTCGATGTCGCCTGGACGCAAATGCCGCAGGTTAGTCCCGATGGGCGCGGACGGCGTGGCGCGGCAACACTGTGAGGGACTGTTTCTTGCATGACCGGGGCCTGGGAGGCCGGCGTGCACGAGCTCGGCACACGGTCCGAACACAGCCCGCATCACGAACATCACCCGAGGAACCCCATCCATGGCCTTCAAGCTCACCACCCTGGCCGCCAGCCTGGCCCTCGTCGGCATGGCCGGCAGTGCGTTTGCGCAGAGCACCGGCGAGCGCGTGACGATCACCGGCTCCAGCATCAAGCGCATCGCCGCCGAAGGGGCGCTGCCGCTGACCATCATCACCCGCGCCGACCTCGACCGCGAAGGCATCACCAGCGCCGAGCAGGTGATCCTGAACCTCAGCACCAACGGCAACGGCCTCGACAACCTGGCCTCCAATGCCGACGTCGTGGGCGGCGCCCAGCGCGGCAACAACGGCGCCACGAGCGCCAACCTGCGCGGCCAGGGCAGCAATGCCACGCTGATCCTGCTCAACGGCCGCCGCGTCGCGGCGCACGGCCTGAACGGCGGCGTCGTCGACCTCAACCAGATCCCGATGGCCGCCATCGAGCGCATCGAGGTGCTGAAGGACGGCGCCAGCGCCATCTACGGCACCGACGCCATCGGCGGCGTCATCAACTTCATCATGCGCACCGACTTCCGCGGCGGCATGGTGCGCGCCGCGGCCGACGTCACCCAGGCCGGTGGCGGCAACATCTTCAGCGGCGCGGTCGTCGGCGGCTTCGGCGACCTGGAAAAGGACCGCTTCAACGTCGTGGCCACGCTGGGCGTGCGCGACCACAAGGCGCTGCGTGGCGACGAGCGCGATTTCGTCAACACCTTCCAGCCCAACCGCGGCCTGAGCGTCGACACGCGCGGCACGCCGCACGCGACGATCTTCCCGCTCGCCGGCACGCTGTTCCCGACCAACGCCTCGGCGCCGCTGGTGCCCGGCAGCACCACCGTGCGCGCCTCGGGCGGCCTGAACGTGCTCGACCTGCCCGGCGGCCCGGGCTGCGGCTCGATCGACGGCCAGGCGCCCTACAGCGAGGTGCTGTGGGACGTGCCCAGCGCCGCCCTGGCCTGCGCCTGGGACACCGGCCGCGCGGCCGTGCTGCAGCAACCGCTGAAGAGCACCACGCTGGTGGCGCGCGCCAGCGGCAAGCTCGGCGAGCACTACCTGGCGCTGGAACTGGCGGGCTCGAAGACCGAATCCGCCAAGCGCTTCTCGAACCTGCAGATGACGCCCAACACCACGACGCAGCAGCTGCGCTTCCCGCGCAACGCGGCGTCGCAGGCGGCGTATGACGCGGTGTTCGACCGCCTGCTCGCGGCCTTCCCGGGGCAGGTGCTCGAGTCGCAGCGCGGCCAGTCGCTGGCCTACCGCTGGCGCTGCATCGAATGCGGCCCGCGCGAGATCGAGACCGATGCCGACACCACGCGCTGGGCGCTCACCGCCGAAGGCCCGTTCTTCGGCGGCTGGGACTACAAGGCCGGCGTGCTGCAGGCCACCTCCGAGGCCAAGTCGGTGCTGGGCGGCGGCTACTACTTCCGCGGCACCACCGGCACCGGCGCCTCCGACGGCGGCCCCGGCATCGTGCCGGCGCTCAACAGCGGCCGCATCAACGTCTTCCTGCTGCCCGGCCAGACGCAGAGCGCCGACGGCCTGGCGGCGCTGGCCGAGGCCTCGGCGCGCGGCGTCGTGCTCTACGGCGGCAAGTTCACGCTGGACCAGACCGACGTGTCGGTGTCGGGCCCCGTGTTCAAGCTGCCCGGCGGCACCGCGATGGCGGCCCTGGGCGTGGACGTGCGCACCGAGAAGTACCGCTTCAACGGCGACGAGCGCGACCCGACGCTGCAGCGCATCGTCGTCGCCGCGCCCTTCGACCAGACCAACGTGCTGCTGGGCGCCAAGCGCGACGTGACGGCGTTCTACGGCGAGCTGCTGATGCCCTTGTTCAAGGGCGTGGAGCTCACCGCGGCGGTGCGCCAGGACGACTACTCCGGCTTCGGCAAGACCACCAACCCGAAGATCTCGGGCCTGTGGAAGCCGAGCGACCAGTTCCTGGTGCGCGGCTCCTACAGCACCGGCTTCCGCGTGCCGACCTTCAACCAGCTCTACAACGGCGCCAGCACGGCCACCTTCACCGGCGCCACGCTGGTGAACCCAGCCACCTGCCCCACCGGCCGGGTGGACGCCACGCGGCCGGGCTGCGAGTCGATCCGCCCGCTCATCGTCAACGGTGGCAAGGAGGACCTCGGCCCCGAGGAGGCCAAGATGTCGTCGGTGGGCTTCGTCTGGGAGCCGATGACGGCCTTCAGCATCGGCCTGGACTGGTGGAGCATCAAGCGCGAAGGCACGATCCAGATCCTGAGCCTCACGCAGTTGGTGGACAACTTCAACCTGCTGCGCGACCGCTTCGCCTTCGCGGCCGACGGCAGCCTGCTGGCCATCGACCAGCGCTGGGTGAACGCCGGCGAGACCGAGACCTCCGGCATCGAGGTCAGCCTGAAGAGCAGCTTCGACGCCATGGGCGCGCGCTGGAGCGCGGCGCTCGAGGGCACCTACCTGCTGAAGAAGCGTTCGCGCGTGCTGCCGACCGTGCCCTTCGGGCCCAGCGAGATCGGCCTGTTCAGCTTTGCGGGCGACCTGGGCCTGCGCTGGAAGCACAACGCCGCCATCGGCTACAAGCGCGGCACCTGGAGCGCCAGCGTCAGCCAGCTCTACCGCGCCGGCTACGGCGACCAGGTGCTGCCGGGCGTGAGCTCGGGCCGCGTCTCGCCGCCGGACTGGAAGCAGAAGGTCGACGCCTACACCACCTACAACGTGGGCGTCAGCTGGACGGGCATCAAGGGCCTCACGCTCACCGGCGTGGTGAAGAACGTGTTCGACCAGGACCCGCCGTTCGCCGTCACCTACGACAGCAACTTCGGCAGCGGCAGCAGCTGGGAGCCGCGTGTGGCCGATCCGCGCGGGCGCGCTTTCGTCGTCTCGGCCGAGTACCGGTTCTGAGCGGACCGGCCCTCGCCCAGGCGCTGCGCGAGGCCGTCCTCGCGCAGCGCTTCGACACCACACCCGACCGGCTGCGCGAAGGCGCGCCGGTCGGCGCGTTTCCGAGCCTCGATCTGGCCGTGGTGCGCTTCGCGTCCGCTGGCCCGCGCGGCGGCAAGGCGGCGCTCGCGGCCAACGTGCTGTTCTCGCGCGAGCACCCGCAGGGCGTGGTTGCGCGCTTCGGCCCCGCCGGCAGTGGCTTCGGCCCCGTGGCCAACCTGCGCTTCGTGGCGGATGTGCGCGACACCACCGGCACCTCCGTGGCCTGGCAGCCGGGCGCCGACTGGGCGCGCATCGATTTCCCGCCGCTGCACGTGCCGCCCGGCCTGGCGGCCGACGCGCCGCGCTTCGTGGCGCCGTACCCGGCTTCGCTGCTGAAGCTGATGGTGGCCGTGGGCCTGGGCCTGGCGGTCGATGCCGGCCGGCTGGCCTGGACCGAGGTGATGCCCGAGCTGCTGCCGATGATCACGGTCAGCGACAACGACGCCACCGACCGCAGCGTGGCGCTGCTGCACCGCGCCGGCCTGGTCGACACGCTCAACCGCACGCTGCAGCAGCACTGGGGCCTGCCGACGCTGCAGCTCAACCGCACCACGCCGCAGGGCGGCTGGCGCAATGGCGATGGCTCCGGCGTCGGGCAGATCCACATGACGGCCTGGGACACGGTGCGCCTGCTCTGGATCATCGATCCGCAGGCGCCGCCGGCGCCCTGGCTCGCGCCCGGCACGGCCACGTTGGCGGCGGCCACGAAGGAGCGCCTGCGGTCGGTGCTGGCGGGGCAGAAGCTCGACGAGATCCTGTCCTCCGGCGCGCTGCGCGGCCTGCCCGGCTGGGTGCCGGGCCTGCCCGATGCACCGGTGTTCGCACACAAGACCGGCACGACCGAGAACTACGCGTCCGACGCCGGCATCGTGAGCACGCCCGACGGCCTGCACTACGCCGTGGCCGTGCTCAGCAACCTGGGCAGCCGCTACCGCCCGCGCTTCGTGGGCGCCGACGACGACCGCGCGGCCACCACCTGGCGGCTGCCGGCGCTGGGCGCCGCGCTGCACGCGCTGATGGAGACGCTGCCATGACCACCCCCGCCGCCTGGCTGCCACTCGCCGACGGCGCGCTGATCGCCGTGCTGGCCCCCTCCGGCCCGGTGGACCCGGCCGTGCTGCCGGCCGTGGAGGCCTTCTACGCCCGCCACGGCTGGCGCGTGCGCCTGTACCCCTCGTGCCGCTTGCGCCACCCCGTGCTCGGCTATCTGGCCGGCACCGACGAGCAGCGCCTGGCCGACCTGCACGCCGCGCTGGCCGACGACGAGGTGGCCGCCATCCACTGCCTGCGCGGCGGCTACGGCGCGATGCGCCTGCTGCCCGACATCGACACCGCGCTCTTGCGCGCCAAGCCGAAGCTGCTGATCGGCTACAGCGACATCACCGCGCTGCACGCGCTGTGGGCGCAGGAGGGCCTGCCGAGCCTGCACGCGCCGATGCCGGCCTCGGACCTGATCCGCCCCGGCCGCGACGACGACGAGGCCGCGCTCGTGGCGCTGCTGAAAGCCGGCCTGCCCGCCGGCACCGTGCTGGCGCCCGAGCTCGAACCCGGCGAGCCGGTGCACCCCGGCGTGGCCGAGGGCGTGCTGATCGGCGGCAACCTGAGCCTCGTGGCCGCGCTCACCGGCACGCCCTGGGCCTGGAACCCGCACGGCGCGATCCTGTTCCTCGAGGACGTGAGCGAATCGCTCTACCGCGTCGACCGCTATCTCGTGCAGTTGCAGCTGGCCGGTGTGCTGCACGCGGTGAAGGGCATCGTGCTGGGCAGCTTCACCGAGAGCGAGGCGCCCGAGTCATTGCTGCGCGAACGCCTGCTGCCGCTGGTGCGCGAGCAGGGCAAGCCGCTGCTCGGCGGCTGGCCCACCGGCCACGGCACGCCGAACCGCCCGCTGCCGATGGGGCTGCGCGTGCGGCTCGATGCCGGCGCCGGCACGCTGACGTTGCTGGAGCCGCTGGCGCCGCCGGCCGACTAGCCGTTGGCCTGCCGGCGCAGCCTCAGGCCGATGGCCGTGAGGCCGGCGAGCATCAGCACCACCGTCTCGGGCTCGGGCACCGGGGCGCCAAAGGCCACCTCGGCCACGCCGGTGTAGACGCCGTCGCCGCCGAAGAGGTCGAACTGGACGTTGCGGTCGATGCGGAACCAGACGCTGGAAACGCCCTCGGTGGCCGCAAAGCTGAAGGTCTGCACGCCGCCGGTGTAGCTGCCGGCTGGCACGCCGGCGGCGGCCACGTCGGTCAGCGTCAGCAGCGGCGCGCCAGTGGCGCTGCGCAGCTCCAGGTCGAATTGCGTCACCGCGTAGTTGGCGTTCGAGGCCACGCCGTTGGAGCGGTGGTTCCACAGGTGGAACTGGCCCAGCGTCTGTGGCGTGTCGAAGAAGAACTCGGCCCAGGCGGTGCCGGCGCCGATGGCGCCGAACTGCGTCGTCCAGTGGTTGTTGACGGTGTAGGTGCCGTGCAGGCTGTCCAGCGTGAAGCTGGCCGGCATGCCGGAGCCGTCGATGGCGTTGCCGATGTCGTAGAGGCTGCTGAACGTGCTGCCCGCCGTGGCGCTGGTGGGGCGGATCAGCGGGTCGGCCAGCGTCAGCGAGGGCAGGGTGGCCAGCGACGCGGCGGCGGCCAGGGTGGCAAGGGTTCGGCGCATGGGTGGTTCTCCGGAAGTCGACCGGGCGATGCTCGGCCGGCATCGTTTGCCCACCGTTAGGACGCGCGGCGGGCCGCCGCCGCCAGCACCCCTGGTTCGCGGGGTCGATCCGCCGCCCAGGGGAGAATCGCCCGACCCGACAAGACCCGCCGCGCCCGCCACACCCGCCATGCCGAACCCGCCCAGCCCTGCCACCCTGCACTCGCTGCCGCTGCTCGCTCGCGGCAAGGTGCGCGACAACTATGCCGTCGGCTCAGACCGCATCCTGATGGTGGCCAGCGACCGCCTCAGCGCCTTCGACGTGGTGATGAAGGCGCCGGTGCCCGGCAAGGGCGCGCTGCTCACCCAGATGGCGCTGGCCTGGTTCAGGCACTTCGAGGGCCTGGTGCCCACGCACATCACCGGCGAGGCACCCGAGAGCGTGGTGCAGCCCGACGAGGTGCCGCTGGTGGCCGGCCGCAGCATGCTGGTGAAGCGCCTGCAGCCGCTGCCCTGCGAGGCCGTGGTGCGCGGCTATGTGGCCGGCTCGGGCTGGAAGGAGTACGCGAAGAGCGGCACCGTCTGCGGCCAGCCGCTGCCGCCCGGCCTGAGCATGACCACGCCGCTGGCCGAGCCCATCTTCACGCCCGCCACCAAGGCCGCGGTGGGCGACCACGACGAGAACATCTCCTTTGCGCAACTCGAGCAACTGATCGGCGCGCCGCGCGCCGCCGAACTGCGCGACACCGCCATCCGCCTGTACAAGGCCGCCGCGGCGTATGCCAAGACCCGCGGCATCGTCGTGGCCGACACCAAGTTCGAGTTCGGGCTCGATGAACACGGCACGTTGACGCTGATGGACGAGGTGCTCACGCCCGACTCCAGCCGCTTCTGGCTGGCCGACGAGCTGGCGCAGGGCCGCATCCACGCCCTCGACAAGCAGCCGCTGCGCGACTGGCTCGACAAGATCGGCGTGGCCGGCGGCGCCGAGCAGGCGGCACTGGACCTGCCGCCCGAGGTGAGTGCCGGCGTGATGCAGCGCTACGAGCGCGCGATGCACATGCTGTGGGGCGGCGAGGAGTGAGCACCATGGCCATGCCCTCGCTCAAGCACCTTCGCCAGCACCGCTTCTCGGCCCTGCGGCCGGGCCCCAAGCTCATCGTCACCGGCGCCGTGCACGGCAACGAGACCGCCGGCACACGCGGCATCGAGCGCGTGATCGGCGAGCTCGAACGCGGCGAGATCGACATCGTGCGCGGCAGCGTCACCTTCGTGCCGGTGTGCAACCCGATGGCCTACCGCGAGAAGCGCCGCATGGGCGATCGCAACCTCAACCGCCGGCTCATGCCCACGGCGACGCCCCAGGACTATGAAGACCACCTCGGCCGCGTGCTGTGCCCGCTGCTGGCCGAGCACGAGGTGCTGCTCGACCTGCACAGCTTCCGCAGCCCCGGCCAGCCTTTCGTGATGCGCGGCCCGGCCGACAACGACGGCGCGCTGGAGCCCTTCCGCCACGCCGCGGCCGAGGGCCGGCTGGCCGCCCACGTGGGCGTGAGCCGCGTCGTCGAGGGCTGGATGCCCGCCTATGCCGACGGCGTGGCCCGCCGCCGCGCGCGCGGCCTTACGCCCGGCGCGGTGCACGAAGACCCGAGCTACGGCGTCGGCACCACCGAGTGGATGCGTTCGCAGGGCGGCTACGGCGTCACGCTGGAGTGCGGCCAGCACGACGACCCGTCCGCGCCCGACGTGGCCCACCACGCCATCCGCCAGACGCTGGCGCTGCTGGGCATCGCCGAAGGCATCGAGCTCGCGCCACCGAAGGCGCCCTTCGAGTGCCTGCGGCTGGTGGAGGTGATCGACCGCTTCGACGCCGCCGACCGCTTCGTCAAGACCTGGACCAGCTTCGACGTGCTGCGCGAGGGCGAGCCCATCGCCGTGCGCGCCGACGGCACCGAACTGCGCGCCCCGCGCGACGGCTTCATCGTGTTCCCCGATGTCGGCGCGCTGCCGGGGCACGAGTGGTTCTACTGGGCGCAGGCCAGCGACAGGGCGCCGTGATCAGTTGTCGGTGAAGTCGTAGCCGAGCTGGATCGCGATGTAGGTCTTCTTGTTGTACGGGTAGCGAAAGCTGGTGCTGGTGTTCACGATGTCCGAGCCGATGAAGACACCCGCCTTGAAGGGCTTGGCCCCCTTTTCCTTGGCCGCATCGAAGACCACACCGAGCGCGAACGACAGCGCCGAGACCTCGGTGGTGCCGGTGACGATCTCGGCGCCCGAGGGGTCCTTGCCGAGGCTGTCTGCCTTCACCGAGCCCAGCGTGGCGGCCGCGGCGAACGTGAACCCGCTGGACGCCTGACCGGCCCGCCAGCCGATGTAGCCGCCCAGCGGGGCGCCCGAAATGAATGACTTCTGCTTCGGGAAGTACTTGTACGGCATGGTCAGCAGTCCCCAGGTGTAGCCGTAGCGGTTGGAGACGTTCACCAGGTCCGAGGCCAGCTGCTTGACCTTGACGCCGCTGCGCTGCTGGCAACCGATCGTCGGGAACAGGGTGATCTCGCCGGGCAGCAGCGTGAGCATCTTGTCGCCGCCCGCGACGGGATCCTGGTCGGTGACGGCGTACATGCCGTTGGGCGTCAGGCCGGAGCCACTCGGCGGGCTCAGCACCTTCAGGCAGTCGCCCATGAACTGGCCAGGCGTGCTGGTGGCCACGACCTTCTTGTAGTCGCACTTGCCGGCGTCGATCTTCGCGTCGAAACCGGGGAGGGGTTTGCAGGCCAGCGGCGGCGCGGTCGATCCCGCCGTGACGCACTTGTTGGCCTGGAACTTGAACCCGGACGCGACGCAGGCGGACTCTCCCAGCGCTTGTGCCGCCTCTTCGTCGATCTTGCAGCTCTTGCTCGGTGGATCGGGCTTGTAGCCGGCTGGGCAGGTGTTCGGCTCCGAGAAATCCGAGGGCTTGAAGTTGTCGGCGATCTGCGCCTGCGCGGCCGTTGTGCAGGACAGGAGGGCCACAAGCAGTGGAACGAGGAGCTGGCGCATGGGGGCCTCGCAGCGGTTGGGGAAGCCGCCGGATCTTGCGCCGTGCGCTGCGCTTCGGCACCCACAAATCTGTGGGCGCGCCGGCGCGCCACTCAACCCGCCAGCAGCTCCGCCAGCTTCGTGTACAGCACCGCGGTCTCGATCGGCTTGGGCAGGTGGTCGTCCATGCCCGCGGCCAGGCAGCGCAGGCGGTCCTCGTCGAAGGCGTTGGCGGTGAGCGCCAGCACCGGCACGTCGCGGCTGGCGCCGCCCTCGCGGATGCGGCGCGTGGCGTCCAGGCCGTTCAGCCGCGGCATCTGCATGTCCATCAGGATCAGCGCGTAGCGGCGCTGCGCCGCCAGGGCCACGGCCTCCTCGCCGTCCTGCGCCAGCTGCACCTGCAGGCCGGCCTGGCGCAGCAGCGCGGCGGCGATCTCGCGGCTCACCGGGTCGTCGTCGGCCACCAGAACCGACTGCCCCGCATGCTGGCGCGCCAGGGCGTCGCGCAGCCGGCCGGCGCGGGCCGGGCTGCTCTCGGTGCCGTCGCCCTGCCCGGCCTGCAGCGCCACCTGCAGCTCGAACACGCTGCCCTGGCCCGGCGTGCTGTGCAGGCTGAGCTCGCCACCCATCATGCGCACCAGCTGGCGGCTGATGGCCAGACCCAGGCCGGTGCCGCCGTAGCGGCGCGTGGTGGAGTTGTCGGCCTGCTCGAAGGGCGTGAACAGTCGCTCGCAGGTGGCCGCGTCGATGCCGATGCCGCTGTCCTGCACCGCCAGCCGCAGCGGGGCGCGGCCGTTTTCGGCGGGGCCGTCGAGTTGCGCGCGCACCGTGATCTGCCCGCGGTCGGTGAACTTGATGGCGTTGTCCACCAGGTTCAGCAGCACCTGCTTCAGGCGCAGCGGATCGCCCACCAGCGTGCGGCCGGCGAGCGCCGGGTCGAGCTCGACGACGAAGCCCAGGCCCTTCTGCTGCGCGCGGTGCGCCGTCAGGTGACCCAGGCCATCGAGCACGGCATCCAGGCGGAACGGCGCCTCCTCCAGCACCATCCGCTCGGCCTCGATCTTGGAAAGATCCAGGATGTCGTTGATGAGGTTGAGCAGGTGGTGCGAGGCCTGCTCCACCTTGCCCAGCCGCTCGCGCTGCTCGGCACCGCTGCTGTGCTCGCGGGCCAGGCCGGTCATGCCGATGATGGCGCCCAGCGGTGTGCGCAGCTCGTGGCTCATGTGGGCCAGGAAACGGCTCTTCGCGCGGCTGGCGGCCTCGGCCGTGGCCTTGGCCTCGGTGAGGGCGGCGGTGCGCTCGGCCACCAGCTCCTCCAGGTGGTCGCGGTGGCGCGCCAGTTCGGCTTCGGCGCGCCGGCGTGCCGTGACGTCGCGGCACACCACCAGCACCGAGCGCACGGCGCCCTGGGCGTCGCGGTCGGGCACGACGCGCCAGCTGATGCAGCGC
>VYLG01000379.1_pt2 | contig 12181 bp, 14 predicted proteins | sample 5114351 | NCBI WGS metagenome assembly VYLG01 (sample SAMN12291798, study PRJNA351875) | freshwater metagenome | isolation source: freshwater lake | place: USA: Michigan, Kent Lake | collected 2013-08-15
TGTGTAAGACAGTACATGGTTTTTTAACCGTGGTATGCAACGGTGGTTGAAGCAGAAACTTAAATCGTGAGGTTTAGGAATCGCCGCACTTTTAGGGCGGCGAGGATGTCAACATCTCATCATTTATTCATCCCATAGGGAGAATTTGAGGCAAATTGTACTGTATTTAAACTGGGTAGGGAGCATTTTAATACAAATGTACAGAACTCGGTTACTCCCCACCCTGTTCACTTAAGTTTCAGCGCCATGATTATAATTAGGTAATGATAGAAATTCTTAGGCAATAGGATCACATCAGTGTTGATAAATCATCTTTTCTTCGGCGCTTTCCTACCCCTTGATACTCTCCTGTCCACCCAGGGGATTATGGTTATGCTCCTGGCCGCTTATGCTTTAGCCATGTGGATGTTTCTAACTAGCGCCCCAAAAGTTCATACAATCATGGTGACAGATTTGGAGACAGCCCGACAATTTTATGAAGGACTTTTAAATTTACCCACGGCCGATGTTCCCCTCCATTACTATTACAATTATGAGCAGACGATGGGCAATAATATGATTGACCCATTTTATATGTCTAGTAATCCGGCTGCGACTACTGCTCATACTTCTTTGGGAGATCAACCCCAGGGTTTATGGTATCAGTTAAAGAAAAATACCCAACTGCATATCGTTGCTGGGGCAACTGCGGGTTATAAGGATCGTCATCGTCACGTTTGTTTTGATCACGATTGTTTAGAACAAATTCTGATGCGGGTGGAATCACGACGCTTAAAGTATAAAGTTCGTCGCAATAAACCTTTAAATTTTTTGGTCAAAGATAATGCTGATCGCGTGATTGAAATGGCCGAAGTCTCGAATTAGTTAACAGTAATTAGATTGGGGGCAACCATAACGGTAAATAACTAAACTATGAATGCTCAACTGCTCACAATCATTTTAATTTCTTTAGGGGTAGGTATTGGTTTGGCCATTCTACTCCTAATTTTAGTCAAGTTAAGACGCTGCAACCAACAGGTAAATAGTATCGTCGATCATCAATCTCTCATCGGTTTAATTGGAGTTGTTCAAATCCCCTTCGATAAAAATAGCAAGGGGAAAGTGCGAGTTAATGTCGGGGATAGTCTGATCGATATAGTAGCGATAACGGAAGGGGAAGAACAATTTAATGTCGGGGATCAAGCATTTATCCTCAATTGCCAAGACAATAAAGTTTTAGTCATTGCGGAAAAGTATATCAGAGGCGATTTGTAATTTCTTCTAGACCAAAGGGTAACTAACTATGAATAGTCAAAATAATTCCTATCTCATCCAAATCAATCCCAATCAATACGACAACAATAACAACAACAGTGCTGGTAATTTATTGGGGAATAGTGTTCCCATTGCTTTATTGATATTTCTGGGGATTGGTGCGATTTGGTTTATCAATTCTTTTTTGTGTATTTGCAAACCCAATGAAGTAGTGATCCTGAGTGGGATGAAACGCAAATCAAAAGATAGACAAGATGCAGGTTATCGAGTGATATCGGGGGGTCGGGCGATTCGTATTCCAATTTTAGAAACCGTTAAACGCATGGATGTCACCACAACCCCGATCAGAATTGAGATTAAAAATGCCTATTCTAAGGGCAATATTCCCCTGAATATAGTGGCAATTGCTAACGTGAAAGTTAGTTCTAAACCTGAAATAGTCGGCAATGCGATCGAACGTTTTTTAGATCGAGATCGAGAAGAAATTATTCGCGTAGCTAAAGAAACTTTAGAAGGAAACTTGCGGGGTGTAGTCGCAACAATGACCCCCGAACAAGTGAACGAAGATCGCCTAAAATTTGCCGAAAGTATTACCAGTAACGTCAGTCAAGACCTGTTTAAACTCGGTTTAGAAATTGATACTCTCAAAATTCAAAATGTCGCCGATGAAGTGGATTATCTTAACTCCCTCGGACGGGAAAGAATCGCTTTAGTCATGCGTGATGCTGAAATTGCGGAATCAAATGCACTCAATGAAGCTGAACAAATAGTCGCGGAATGTGAGGAACAGGCAACCGTAGCTAAAACCAGCGATCAAATTATCATTTTAGAGCAAGAAAACGAATTGAGAAGGTTAAAGGCAAAACTGGAACAACAGGCTAAATCGGAAGAAGAAATAACTATCGCCGCCGCTAAGGAAAAACGTGCTATAGTTGAAGAAAAATTTCAACAGGTCAGAGCAGAATTAGAAAGATTACGTCTCCAAGCAGATGAAGTTTTACCCGCAGAAGCGCAGCAGGAAGCCGAAACTTTCCGCGCTAGAGGACAAGCGGCAATTTTTGAAGAAAATGCTAAAGCTGAAGCCTTGGTTAACGAATTATTCGCGGAAGTTTGGCAAAACACCGGCAGCGAAGCATCAGCAATTTTCTTGATTCAACAGTTAGAAACTATCCTGGAAGAAGCGATAAAAATTCCTAAACGCTTACACCTCGATCGAGTTAATATTGTTGATAATGGTGATGGTAAATCCCTCGCTACCCTGATTAAAGTCTATCCCGAAATCGTCAATCAATTCCTCGCCAGTGTCCATCAAACCCTCGGTATTGATGTGGTCGGAACTCTCACCAATAAAATTGAAAAATAGCAGTCAGAAAACATACTAGCCTGATTTTGGCGATAGATTGCTACCTGTTGACTAATGGGATCAATTAACCAGCCCAGTCTTAAGCCACTATCAAGATATTCCTGCATTTTTGCTTGGAGTTGACTTAAAGAATCAGTGCGCGGCCTTAATTCGGGTTTGCGGCAAAAAGTTTTTCGTGGGGGTAGGGTGTGGGGTGTGGGGTGTAGGGTGTAGGGTTTTACCGATTTTGAGGTAGTCAATTACCTAATTTTCGGGGAAAAAGTCCCGGAATTTTCCCCCCGACCACTCCAAGAAATGGCACTTTTTGATTTCAAAAAAGCCTAAAGATATTATCCAACAAGGTTTTTACTAAGGTTACTGGAGTGCGATCGCTAACATCAATGGTAAAGCGAAATACTCGTTTAGCTCGCAGACCATTTTCGGGATCGAAGAATTTTAATTTCACATCCCAGCATTCACTTCCGTAGCGACAGAAGGGGCTTTTTTCTACTTCAATACTGTGTAATTCCATTCCTATTGCTACTGCTTGGGAGAAGGTTTGTACAGCTTGAAAAGCGTTAGTAGCCGCAAAATTTAAGGCGCGATCGCGTGCTATTTGTCCTAAATTTCGTAAGTCATAATAAATGCGATTCAAGAAACTGGTCAGAGAACGCCGCATCCTCGCTTCATCGGCGATTTCATGTTCCGCGCTAACAGTTTCTATCGCTGATTCAATCAAAGTATTAACTTTCCAGCCATACATTCCCCGGGGACTATTGACTTTGAGGACAGGAATAATTTGACCGGAAAAAAGTTTCACAGTTTCCTCGGTCAGCATACCCGGAATACTCACTCTTTCAACATAATCTTCGTCAGCTTCTGGCAATATTTGACCCGCTAACATATATTGCATGACTTGATAAATATCAGCAGCAAAAGCTCCCACTGGTTTAATAGCATAGATGGGAGTTAGTTCTAAATTGACTGTCCAAATTAAAGACTTAGTTTCTGATAGATTACTTTCTAAATAATCTACCATTTGTCGTGCATCGTAGGGATTGGATGGTAATTCAATATTATCGATCGTGATGGTTGGCATTAACTGTTTAAAAGTATCCCGACGCGCTTCTGTTCCGAAATCATAACCCAAGGTTCCTAACACATAAACGAGGTTTGAGCGTTGACTAGGAACAACATTATTTAGGACAATATTGTTATGTGCTTGATGATTTTTTATTAATCCAGTTGAGGAAATATTTTCTGAAGCATTGCTAGGAGCGATCGCTGGTTGTCTTGTTGCTGCTATAGTTGCAGTTATTCCCTGATTCGCTATCTCGGTTGAACAAGAGGGAATAACAGAGGTTGTCGCTGTCACTGGAGTTACCGTCGATTCTATGATATTAGCTGCCAAATTGTTGTTAGCTTCAACGGGTTTTAATGTCTCTCCTGTCAGCAATTCATAAGCTCCAGAGATGTTGATTTTTCCTAACAGACAGCGTTCTGGTTCTTCTACTTCATTAGGATCGCAGGGAATGGCACTATTAGTCAAGGCGGCTCTTACTGCTTCCGCATCAGGAGATAAACCCTGTTCTAATTGTAAACTCATTAATAAAGCGGCCGTTCCTGTCACAATTGGAGCAGCGCAGCTAGTCCCTTTTTTGCGGATAGGGTCATCAGTTCCGGGTTGAGATCCTAGAATATTCTCTCCGGGAGCAAGAATCCCTTGAGTCGCATATTTACCACCAAAATTACTGAATTTAAATGGCTCTCCTGTATCTTTCATCGCTCCTACGGTCAGGACATTTTCTAATACCGCAGGAACGCACCAACACTCTCCTTTATCATTACCACCAGGAGCAATAACGAGTATATTATTATCCTGTGCTTGACGAATTGCTTTATCAATAAATTCGTGAGCTAATCCGCTTTGAGTTGGGTGACAAGCGGCACAATGGATAATATTAACTCCCTGTTCAATAGCGGTGCTAATCGCACGAGAAAGATTGAGAGGATTGATAAAATCGTCATTCCCATAAGCAATGGGAATATTTATCACCGTTGCGTTAGGAGCAATCCCTTCTACCGGTGAATCTGGCTGTCCACAAATGGTGCTGATAATATGGTTAGCATGGAAGCGCAAATGCAAGCTCTGGCGGATATTTTCATCTGGAATCGCCTCCTTAAACATTTCCTCTTTTTCTTCATCACTTTTGCCACTAGCTTCTATTTCTAAGAAGGATTGTAAGTGTTGGGGATCGATGGGAAATTCTTCGGCCCAATAAGGATTAATACGGGTAATATTTGCTCCTTGAAAACAGGCGCGATCTAAGTCAACTGGTCCATCAAGAACGGCGATTTTGATGCGTGGATCGCCTTTGGTATGGGAGCGAAGATCGGTCATTCCGGGGATAGCATTGAGATCAGGCATAGTTTTTGCAGATTTTCAAGAACAGTTATAGAATAAAAGCTAGATAACAAAAATAGGGGAATTAAAGATGAGTTCAATCACCCAAACGGTACAATCCTCAACCACAATTCAGGAACCTTCGACCACGGTGTATTGCGATTCCCCTTTACCCGACCACACCCAACTCCCCGATAAAGATGGAAGTTTTGTGAAAAACTATCAAGAGCCTCCCCAAGCAGACCTTTTAACGGATACTATTACACCCCTTTTAGAGCAATTACATCCTGATGGTAATTACTGCCTAGGCCGAGATTGTGGGATTTATTGGCGATTGCCAGAGCATCCAGAATCTCTAGAAAAGGGTGCTGTTGCTCCCGATTGGTTTTATGTTCCCCATGTCCCCACGACTATTGATGGTCAAGTTCGCCGTTCCTTTGTGATGTGGAAAGAAACCATTGAACCGGTTATTGCCTTAGAATTTGTCTCTGGCAATGGTGAAGAAGAACGGGATAAAACGCCTGTTAAGGGTAAATTTTGGATCTATGAGCGAGCGATTCAAATTCCTTTTTATGGAATTTATGAAGTTAACAAGGCCCAGATCGAGATGTATCAGTTAGTTAATGGTCGTTACCAAAAAATGACTCCTAATCAGCGCGGTCATTATCCCATTGTTCCTTTAAAGGTAGAGTTAGGAATTTGGCAAGGAGAATACCAAAATCAATTCTTTCCCTGGCTTCGCTGGTGGGATGGGGAAGGTAACTTGTTGTTAACTTCCCAGGAATCTACTGAACAGGAACGACAACGAGCCGAGCGGGAACGACAACGAGCCGAGCGCCTAGCGGAACAGTTAAGGGCATTAGGGATAGAACCTGAAGAGTAGTCGTTTTGTCAGGTAGGCAAGCACGAACAATTCATGTAAAAAAAGACTGCCTACCTAATGACTAATGCCAGGAAGAACAAATTACACTGCGTCGTCACCCGCAAAGGGATAACATTGCTTGGTGGCTAAATCACAGAAGGTAGCAGGGGTAATCACATTACCATCACTAGGAACAGTAGCGATGTTGTCTCGTTGAACCGGGGCGGTAATGCGAGGGGTCAGTTTTGGGGTTTTCATGACAAGTTACTCCAAAGGTGGTTGTCGATAACACTAAAAGATTTACACGATCCTTGTCAAGAGTTTTCTGTTAACTATTGTCAACTTTAAACAATTTGTTTGCAGGAAAAATGGACAAAGTTTAACACCAAATTCGACCCCGACGAAACGGCGGATCATTGGGATTCGCCTTGCGGTCTTGGAACATGGTTTTCCAGCGTCCGTAATCTTCTAACCCAGTTGCGGGAATATATTTAGCTTTAGGTTGAGTTGTTTCCTGTGGTTGAATGTTGGATTTTTTTGTTTCTGGTTGCTCAACATTCGGATTGGTTTCTGATTGCTTAGAACTTTTAGAGTCAGCCATTGTTTGATTTCCTCCAGTGTTTTTTGTTAGGTTTTAGAAGTCGAGACTAATAACGAAAACCGCCAAAGGATGACATTTTTAGATAGCCATAGTGAGGATATTGAAATTGTGCCGGATCGTTGTAGTTAGCCCCATGAACTAACTTAACCAAGATAGATACTAAGTCTTCTCCATCTCCATGAACAATATCAACACATTCGTGGGGATGAATAAAATGGGGACGTTTGACGGGAGCAGACTGTTTGGGAAGTCTCATGGTTGTTTTGGGGTAAATAGATAGAGTTTAGGGGAGAGGACTAATAAGGAGAAGACCAGGAACGAACCTCGCCCAAGGTGACAGGAATTAAGTCACTCACATCTATAGTAAAACGGAAGACTTTACGAGCGCGGCGGCTATTTTCCGGGTCGAAGAATTTTAACTGTACATCCCAACAATCGCTATCCAGCCGACAGAAAGGACTCTTAGAAACATTAATACTATCTAACTCCATCCCAGCACCCACAGCCTCAGAAAAAGTTTGCGCTGCTTGGAAAGCATTGGTCGCGGCAAAATTGAGGGCGCGGTCTTGGGAAGTTTGCCCTAAATTGCGTAAATCGTAGTAGATGCGGTTGAGGAAACTACTCAAAGTCCGGCGCATTTGGCTTTCTTGGGCTTCTGTTTGTTCTGCACCAACAGCTTCTATTGCCGCACGGACTAAAGTATTAACGTGCCAACCATAAATTCCCCGGGGGCTATCCGGTTCAATGACGGGAACAACTTGTCCTGAGAACAGGCGTACTGTGCGCCCAGTAATCCGTCCCGGAATACTGACACGCTGGATATATTCGGGGCTGTCTTCCGCTTGCACTTGTCCCGAAAGCAGTTCCTGTAAAGCCGAATAAACTTCGCGGGAAAAAGAGCCGAGGGGTTCAATGGCGTAAATTGGGGTAAGTTCCAGGTTCAGGGTCCAGATTAAGGATTTGGCTTCTGAGAGGTTATCGGCTAAATAATCCACCATCTGGCGGGCATCGTAGGGGTTAGAGGGAACTTCAATCCCACCAATTACGGCGGTGGGCATCAGTTGTTTAAATGTGTCCCGACGGGCTTCTGTACCGAAGTCATAGCCCAAAGTGCCAATGGCATAGACGATTCCGCCAGCGGGTTCAGCAGCTTGGCTAGGGGTGACAGATTTAGTGGTAGTTTCAGGCATGGATACTCCTTGAGAGGTTGTTACAGGGTTGGGAATTTGGGCGGCAACAACGGGGATTGCCGGTGCGCTGGTTGCGGCACTCAGTTCGAGATTTTGGCGTTGAACCTCGGTGGTTTCAGGTGTACCACCGCATCCGCAGCCGGAAGCTTCTACTGTTGCTTGGGTTTCTATGGTTTCGGACATGGTTTCTCCGGTTAGGTGTTTAATTGCCCCCGAAATGTTCAACAGGCCGGCTAAACATTTTGGTTCGTTTTCACTGTCTGCATATTGACAGGGAAGGGCGCTTTTTAGTAATGCTTCCCTGACTGCGTGGGGATTAGGTGTTTCTCCCCGCTGCACTTGCAAACTGAGTAATAAAGCCGCTACTCCTGCTACGATGGGCGCAGCGAAGCTAGTGCCACTCATTTGTATTGTCCCGCCGCCCGGTTTTGCCCCTAAGATGTTTTCTCCAGGGGCAAGGATGCCTTGATTTTGGTAGGTTTCCCCCCAATTACTAAAGTCGAGGGGATGCCCTCTAGCATCAACAGCACCCACTGCTAGGACAGCAGGAAGGGCGGCTGGAACATGGAGGCACTCGCAACCATCATTTCCGGCAGCCGCAACGACAAGAATATTTCTCTGGCTACACATTTCAATGGCACGCTCTAGCCAGTCTTCTGCTTCTCCCATATCGGTGAGCGCCCCTCCACTAATACTAATAATGTGCGCTCCATTTTCGGCGGCTTGTTCAATCGCACGGGCTAAATCTAGTTGAGATAGTCGCCGTCGGTCATCGGAAAAAACTGGCACGAGTAAACCGTGACACTGAGGGGCAATTCCTTCGATTTCTGTATTAGGCTGTCCAAAAATTAAACTAGCAATATGAGTCCCATGGGTGGACATCTGCCCACTGGTTGCACCATGTAATACTAAGGTGGGCAGTCGAGTTAATTTTGCTCCCTGAAAACAGGGATGTTGAGTATCTACGACACCATCAAGAATGGCAACAGTAATCTCTGGGGAACCCTGGGTTAGTTTGTGTAATGCTTGCAATCCTGGAATCATAATTCTTATTCTGATATTTTTTTGACAAAAGATTTATGTTGGATTGTAGCTATTCCCAATTGTACAACTTCTAAAACCCTGGCTAAATTACCCGCTAATAAAGCATCTCTACCTAACCATAATCCAGGAAATATTTGAGAACATAATATTCCTTCTGCATTAGGTTCAAGTGTAACATATTTTTCGTCATTTAAGACAAACCAATCAAATTCTTCATCCAATACTCGCCAGACTAAATATTCTTGCACTTGATGGCAGCGATAAACCTTAAGCTTTTGATGCAAGTCAAGGGAGACGGTACTAGCAGCAATTTCCACGATTAATTCTGGCGCACCTTCGACATAGCCATCCGCACTAATAGTTGATTGTCCACCATTTTTAATTCTCAGCAGTGCATCGGGTTGAGGTTCATTATCAGCATCAAGGCGCACGGTACAATTGTCGCCTAATTCAATTCCTGGCGTACTTGACCAATAGTTACCTAACCAAGTGATAATACGAGCGTGAGGGTTGCCATGATTAGTAATTCTTAAGGGAGAAGCCATCAGATGAACAATTCCTTCAATGAGTTCGGCTTTTTTCAGATTTGGCATAGCATTATATCTGCGCTCAAATTCACAACGAGTGAGGTTGTCGCCATTTTCTAATAGTGGAATTGCTTGAGGAGATTTTGCTACAGTGGCTATCATCTTAGTATTTCCTACTTATCAATACATTGGTAATTTTAAGGTGAATCCAGGTAAAATTTCTTCTCCTGATAATGTTGCTGGTAATTCAATAATTTCTACAGATTGATTGGGGCGATAGATTTCTAACCTTTGGTTGGCAGGATCAATTAGCCACCCTAATTTTACACCATTTTCTCGATATTCTTGCATTTTTTCTTGTAGATATTTTAAGGGGTCGGTACGCGATCGCAATTCTATCACAAAATCTGGGCAAATTCTGGCAAATTTTTCTTGTTCTTCTATGGGTAAAGCGTGCCAGCGTTCATTGGCAATCCAAGCAACATCAGGAGAACGTTTCGCGCCATTGGGCAAGGTAAAGATAGTAGAAGAACTAAAAACTTTACCGAGTTGAGTTTGCCGATTCCAAATCACTAAATCAGCATTTAATTCTGATTCTCGATTGCCACTAATGGCTCCGATGGGAGGCATAATGATTAATTCTCCTTGGGCAGTTTGTTCGAGTCGCCAATCGTCATTAGCACAGCACAGTTGATAAAACTGTTCGTCACTTAAATTGGTGGTTTTCAGGTTTAAGATAATAGGTTCGGTGGTAATCATTATACTTTATTTTTAAAGTCAATATTTTTAGTTCTTGTTTTAGATTGATTGTCAGTTAATAGGTTTGATTGGGCAACCAAGAACGATCAAGTAATTGTTCTAGGGAGTAGGGGCATTCAGTAGGAAAAGTTACTAAATTAGTTGTTTTAATTTTAACAAAACCTAGCGCATCTTGATAGATAGAGGTTAATTCATCTTCTAAATACTTGCGGAGATTAGTCGTGATTGTTCGTCTGAGTTGAGTACGAAAATTATAGATTTCTTCTTGCCAGTGAACAGCATTATATTCGGCTTCAGTTGTCCAATATTGCAGTAACAGCAAATGACGAATAATTTGATCTAACAGACTAGCGACAGCATTTTTCTTCTCTCTACCCAAATCCTCTAACTCCTCAATTAAATTATCTAAATCTAGCTGTTGGAATTGATGATTTTTAAGTAAGTTAATAGTTTGTTCCAGCCATTGATCATCATCAATGTCATAGAGTTGTTTTAATTCATTTACTTCTATCATCAACATAAAATTTACTCCATCTTAAAGGATTTGTAATAATAAAGCCGAATATTCTCAATTCTCGTTTTTTCTAATTCTTTTTGAGTAGTACCTACCCACATATTAGGTAAAATATCTTGATGTTGATAAAAGCTGTGAACTCTTTGGGCTGTATCATTGATTTTAAAATAATTGGTTAAATCTTGACGACCTTTGAGACGGTAGTAAACCACTGGATTATGATTAGTTTTGGAAAAACCAAAACCAAACAAATTTGTAACCTGAAGAGGTTCTAAAACAAATTTTGGCAAATGTTGCCATACCTTTTCTTGAGTTTTTGGCTTGAAAAAATCTTCTTCTTTAACTTCAGGATAAATTTCAATAGCACTACGACCATCAAAATAAAAATCAAAGCCGACTACGGACAGAAAATCCCGTACAGCTATCAAGTCATCGCCATCAATAGTTAATGATAAAGCTTGGTTGATTTTTTCAGGATAATCTTTAATTCTAATGTGTATTTTTAAACTAGAATCAGCTAAATTAGTTCTTAAATCAAGTCCAGCACTGAGAACTTCTAGTTTGCTAAAGTCAAAGTTATGTCCTAAAAATTTTTGTAATAAAGAATAATCTAATTGAACACCAACTCGGTTTTCAACTTGCCGAAAAAAAGCTAAAGATTGAGTTAGATATTTTTCCCACTCTTGATCTTTGAAGAATAGCATAAACCGTGAAGCAATTAATTTGTCCAGTTCTATTTTACAAGAAGCTTCAATACTACAGTCACCCTCAACACTCATTACAAAGTCTTCAAACAGCCGCAGAGGATAAATCGGCTCAACATCAAAAGCTTGTTGATGATTACGGATAAATTTTATTCTTTGCTCTTTGAGGGAGTTTTTTTGAATCTCAGCAACTATCATAATTTCAAGTGTTAGATTAAAGATGAAAAGTCGGGGATTTATGTAAATCTTTGATTTTGATTCTCAGAGTTTAAGAAAATCCCCGACTTTTTTAATCACTTCGCTCAAAAGCTTCTCCCGCGTGCCAGGTAACAGAAAGCTCTGAATTAACAAGGATTGTACGTCAATTCGTTGGGGCAAACCGCGCACCCTGGCAAGCAGAAAAAGACTTTTGACATGATTTGAAGTCCGATGCTCGAATGAGGGGGATTACTCCGCGTCGTCTCCCGCAAAAGGACCGCTGTAACTCCCTGTCTGCATAAACTCATTATTCGGGGCGATCGCATTGCCATCACGAGAGACGGTAGCGGCATTTTCCCGTTGGACGGGAGCAGAGTTACGGGGTGTCAGTTTCTTGGTTTTCATGGTGGAATTTCCTCCAATAGGTTTGTTTTTCAAACTGTAGCAACACTACCAATCAAAGTCAATAGTTTCTAGGTCAATTTTTGTTAAGAAAGAGGGCGCTGCTGAATCAAGGTATGAATGACAACCTTGTACCCATCCAAAAGTTAGTTTGGGTCTAGGTTTTAAAAATCCCACAAAAGAAGATTCATATCTCAAATCAGCAACGCCGGTTGATTCATGAATCAACCTACTATGAGAGCAACAACCTGTACTCCCCTGCTCCCTAGGGTTGATTCATTCTCCCATCAGAATATCAAAAGTAAAAGCGATCACCGTCAGGTAAAATGAGAAGTGACCGGCAATTTTTAAAATATATGTTGAGCTTAATAGAAAAACTG
>VYLG01000907.1_pt1 | contig 12150 bp, 7 predicted proteins | sample 5114351 | NCBI WGS metagenome assembly VYLG01 (sample SAMN12291798, study PRJNA351875) | freshwater metagenome | isolation source: freshwater lake | place: USA: Michigan, Kent Lake | collected 2013-08-15
ATGTTTTTTCTTAAAGTTAGGATACTTAGTACGACCAGCAAAGAAGTTAGTGAAAGCTGTTTGTAAATGTCTTAACCCTTGTTGCAAAGGTACACAACTAACTTCGTTTAGAAAGTCTAATTCTTCTTGTTTTTTCCAATCGGTTAGCATTGAAGAAGTTTCAGTATATGCTACTCTTTCTTGCTTTTCGTACCATGCTTTTGTTCTGACATGGAGAGCTTTATTGTAAACTAATCTTACACGGCCCAATGTGCGCCGCAATAGCGACTCTTGTTCGGGTGTGGGGTAAAATCGAAACGAGTAGGCTTTTTCCATGTCTCACATTCTGGCATATATTTCGTAAATGTGTTAATATTTAACAGTAAAGCCGTCGTAGAACGACGGGGTTTCAGACCCAAATTTTCGATGAAAATGAAAGTTATCGTTCACGAGGCGGAGGAAGGTGGCTTCTGGGGGGAAGTCCCGGCGCTCCCCGGCTGTGCCACCCAAGCAGAAACTTTCGAGGAACTACTAGAAAATTTACACGAGGCGATCGAAGGCTGTCTATCCATAGATGTGGAATCCTTGCCGAACGATCCGAAAACTCGGATTCTAGAGATAGCGATATGAAATCAATTTCCGGGAAAAAGTTGGCCAAAATTTTAGAGCGTCACGGATGGGAATTATTGAGAATTCAAGGTAGCCATCACATTTACTGTCAGCCAGATAATCCCACCCCTCTGTGCCGATTCACGGAAACCAGGATTTAAAAATCGGATTACTCAAGCATTTTTTGAAACAAGCGGGACTTTCTGAAGAAGATATTTGATCCATGCGAGCGCTGTAATTCCGTCACTCCCGAAAGATCACAGAATTACCAATAACGATTATCAGCCTACAATATTACTAGGCGATCAAATGTTCACCGAAATTCAGATGAGTCAATCCCCCGTCACTATCACCTATTCCCTAGAAACTGTTCTAACAAGAATCGAAGGCAAGTTAGACTCTTTACAGAAAGATGTCACCGATATCAAGGTAGATATGGCCGAGGTGAAAACCGAACTCAAGAGTATTGATAGGCGATTGGAAAAAGTAGAGGGAACACAGGACGCTTTAATTAAGGATGTATCTGACCTTAAGGGAGCAAAATCGTTGATTATTCCCGTGGTGGTGGCAGTATTAACCAGTATTCTGACTCTGCTGGTGCGATCGATTCCGAATCCTTAAAAGCTTCCCCGTTTGTATAGTAAATTCGTAGGTCGGGTTGAGGCAACGAAACCCGACATAGATCCTCGGTTGTTGGGTTTCACTCCGTTCAACCCAACCTACGGCTGATTATCTATTGCCCCTTTTGCCTATTGCAAGAGTGCATGAGTGCCTCTCCTGATATGTAGTCTATACTCAACGGATTTAGTATTAACCAGGAGTGATGTTTTTTCAACAAAAAAAACTCGATCGCAATTAAGCGATCGAGTCGAGAAAAAATAGACTAATTATTAATAGTCGAAGTCACCACCGCCGGCGGGGGCAGCGGATTTTTCTTTTTCCGGTTTATCCACGACAATACACTCGGTAGTTAAAACCATACCGGCGATCGAAGCGGCATTTTGTAGGGCAGAACGAGTCACTTTAGCGGGGTCAACGATACCCGCCTCAAACATATCGGAGAACTCACCGGTAGCGGCATTATAACCAACATTAAAGGGCTTCTCTTTCACCCTTTCGGCAATAACTGCACCGTTTTGGCCGGCATTTTCAGCGATCCGTTTTAAGGGGGCAGAAATCGCACGAGAAACGATTAAAGCGCCGGTTAATTCTTCATGCTGGAGGGTGTCTTTTGCCCAAGTTTCCAATTGGGGAGCGAGGTGAGCTAAAGTAGTACCACCACCGGGGACGATACCTTCTTCTACGGCTGCTTTAGTGGCGTTAATCGCGTCTTCTAAGCGCAATTTGCGGTCTTTCATTTCCGTTTCGGTAGCGGCACCAACTTTAATCACTGCCACACCCCCGGCTAATTTAGCCAGACGTTCTTGCAGTTTTTCTTTATCGTAGGAAGAATCGGTGTCGTCGATTTGACGGCGAATTTGCTCACAACGGGTTTTCACTGCCACGTCGTTGCCTTCGGCGACGATGGTGGTGGTATCTTTGGTCATGGTGATACGACGGGCCGTACCTAAGCTGTCAATTTTGGTGGTTTCCAGTTTTAAACCCGCATCTTCGCTGATTACTTGACCACCGGTTAAGACGGCGATATCTTCTAACATCGCTTTTCTGCGATCGCCAAATCCAGGGGCCTTCACCGCAGTAACGTTAAGAACACCGCGCAGACGGTTAACCACTAGGGTTGCCAAAGCTTCTTTTTCGATGTCTTCGGCGATAATTACTAGGGGTTTGCCTTGACGGGCCACTTGTTCGAGAATGGGAACCAAATCCTGTACTAAACCGATTTTTTTGTCGGTGATTAGAATAGCGGGATCCTCAAAGACGCATTCCATGCGTTCGGTGTCGGTGACAAAGTAGGGAGAGATATAACCTTTGTCAAAACGCATCCCTTCGGTGATTTCCAGTTCGGTGGTCATCGATTTCCCTTCTTCTAGGGAAATTACGCCTTCTTTGCCGACTTTATCCATGGCCGAGGCGATCATTTGACCGACTTCATCATCGTTACCGGCAGAGATTGCGCCCACTTGTGCGATCGCTTTGGAATCTTCTACGGGTTTCGAGTGTTTGGCGATTTGACCGACGAGGAAATCGGCAGCTTTATCGATACCTTTTTTCAGAGAAATCGGGTTAGCACCGGCGGCGACGTTGCGTAAACCTTCTTTAACGATAGCGTGAGCGAGAACGGTGGCGGTAGTAGTACCATCACCCGCTACATCGTTGGTTTTTGAGGCTGCTTGGCGAATTAAAGCCACACCGGTGTTCTCGATATGGTCTTCCAGTTCGATTTCTTTAGCGATGGTGATGCCATCATTGACGATTTGGGGTGCGCCAAATTTCTTTTCGAGGACGACGTTACGACCTTTGGGGCCAAGGGTGACGGCTACCGCTTCGGCCAGCAGATCCATGCCTTTTTCTAAGGCGCGACGGGCATCTTCGTTGTAGATAATAGATTTAGCCATAATGTATCGTTATTCGGGCAAAATAGGGGTTTTCAAGGGTAGATGATTAGGAAACGGCGGCGAGAATGTCTTTTTCGGAGAGGAGAACGAATTCTTCGCCACCAAGTTTGATATCGGTTCCGGCATATTTGGAGTAGAGAACTTTGTCACCCACACCCACTTCCACAGGGGTACGGCTACCGTCATCGTTGCGTTTGCCGGGGCCGACGGCCACGACTTCCCCGATTTGGGGTTTTTCTTTAGCGGCATCGGGAAGGAAAATGCCACCGGCGGTTTTTTCTTCGCTGGGACTAACTTTGACGAAAACTCGATCGCCTAGGGGTTTAACAGTAGTTACGTTGATGCTGACTGCAGCCATGGAATATCCTCCGTTTCTCTTGTATTTGGGTAAGTGTCTTTTCCAGATTAGCACTCTTACCTTCCGAGTGCTAATTTACCGAAATACAAGGCCCCCTGACAACTGCTCGATCGGTACGGGTTTCCGAACTATGGTGTTAAGCTAGGGTTTGCTGAAAAAGTTTGTTGGTGGGGTTAGGAGTCGGTATTCTCCGAGTCAGGAGTCGGTATTCTCCGAGTCAGGATTCAGGATTCAGGATTCAGGATTCAGGATTCAGGATTCAGGAGAATTAAGAATGAGCATTAATCAATTTAATGCTCTATTTAGGAATTTTAGGCAATTTTATGCCTATTTTTCTCATTTTTGCCTTCTCAAAAATTAATTATGCAAGAACTCTATTAAATCTGGTTATTAAAAACTGATTATTTAGGGTCTGCTGAATAATGGTAAAACCCTTTTAAAATAAAGCTTTTGACCTGTTAAAGTCCGATGTTCATGCTGCGAAAATAGGATTGGGACTTTCAAAAACCTTGCATGACTCCTGACTCCTGACTCCTACCACCACCGAAAAACTTTTTCAGCAGACCCTATTTATTCACCCTGTTGCTTTTTGCCTCTTGCATGAGTGCCTAAAACCCATAACTTTTGTACCTCACTAGACTGAAAAACGCTATAGTATAAGCTCTTGTGCAAAAACAAAAGAGTTGAGCGGAAACACTCAACTCCTTGGTTATCTATGCTTGATTCTTTGACACTCCCATCGGTAAAACCGAGGGATTCTTGGGCTGAATCTTGCCTCTACTAGCAATGCTAATTTTGGTCTTACATTTTCATGTCTAGTCCGACTACACCTATAAGGCAAGCACTCTTGTGGACTACTCCCCAAGCTTAAATTCGGGTATGCCCTACCCTATTTGATTATTTTTATCTCCCACCTATGCCATATTTTTTGTTAGAGGGCAGTGAGGTATTGGGGCAACCTTTTTGAGTTGGTGACACTAGCCTTTTTACAACGGTCAGTTCGCGTGCCACGACTACACATCTGACTTTCCGCTTGCTTTCACTTTAGCACAAATTATCTTAAAACAGCAGAGTTTTAGTTGTGCTTCGCTGTTTCTATACTGGTCGGGGTTTCATCCCGTCGGTAAAACCGAGGGTCTTCACCCCGACATTTAAGATAAAGTGTTATTGTGACTGCCAAAAACTTGCGCTTTTAGTGCATCAATTTCGGCTAATAACTCGCGGCGATTCTCATCCTTGAGCAGATAGCGCCAGACAAACCAACCACTATAAACGATTCCAACTAATTGTAGGATAGGAGCAAGGAGGGGAATATCATCGATCGCATCTAAAACCGCTAGGGTAACTTTCACGGTGACAAAACTCGCTAAAATTGCCACCAGAACGATTAAAGGTTTTTTGTATCCAGAGAAGAAACTACCGATATAATCGGGGACGTTAGCCAGATAGGACATCACCGAATCCCAAACTGGTTCTACATACTCAGACCAAATCTGTTCGGTGCTGCTGCTGCTGCTGGGTTTGCTCAGAGACCCGGGTAAATCCGTTCTAATCGGATTTTGGGTCTCGGTCGGTTGCATTGATTCCATATTAACTGATCCTCATCATAAAGGTTAGACAGTGCGCGAATACGACCAACGGGGGTCAATTTTAACAGACTGATTGACACTCTCGCCGTCAAGCTACGCTGTGACGGGAGATTCTTGCTTCTACTCCTCTTAACTAGACACAATCGGAAGACTATGCCCCCGTCAGACCGAATCCACAAGCGTTTTGTGGAAACGCTACCGCGTTAGTTTCATTTTGGTCGCGATTCATCTCCCGTTAAGCAAGGGCGGCTCTAACGGGAGTCCTCTCGCAACCTTGAGATAGACTAACTCGCTGTTGCCCATATTATCGGATAATTTCGATAGTAGGCGGAAAGTTTCTCAACAACTATTAAGAATCAAGGATTTAGCTTCTCAATTTTATCGTCAGTCTGACCGCAATTCTCCATTCTAACAGCAGGTAGCGATCGGAGTTGAGGAATCAGGGTGTGTCAGTTATCAGTGAACAGTAATCAGTTATCAGTGGGGAGATAGAGAGAAAAAAGCCGGTGGGTTACGGCGAATACTCAATTTTTAGTGAGACTATAACTTATTTTCGCCTAACCCACCCTACAGATGATTACCTATTTGCTGATCTGGTGGGTTACGGCGAATACTCAATTTTTAGTGAGACTATAACTTATTTTCGCCTAACCCACCCTACAGATGATTACCTATTCGTGGATAAGTTGCATGGGTGCGGTGCGAGGATCGATGATTTTCTGACCTAAACCCGAAAATTTGACCGCTAGATTCATTTTTTTACCCTCACCAAGGATATGGGTCACTTCTCCTTCTCCAAAAGTAGAGTGTAACACTCGATCGCCTACGCCCCATTTTCTTTGATTAGAGGCGGTTGTTTGAATGGGAACCACTTTTGGGGTCTTTTTCGGTTTCAGGTTGCTTGTGAGCAATTCTGGGGGCAATTCCTGCAAAAATTGGGAAGCTACCTTCATCTCTTTATTCCCCCAGACATATCTTTCTTTTGCGTAGGTTAAAAATAATTGTTCCTTGGCCCGAGTCACTCCCACATAACACAAACGGCGTTCTTCCTCAAGGGCAATGGGATCGTTTAAACTACGATTATGGGGAAAAATGCCCTGTTCTAAACCGACTAAAAAGACGAGGGGAAACTCTAAACCTTTGGCCGAATGAAGGGTCATTAAGGAGACTTTTTCTTGACCTTCCTGAAGATTATCTAAATCCGAGGCTAAACTCGCACTAGCGAGAAATTCCTGTAGATTGGTTTCTTCGTTTTCCTCTTGAAATTGTACCACGGCGCTATACAATTCTTGAATATTCTCGATCCGGGTATCAGCTTCCTCGGTTCCCTGCTGTTTTAATTCATCGATATATCCCGAATCTTCCATGATTTGATCTAGGATTTCACTAGCGGATAAATCGGTGATTTTTTCTTGCAGGTTTTGGATAATTTTAGCTAACTTATTGACGCTTTTAGTCGCACGACCGGCGAGAGTATTAACGGAAGTTTCATCGCTAATAATTTCCCATAAGGGTACTCCTAATTCTTGGGCAGCTTTGAGCAAATTATCGATTGTGGTTTTACCGATACCGCGCCGAGGAGTGTTAATAATTCTCAGTAAACTAACGGTATCAGCAGGATTGGCAATCACTCGTAAATAAGCGATCGCATCTTTAATCTCCTGTCGATCATAAAATTTAAATCCCCCGACAATATTATAGGGGATATTATTGCGAATTAACCCATCTTCAAAGGGACGAGATTGGGCATTAATTCGGTAGAGAATGGCAAAACTACCCCAATTTAATTCGGGGTTTTCTTGGGTAAATTCTCGAATTTTATCGATAACAAAAGCCGCTTCTTCCTGTTCATCTCTGGCTTTAAAAACATAAATACTATCGCCCCCTTCTCTAGTGGGAACAAGGACTTTATCAATTCTTTGACTATTATTTTCAATTAATTTATTTGCCGCTTGTAGAATATTCTCCCGTGAACGATAGTTTTCCTGTAATTTCACCATCGTGCGAGTATCATCATCGGGTAAACCATCGCCAAAGTCCGCTTGAAAATTGAGCAGAATAGTAAAATCCGCCATCCGAAAACTATAGATAGATTGGTCGGCATCACCCACCACAAAAATCGATCGCTCCGTCCAATTCCACTCACTTTTTTTCGTTTCACCATTAGTCGATAAAAGCCGAATTAACTCGTACTGAATCCGGTTAGTATCTTGGTATTCATCGACTAAAATATGCTTAAATTGCGTGTGCCAATAACCGAGAATAGATTCATTTTGCTGAAAAAGACGGACTGGAACCAGTATCAAATCATCAAAATCTAGGGCATTATTTTGTGCCAATTGCATCTGATAAGCCTGATAAACCTCAGAAATGACCTTTCCCCGAAAATTAGGGTTTTCTCTGGCGTAATCCCTGGGAGTTAACCCTAAGTTTTTGGCATTACTAATCGCATAACGTAGATTGCGAGCATCAAATTTTTTATCGTCTAAATTCATTTGTTTAGTGACGATATTTTTTACTAAACTCTGGGCATCAGATTCGTCCATAATTGAGAAATTCCTTTGCCAACTATGACCATATTCATCCTGATATTTATTAATGTCATAGCGCAAAATCCGACCACAAAGACTGTGAAAAGTCCCGATCCAGAGTTTTTTAGTATAATTCCGATAAACTTGAGAAAAGAGTTTTTTCTGTTCGTATTCTTCTAAAAGTTCTAATCTTTGACCGTATTTTTCCTGTGCTTTCTGTTGAGCAAAAGTTTTTTCAATTCTAGTTTTCATTTCCCGGGCCGCCTTATTGGTAAAAGTGACTGCGAGAATATTTTCCGGCTCGACCCCGTGATGACGGATCAAATGGGCGATACGATAGGTTAAAGCGCTAGTTTTTCCCGATCCTGCTCCAGCAACCACCAACAGGGGGCCGCAAAAATGCTCAACAGCAAGGCGCTGGGAAGGATTGAGTTGTTCTAAATAATCGGCTGTGACTGTCATAATCTTTCCGTATAGCTCTGCGACCTCTATTAATCAGGCTACATCATCGAGACGGCTATCGGGCATTAGTCAACCCCTTCAAGAGATAAAAATTTTTTGGGCTAGTTTGCTTCAAATCGTTCAAGATTCTAAGTTGTCATCTACAATGGAATTAGCGGAGACGAAAGTTTCCGTTCACTCCTCACACCACACTCCGTCCGGACAATGTTCGGGCGGTTTCTTATTGAACATACTCGATCTCTACAAATTCCCTGTTACACTATATGATCAAAGATTTCTTGGAATCTTTTTGCGTTCAAATGTACTACCATATGAGGGACATCACTTGTCTAAACGTTATTTGTTCACCTCCGAATCGGTGACAGAGGGACATCCCGATAAAATTTGTGACCAGATTTCCGATACTATTCTCGATGCTCTGTTATCCCAAGATGACCACAGTCGTGTAGCGGCTGAAGTGGTTGTCAATACAGGGTTAGTCTTGATTACTGGTGAAATCACCTCGAAAGCACAGGTTCATTTCGTCGATTTAGTTCGCAAGAAAATCGCTGAAATCGGCTATATCAACGCAGATAACGGCTTTTCCTCGAATAGTTGCACCGTTTTAGTCGCTTTAGACGAACAATCTCCCGATATTTCCCAGGGGGTCACGGCTGCTCAGGAAAATCGCGAACTTCTCAGCAATGATGAACTCGATAAAATTGGTGCGGGAGACCAGGGTATTGTCTTCGGTTTCGCTTGCAATGAAACCCCCGAATTTATGCCCTTACCGATTAGTTTAGCCCACCGCATCGCTCGCCGTTTAGCGGCAGTCAGAAAAACGGGTGAACTGTCCTATCTGCGTCCCGACGGTAAAACGCAAGTATCGGTCATTTATGAAGATGGTCGTCCCGTGGGTATCGATACTATCCTTGTTTCTACCCAACACGATGCTACTATCGGCGATATCACCGATAATGATCTCGTCCAACAAAAGATTAAAAGTGATCTCTGGGAAGCGGTAGTACAGCCGGTCTTCAGCGATTTAGAGATTAAACCCGATGCCAATACCCGTTATCTGGTTAATCCCACCGGAAAATTCGTCATTGGTGGACCCCAAGGCGACGCGGGATTAACGGGACGGAAAATTATCGTCGATACCTACGGTGGCTATTCTCGTCACGGTGGCGGCGCTTTCTCCGGTAAGGATCCTACCAAAGTCGATCGCTCCGCGGCCTATGCTTGCCGTTATGTGGCCAAAAATATCGTCGCTGCTGGTTTGGCCGATAAGTGCGAGATTCAAGTGGGTTATGCGATTGGGGTAGCTCGTCCGGTGAGTCTCTTCGTGGAAACCTTTGGCACTGGCAAAGTCGCTGATGATGTGATTCTGGACTTAATCAATAAATACTTTGAACTCCGTCCGGCCGGTATTATCCAAACCTTTAACCTGCGCGGTTTACCCAGTGAAAGAGGCGAGCGTTTTTACCAAGAGGTGGCCGCTTATGGTCATTTTGGTCGCAATGATCTCGATTTACCCTGGGAGCAAACCGATAAAGTCGCTATCCTCAAAGAAGCTTTGACTTCTGCGCTGGTATAGGGTTAAAAATTAACTGAAAATTTTGATTCAGGAATAGAGTTTCAGGCTCTATTCCTTTTTTGGACGGTTTTTAAACAGAAAAAGCTATATTTAGGGTCTGCTGAAAAAGTTTTTCGGTGGGGGTAGGAGTCAGGAGTCTCCGAGTCAGTAGCCGGTCGTTTCAGGCTTTGTTGCCCTTGTTTTTTGTACCAAGCGATGTAAAAGGGTTTTACCATTATTCAGCAAGCTATATTTATCAGTAAATCGAATCTGTCTTTCTGTTTGTGTTCTTTGTGCCTTTGTGTTTATCCTTAACTCTTATGGGATAACCGGACAGCAAAAGGTTTAGTTTTAAATATTGATGATACTTTCAACACTTTAGCCTCCCTATTCTCTGGGTCTTCTTGTAGCTAAAAAAAGCTCACCTGTTATACTAAATACGTTGAGTATAGGCTACTTATGAGGAGAGGCACTCATGCAAAAGGCAATAGGCAATAGGGTGAATAAATAATCATTCTTTAATAACAGGATTTAGTGTTATTTGTTGATGAGTGAAGATGAATATAGCGTTTCTCATCAAGATGAAGTGTAACCTGATTGGGTAAGGAAAACTTCCCATCTCACCAATAAGATAACTGCTATATAGTTAAAATTGACAACTTAGGTTAAGATGATGCTAGGTTTCACCAGTTAAAGAGCTATGGATAACAAAGTTCTCGACGTTCGCCATCTCACCGTTGAATTTTCTAATCACAAAAGAACAACAGTCGCCGTTAATAACATTAGTTTTAGCTTGCAGAAAGGTCAAGTTCTCGGTTGTGTGGGGGAGTCGGGTTCAGGAAAATCCGTCACCTCCCTCGCACTCATGGGACTGGTTCCCTCTCCGGGGAAAATTACCGCAGGAGAAATTTGTTTTCGTCCGGCAAAAGGTCAGTCAATGCAAGCAGTAGATTTATTATCTATTCCCCCGGAAGAATTGCGTTATTATCGCGGGGGAGAAATGGCGATGATTTTCCAAGAACCAATGAGTTCTCTTAATCCAGTTTATAACATCGAGTTTCAAATTACCGAAGCGATTTTACTGCATCAAAAAGTCAGCACTGAACAGGCAAAAAATCAAGCAATCTCTCTACTGCAAGAAGTGCGCTTATTACCCAGTGATGAACAGTTAGAGGAGAAGTATATAGAAACTTTTCCCTTAGAAAATAAGGGTCATATCAGAGAAAAAATTAGAACTTATATTCAGCAACAAAAAGAGGTAATTCTTAAGCGTTATCCTCACGAATTATCGGGGGGACAATTACAAAGGGTAATGATTGCCATGGCGATTTCTTGTAATCCTACTCTATTAATTGCCGATGAACCAACCACCGCTTTAGATGTGACTGTCCAAGCAGAAATATTAAGATTATTACGAGATTTGTGTAAAAGCGATCGAGAAATGTCAATGGTTTTTATCTCCCATGATCTAGGAGTTATTAACGAAATTGCCGATCAAATTGTCGTGATGTATCAAGGAGAAATTGTCGAACAGGGAACTAAAGAAGAAGTATTAAATTATCCCCAACATCCCTACACAAAAGGTTTACTTGCCTGTCGTCCACGCTTAAACTCTCGTCCCGAAAAATTGCCCACCGTCAGCGATTTTTTACAAGTGGAAAAAGACTCTCAAGGTAAGATTATTGAATTACAGGAAATTACTCCACCGGCAGTTAAATTTATTACTCTCCAAGAGGAAGAAAGCAGAATTGAAGGTTTACAGAATCACGAGAATATTTTATCGGTAGAAAATTTATCGGTTAGATTTCCAGTTAAGGGAGTTTTCGGGCAAGTAAAGACCTTTTTTAATGCCGTAGATCAGATCAGTTTTACCGTTAAACAGGGGGAAACCCTCGGTTTAGTCGGTGAATCGGGCTGCGGGAAATCAACCCTAGCAAGGACAATTCTGCGCTTAATTCCTGCCACTTCTGGAAATATCTATTTCCGAGGAGAAAATCTCGCTAAATTAAACCCCAGCGATCCAAAATTAAGATTACTGCGACGGGAATTACAGATAGTTTTTCAGAATCCCTACAACTCCCTGAATCCCCGTTTATCCATTGGTAAAGCAATTTTAGAACCTCTGGTTATTCATCATACTGGCGGCAATTCCCAAAAGCAACGTGAACGAGTAGAATATTTATTAGAACGAGTTAAACTTGATCCTAATTGGTTTGATCGCTATCCCCATCAACTATCAGGAGGACAACGACAAAGGGTGTGTATTGCTCGCGCTTTAGCCTTAAATCCTCAGTTTATTATCTGTGATGAATCTGTCTCTGCTTTGGATGTTTCCGTGCAAGCGGGAGTCTTAAATTTACTCAAAGAATTACAGCAGGAATTTAATCTCACTTATATCTTTATTTCCCACGATTTAAGTGTCGTCAGATTTATGAGTGATCGCATTATGGTGATGAATAAAGGTAAAATTGAGGAAATGGGTACAGCTAACCAAATTATTAACTCTCCCCAAAGTGATTACACCCGTAAACTTATCGCTTCCATTCCCCAA
>VYLG01000437.1_pt1 | contig 12149 bp, 8 predicted proteins | sample 5114351 | NCBI WGS metagenome assembly VYLG01 (sample SAMN12291798, study PRJNA351875) | freshwater metagenome | isolation source: freshwater lake | place: USA: Michigan, Kent Lake | collected 2013-08-15
GTGAAGACCCGGTCCAGCCCCTCGGCCTCGGCGTCGCGGCGTACGGCCTCGGAGCCCGGCACCACCAGCATGCGCACGCCCGGCTTGACCTTGCGCCCGCGCAGCACCTCGGCGGCGGCGCGCAGGTCCGGCAGGCGGCCGTTGGTGCAGCTGCCGATGAAGACGACATCGACCGGCTGGTCCGTGGTCGCCCGACCGGCGGTGAAGCCCATATAGGCCAGCGCCTTCTCATCGCTGGCATCGCGCGGCGCGGGGACAGGCGCGCCGATCGGGGCGCCAGCGTCCGGGGTCGTGCCCCAAGTCGCCATCGGCCGGATGGCGAACCCGTCCAGTACGACCTCGCGGTCGAAGGTCGCGCCCGGATCGCTGGCCAGCGACAGCCAGTCGGCCGCCGCCGCCTCGATGTCGTCCGGGGCGTAGCGGCGGCCCTTCAGCCAGGCGACGGTGACCTCGTCCGGGGCGATCATGCCGGCGCGGGCGCCCGCCTCGATCGACATGTTGCAGACGGTCATCCGCCCTTCCATGTCGAGGCTGCGGATGGCCGGGCCGGCGTATTCGATGACATGGCCGGTGCCGCCGCCAAAGCCCAGTTCGGCGATGATGGCCAGAGCCACGTCCTTGCCCGATACGCCCGGCTGCAGCGCGCCCTCGACAGTGACGCGCAAGGTCTTGGGCTTGCGCTGCAGCAGGCACTGGGTGGCCAGCACATGGCCGACCTCCGAGGTGCCGATGCCGAAAGCCAGGGCCCCGAAGGCCCCGTGGGTCGCGGTGTGGCTGTCGCCGCAAACCACCGTCATTCCGGGTTGAGTGAGGCCCAGCTCCGGCCCCATGACATGCACCACGCCGCGGTCCGGGCTGTCCCAGTCGGCCAGCCGCACCCCGTGGCGGGCGCAGTTGGCGGCGAGGGTCTCGACCTGCGCCCGGGCCTCCGGGCTGGCGTAGGGCCGCTCGCCGTCCGGCCCGGCCGGCAGGGTCGGGGTCGAGTGGTCGAGGGTGGCGAAGGTGCGATCCGGCCGCCGCACGGTCAGGCCACGCGACTCGATCTCGGCGAAGGCCTGCGGGCTCGTGACCTCATGCACCAGGTGCAGGTCGATGTAGAGCACGCCCGGGGCGTCGGCCGTTTCCGGCACGACCACGTGCCGGTCCCAGACCTTCTCGAACAGGGTCCTGGGCTTGCTCATGACCTCTCCTCCCCTGCGAAGCGGGGGAGGGGGACCGCGCGCAGCGTGGTGGAGGGGGCGAAGGACGGAGCGCCAGCGGTTGCCCCCTCCACCGCTTCGCGGTCCCCCTCCCCCGTCGGGACGGGGGAGGAGATGGCGTTATGCTGCGACATGTTCACGCTCCCCGGCGACCTGGCGGCAGATCGCGCTCAGCTCGGCGTCGTCGATCTCGCCGATCTCGTCGGCGCGCCGCTTGAAGGCGGCGAAGGCCTCGGTCAGGGCCGGGCCGGCCAGGGTCCAGCCCAGAACCTCGGCGCGCTTGGACACGGCGTGCCGCCCCGAGTGCTTGCCTAGCACGAAGAAGCTGCCGGTGAAGCCGACGTCCTGCGGCCGCATGATCTCGTAGGTGCGGGCGTCGGCCAGCATGCCGTGCTGGTGGATGCCGGCCTCGTGGGCGAAGGCGTTGATGCCGACGATGGCCTTGTTGCGCACCACCGGGGTCTCGGTGACCTGGCTCAGCAGCCGGCTGGTGGCGACCAGCTGGGTCGTGTCGACCCCGGTGGTCAGGCCATAGCGGTCCTGACGGGTGCGAAGGGCCATCACCACCTCCTCGGTGGAGGCGTTGCCGGCGCGCTCGCCGATGCCGTTTATGGCACCCTCGACCTGCCGCGCGCCACCTTCGATGGCCGCCAGAGAATTGGCCACGGCCAGCCCGAGGTCGTCATGGCAATGGCACGACAGGATGGCATCCGGCGCATACGGCAGGACCTGCTCGGACAGATAGTGGAACAGCCCCTGGATCTCGGTCGGGGTAGCGTAGCCGACCGTGTCCGGCACGTTGAGCGTGGTCGCCCCGGCCTCGGCCACGGCCAGCAGCACCTCGACCAGGAATTCCGGCTCGGTGCGGATGGCGTCCTCCGGCGAGAATTCGATGTCGTCGAAGTGGGAGCGGGCGTGGGTCACCGCCTCGACCGCAGTACGCACCACCTCGGCTCTGGTCATCTTCAGCTTGGCGCTGCGATGGATCGGGCTTGAGCCGAGGAAGATGTGCAATCGCTTCTCGCGGGCCGGGGCCAGGGCCCGGGCGGCGGCGTCGATGTCGCTGGCATTGGCCCGCGACAGGGAGCAGAAAACCGGCCCCTCGACCTCGGAGGCCACGGTACGGACTGCATCCTCATCGCCCGGGGAGGCGGCGGCGAAGCCGGCCTCGATAACGTCGACGCCCAGCGCCGTCAGCTGGCGCGCCATGCGCACCTTGGCCTCGCGGTTCATGGAGAAGCCGGGGGCCTGCTCGCCGTCGCGCAGGGTGGTGTCGAACACGATGATCCGGTTCGGATCATCCTTCAGCAGCTGTCGAACCCGGCTCATACGACTGCCTCCGGCGTGAAGCCGGCCGGCGCGCGACGCACGCCGTACAGACGGTCGATCTGGCGGCCCAGGGTGTCGAGGCAGCGGCCGGCGTCACGGCCGCGCACCACCAGCTCGACCCGGCGCTCGGCTCCGGCCTCGCTGACGTTGAGCCCGTCGATGTGGAAACCGCGGCGCTCGACGAGGCCGATCAGTCGCTGCAGGGAGCCGTCGGCCCGGTCGATGTTCAGATTCAGGATGTCGCGCATCTCAGGCGCCCTCCATCATTTCGGCGTTGGACTTGCCCGGCGGCACCAGCGGCCAGACGTTCTCTTTAGGGTCGATGATCACGTGCGCGAGGCAGGGGCCGTCAGCGGCGAGCAGCCGGTCGATCCCGGCCGACACTTCCTCGCGCCGGCTAATTCGGAAGGCTTCGACGCCGAAGGCCTGCGCCACGACGACGAAGTCCGGATTGTCCGACAGGTCGACCTCGGAATAGTTCTGGTCGAAGAACAGGCTCTGCCACTGGCGCACCAGGCCCAGCCCCGAGTTGTCGATCAGCAGCACCTTGACGCCTATGCCGTAGCGGCGGGCGGTGGCCAGCTCCTGGATGTTCATCATGAAGCCGCCGTCGCCGGCGATGACCACCACCTCGGCGTCCGGTTCGGCCAGCTTGGCCCCCAGACCCGCCGGCAGTCCGAAGCCCATGGCTCCGAGTCCGCCCGAGGTCAGGTGCGCCTGCGGCCGCGGCGCGGCGCAGTGCTGGGCCGCCCACATCTGATGCTGGCCGACGTCGCAGGCGGCGATGAAGCGCGCCCCGGCCTTCTCCGACAGCTCCTTCAGCAGCGCCGGCGCATAGACGCCCTCGCCCGGGGCGTCGTAGCGGGCAGCGTGGCGGCGCGACTGGCTGGCGCAGCGAATCATCCACGGCTCGATCGCCAGCGGCCCGGGATCCAGAGCAGCGATGCCGGCCTTCAGGTCGCCGACCACGCCGACCGCCGCCGCGCGCAGCTTGCCGACCTCGGCCGGATCAAAGTGGACAACCTCGGCGTGGGGCGCGAACTCGGCCAGCTTGCCGGTGGCCCGGTCGTCGAAGCGCGCCCCGAACACGATCAGCAGGTCCGAGAGCTGGATCGCCTCATTGGCGGCCCGTGTCCCGTGCATGCCCATCATGCCCAGATAACCGGGCGCGCCGGTCGGGATGCAGCCGAGCCCGTTCAGGGTCGACACCGTCGGGATGCCGGTGCGCTCGACGAAAGCGCGCAGTTCGTCCACGGCTCCGGCGATCTTCACCCCGCCGCCGACATAGACCAGCGGACGCTCAGCCTTGCGGATCGCCGCCCCGGCCCGGGCGATGGAGTCCCGGTCGATGCCGGCCGCCGCGTTCGGCCGGGAGAAGGCCGAGGGGCGGTCAGCCGTGCCGACCTGGACGTCCTTGGGCAGGTCGATCAGCACCGGACCAGGACGGCCGTCGGTGGCGATGAAGAAGGCCTCTTCCACCGCCGCCGGCACGTCGGCCGGATCCCGTACCAGGATCGAGTGCTTCACGATGGGCAGGGTGAGTCCCAGGATATCGATCTCCTGGAAGGCGTCGGTTCCCATCAGCCCCTGGGCGACATTGCCGGTGATGCAGACCATCGGCACAGAGTCCATCATCGCATTGGCGATGCCGGTGATCAGGTTGGTCGCCCCCGGACCGGAGGTCGCCATGCAGACGCCGGGCTTGCCGCTGACACGGGCATAGGCGTCGGCAGCGAAGGCGGCACCCTGCTCGTGGCGCACCAGGATGTGACGCAGGCCCGAGCCGGTCAGGGCATCATAAACAGGCATGATGGCACCGCCGGGATAGCCGAACACCACCTCGACCCCCAGCTGTTCGAGGGTCTGGACGAGCAGGCGCGCGCCCGTGCGGGCGGGGCTGGCCTCGGGGATGTAGGCGGGCGCGGCGGCGCTCATGACGGTACCGGGGCTCTCAGCGGATCAGGCGGCGGCAGGCTTGGCGGCGGGCTGCAGCCAGGCCATGCGTTCGCGCAACGAGGCGCCGATGGCCTCGATCGGATGGTCATGGTCGGCCTTCAGAAGAGCCTCGTAGGCACCCTTGCCGGCCTCGTTCTCGGCGATCCAGTCGCGGGCGAAGGCCCCCGACTGGATGTCGGTCAGCACCTCCTTCATGCGCGCCCGGGTCTCGCCATTGACGACCCGCGGCCCCGACACGACCGCGCCGTACTTGGCGGTCTCGGAGATGAACTCGTGCATCTTGGAGACGCCGCCCTCGTAGAACAGGTCGACGATCAGCTTCAGCTCGTGCAGGCACTCGAAGTAGGCGACCTCGGGCTGGTAACCAGCCTCGACCAGGGTCGAGAAGCCCTGCATCACCAGCTCCTTGGCACCGCCGCACAGCACCGCCTGCTCGCCGAACAGGTCAGTCTCGGTCTCCTCGCGGAAGCTGGTCTCGATCAAGCCGCCGGTGGCACCACCGATGCCCTTGGCGTAGCCCATGGCCCGGTCGCGGGCCTTGCCGGTGACGTCGCGCTCGACTGCGAACAGGGTCGGCACGCCGCGACCTCGGGCGTACTCGCGGCGGACCAGATCACCCGGCCCCTTGGGCGCGACCAGGATCACGTCGAGGTCGGCGCGCGGCGCGATCCGGCCGTAGTGGATCGAGAAGCCGTGGGCGAACATCAGGGCCGCGCCCTTCTTGGCGTTCGGCGCGATGGTGTCGCGATAGATGTCCGCCTGGGCCATGTCCGGGGTCAGGACAGCGATGATGTCCGCGCCCTTGACCGCCTCGGCGGGCTCGGTGGTGGCCAGGCCGTCGGACTGGGCGTGCGACCAGCCGCGGCCGCCGGCGCGGACGCCGACGATCACGTCATGGCCCGACTCCCTCAGATTCTGGGCGTGGGCCCGGCCCTGGCTGCCGTAGCCGATGATAGCGATGCGCTGGCCGGCGATGGCCCCCGGTCGCACGTCGTCGTTGGTGTAGATCTGCATGGTCAGGCGTCCTCTCGGGCGGTCGTGGTCGCGGCGGGGCGGAAGACCTGCGCCGGCGGGGGATTGGGAATGGTCACGGCACCCTGGGCCGCAGAGGCGACCGTGGCGGCGTACTTGGCGAAGACCCCGGTCGGCGCCGGGCGGGTCACGGGGATGAACCCGGCCCGGCGCCCCGCCAGGTCGGCGGCCACGTCGATGCGCCGGTTGGGCACGTCGAGCGTGATGCGGTCACCGTCGCGGATCAGGGCGATGGGGCCGCCAACCGCAGCCTCCGGGGAGACGTGGCCGGCGACAAATCCGTAGCTGGCACCGGAGAAGCGCCCGTCGGTGATCAGGGCCACATCCTTGATCCCGCGCCCCTTCAGGGCGGCGGTGACCTGCAGCATCTCGCGCATGCCGGGTCCGCCCTTCGGCCCCTCGTAGCGAATGACGATGACGTCGCCCTCACCGACCTCGCCGGCCTGCACCGCGTGGAAGGCGTCTTCCTCGGAGTCGAACACCGTCGCCGGGCCCTCGAAGCGGGCTATGGCGTGGCCGGTCAGCTTCAGGACGGCGCCGTCGGGTGCCACATCGCCGTACAGCACGGCGAAGGAGCCGCGCGGCGTGACCGGCTGCGCGACGGCGGTCACCACCTGCTGACCGGGGGCAGGCTCGGCCCGCGCCGCCTCGGCGAACAGGCTCTCGCCCGACACCGTCGGGGCGTTGGCGATCAGGCCGGCCTCGGCCAGCCGCTGCGTCACCAGCCGGGTGCCGCCGGCGGCGTGCAGGTGCGAGGCCAGGAACCGTCCGCCGGGCTTCAGATCGCAGATCACCGGCGTCGCCGCGCAGGCCTGGTGGCAGTCCTCGATGCCGAACTCGACGCCGGCCTCGGCGGCGATGGCGGTCAGGTGCAGCACGGCGTTGGTCGAGCCACCGGAGGCCGAGACGGCGGCGGCGGCGTTCTGTAACGAGCGGCGGGTGATGTACTTGCGGGCGTGGTCGCCGGCGAACACGCGCTCGACCACCAGACGGCCGCAGCGCTCGCCCTCGGCGGTCTTGGCCGGGTCGACCGCCGGCACGTCGTTGGCACCCATCGGCGACAGCCCCATCACCGACAGGGCCATGGCCATCGTATTGGCGGTGAACTGGCCGCCACAGGCTCCGGCTCCCGGGCAGGCGGCCTGTTCGACGGCCTTCAGCCCGGCATCATCGAGAGCTCCGGCACCGTGCGCGCCGATAGCCTCGAACACCTCCTGGATCGAGATCTCCCGCTCGGCCAGACGGCCGGGCAGGATGGTGCCGCCGTAGTAGACCAGCCCCGGAATATCCATACGGGCCAGGGCCATCGCAGCGGCCGGGATGGTCTTGTCGCAGCCGACGATACAGATCACGCCGTCCAGCTGGTGCCCCTCGACTGCCAGCTCGATCGAGTCGGCGATCACCTCGCGGGAGATCAGCGAGGCCTTCATGCCGGGCGAGCCCATCGAGATGCCGTCGGTGACGACGATGGTGTTGAAATCCACCGGATAACCGCCCGCGGCGATGATCCCGGCACGCACATCCCGGGCCAGCCGGTCCAGGTGCATGTTGCACGGCGTCACCGTGGACCAGGTGTTGACCACCCCGATCATCGGCTTGTCGAAGTCGGCGTCGCTCATGCCGGCGGCGCGCAGATAGCTGCGGGCGGCGGCGCGCGACGGGCCCCGCGTGATGGCGTGGCTGCGCCGTTCGGGAACAGCACCGGAAGACGGACTTTCAGGGGAAGAATCTTGCGTCATCGGAGGAGGTCTTGTTCGGGCCAGTCAGGAGGTGAGGGGTGGGTTCGGGTAAGAAAAAACCCGCTGCCGGGCTCCGGAGCGGGTGTGGGGTTCGGTGCTGTTTCGGACCGGTCAGGTCACGAGCATCCGCCCCACACTCGCAAGGAGGGTGAGAAGTACCGAAAGAATAATGACTTGGGCCGAGAGAAGGGGAGACTGGACGCGCGTGATCGCGCCGGCTTTCGCCGTGCTACGGATCACAAACCGGGTCGCGCCAAAGTCCAAGATCAGCTCCTTCTGAACGCCCGCACTAAACCATGCGTCGCGGCACCGCACAAGACCGGGAACAGGTTTTTTGCCCCCGCCTGCGCAATTGTGCACCGCAGGGGTGATTTCGACCCTTCAGACCTCTGCCAGATCACGCAGATCGGCCAGCACGCTCTCGCAGGTGGCGTGACGACCGGCCCCGCGCCCCCGACAGGTCCAGACCCGGCCGTCGGCCCCGAACACGCGCAGGGCGTTCCGCTCGCCGTGCAGGCCAAGGAACAGCGGATCCTCCACCGGCGCGAGCCGGACCGAGGCGACCAGCGCGCCCTCTTCAAGGCGACAGGCCCCGACCTGGCGCACCCCGGCCGCGACCGGCGGCGCGGCCGCCTCCAGCGCATCCAGCGGCAGGGCTTCAGGCAGGCGCCCGAACGCCTCGTGCGCCAGCAGCCGCACCTTGGCGGCCGAGTCGTGCCCCTCCAGGTCGGCCGAGGGGTCCTCCTCGGCGAAGCCGGCAGCGCGGGCCTCGGCCAGGGCGACCTCAAACGCCGCCCCCTGCCCCAGGCGGTCGAGCATGAAGTTGACCGTGCCATTGAGCACCGCCTCGAAGCCGACCACTTCCCCGGCGGCGCGGGCCTTGCGCAGGGTCTCGATCATCGGCGAGCCGCCGCCCACGGCGGCCGAGTAGGCCAGCCGGCCGCCATGCTGCGCCGCCAGCGCGGCCAACCCTGCCGGATCGACGCTGATCGCCTGTTTGTTGGCGCTGGCCACCGCCAGCCCGGCCTGCAGCGCCTTGCGGATGAGGGCATGGCCCGCGGTGCCGTCCGACAGGGCCTCCAGCACCACCTCGGGGCCCCGCGCCAGCAGGGCGTCGGCGTCGGTCGTCAGCAGCGCCGGATCGACCTCGACATCGCGCGGCCGCGCCGGATCACGCACCAGCACCCCGACCAGCTCGTACCGCGGATCGGCCGACAGGCGGCCCACCAGCCCGCCGCCGACGACGCCGCAACCCGCCACTGCCACCCGTACCGGGCGCGGATCGGCCGGCGCGACCGGCGGGGCGAGCTGCGCCCCGATGCGCGTGCCGCCGCTTGAGCCCGGGGCGGCGACCACCACCTCCAGCCCCCTGGCCTCAGCCAGGTCGAGCGCGTCGAGCTGGATCAGCTTGCCGCCGAGCCGGCGCGCCGTGGCCCAGTCGCAGGCCTCGAAGCGATGCGCCGCCGGGTCGCCGGCATTGGGATCGCGATCGAACAGGCCGTCGACGTCCTTGAGCAGCCGCACATGGTCAAGGCCCAGTTCCGCCGCGATCACCACTGCCGTCAGGTCGGTGCCACCGCGCCCCAACAGCGCCAGCCGCCCGCACGGCCGCACCGCGCCGAAGCCCGGGGCGATCACCACCTCGTGCTGCTGCACCGCCGCCTCCAGCCGGCCGCCCTCGATGCCCATGGGACGCGCATGCTCGGCCGGGCCCACCGCCGCCAGCCCCAGCTCGCGCACCCCCAGCGGCATCACATCCAGCCCGATCCGGTCGCAGGCCAGCGCCAGAAGCGCCGCCGCCTCCTCCTCCCCGAGCAGGACGTGGGCCGGTAGCAGGTCGTTGTCGTGTGCGAGGCCGAGGGCGCGAGCCTCGGCCAGGCGCCGGTCCGTTTCGCCGGCGAGGGCCGAGACCACCGCCACCACCCGGCGTCCGGCGCGGACGTGGCGGTAAACCTCCGAGGCCGCGCGCGGTGCATCGGCGATCGAGCGCAGCACCGAGGAGCCGAACTTCAGCACCACGACCTCCTCAGCGGGCGCAGCGCGGGCGGCGGCGGGGCGGCGGGCCCGGGCAGGGCGGTCGAGGAGGTCGAGGGCGGACATGGCGGGCTCCGGGAGCTGGGGTCTGGCGAGGAAAGAGGACAAAGAAAAACCCCGCCTGGCGGGGCCGGGCGGGGTTTCGGTCTGGGCGCTGGCCGGTCTGGCGCGCGCTAGCCTGTCCCCGCCCGTGAGGGCATGGTGGTGGTGGTGGTGGTGATGGTGCCGAGACCGCCGTCTGGACCGCGCAGGCTGTCGCGCACCGCCGGGAGGGCGATCGTGCGGCCAGTCTGGGTCAGCACTTGCGCCACGGGACGCTCCGGTCAGGTCTGCCTCAACCATGTCGAAGGACCCGCTAGCTTGTCAAGCCGCACGCACGAAATTTGCGTGACATGGGCTCCGGCGGCCTCGCCCGCGCGCGACGCGGGGCTACATGGGGCGAGAAAGGTTGATATTTGCACTTGACCGGTGCCGCGTCCGCGAACAATCTACTTGCAGCTCATCAAGACCGGCTGAGGGATAGGCCCTTTGACGCCGGGGCAACCATCGGGTTCCGCCCGAACGGTGCCAACTCCTGCGGAGGCCCCCGGGCCTTCCGAGAGATGGGTGGAGGCGTCGGTCAGGCGATGTCTCCACGGGTCTGTCGCCGCTTGAGCCTTGCCGGGCCGAGACGAAGCGGACGACCGATGACCCTAGCTGTTGCCCCTGACCTTCACCCTCCTGCCGACCCGCTCTGTCGGCCCTCCGGCGCGGCCCGTCTTGGTGCGCGCGACGTGGCGGTGCCCATTCCCGTCGACTTCCGGCTGGAGTCCGGCGAATGCCTGCCGCAGCGCAGCCTGCTGGCTCGCCTGCACGGCCCGGCCGGGGCACCGGTCGTGGCGGTGGCCGGCGGTATCTCGTCCGGCCGGTTCGTGCACCGCACCGAGACCAATGGGCTGGGCTGGTGGTCCGGCGCGGTGGGCCCGCGCGCGCCGATCGACCTCCACCGCCTGCGGGTGCTAGCCTTCGACTTCGCCCCGGGTGCTGAGGGTCTGGCCCGGCCGGTGACCATCACCACCCGTGATCAGGCCAGGCTTCTGGCCCTGGCGCTGGACCATCTCGACATCCCCCGGCTCGCCGCCTTCGTGGGCTGCTCCTACGGCGGCATGATCGCCCTGGCCTTTGGCACCCTGTTTCCGGGACGGGTCGGGCAGCTGCTGGTCGTCTCGGCGGCGCACCGGGCCCATCCCCTGGCCGTCGCCTGGCGCGGCGTGCAGCGCCGTATCCTCGAGCTGGCCGAGGCGGCCGGCCGCCCGGAGGACGGCGTCGCTCTCGCGCGCCAGTTGGCCATGACCACCTATCGCACCCCGGACGAGTTTGACGCCCGCTTCGATGCCGCCGCGCCGGACCGCGCCGGTGAGGCCTATGCGGTGTGCGACTACCTGATCTCGCGCGGCCACGCCTACCGTCATCATACCACCCCGGCGCGCTGGATCAGCCTGTCGGACTCGATCGACCGGCACCGCATCGAGCCCGAGGCGGTAGCCGTGCCGGTCACCCTCGTCGGCTTCACCTCGGACCGGCTGACGCCGATCGAGGACCTCCGCGAACTGGCCGCGCGCCTGCCCCTGCTGTTCCGCTTCGTCGAGGCCCCGTCGCTTTACGGCCACGACGCCTTTCTCAAGGAGGACGCCCTGGTCGGCGACATCCTCCGCACCGCCCTCAGGGAGATCACCCGATGAGCCGCCCCGAAACGCCTGCACCCGACCTTCGCACCGTCGCCGCCCGCACCGGCGTCGACCGCGACCCGGCCCACGGCGCGGTCATGCCGCCGCTCTACCTGTCGTCCAACTACGCCTTCGCCGGGTTCGAGCAGAAACGCCGCTACGACTACACCCGCTCGGGCAATCCCACGCGCGACGTGCTGGCCGAGACCCTCGCCGGGCTTGAGGGCGGGGCCGGCTGTGTGGTGACCGCGACCGGCATGGCGGCCATCGACCTGGCCCTGACGCCGCTGGAGCCCGGTGACCTGCTGGTGGCCCCGCACGACCTTTACGGCGGCACGCACCGGCTGCTCTGCGCCCGCGCGCGCAAGGGCCACTTCCGCGTCGTCTTCGTCGACCAGAACGACGAGGCGGCGCTCGCCGAGGCGCTGGCGCAAGAGCCGAAGCTGGTGTTCGTCGAGACCCCGTCGAACCCGCTGCTGCGCCTCGTCGACGTGGCCCATGTCTGTCGCCTCGCCCATGAGGCCGGGGCCAAGGTGGTGGCCGACAACACCTTCCTGTCCCCCGCGCTGCAGCGCCCGCTGGCGCTGGGCGCCGATGTGGTGGTGCACTCGACCACCAAGTTCATCAACGGCCACTCCGACGTGGTCGGCGGGGCCGTGATCGCCGCAGATCCAGCCGACCATGAGCAGCTGGCCTGGTGGGCCAACTGCCTCGGGATCACCGGCTCGCCCTTCGACGCCTACATGACCCTGCGCGGGGTACGCACCCTGTTCCCCCGGCTGGCGCAGCAGCAGGCCACGGCCCAGACCCTGGCCGAGACCCTCGCGGCCCATCCGGCGGTCAAGGCGGTCCACTATCCGGGTCTGCCCGACCATCCCGGCCATGCGCTGGCGCAGCGCCAGCAGACCGGCTTCGGGGCCATGCTCAGCGTCGAGCTGCACGGCGGCACCGCCGCCGTACGTGCCCTCGTCGAGGCAGTCGAGGTCTTCACCCTGGCGGAATCTCTCGGCGGGGTGGAGAGCCTCGTGGCCCATCCGGCCACCATGACCCATGCGGCCATGACCCCGGAGGCGCGTCAGGCCGCCGGCATCACCGACGGTCTGCTGCGCCTGTCGGTCGGGCTGGAGGCGCCGCAGGACCTGCTGGCCGACCTG
>VYLG01000245.1_pt1 | contig 12100 bp, 8 predicted proteins | sample 5114351 | NCBI WGS metagenome assembly VYLG01 (sample SAMN12291798, study PRJNA351875) | freshwater metagenome | isolation source: freshwater lake | place: USA: Michigan, Kent Lake | collected 2013-08-15
CATGCCGGCGGCGCCATCGAGGTGGCCGGCCGGCCGCTGCCGCCATCGCCGCGCGCCTTCATCGCCGCGGGCGTGGCGCGCGTGCCCGAAGACCGCCACGCCGTCGGCTCGGTGGGTGAGATGGCGCTGTGGGAAAACGCGCTGCTGGAGCGCCAGCACGAGCCGGCCTTCGTGCGCTGGGGCCTCGTGCGGCGCGGCGCCGTGCGCGCCTTTGCGCAGCAGCTGGTGCAGCGCTTCGACGTGCGCGGCGGCGGGCTCGACGCGCCGGTGCGGGCGCTGTCGGGTGGCAACCTGCAGAAACTGATCCTGGGGCGGGCGCTGCTGCCCCGAAGCGGAGGCTCCGCAACGCCCGTGCTCATCGTCGCCGACCAGCCCACCTGGGGCCTGGACGTGGGCGCGGTGGCCGAGGTGCACCAGCGGCTGCTCGACGCCGCCGCGGCCGGCAGCGCGGTGCTGCTGATCAGCGAGGACCTGGACGAGATCTTCGCGCTGGCCGACCGCGTGGCCGTCATCCACCGCGGCGTGCTGACGCCGGCGCGGCCGAAGGGTGACTGGACGCTGGCGGCCATCGGCTTGGCCATGGCGGGCACCGCACCGGAGGGCACCGATGCCGTGGCGGCTTGAACGCCGCACCGTGCCCTCGCGCACGGCGCTGGTGCTGGCGCCGCTGGCGGCCATCGGCTTCACGCTCGCGGTGGCCTCGCTGCTGGTGGCCTGGGCCGGCGCGCCGGTGGGCAGGGCGTATGCGGCGCTGCTGGAGGCCGGCTTCGGCTCGCGCTTCGCGATCACCGAGACGCTGACGCGCGCCACGCCGCTCATCCTGACGGGCCTGGCCGCGGCGCTGGCCTTTCGCGCCAAGCTCTACAACATCGGCGCCGAGGGGCAGCTGTACGCCGGCGCGCTGGCGGCGGTGGCCGTGGGCGGGCTGCACGGCGGCACGGGCTTCGAGGCCTCGCCCTGGGTTCTGCTGCCGGCCATGATGGCCGCGGCGGCGCTGGCCGGTGCGCTGCTGCTGCTGCTGCCGGCCTGGCTGAAGGGCCGCTTCGGCGTCGACGAGGTGGTGACGACGCTGCTGATGAACTTCATCGTGCTGCTGGGCGTGTCGGCGCTGCTCGATGGCGCGATGAAGGACCCCAGCGCGATGGGCTGGCCGCAGAGCGTGGCCGTGCAGGACGCGCTGCAGCTCGACAAGCTCGTCGAACGCAGCCGCGTGCACACGGGCTTGCTGCTCGCACTGGGCGCGGCGCTCGTGCTGTGGGCGCTGCTGCGCTTCAGCGCCTTCGGCTTTGCGGTGCGCGCGGTGGGCGCCAACGCGCGCGCCGCGGCCTTTGCCGGGCTGCCGGTGGCGCGCACGGCGCTCTTGGTGGCGCTGGGCTCGGGCGCGCTCGCCGGCCTGGCCGGCGCGGTGGAGGTGGCTGGCCGCGCCGGCTACGTGACGCTCGACATGAGCACCGGCGTCGGCTATGGCGGTATCGTCATCGCGATGCTCGCGCTGCTGCACCCGCTGGCCGTCGTGGCCGCGGCCGTGTTCGTGGCCGGCATGATGGTCGGCGCCGATGGCATGAGCCGCGCGGTGGGTGTGCCGACCGCGATCGCCGACGTCATCGTGGCCGTGGCGCTGCTGGCCACGATGGTGGCGACGCTGGGCGCGCAATACCGGCTGCGCAGGGGCTGAACACGATGGCCGAGACGCTGGAGCTCCTGCTGTCCGCGCCCTTCTGGGCCGCCGTGCTGCGCATCGCCACGCCGCTGATCCTGGGCACCTTGGGCGTGCTGCTGTGCGAGCGTGCCGGGGTGCTGAACCTGGGCATCGAGGGGATCATGGTCGCCGGCGCGTTCACGGGCTGGCTCACGGTGCATGCCGGCGGCAGCCTGTGGGCCGGCGTGGCAGTGGCCGCGGCCACCGGCGCGCTGCTGGGGCTGGTGCACGCGGCACTCACGGTGCAGTTGGGCTTGTCGCAGCACGTGGCGGGCCTGGGCCTGACGATGCTGGCCACGGCGCTGGCCAGCTACGCCTACCGTGTGAGCTTTCCGAAGGTGGAGCGGCCGCCGACGGTCGAGACCTTCCCGCCGCTGGCGTCGCTGCCGCTGCTGGACTCGCTGACCGTGCTCACGCTGCTGGCACTGGCGCTGGTGCCACTGCTGGCCTGGGTGCTGGCGCGCACGCCGCTGGGCCTGGCCATCCGCATGGTGGGCGAGAACCCGGCCGCGGCCGAGGGGCAGGGCCTCAGCGTGAACGGCCTGCGCACCGGTGCGGTGGTGGCCGGCTCGGCGCTGATGGGGCTGGCCGGTGCCTTCCTCACGCTGGCGGCCTTCAACGCGTTCTACGCCAACATGGTCAACGGCCGCGGCTGGGTGTGCGTGGCGCTGGTGGTGTTCGCCAGCTGGCGGCCGGGCAAGGCGCTGCTGGGCGCGTTGCTGTTCGCCTTCTTCGACGCGCTGCAGCTGCGCCTGCAGCAAAGCGGCGGCGGCGTGCTGGGCCTGGAGCTGCCGTACCAGCTGTACCTGGCGCTGCCGTACGCGATGGCCATCGTGGCGCTGGTGTTGGTGGCGCGGCGCGCCAGCTACCCGCAGGCGCTGATGAAGCCGTATCGAAAGGGGGAGCGATGAACGGGGGCCCCCGATCGCGGGACTGAATCGCGCGGCCGTCGCCGACAATCCGGCCCGATGTCTGCCGTGCTGAACCCCGAACCCGCCGCCACCACGGCCACCTTGCAGCAGGCCCAGCAGGTGCTGCAGCAGGTCTTCGGCTACGCCGCCTTTCGCGGGCCGCAGGCGGCGATCGTCGAGCACGTCTCGGCCGGCGGCGACGCGCTGGTGCTGATGCCCACCGGCGGCGGCAAGAGCCTGTGCTACCAGGTGCCGGCCATCGTGCGCCACCGCGCCGGCCAGGGCGTGACGGTGGTGGTGAGCCCGCTGATCGCGCTGATGCACGACCAGGTCGGCGCGCTGCACGAGGCCGGCGTGGCCGCCGACTTCCTGAACAGCACGCTCGACGGCGACGAGGCCCGCCGCGTCGAGCGCGATCTGCTGGCCGGCCGCACCGTGCTGCTGTACGCCGCGCCCGAGCGCGTGCTGACGCCGCGCTTTCTGGCGCAGCTGCAGAGCCTGCACGAGCGCGGGTTGCTGAGCCTCTTCGCCATCGACGAGGCGCACTGCGTCAGCCAGTGGGGCCACGACTTCCGCGAGGAGTACCTGGGCCTCAGTGCCCTGGCCGAGCAGTTCCCAGGCGTGCCGCGCATCGCGCTCACGGCCACGGCCGACGCGCACACGCGCGCCGACATCGTCGAGCGGCTGGCGCTGCAGGAGGCGCGGCTTTTCATCTCGAGCTTCGACCGGCCGAACATCCGCTACACCATCGCCGAGAAGGACGAGCCGAAGAAGCAGCTGCTGCGCTTCATCCGCGACGAGCACGACGGCGACGCCGGCATCGTGTACTGCCAGAGCCGCAAGAAGGTGGAAGAGACGGCCGAGTGGCTCAAGGCCGAGGGCATCCCCGCGCTGCCCTACCACGCAGGCCTCGACTCGGCCGTGCGCGCGCGCCACCAGGACCGCTTCCTGCGCGAGGAGGGCCTCGTGATGGTGGCCACCATCGCGTTTGGCATGGGCATCGACAAGCCCGACGTGCGCTTCGTGGCGCACCTGGATCTGCCCAAGAACATCGAGGCCTACTACCAGGAGACCGGCCGCGCCGGCCGCGACGGCCTGCCGGCCGACGCCTGGATGACCTACGGCCTGGCCGACGTGGTGAACCAGCGCCGCATGATCGACGACGGCGAGGCCGGCGAGGACTTCAAGCGCCTGCAGCGCAGCAAGCTCGACGCGCTGCTGGCCCTGTGCGAGGCGCACGACTGCCGCCGCGTGCGCCTGCTGGCCTACTTCGGCGAGGCCAGCACGCCCTGCGGCAACTGCGACAACTGCCTCAACCCGCCCGCCACCTGGGATGCGACAGAGGCCGCGCGCAAGGCGCTGTCGGGCATCTACCGCTTCCGCAACGCCGCCGGCTCGGGCCGCTACGGCGCGGGGCACCTGATCGACGTGCTGCGTGGCAAGCGCACCGAGAAGGTGGCGCAGCACGGCCACGACTCGCTCTCCACCTGGGCCATCGGCGCCGATGTGTCAGAGGCGCAGTGGCGCCTCGTGCTGCGCCAGCTGATCGCCATGGGGCACGTGGTGGCCGAGGGCGAGTACGGCACGCTGGCACTCACCGACAGCGCCCGCGCCGTGCTGCGCGGCGACGTGCCGGTGACGCTGCGCCAGCCCGCCGAGGCCGTGCCCAAGGCGCGCCTGAAGCGCGAGCGTGGCGGTGGCAGTGGCGGCGGGGCCGGCAAGCCACCGCCGCTGCCGCTGGACGACGAGGCCACCGAGCGCTTCCTGCGCCTGAAGGCCTGGCGCGCCGAGGTGGCGCGCGAGCACAACCTGCCGGCCTACGTGGTGTTCCACGACGCCACGCTGGCCGAGATGGCGCGCGAGCAGCCGGCCAGCCTGGACGCCTTAGGCGCCATCAGCGGCGTCGGCGCGAAGAAGCTCGAGGCCTACGGGCGCGAGATCCTGCGCCTGCTGGCCGAGGGTTGATCAGCCGGGGCCGTCGCGCAGCAGCCGCTTGAGCTCACCCGAGCTGACGAGCTTGTCCAGATCCTGCGCCCCACCCACCAGCTGCCCGCGCACGAAGACCATCGGGAAGGTCGGCCAGCCGGTCCACAACTTCAGCGCGTTGCGGCGCCGCCAGTCTGACGCGTAGTTGCCGTACTCCAGGTACTGGTGCGGCACGCCCGCGGCCTGCAGCGTGCGGCGGGCGCGCTTGCAGAACGGGTTCCAGCCCATGCCCACCACGACCACGGCGTTGGTGGCCACCACCGACTGCACGGTGTCGACGATGTCGGACTGCCAGCCGCCCACGAAGGCACGGATGGCGGGGTGCAGGCGCTCTTCGGGCAGGATTTGTCGGGGCATGGCAGCATTCTCCTCGCCTGCGGCCCCGCCGCACGACACCCCTGAGGAGATTCGAATGACCAAGCTCTACTACAGCCCCGGCGCCTGTTCGCTGTCGCCGCACATCGCGCTGCGCGAGGCCGGGCTGCCCTTCCACCTGGTGATGGCCAGCACCAAGACCAAGAAGCTCGCCGACGGCACCGACTTCACCACCATCAACCCCAAGGGCCAGGTGCCGGTGCTCGAGTTCGACGACGGCCAGCGCCTCACCGAAGGCCCGGCCATCGTGCAGTGGATCGCCGACCAGGCGCCCGCCACCGGCCTGGCGCCCGCCGCCGGCACCATGGCGCGCTACCGGCTGATGGAGTGGCTGAACTTCATCACCAGCGAGCTGCACAAGGGCTTCTCACCACTGTTCACGCCTGGCACACCCGATGAAACCAAGGCGATGGCCAAGGCCAAGCTGGGCGAGCGCCTGGCGTGGGTCGATCAGCAGCTGGCCGGCAAGAGCTACCTGATGGGCGACAGCTTCACGGTGGCCGACGGCTACCTGTTCACGGTGGCCGGCTGGGGCAAGTACGTCGGCGTCGACATCGCGCACCTCGCCAACCTGTCGGCCTACATGGGCCGCGTGGCCGCGCGGCCGGCGGTGCAGGAGGCGCTGAAAGCCGAAGGCCTGCTGAAGTAAGCCGCTTCGCCCCGCTCAGGCCGGCTTGCCCTCGGCCGGCTTGAGCAGCGCGCTGCAGGTGGCGCGCTGGTCGTCGGCGGCCGGCAGCTTGCCGCAGACGCCGTCGAGCTGCCGCTGCAGCCGCGCCAGCACGGCGCCCTTGCTGCCGTCGGCGTTCCAGGTGGCCAGCTTGTCGGCCACGCGCTGGTAGCTGCGGGCGCTGCGGCCCTCGAACGCGGCGCTGTCCTTGGCGGCCTCGGCCAGCAATGCGGCCACGGCCTTCTCGATGCGCGCCGTGTCCTTGGGCGCCAGGTCGATCAGCGCGTTCACGTAGCCCGCGCCCCACTGCACCCGTGTGGCCGGGCCCACGGCCTTGACGTAGCTCTGCTCGTACCACTGCAGTGCCTCGTCGTTGCGGCCCAGGCGCCGGTAGTTGCCGGCCAGCTGGCTCATCAGGTAGTAGGGCGAATGGCTTTTGGCGAGGTTGCCCTTCAGCAGCGCCTCGCTCTCGGCCCAGAGGCCGGCCCGCGACAGCACCGCGGCGCCGAAGGTGATGACGGCCTGGCGCTCGTAGCCGTCGCGGATCTCGCGGTCGGCGGCGGCCACCATCTGCCGAGCGTCGGCCACCAGGGCCGGCGCCAGCTGCACCTGCACGGCGTCCTTCGGCAGCGCCAGGCGGGCCAGCATGACGCGGTTGTAGAGCGCGCTCATGCGGTCGTTGCGCGACAGCGTCGTGTCGGCCTGCAGGCGCAGCAGCGCGGCGTCGAACTGCGCCACGAGGGCGTCGCGCGCGGCGCCGGCTTCGGGCTCGAGCACGCGCACCATCGCGGGCGCGCTGCCCCCGACAACGTCCATGTGGGCGCGCGACAGCGCCGGTGACTGCAGCACCTGCGCCACGCGCTGGCGAAGCTCGGCGTCGGGCTTCAGGGCCTTGGCGGCCGGGGCGGTGTCGCTCGCGGCCAGGGCCTTGAGCCACAGGCGCGTGGTGGTGTCGGCGTCGGCGTTGGGCATGGCCGCGTGCGCGGCGGCCAGCTTCGCGAGCGTGGACGCCGTGTCGGCCTTGGGCACCAGGCTCGATTCGCCGGTTTCCCACGAGTAGAAGGCCAGCACGCGCCAGTCCGCCGCGCTGACGGGCTTGCCGGCCAGTGCATCGGCCAGCACGGCCTGCGCCGGGCGGCCGCCGTTCAGGCCGCTCTGCAGCACGGCCATCACCTGCGGCGCGTCGGCCTCGCCGGGCAGGCGCGTGATCTCCTGGCGGTCGGGCGTGAACAGCACCACGGTCGGGTAGCCGCTGACCTTGAAGCGCGTGCTCACGCGTTGCGCGCCGGGGCGGTCGCCATCCACGTGCACGGCCACGAAGTGCTGCGACAGCGTGGCGAAGTCCTGGCGGTTGAAAAGCGTGGCCTTGAGCTGGTTGCACGGCGGGCACCAGCTGGCGCCCCAGTACATCAGCACCGGCTTCTTCTGACGCGCGGCGCGCGCGAACGCGGCGTCGATCTCGGCGTCGGACGCGGCGCTGATCCAGGGCAGGTTGGTCGACGGCAGGCCCTTGCTGCCGATGGCAGACGGGGCGGCCTGGGTGTCGAGAGGCACTGCGGCGCCCAGCGCCAAGGCCGCGGCCATGGCAAGGGCAGACAACGATTGTGGGAATGGCATGGAACACGCTCCCGGCAGGGCAGATGTCGCGCATTGTGGTCCCGCCCGGGCCTGGGTTTCACCTAGGATGACCGGTTGATTCGACGTTCCGAGCCCGCCCATGCGCCCTGCCCTCCATCGCGCTCTTCATCGCGGCCTTCGCCGCGCCCCGCTGGCGACGCTGTCGCTGGCGGTCCTGCTCGCCGTGTCATCCCCCCTGGCCACGGCCCAGAACGCCGCCGCCCGCGCCTCGCAGTTCTACGAAGACGCGCTGCAGCGCTTCGACAAGAAGGACTACGCCGGCGCGGTGGTGCAGCTGAAGAACGTGCTGAAGCTGGACAACCGCAACCTCTCGGCGCAGGTGCTGTTGGGCAAGGCCTTGCTGGAGCAGAGTCAGGCGAACGCGGCGGAGGTTGCCCTGATCGAAGCCCTGCGGCTGGGTGCGAGTCGCGAGGAGGTCGTGGTGCCGCTGGCCCGCGCGTTCGAGGCCGCGGGCAAGGCACGGCAGATCCTCGACGACGAGCGATTTGCCGAGAAAGACCTGAGCGCGGCGACCCGCTTCGAACTCCTCATGCTCAAGGCTGCCGCAGCCGACGACCTGGGCGACGGTCGAACGACCATGCAGTGGCTGGAGAAGGCTCGCGCGCTCGACGCCACATCGACGAAGACGTGGCTCGGCGAGGTCAAGCTTCGAATCCGCACTCGGCAGTTCCCGGAAGCGCTGGCGGCAGCGAACAAGGCGCTCGAGTTGGCGCCAGGCAAGGCCGAGCCGCTCTATGCCCGCGGAAGCGTTGCGCACACCCAGGGTGACCTGAAGGCTGCGCTGTCCTTCTACGACAAGGCGCTGCAAAACGACCCCGCATTTGTCGAGGCCCTGGTTTCCCGCGCCGGTCTTCTGCTCGACCTGAACCGCCCTGCCGATGTGCGCAAGGATCTCGACGCGCTGCTCAAGGTCGACCCTAAGGACCCCAGGGGCGCCTATCTGTCGTCACTGCTGGCCGAACGGGAAGGCCGCTCGGCCGACGCGAGAGCGGAACTGGCCAAGGTCACCGCCTTGCTGAGCCCGATCCCGATCGAGGCCTTGCGGTACCGGCCGCAGCTGCTGATGCTGGGCGGCCTGGCCCACTTCGGGCTCGACGAGACGGAAAAGGCCTTGCCCTACCTTGAAGGCGTGGTGCGTGGCCAGCCCGGCAGCCCGGCCGCCAAGCTGCTGGGGCAGATCCTCGTCAAGCAGGGGAACTTCGACCGCGCGATCGAGGCGCTGGACGCCTACCTCAGGCAGCAGCCGCTCGACACACAGGCCACCCTGTTGCTTGCCTCGGCGCATTCGGCCCAGGGCCGGCACACCCGTGCCGTCGTGATCCTGCGCGCCGCGATGCAGCAGCGGCCGCGCCCGGAACTCCAGCACGCGCTGGGCATGGCGCTGATGCGATCCGGCCAGTTCGCGAGCGCACTGACTGAGCTTCAGGCAGCCTACAAGGCCAACCCCAAGTCGAGCGCCATTGGTACGTCGCTGGCGGCGCTGTACCTCCAGCTGGGGCGGGCGGCCGAGGCCGCGAAGATTGCCGAACAGGTCAACGCCGCGCAAAAGGACCAGCCCGGCCTGCTGTTCTTGCTTGGCAAGGCCCGCGCCGAAGCCGGTGATGCGAAGGGCGCCAGCACGGCCCTGGAAGCGGCGATCAAGGCCGACCCTCGTTTCGTCGACCCCGTCGTCGAGCTGGCCAGGCTCGAGCTGCGCACCGGAGCGACAGCCTCTGCAAAGAGCCGGATCACCGCCGCGCTGGACAAGGCGCCGAAACACCCCGAGCTGCTCTCGCTGGCCGGCCAGCTGATGCTCGGCGAAGGGCGTCTCGACGAAGCCCAGCGCTGGTTCGAGAAGGCCGATGACAACAGCGCCGCCGACATGACCGACCATGGCATGCGCCTGGTCGAGTTCCACCTCGCCTACGGGCAGGTGGATCGCGCCCGCGAGGCGTTCAAGCGCGTCACGGCGAAAGTGCCCGATGCTCCCCGTGTGCTGATGCAGCAGGCACGCATCGAACTGGCGGCCAGCGATGCGCGCGCAGCCAAATCGACCCTCTCGCGGGCCTCGACGGCCGCTGCGTCTGACGCCGGGCTGCTGGTGGCGATCGCTGAACTGCAGATGGCCGCGCAAGACGCACCCGGCGCGGTGCACAGCGCAGGCAAGGCCCTGAAGGAGCAGCCGCAGTCGATCCCTGCCCAGATCGTGCTGGCACGCGCCGAACTGGCTCTAGGCGAGCTCGCTGCCGCGGAGCGGCGGGCTCGCGAGCTGACCTCAAAGTTGCCCAGGGCCGGGGTCGGCCACTCGCTGTTGGGCGAGATCGCGCTCGGCCGCACCCAGGACACGGCCGCCCTGGCGGCGTTCCGGCGCGCCCATGAGCTGGACAACAGCCAGTCGACCCTTCTGCAGGTGTTCGGTCTGCTCACCCGCAGCCAGCCGGCAGAGGCCATCCGGATCGCGGAGCAGTGGGTCAAGCAAAACCCGAGGGACGCCATCGTCTGGCGGGCCCTGGGCGATGCGCATGCGCGGGCCGCGGACTGGCCCGCCGCCCGCCGGTCCTACGAAGCCGTGCTGAAGATCCGGCCCGACGACGCGGAGACCTTGAACAACCTCACCCACGTGCTGCTGGCCCAGAAGGACACCCCCGGTGCGCTGAAGACAGCAGAGCGGGCTCTGGCGCTCAAGCCGACTGCGGCGCACATCATCGGCACGCTCGGCTGGGCAGCGCACAAGGCCGGACAGAACGACCGTGCACTGCAGCATCTGCGCGACGCTCGACTGCGCGACCCCGAAAGCGGCCAGACGCGCTACTACCTGGGCGCCACGCTGGCGGCCATGGGCCGCACGGGCGAGGCGAAGAGCGAACTGGCTGCCGCCGCCAAGTCACCGCGCTCGTTTGGCGCCCAGAAAGACGCGCAGGCGCTGCTGAGCACCCTGAATTGAGGGGTACGCGACAGCGTCGGCAGAGCTTACAACTGTATCCGCGCCGAATTCGAAACAAGAACCAAGTGCTTGATTGATAAGGAATTTCTGGTTCTGGCCCGCACCGTGCATGGCTAGGCTCAGTTTGATTTGACCGAGGGACTTCCATGACTGCATTCCATCGCATCCACCGCACGCTGGCCTTGGCCGCGGTTGGTTTCATCTCCGCGGGAGCGGGCCACGCCCAGACCTGGGACATGGACGCCTGTACCGGCGGCACCAAGGCGGCCTCGGGCTACACGGGCTGCGGCACGGGTAGCGCCACCCATGGCACGCTGAACATCAAGGCGTACTCGTCCAGCGGCGTGTCGAGCAACTTCACGACGTCCAGCACCAGCATCCACAACGGCGGTAGCTACCTCGGCGTCTGGAGCGGCAACGAGAACAACGGCACCTCAGCGTCGACGGCTGCGCCCCACCATGCCATCGACAACGTCACGGCGTACGGCAGTGCCTACGAACTTGTGCACCTGCAGTTTTCGAAGGCGGTGGATCTGGGCACGCTGGTCTCGAACTGGGCCCACTCGGATGGCGACTTCCAGGTCTACCGCTGGAACTACAACGCCACGACGACCAACCCGACCATCACCAGCTTCAACCCCAGCTCGATGACTGGCTGGTCGCTGGTCCACAGCGGCGACTTCAGCGCCTCGTCGTCGCAGACGATCACCGACACGGCGTATTTCTCCAGCCATTGGCTGGTGACGACCGCGTTCGGGCACAACAACGACGGTTTCAAGCTGGGAACGATCACCGCCCTGTCGGTGTGCCACACGTCGCAGACTTCCACCGGCGGCTGCGCCCCCACGACGTCAGTTCCCGTTCCCGGCACCCTGGCCCTGGCCGGCCTCGGCCTGCTCGGCGCCGGCTTCCTGCGCCGCCGCAAGACCGCCTGACCCGGTTCACCCGGTCTGCTGCAAGGCCCGCTTCGGCGGGCTTTGTCGTTTCTGGCGCTGGCTGACGCCGTTCGCGTGGACGCCGCTCAGGCCTCCACGCCCGACGCCCAGGCCCAGGCGGCCGCCGTCTCTTCGGTGAGCTCGGCGCCGTGGCCCAGTGCCGCGGCGGCCCGCCAGACGGCCGACTCGTCCGGGTCCTCCAGCGCGTCCAGCAGCGCCAGCTGCGGCGCCCAGGGGCCGCGGAGCTCCAGCAGGGCCTGCTGCGCCTCCTCGCGCAGCCGCAGCGGCGCCAGCGCGGTGGCCAGCGGCACGTTCAGCAGCTGCTCCATCGTCGACATCAGCCCCAGCGTGAAGAAGGCGCCAGGCTCGGGCTCCGCGCGGCGCTCGGCCAGGCGCTCCAGCAGCCGCGCCCGCATCAGCGTGTGCTGCTGCAGGGCCTGCTGCGCCGGGCGTGACGACGCCGCGTTCATCAGCATCACCTGCAGCCAGCGTGTCAGCTCGCGGCGGCCGAGCACGGTGATGGCCTGCTCCACCGTCTCGGCCGGCGTGCGCAGGCCGACGCTCGGGCTGTTGGCATAGCGCAGCAGGCGGTAGCCCAGCGCCACGTCGGTGCGCACCGCGGCGGCCACGACGGCCGTGTCGGCATCCTGGGCCAGCTGGTTCAGCAGCCCGCAGATGCGGTGCGCGGCGGTACCCAGCGGCTGGATGATCGGCGTCGTGCGGCCACGGCCGAGGCGTCCGCCCGCCCAGTAGAAGCCGCGCGCCAGCAGCTGCTCGGCATCGTCGAGCGCTGTCAGCCCCAGCACCACCGCCAGCACACGCGGCTGGGCCTCGCGCCAGCGCTGCTCGGCCAGCAGCAGGGTGTCCACGCCGGCGCCGGCGGCCGTGAGCACGACGAAGTCCAGCTGCGGCTCGGCCGCCGGCACACCTGCGGGCACCCCAAGCCGCACGCCGCGGCTGCGCAGC
>VYLG01000246.1_pt1 | contig 12024 bp, 9 predicted proteins | sample 5114351 | NCBI WGS metagenome assembly VYLG01 (sample SAMN12291798, study PRJNA351875) | freshwater metagenome | isolation source: freshwater lake | place: USA: Michigan, Kent Lake | collected 2013-08-15
AATGGACGCGAGACGCGCACACCCGTAGATGTCAGCGTCGTATCGCCCGACAACCCACGTTCCGCGCGCACATCCAAACCAACCCGCCACGCAGGAGCAGCTTGAAGACGCACTAACCTAGCTTGCTTATCGAGAGATTCAGCTTCGGCGCGAAGAGCCAGTACACTTGGATGATTATCGGCTTCCAGTGCGCCAGGGGCTTCGATCGGCAGGTTATTTGGTATCTCGCCAACGAGGCCCTCCAACGTTGCACGCGCTTGGGCCAGCGTCCCTTCCGCCAGTGCCAAACGTGCTTTGACCTCCGCATTGGTAGCTTGCGTCTGGAGAAGATCAAGCCGCGCCATTTCGCCTGCGGTGACCAAGCGCTCGATATTATTGGCGAGGTTTTGGTTTGAGCTCACTTGATCTGAAAGCACGCCAACTTCAGCAGCGGCGCGCCTATAGGCCCACCATGCTGTGCGAACATTTCCTGCGACTTCAAGCTTTGCGACGTCATTTTGGCGTGCGGCAGATGCCATCAAACCGCTAGATATAGCGCGCAAACTGTTACGCTCGCCTCGCCTCCAAAGCGAAGCCGTAACCCCAGCTTCCACCTCTCGATACCCTTTTCCAGATCCAATAAGGTCCTGACGCAGCGTGCCGTCGACCTCAAAAGTGCCTGGCAGAGTGCGTTGCGCCAAGGCAGCCTGCGCTTGCCCAGCTTTACGTGCGGCTTCTGCATCGGCACCCGCCGCGGTGCGTGCGAACGCGGTGTCTACCAATGTGGCCCACGCCATCTGGCTAGTATGACTTGCGCTAACACCCACGGGTGCCGCACTAGCTTGCGCCAAAGCCAAGCTGGGAATTGACGAAACAACCGCCAAACCCACTAAACATGACGCCAGAGCGCGCCACTTATATTTATTTCTCATTGAAGCCCAAAGCTCCTTAATCCAGTCCAAACAGAAAGCCCAATCGTGAAACGATCAGGCGCAATTGTGGCGTGGATTAAGGGCGGGGCGGGCGCAGAAGCGCGTTGGGCGCTTGGTCGGGAACGCCAGCCCAGTCTCGGGGGAGGCCGATCCGAATAGCTATCGATGTTGTAACACCGATAGCAACAGCGTCACTGAGTGGCGCACTAAAGTTATGCGCCAAGCAACAAGTCGCGCAATGAGGCGCGTTCTTGTCGTTAGTAGGAATAGAATGTTCAGTGGTCGAAGACGTTATTTCATGGCTGGCATTAGCATTAGAAACTTGAGAAGCATTAGCCGCTTCAGAGTTCATACACGCAGCCGCTTCTGCGGCGACCGGGCTAAACGCCATCAGTACCACAAAAAATATCACAACAAGGCGGCGCAGAGCTTCCATCTCGCCCCACCTATAGCGCTTGGGGTGATAAGGCAAGGTTAATGGCATCGTATGTTTCCAAGTGTGCTATTTAAATCGTCACAGCCAACGACCGACACGCGCGCAGTAGTCGAGATATGGCTGGCCCATCGTTTCGCGCAAATGTGCCTCTTCAAGGCGCACTTGCACGCCGATTAGAATTTCACTCGCCACAAAAAGTGAAAGCGTTGCGGCGTTTGGCAGGATGAAAAGCAAACCCAGCATATTGATCCGCATCCCGAGAAAGATTGGATTGCGCGAACGTGCAAATAGTCCCGACGTTACAAGTTTGCTGGCGACTTTCTGGTCAATCCCAATCCGCCAAGACTGACCCATATTGGCTTGAGCGATCACAACCCAAATAAGCGTCACGACGAGCAAGATTGCGCCAAGTCGGTTCAGCCAAGGGTGATTTGCCCAATCAAGTGGCCCCATTGCATTCAGGCCGACGCCAAAAGCTGAAGAGGCGCACAAGACCAAAATTGAACCGATCAATATCTTAAACCAAACACCAATCACACCAAATGCGCTGTCATCGCGTGGCAAGACAAGCGCATTCGTCCCATTGCTCTGCCAGACCCGCCACGTTGGCAAAACGAAAGCAGCCGCGAAAAACAAAAGAAAGTAGGGCAGCAACAGAGTAGTCAACATGAAAATTTCCCTTGCAAGAATGAGATAAGTTGCCCACTCTGCACCCTATAGTCACTACAGGGTCAAGCCATGAAAATCGGAGAAATTGCAGCTGCTACCGCGACCAAAGTCGAAACGGTGCGATTCTACGAGAAGGCGGGGTTGTTGCCACCGCCAGCGCGCTCTCAAAGCAATTATCGAAGCTATGGCACTAGTCATCTCCAACGCCTGTCGTTCATCCGTCGCGCACGTCAATTGGGCATACCCCTTGATGATGTGCGCGAGCTCTTGGCATTGGCCGATGACAAAGAGCAGTCGTGCGAGGCTGTGGACGCTATTGCGAGCTCTCACCTGAAGGATATTGAGGAAAAGTTGGCTGACCTCACGCAGATGGCGACTGAACTTAAACGCATGATAGGACATTGTCACAAAGGCCAAGTGGGCGACTGTTTGATTATTGAAACATTGGCGATGCGTTCGTCGGCTTGAGAAATGGTGAGTTAGGCTGCGTGCAGCCAGTATTTATCGCGCACTTGCAAAGCCCAAAATCTTATTCCAATCAGGAATAAAGTGGCCTACCCCATAGAACCTACTCTAAACCCTCGCACGAGCTAATCGGCCGCTTGTCGCCATTGCCAACTCAACAGCAGACCTGCCTCTCTCGGCCACTTCTTCGAAATTGCCGCTGATCTTTAATGTACCAAGTTTGGTCGTCCAAAATCATTTGAGAATTGCTCAAAGAAAATTGGCCCCGGATCTGCTTTGGTTTTTGTGTAGATCTCCCTTTTATGAAAGGTGGGCTACTTTAGATTGGCTGACGGACGCTCACAATCCAGCTCGACTATTAAAATCGAGCATTTTTTGTATCATGCGTCCAACATAAGCGGGAGCTTGCACATGACCTGGGCTAAAGAACGATTGAGTATGCTTAAGGCTGGGTCTGCGACTTTGCCACCAGTCGTTCAAACGCTTCAACTTGGCGGCTTAGATGACTGGGGCCCTGGCTGGACACGAAAGCTCTGGAAACCAAGCCCAGAATTACTGAACGCGGATGGATCCATGTTCGGCGGCTATCTTACAGCGCTCGCTGACCAAGCGGTCGCATTCGCGGCTATGACGGTGGTGCCAGATGATCAGGCATTCAGAACAACGAACCTTTGCATGAACTTCGTTCGCGTCGGGCGCGCGGAAGCGCTCTTGATAGAGGCACGCGTGATTGCCCAGACACGACAAATGATTACATGCCGAGTGGAGTTGAAACGTGCAGATGGCGAATTGATTGCCGAAGCCTCTGCGCAACAACTTCTTGTACCCTTCAGAACCTAGCAATTGTCACCGCCTTCGACACCCGCAACTATCTCAGACAAGTCCGCTTACCTCGCAGTCAAATCTAAGAGTGGACAAGACGCAATCGGCCAACTATTGCCACAACAAGTCGGCTTTATTCGCTGCTATCATCACGCCTTTTCAAGGCAGAATTGCCAAGGGGAGGGGTGCAATCAGTCTCACACCTTAACCTTGCGGGATGGTGTTACTTCAGCTTTGCGCTTTGTAAATTCTAGGCCTAATGCGAAATTCCGGCCCCTACCATCAGACGATCGCAAAACTTGGTCAAGAAGCGTTCTCGACCGTTAAGAGCCGAGAGAACGCTTCGATGGGCGCGATGTATCCCAAACACTTTAGGGGTGTGGCGTTCATCTTGTGGGCAATGGCTTGCAACTGCGCATCAGTGGCGGTCGCAAGATTAGGTTCGCGGGAGAAAAATCGCTGAATCCGATTATTGGTGTTCTCGTTAGTCCCTTTTTGCCAGGGGGCTTGGGGTTTGCAAAAATAACCTTCGGTGCCAATTGACCCAGCCCCCTGATCCGGGCCATTTGATCGGCCGCTTCGCCGTAGTAACCGTCGAGCCAAGGATCCATGTCGTCAAACCAGCTTCGCTTGATCTCGCGGTAGATCGTTGAGATGTGCTTTCCCAGCTTCTCAGCGATTGCCCGAATTGATGCTTTTTTGTCCAGCATCCGGAAAAACAACGGACGCTCACGCAAAGTCAGATGTCGATAAGTCCGTCCCATTACAAATTCCTCCAAAGGCAAAAGAGGGGCTTACCTGAGACCCCTCAAATCATTGGAAATTCGCACTTCAAGATTGAATCCACCCCTTACACAGCTCGGATTCGCATAATGTTAATTATGGGACAAAATATGTAACCACGTATGAGTTGATGCCTTTTGATTCTGCTCGGACAAATTTACTCTGCCAGCTCATATGACCCAGAAGTCGGTTGATGACCGCGTTGAAAATTGACCACAGTTTGCAAAAGCGTTGGTTAGATTTTGCGCTACATGGAATTTACAGATGGCAATCTCGCCAGTTCGAACTCAGCAAATTCTACGCCATTTATCTTCTAAAGACCGTCTGATTATTTCAGTAGTTGGCCGATTGTGGACGTTCTGGTTAAGTTAGCGTTGGCTGCAAAAGCTGCCATTTAACAAGCGAACAGATACTTCGAATGGACGGCAGAATAATCGAGGCGGGAGCCAAGCGATCAGGCGTAACTCACTGGGCGGCCAAGGCGTCTTCAGATGTTTTTCAAACCGCGCTTTCCAGCAACGCGATTTCGTCAGGGTTCAGGTCGAACAAACCATAGACAATTCTGTCTATCTGGGCTTCGGCTTTGGTTATTTCGCCTGACAGGCGGGCGATTTCGGCGCGGTCGCGGGTGATCCAGTCTTCCCAACTGGAACGCTCAACCAAAGGAATATCGGCCTTGAACACCTTCTTCACCTCGACCCGGAACGAGGCGAAGTCTGGCAGCATCCACCATTCCTGATGCCGGTTTGATAGCTTGGGGTCGCGGCTCGGCGGGCAGAGATCGGGAATCCGGCGGGTCAGGGCGGTTTGAAGGGCATAGCGGGCCTCCGCGTGCTTTTGAGCGGTTTCAGCGAGGGTCCCAAGGGCGGCTTTTTGAGCGGAAGTGGTATCTGGAATGGGCAACTGTTCCAGATATTGTGACTTCATCCGAAAATAACCGCCCCGTGCAACCGTCGTTTCACTGATCAATGAAAACCACAAAACAGAAGATGAAAGCAACGCCAACTCATAGTGGCCAGCCTCAGGTATGCAGAAGCAAGTCATATCAATGTAATTGCCTGTATCGACTGAAAAACTCGGCCCATTTGCAATGTCACGGTAGATTAGCTTAGTGCCCTCATAGGTGGCCTGATATCTCTGTTGTGGCTGTTGCAACTCAAACCATTTCTGCTTGGCAGCTCTAGCTGCAAGCTTGGCTTTATGAGCCAGAAGCCAACTTTCGATTGCTGGATAGTCCGAGATATTGATGCCTGATTTGGGGATGTAAATTATCCATTTTTCTGGCGCTTCAGCTTTCCATTGCTGGAGCTGGGTTCCAAATAGTATTGGCTTCAACAGATCGGTCGATTTAGGGTCAGCCAACACAAGGTTGTCACGCTCTGAACCAGTCAGGATAAAGGCCGCATTATAGCCAGTCTTTATGCCTGCAAACGGCGAGCCGTAGACCTCCTTAAGAGTTTTGCGGCCTTTACGGATCTTGACGCGCAGCGCGCGTAGGGCCGGGTTTTCCAGTTCCCATGATCCAGCTCCAAGCGCGGCTTGGGGATACGGCCCTGCAGCGGCTTCCCAAGCGGCTTGAAAATTGGTCTCAGGCAATGCGTCTACCTTCCAGAAGCACAGCTCATGCCCCTTGGGCATGGCCCCGCGCTTCATGGTCAGGATGGCCGGATAAGTCGTAACGCCTTCGAAGATTTGCAGGTCGCCAAAATCGACTACGCCTTCGATTGTCGCTTCTCGCCGCAGGTATTCACGTAGTGGCTTGCCCGATCCGGTCTTAAAGAAGGTATTCGAGGAAATGAAGCCTAGACGCCCGCCTGGTTTCAGCAGGCGCAGGCCCCGTTCGAAGAAATAGCAGTAAAGATCGGCCCTATCGGAAACCACCTCATACCGCTTTTCTAGATACGGCTTTAGAGCCTTTAGGTGTTCCATGCGGACATATGGGGGGTTGCCTAGAACTACGTCGAACCCGCCTTCGGCGAAGACGTTTGGGAAGGCGTCCGCCCATGTGAAGGCTTGATTGAGATATGCGAAATTGCTGTCTTCGATCAGGCTGTCACCCACGCGCAGGCTTGTATCGAGGCTGTCCAGAACCTTGCCGCGCCGTGCGGTTTTGATCCAAAGCGACAACTTGGCGATTTCGATGCTTTCCGAGTTCACATCCACCCCGAACAAGTTGTTCGTCAGGATTTCGCTATCAGGGTCAAAAAGGTCTTGAGTATCGCTCTTACCATACTGGCCGATCCGGCCTTCCATTACGGCGATCTTGTCGTTCACTCGTCCCAACTCGGCCTTCAGGAAATCAAAGGCCATAATCAGGAACACACCCGATCCGCAGGCGGGATCGACTATGCGCAAGGTTTTCAGGCGGTCACGGTAGGCTTGCCAAGCTTCCAACTCGGCTGATTTTCTGCGCCATTGGATGAGGGCGTAGTCGGACAGATCGGCCCCGGCTTTGGCATGGGTGCGCAGGATTTCGGTGAAGGCTTCTTCTAGGTGCGCGCCCAAGGTTTCGGCCACGATGAAACGCGCGATGTAGTCGGGGGTGTAGACCACCCCGTCACGCTTGCGCCGCCCGGTGGTGCCGATGGCCTTCGCTTCTTCGGTTTCTTCGCCCCGCGCTTGCGCCTGAAGGCGTTCAACGTCAGCGATTGATTGTTCGAAGATATGGCCCAAGACGGTGACGGATACTTCGGACGCGAAGTCATATTTACCTAAGTCTTTAAAACCTTCACAAACGTCATCGTGCAGAACCAGCGAATTGATCGTGTCGTCTTGGTGGAAAAGGCCCCCGTTGTAACGAGGAATCTTTAGAGCATCGCTGCCTTTGTCTATTGCATTGAACAGACCACGGAAATTGTCCCAGACCGGGCGGGGATTGTAGGGGTCACGGGTAATAAAAGCCTGTGACAAAGTGTGTTCGGGCAGAAGGTCTGTATCCTCGGCAAATGCAATGAACAGCACTCGGTCGAGAATTTTTTGCGCGACTGCGATTGCATCCAAAGCAGCAATAGCTGGTTCTGCCTCACGGACCGCACCAATCAACTTCAAGCGAAGGTCTTTGTAGTCCTCATATAGGCTGTCAGTGATGTCTTTGTCTTCAGCGCGGCTTTGCTTCAGCAGATCGAGGGTACGGCCCGACAACAGGCTTTCGGCTGAAAGTAGCAGCATGAACCGGGCGTATTCGTCAGGATCGGTCAGCCGGTCGAGCTGGAAGGTTTCATAGGCGTTGGTACCTTCGCCAAAGCCATAGAGACGCAACTCGATCATATTGGAGACAAGCACCCATTTTACGCCCCGCGCGTTCATCGCGTATTCCCACGCTTGTTGTACCGGGGTCTTGTTCCGCCCCGGCATGATCGCGTCTAGGTCTTTGGTTTTCGCCCCCTTCAATTCGAACGGGGCGAGAATCTCAGGGTTTCCACTTCCAAAACGGCCAAGCGCCAAATCAACGCTGCCCTGTAAGATCGCCTGTTCTGTCGCAACGGTATATTCGGCACCGCCCGAGGGACCGTGGTAGCCAAGAACACCTTGAATTATCTTCGCCGAAAATTCGCCGTGCAAGGCGACTTCCTTTAGGCCGTAGACGCGGCCAGAACCAATCATCTCTGCCCAACTCTCAAGTAGGGCTAAATGGGTAGCGGGGAGCGGCGCAGGCTTAATAGAGCGTTCAAGAGTCTTGCGATTGAAAAGGTTCATAACCGTCTATTTGCCAGCTCAGTTCGCATTTGCCTAGCGATTCCATGATGACCCTAAGTCACTGCGATAGCTAATTGCTGTGGATTGGTAGAGGAAGGCGGCTAGGCGTGGTGACCCGGTGACCCAGCCCCGTAAGATCGTGCTCGGGGTCGTAAGGCGTTTAAAGACAGGTGGGGGCAAATGCGCGGTATCATAAATCTGCACTTGCAGGGATTTCGAAGTTGCCCTCCAAAGCCTACCTTTAGTACAAAGCCGGCGAATGTAGGGAGCTTTCAACTCACTAACGATTCACATGCGCTAACCAACCAAAGGCCAAACTTCGAATTTGATGGTTCCAAAGTAGAGATAGGCAGCAGAGTTGGACGCTAAACGCTGAGGTCAGGCGCAAATCCCCTTTTCTGTTACTCAGAGCAACGTAAAGCCATGCTACCTACCCTAGATCTAAACCCAGTCTTGCCTTTAATTCAGCTTTGATTAAAGCCGTGCCAATCTCCTTAATGAGGCTAAAAGTACCGCCACCGATCTTTGAAACTGCGCTCCTTGTTTCCTTCCAAATCTCGCCATCCCTGATGGTATTCAAGTAATCGAATCCCTGATTGGTTAAGCGATAAACACCTCTGTTGATTTCAAGGACGTAACCAGCATCGGCCAAAAGCGCTAAATGAAAATGCAAGCGCCTTTCTTCTAGATCATCGCTAAATGAGGGTGCGCACACGAAAAGATAATCGTCGGCATCTTCCATTTTCAAAAGGGTGTCTCTGATAAGGTCATCGTCGCGCTTCATGAAGGTTCTTTTTCCTTTTTCCTTTGGCTTGGCGCAACGCGCACTTCATGGCCAACTCGATCATGCGACTATCGCGGTCACGATTTCAACAGCTGCGCCATATTTCAATTCATGCCATGCGAGAAATAGGCTACAAGCGTAGCGAAACCGGGAGCAATCGAAGTGGCTGATATAGCTGATTACAACGCTGTCACTCTCCTCATAGGCATTTGCGTCTGGACAATAGGACTAATGGTCGCGACCATTTGGGCTGCTATTGGCTCGAGGGAATAGGTCTTCATACAAACAAGAAGGACCACCATTCAGGTGGTCTTTTTTATGCCAACTTGCCAATGGAGAGCCGAAGTATCTTACTCATTTTATTGAGTGATCGAGCGCTCCCAGCGATTTTTGCGATGGCTGTTCGCCATTAAAGCGCTGGCTGCCTGCCAGCAAAACGCTGGCTGTCTGCTGGCACAATGCTGGCTGCTCGCCATCACATTGCTGGCTGTGTGCCAGCGATGGGCTGGCTGTCTGCCAGCTTCGGATATTTTTGGCGACCGGTATAAGAAAACTTTATTCCTTTCAGATACCTGCAAGGCCTTGCATGGAGTGCGTTACGTACGACCACGAAGCCCAAAGGGCGCAGGGATCCTTATAGGGTGTGGACCCGACGAATTGGGTTTTTGATGAGAGGATTTTTGGTCTCGTTACTGCTTTCTCGTTTATCCAGAACCCGCATCAACTTGTTCAAGTGTTTCTTAGCGGGTGCAATGGTTGGCATTGGCCAGATGATACTCCTGTCTATGGCTCCGTTGGGATCCGGCAGGATGACGCAGTAACTTCTCAAGCTGATAGATTATCGCTTTTGGAGGCTGATTTAGTCTTTAAAGGAGCCCGCTGCCCGCTTGCATAGACAAGCCTGCGGGCAAGAGAGGCCCGCACAGAGAAGCCATCCCCTTTGAAACCAATCGGCAAGCGAGCCTGCGCCTCGGCCCCATGGCTTGCGAGGCGCAGGCTCAAGCGTTCTTGAAGCGCGAAGACCCGCTCTGATCTGCTACCGCGATCACCCTGATCCTGATTGCCATAAGCCATGGTCGGAGCTCCCAGATGGCGGTCTAAGACACACCTCAAACCAGCCTTAGGCGCAGTAATTCATGGCAATTCACGAGGGGCAAGCAGATTCACCTATTTTACGAATAATATCAGTATGATAATGTCGTAAATTCTTCCCTTTATCTTGCCTCTCCCTCTCTCATATCTTCTCGGTTCCCCTTATGACCCCACTTAGAAACAGATCACCACAAAACGAAACAAACATGCGCCTTGAAAGCCTCATAATTCAGGTGTGGGCACTCGAAAGGCAATTAGCCCTATGGTGGGCCAGGCTAATTCAAGACACTGACTACGGCCCCTGCAATTAAACCAATCCCGAGGGCCAGCATTGTCCCGAAAATTAGTGGGTGCTCAAAGAACTGATGGCTGATCCTGCTAATGTGGCCCCGACGATAGCAAGGGCTATGGTTGTGACGGATGTATAGCGTATTCGGCAATGGGCGCATGGTTCTTGAGGGCTGATCATTCAAGTTTGCTTGGATGTGTCAGGGAGTTCAATTTTAGTGCTGCCGGTTTTTGGGCGGGTTTGGCAAAGAGCCCCCCTGCCCGCGTCACTGTCCAAACCGTGAGGCCGTCAATCAAAACTGCGCCGCCAAAGGTAATTAGGGCCCGCGTCAATGCCATTGCCGTTCTAATAGCCCAAGCTTTAGCCTCAGCCTGAATCACGCCTCAGGAGTCATTTATGGGGCTTCAAGCACCTATGGCCTATCCGCGAGCCTACATGGCCAATGATTGCCTGAGCTATGGGCGCAGCTGATCATGCCCGGCAACCGGGCCTATATAGGTCTCCCCTCACTTGCTGGCCTTACTGGCTTTGCGTGAAAACGAGGTGGGCCTTAGGATGGAGATCATTGAATGGCGACAGAGGAATCTAAGTCGTTTTTTGCGTTGGGGGGCAAGATAAAAGGACCCAAGTCGTCGGTTGGTTTATCTTATTGATTATATGTGATTTTAGGCAATTTATCTTACACCCCCCATGACTTGCTTTAAGTCGTTCGTTTTCAGGCGAAGTAAGTCGTCGTAATTCGTCGGTTTAGGGGCCCGAACGGGGCATTTTTTGCTGGCTTTATGGCTAGCTCGGCGATGATTTGCAGATCAGGAAACTTGCTGTTGTTTTGGCCGGGTTTGGCCGAAGAACGAACCCGCTCCGCGGGAGGTTTGTGCGTGATGGGCTGGGTGGATGGAACTGGGTTGATTGCGATTTTGATTGAAGAGGTGGGTTTGGGCTCTGACGATGGTGGCTCCTTTAGCAAAATAGGAGCGAGCAGCCATGACCAGAGCCTTTTTACCGACCCCAGCCACGCCTTTGCGCCGGCGTATGATCGAAGACATGACCTGGCGGGGGTTCCAAGATAAGACCCAGCGTGGCTTTATTCGCATTGCCAGCGCCTTTGCAGAGTTTCAGGGGGAGTTGCCATGCGCCCCTTTTTGGAGGTGGCTGACATCTTTGCCCGCTTTGGCGATGCTTATCGTCAAGCCCACAAGGGCCATCTCAGCTTAAGCCAACTCAAGGTCATGTCAGCCATCCAGTCTTGCAGGACCGCCATCCTTGGCGGTCATGTCGAAGGCTGCACCAAGTGTGATCATACCAAGATCGCTTACAACAGCTGTCGTAATCGTCATTGTCCCAAGTGTCAGGGGGCAGCTGCACGCGACTGGCTGGCTAAGCGCCAAGAGGACCTATTGCCCATTGGCTATTTCCATGTGGTCTTCACCCTGCCCAGCGAGATTGGCGATATCGCGTGGTACAACAAGACCGTCATCTATGACCTCTTGTTCAAAGCCGCCTCGCAGACGCTGATGGCGATTGCCGCTGACCCCAGGCATTTGGGGGCCAGGATCGGCATCACGGCTGTCTTACATACATGGGGGTCAGCTCTCACCCATCATCCCCATATCCATATGATCGTGCCAGGGGGTGGCCTCAGCAAAGATGGCAAGCATTGGATCCGATCACGCGCGAAGTTCCTTCTTCCCGTGCGGGTCTTGTCCAAGCTATTTCGGCGCTTGTTCTTGGACAAGCTGATGGCCCTACATCGTGAAGGTCAGTTGCGCTTCTTTGGTGATCAGGCTCCCTTGGCTGACCCCAAGCGCTTTGCCAGCTTTATGGCGTCCATGCGTGCCAAGAAGTGGGTGGTTTATGCCAAGGCTCCCTTCTCAGGGCCAGACGCGGTTCTGGCCTACCTTGCCCGCTACACGCACCGTGTGGCCATCTCCAACAAGCGGCTGATCGCCATCAAGGATCAGGCCATTACCTTTGCCTATAAGGATTACCGCCGCCCAACTGGCGACCAGCAACAGACCATGACGCTAACCCCTGACGCGTTCATCACCCGCTTCTTACTCCATGTCCTGCCCAAAGG
>VYLG01000247.1_pt1 | contig 12023 bp, 7 predicted proteins | sample 5114351 | NCBI WGS metagenome assembly VYLG01 (sample SAMN12291798, study PRJNA351875) | freshwater metagenome | isolation source: freshwater lake | place: USA: Michigan, Kent Lake | collected 2013-08-15
GAAGTGGCCGCCGTCGGGGCCGGCGACGCCGTCGCCCACCAGCACCTCGGCCGGGCCGGCGGCCGCCGACAGCCGCGCGGCGATGTTGGGCAGGTCGCCGACGAGGTCGATGCGGCCGCGCTCGATGTCGCCGTCCTGGATGAGCACGAGCCCGGCGTGCACGCCGCTGTGCACCTGCAGCGGCCGGCCCCAGGGCGAGGGGATGGCGGGCACGGCGGCGCGCAGGTCTTCGGCGGTTTCGAGGGCGCGCCGCATCGCGTCTTCGGCCGGCTTGGGGTAGCCGAAGACGGCCAGCACGCCATCGCCCTGCAGCCGCGCCACCAGGCCGTGGTGGCGCTGCACGAGCGCGCGGCAGACGACGCGGTAGCGCTCCAGCGTGTCGGCCACCTCCTCGGCGTCGAGCGCGCGCGACATGGCCGTGGAGTCGCACAGGTCGGCGAACAGGATGGCCACGTAGCGGCGCTGCTTGGGAACGGCCGCAGTGCCGGGTGGGCGCAGGGTCTCGGACGTCATGGACAGGTCGACGGGCTTTCGGCAGACCTCGTGCCAGTGCGGTGCGGAGCATCCACTTGCAAGAGGATGTGTCGGACGATAGCGGCAAAGCAGCCGCCCGCGCAGTGGCTTCAGTTCGGCGGCAGGGCATTCGGCCCAGTCGGCCCCGTGTCGGAGGCGGCTCCTAGAATCTCCCGCCTTCCCTCTCGAAGGCCCTCATGTCCACCGGCGTCATCCGCATCCGTGGTGCTCGACAGCACAACCTGAAGAACCTGGATCTGGACATCCGCACCGGCGAGCTCACCGTCGTCACCGGGCCCAGCGGCAGCGGCAAGAGCTCGCTGGTGTTCGACACGCTGTACGCCGAAGGCCAGCGCCGCTACGTCGAGACCTTCAGCGCCTACGCGCGCCAGTTCCTCGACCGCATGGACCGCCCGGCCGTCGACAAGGTCGAGGGCGTGCCGCCGGCCATTGCCATCGACCAGACCAACCCGGTGCGCACCTCGCGCTCCACGGTCGGCACGATGACGGAGCTGAACGACCACCTGAAGCTGCTGTTCGCGCGCGCGGCGCAGCTCTTCGACCGCGAGACCGCGCGGCCGGTGCGCCACGACACGGCGCAGACCATCTTCGAGGACCTGCAGCGCCGCGCCGCCGCGGCCGGCGACCCGCGCCTGGTGTTCACCTTCCCGGCCGAGCTGCCCGCCGACACCAGCGCCGAGCAGCAGGAGCAGTGGCTGGCCGCGAGCGGCTTCACACGGGTGCAGGCCGAGCGCGTGGTGGGCGATCGCAAGGTGCTCGACGTGGTCGCCGACCGCTTCCGCATCGCCGGCACCGAGCAGGTGCGGGTGCTGGAGGCCATCGAGCTGGCTCTCAAGCGCGGTGGCGGGCGCCTCACGGTGTTTGCCGGCGATGCCGCGGAGCCCTGGAAGTACAGCACCGGCCTGCACTGCCCCGAAAGCGCCATCCGCTACGCCGACCCGCAGCCCGCGCTCTTCAGCTTCAACAGCGCGTACGGCGCCTGCGAAACCTGCCGCGGCTTCGGGCGCGTGATCGGTGTCGACATGGGCCTTGTCATCCCCGACGCGCGCAAGACGCTGCGCAACGGCGCCATCAAGCCGATGCAGACGCCGGCCTGGAAGGACTGCCAGGACGACCTCGTCAAGTACGCCGGCGAGGCCGGCATCCCGCGCGACACGCCCTGGGGTCAGCTCACGCCCGCGCAGCGCGACTGGGTGATCGAGGGCACGCCCAACTGGAAGGGCAACTGGAACACGCAGTGGTACGGCGTGCGGCGCTTCTTCGAGTACCTCGAGAGCAAGGCCTACAAGATGCACATCCGCGTGCTCTTGTCCAAGTACCGCAGCTACACGCCCTGCGGCACCTGCGGCGGCGCGCGGCTCAAGCGCGAGGCGCTGCTGTGGCGCCTGGGCTCGGCGGCCGATGCCGATGCGGTGCTGCCGCGCGAGAAGCGCTTTCTCCCCGTGGGCGTGGCCTGGAACCGCGCGCAGCTGGAGGCCCTGCCGGGCCTGCACCTGCACGACCTGATGCAGCTGAGCATCGAGCGCCTGCGCCGCTTCTTCGATGGCCTGACGCTGCCGAGCACGATGCTCGACGAGGCGCTGAAGCTGCTGCTGGACGAGATCCGCACGCGGCTGAAGTACCTGTGCGACGTCGGCCTGCACTACCTGACGCTCGACCGTCAGAGCCGCACGCTCAGCGGTGGCGAGGTGCAGCGCATCAACCTGACCACCGCGCTGGGCACGAGCCTGGTGAACACGATGTTCGTGCTCGACGAGCCCAGCATCGGCCTGCACCCGCGCGACATGAACCGCATCGTCGAGGCCATGCACCGGCTGCGCGACGCCGGCAACACGCTGGTGGTGGTGGAGCACGACCCGGCCGTGATGCTGGCCGCCGACCGGCTGATCGACATGGGCCCGGGCCCCGGCGAACGCGGCGGGCAGATCGTCTTCGACGGCACACCCGAGGCCGCGCGCTCGGCCGACACGCTCACCGGCGCCTACCTCGGCGCGCGCAAGCAGGTGTCGACGGGCTTTCGCAAGCTCGTGGAGCCGGCCACGCCCAAACTCGTGCTCACCGGCGCGCGCGAGCACAACCTGCAGGGCGTGACGCTGGAGCTGCCGCTGAACCGGCTGGTGTGCGTCACGGGCGTCAGCGGCAGCGGCAAGAGCTCGCTGGTGCAGGACGTGCTCTACCCGGCGCTGGCCCGCCACTTCGGCAAGGCCACCGAAGCGCCGGGTGTCTTCGACAAGCTGCTCGGCGCCGAGCTGTTGTCGGACGCCGTGTTCGTCGACCAGAGCCCCATCGGCAAGACGGCGCGCAGCAACCCGGCCAGCTACGTGGGCGCGTTCGATGCGCTGCGGCAGATCTTCGCCGACGCGCCGCTGGCCCGCGAGCGCAGCTACACCGCCGGCACCTTCAGCTTCAACGCCGGCGACGGCCGCTGCCCCACCTGCGGCGGCAGTGGCTTCGAGCACGTGGAGATGCAGTTCCTCTCCGACGTGTACCTGCGCTGCCCTGATTGCGACGGCACCCGCTACCGCGCGCCGGTGCTGGACGTGAAGGTGGTGCGCGGGCCGCACCGCTTCAGCATCGCCGACGTGCTGGAGCTCACCGTGGCCGAGGCCGCGCACTGGTTCCAGAACGACCGCGAGGTCGTGGCGCGGCTGCAGCCCATCATCGACGTCGGTCTGGACTACGTGCGCCTGGGCCAGCCGGTGCCCACGCTCAGCGGCGGCGAGGCGCAGCGCCTCAAGCTCGCCGGCTTCCTGGCCGAGGCCGCCAACTCGCCCGCGCAGCGCGTGGCCAAACACGGCACGCTGTTCCTGTTCGACGAGCCCACCACCGGCCTGCACTTCGACGACATCGCCAAGCTGATGCGGGCCTTCCGCAAGCTGCTGGCGGCGGGGCATTCGCTGCTGGTCATCGAGCACAACCTCGACGTCATCCGCGCGGCCGACTGGCTGGTGGACCTGGGCCCCGAAGGCGGCGAGGGCGGCGGCCTGATCGTGTGCACCGGCACGCCCGACGACGTCAAGGCGCACACCGGCTCGCACACCGGGCAGGCGCTGCGCGAGTACGAGGTGGCGATGGGCCTGGGTGGCGCGGCGCGGGCCGAGGAGGGCCGGCCCTTGCAGGCTGTCGTGCGCGAGCGCCGCGCCGCCGCGCCGCACGACGACGCCATCCACATCGTCAACGCGCGCGAGCACAACCTCAAGAGCTTGAGCGTGCAGGTGCCGCGCGGCAAGTTCAACGTCGTCACCGGCGTCTCGGGCTCGGGCAAGAGCACGCTGGCCTTCGACATCCTGTTCAACGAAGGGCAGCGGCGTTATCTCGAAAGCCTGAACGCCTATGCGCGCAGCATCGTGCAGCCGGCGGGCCGGCCGGAGGTGGACGCGGTGTACGGCATTCCGCCCACCGTGGCGATCGAGCAGCGCCTGTCGCGCGGCGGCCGCAAGAGCACGGTGGCCACCACCACCGAGGTCTGGCACTTCCTGCGCCTGCTCTGGGTGAAGCTGGGCCTGCAGCACTGCGTGCACGACGGCGCGCCGGTGAAGGCGCAGAGCGCCGAGAGCATCGCCGCGCAGATCGTGCGCGACCACACCGGCCAGCACGTGGGCCTGCTGGCGCCGCTGGTCGTCAACCGCAAGGGCGTCTACACCGATCTCGCCAAGTGGGCCCACGCGCGCGGCCACACGCACCTGCGCATCGACGGCGAGTTCCTGCCGACGCAGCCCTTCCCGCGCATCGACCGCTTCAAGGAACACACGATCGAGCTGCCGGTGGGCGACCTGGTCGTCGGCCCCGACAACGAGGCCGAGCTGCGCCGGCTGCTGAGCGCCGCGCTGGAAGCCGGCCGCGGTGTCGTGCACCTGCTCGGCCCGCTCGACCAGCTGGCGGTGGCGATGGACTTCGGCGGCACCGGCGCCGGCATCGGCACGCTGAAGGTCTTCAGCACCAAGCGCGCCTGCCCGGTGTGCGGCACCAGCTACCCCGAGCTGGACCCGCGCATGTTCAGCTACAACAGCAAGCACGGCTGGTGCACCACCTGCGTGGGCACGGGCCTCAAGCTCACGCGCGAGCAGCGCAAGGCCTTCGACGACAGCGTGAAGGACGACGACACGCAGGGCCGTGAGATGAGCTTCCCGTCCGAGGAGCCCGAGGTCGAGGGCCTCGTCGACGAGGCCTGCCCCGACTGCCACGGCGCGCGGCTCAACGCCGCGGCGCGTGCCGTCACCTTCGAGAGCCAGGCCATCGACGCCGTGGCCCGCATGTCGGTGCACGAGGCGCGTGCCTGGGTCGCGGGCCTGGCGCTCACCGGCCGCGACGCCGGCATCGCGCGCGACGTGGTCAGCGAGATCGCCAGCCGCCTGCAGTTCCTGCACGACGTGGGCCTGGGTTACCTGACGCTGGACCGCGCCGCGCCCACGCTCAGCGGCGGCGAGGCGCAGCGCATCCGCCTGGCGGCGCAGCTCGGCAGCAACCTGCAGGGCGTGTGCTACGTGCTCGACGAGCCCACCATCGGCCTGCACCCGCGCGACAACGGCATCCTGCTCGACGCGCTGGCGCGCCTGAGTGAAGGCGGCAACACCTTGGTCGTCGTCGAGCACGACGAGGACACCATCCGCCGCGCCGAACACCTGATCGACATCGGCCCCGGCGCCGGCGTGCGCGGCGGGCACCTCGTGGCCCAGGGCAGCGCGGCCGACCTGATGGCCGCGGGCGCTTCCGTCACCGGCCGCATGCTGGCCCACCCGCTGAAGCACCCGCTGAAGCCGCGCCGCCCGATCACGCCCGAGACACCCATGCTGCGCCTGCAGGGCGCACGGCTGCACAACCTGCAGCGGCTCGACGTGGCCGTGCCGCTGGGCCGGCTGGTGGCGGTGACGGGCGTCAGCGGCTCGGGCAAGAGCACTTTCGCGCGCGAGGTGCTGCTGGCCAACGTGGCCGCGGCCATCGGCGGCCAGCGCCGCTGGACGGGCTGCGACAGCGTCAGCGGCTTCGAGGCCATCGACCGCGTGCTCGAGGTCGACCAGACGCCAATCGGCAAGACGCCGCGCTCCTGCCCGGCCACCTACATCGGCTTCTGGGACACCATCCGCAAGCTGTTCACCGAGACGCTGGAGGCCAAGGCGCGCGGCTACGCCGCCAACCGCTTCAGCTTCAACACCGGCGACGGGCGCTGCCCGGGCTGCGAGGGCCAGGGCCTGAAGACCATTGCGATGAGCTTCCTGCCCGACGTGAAGCTGCCCTGCGACGTGTGCCACGGCGCACGCTTCAACCCCGAGACGCTGGCCGTCACCTGGCGCGGCAGGAGCATCGGCGACGTGCTGCGCATGGAGGTCGACGAGGCTCTTCCCTTCTTCGCCAGCATGCCCAACATCGCCCACCCGCTGCAGCTGCTGCAGGACGTGGGCCTGGGCTACCTGACGCTGGGCCAGCCCAGCCCCACGCTCAGCGGCGGCGAGGCGCAGCGCATCAAGCTGGTCACCGAGCTCAGCAAGGTGCGCGACGACGTCACGCGCCGCGGCCAGAAGCCGCCGCGCACGCTGTACGTGCTCGACGAGCCGACGGTGGGCCTGCACATGGCCGATGTCGAGCGGCTGATCAAGGTGCTGCACCGGCTGGTCGACGGGGGGCACAGCGTCGTCGTCATCGAGCACGACCTCGACGTCGTGGCCGAGGCCGACTGGGTCATCGACCTCGGTCCTGAAGGCGGCACCGCCGGTGGCCGGCTGGTGGCCGAAGGCTCGCCCGAGCATGTTGTGGCAAAAGGCACGCACACCGGCCGGGCGTTGGCGCCGGTGCTGGCGCGCACCTGAGTCAGGGGGTGGCCGGCAGCGGTGGACTGCGGTCTCATGGCCGATCGCCGCCCGGCAGGCGGACGGAGGAGACGACGATGAACGCACCGTTCCGCATCCGCATCCGCACCCGGCTCGCCTGGGCCGCCGGGCTGGCTGCAGCGCTGGCGCTGCCCGGCGCGGCGCAGGCCGTGGCCATCACCTTCGGCACCGCCGAGTTCGTGACGATCCGCGACTGCACCGTGGCCGGCGCTTCCGGCTGCGACGAGCTCTCCCCCATCCTGCAGGGCTCGTACGGCGGGCTGCCGGGCGCCACCTCGTCCACGGCCTTCACCACGCTGGCCGGCTACGGCACGGCGGCGGGCAGCGTGTCGCTCAGCGGCACCGTGGGCGCGCCGGTGCTGCGCGCAGCGGCCATCGCCGAGCCCGGCAAGCGCACCAACACCAACTCGGTGGCCCTGCAGCGCTACACCTACACCGGCGCCACCAGCACCGTGCGCCACTTCGGCGGCACGCTCACGTACTCGCAGGACGTCACCGGCCCCTACCCCGACGGCGTGGGCAGCGGCATCTCGGCGGCCATCGACATCTTCACGACCACGGCAGCGTCCATCGAGGTCGGCGCCACGGCCGCGACGAACTTCCAGTCGCTGTTCGCCGTGTCGGGCGAGGACGGCTACACCAGCCTGGGCACGGACACCTACACCGACGTGCTCGACAACCCGGCGGGTGTCGGCGCGCTCGGCGTGTCCGTGACGCTGAACCCCGGCGACTCGGTCTGGGTGTGGGTGCTGCTGCAGACGCCAGCGGCCAACGGCGGGTTCATCGACGCATCGTCGACGCTGATCACCGGCTGGGACATCGCCACCGACCTGGTGGCGGCTGGTGCGGTGCCGGTGCCGCCGACCCTGGCCTTGTCGCTGGCCTCGTTGGTGCTGCTGGGCGCCGTGAGCCGGCGCCGCTGAACGTGCAGGGCTGGCGCGGGCTCAGCGCCCGCGCTTGACCCACCACGAGTACAGGCCGGTCAGCGCCATCAGGGGCCACAGCGCTGCGCACAGCAGCACCCAGGCCAGGCGCGTCTGCATCGGGTCGGCATCGTCGCTGGCGTTGCGGCGCGTGTGACCTTCGCTGAAGAGATGTCGGTTGGCATGCGTGGCCAGGCCGAACAGCGCCCCGAACAGGGTGAACAAGGCAACGGCGACGGGCAGGGTCATGGCGGTCTCCTGTGGACCCCCAGTCTGGCGCAAGCGCCTCCAGATGACAAGCCGTGCTGACGCGAACACTGTCAGCGCACGTTGACGGCCCGCTCAGTTGGCGCGTGCTCGCTTCGGCAAGGCTGTCGCGCCTGCCAGCAAGGTCAACGCCAGGCCTACCAGCGCCAGGCTGGCCGGCGTGGACACCATGCCGCCGCCGCTGGCCTGGGCGATGGTGATGTTGTCCAGCCCGGTGTTGAGCACGCCGCCGCGCGTGGAGACGAACCTGGCGCGAGCGATCACGTCGGCGCCGGCGTCATAGCTGATCGCCGCCAGGTTGTTGGTGGTGTCGGCGTCAGCGTCGAAGGTGTAGGTCTGCAGCAGCGTGTCGGTGGCGTCGTAGAAGCTCATCGTCGCCGGGCCGAGGTCGTTGAGGTAGACCTGCAGTTGCACCAGCGCCGCGCTGAAGGCGAGCGTCCAGACGAAGCTCTCGTCGCCGTTGGCGGTGAGCACCGAACTGGTGGTTGGGTTCAGCCCCGGCCCGAAGTTGGTGTAGCCCGGTGACGCGACGTAGACGTTGAGCCCGCTCGCCGGCTCGAAGCGGCCGACCAGCGTGTCCAGCAAGGGCAGCGAGACATCGCGCGTGGCCACGCTCTCGAAGTCCTCGAACGCGATCAGCGGCGAGGCCTGCGCAGCCGTGGCGGCGGCTGCCAACATCACCGCGTTGGCGGCATGGCGGAACGGGCGGGGCGACAGCAGCATGGCGGTTCTCCGGCGAAGCGTCGACGGACCTTAGCGCGTTCGCCCGTGCACGGCGATCCCCTTCATTCGGGACGACCGAAGCGCCACCACAGCCGCCAGCCCAGCAGCAGCGCGATCACTGCTGCATACACGCCGACCTCGGCGAAGTCGTTCTTGCCCGCGCGCATCCAGAAGAAGTGCAGCAGCCCCAGCAGCACCACGGCGTAGACCGCGCGGTGCAGCGCCTGCCAGCGCGCGGCACCCAGCGCACGGATGGCGCGGTTGAACGAGGTGGCCGCCAGCGGCAGCATCAGCACCAGCGCCGCCGTGCCGACGAGGATGAAGTTGCGCTTGGCGATGTCGGGCAGGATCAGCGTCAGGTCCAGGCCCATGTCGAGCCAGGCGTAGCAGAGAAAGTGCGTGCTGCCGTAGAAGAAGGCGAAGAGGCCGAGCATGCGCCGCAGCCGCGCCAGCGCGGCCAGTCCGAAGGCCTGGCGCAGCGGCGTCACGGCCAGCGTCAGGCACAGGAAGCGCAGCGTCCAGTCGCCGGTGCCGCGGATCAGCGCTTCGGCCGGGTTGGCGCCCAGCGTGTTGGAGACGGCGCCCCAGGCCAGCAGGCCGAAGGGCCCCAGTGCGAGCAAGAAGACCAGCGGCTTGACCGCCGCGTGCAGCAAGGCGCGCTGCAGGAGCGGCCGCAGACCCGCCGAGGCCACGGCGTCAGAAGAACTTCTTCAGGTCCATCCCGGCGTACAGCTGCCCGACCTGGGGCTCGTAGCCGTTGAACATCAGCGTCGGGCGGCGCTTGGCGAAGAGGCCACCGTCGTCGCCGATGCGGCGCTCGCTGGCCTGGCTCCAGCGCGGGTGGTCGACCTTGGGGTTGACGTTCGAGTAGAAGCCGTACTCCTCGGGCGCGGCGCGTTCCCAACTGGTGCGCGGCTGCTTCTCGACGAAACGGATTGCGACAAGGCTCTTGCCACTCTTGAAGCCGTACTTCCAGGGCACCACCAGCCGCACCGGCGCGCCGTTCTGGTTGGGCAGCACCTCGCCATACATGCCGAAGGCCAGCATCGTGAGCGGGTGCATCGCCTCGTCCATGCGCAGGCCCTCGGCGTAGGGCCAGTCGAGCACGCTGGAGCGCAGGCCGGGCATCTGCGCGCGGTCGGCCAGCGTCACGAACTCGACGAACTTCGCGCTGCCGGTGGGCTCGACGCGCTTGATCAGCTCCGCCAGCGACCAGCCCACCCAGGGGATGACCATGCTCCAGCCCTCGACGCAGCGCAGCCGGTAGATGCGCTCTTCCATGGGGCTGAGCTTCAGCAGCGTGTCGAGGTCGAAGCGGCCGGGCTTGGCCACGGCGCCTTCGACCGACACCGTCCAGGGCCGCGTCTTCAGCGTGTGGGCGTTGCGCGCCGGATCGGCCTTGTCGGTGCCGAACTCGTAGAAGTTGTTGTAGCTCGAGGCGTCGCCGTATGACGTGAGCTTCTCGACCGTGGCGGCGCCTGGCACCGCGCTCTTGGCGCCGGGCAGCGCCGCCAGCTTGCCCGGCCGTGCCACCTGGGCCGCAGCGGGCAGCGCCAGCGCGGTGGCGCCAGCGGCTGCCAGCCACTGCCGGCGGTTGAGGGCGAGACCACGCGGCGTGATCTCCGAGGGCACCGGGTGGGAGAAGCCGCGATCGGGAATGAAGTGCATGGTGTGCGCTCGGAGTCGACGCCCCGTCTGTCGTTCCCCGGCCGCCCGCGGTTACAGCTCGCCGTACGAGTGCAGACCCGAGAGGAACATGTTCACGCCCAGGAAGGCGAAGGTCGTCACCGCCAGGCCCACCAGCGCCCACCAGGCGCTGACGGCGCCGCGCAGGCCCTTCATCAGGCGCATGTGCAGCCAGGCCGCGTAGTTGAGCCAGACGATCAGCGCCCAGGTCTCCTTCGGGTCCCAGCTCCAGTAGCCGCCCCAGGCCTCGGCGGCCCACAGCGCGCCCAGGATGGTGGCGATGGTGAAGAAGGCAAAGCCGATCGCGATGGCCTTGTACATGACGTCGTCGAGCACCTCGAACGACGGCAGCTTCTCGCCGATGCGGCCGCGCAGCGAGATGATGCCCGCCACCAGCAGCGCGCTGATGCCGAAGTAGATGGCCCAGTAGGTGGACAGCGGGTCGACCTCGCGGCGGAACACCATCGGCTCGAAGCACAGCACCACGCCCAGCAGCCACAGCGGCGCCAGCTTCCACCAGCGCTGCTCGGTTGCCTGCTGCTTGATCAGGTAAGCAAAGGCCACCATCGCCGCGATGGCGAAGGTGCCGTAGCCCACGAAGTTGGCCGGCACGTGCAGCTTCATCCACCAGCTCTGCAGCGCCGGCACCAGCGGCTGGATGGCGTGGGCCTCGCGCACCAGCGTGTACCAGAGCAGGAAGCCGACCGCGGCGCTGACGATCAGCATCGCGAAGGCGCCGAGCGCGCGCGTGCGGTAGTGCTGCTCGTAGTACAGGTAGAACAGCGTCGTCATCCAGCAGAACATGACGAACACTTCGTACAGGTTGCTCACCGGGATGTGGCCGATGCCGCTGCCGATCTGGTGGCTTTCGTACCAGCGCACGAGCGAGCCGATCAGCGCCATCACCACGGCGGCCCAGGCAAAGCCGGTGCCGAGCTTGAGCGCGGTGTTGTCGCCGCCGTCAGCCGCACTGCGCGCCTTGTTGGGGGCGAGGAGGCCGATCCAGTAAAGCACCGTGCTCATGAAGAACAGCAGGCTCATCCACAGGATGGCGCTCTGGCTGGACAGGAAGTACTTCAGCAGGAACACGTTCTCGCCGGCCTTGAGGTCGGCGCCGAAGTCGTCGGGCGTGCGCGCGTACAGCGCAATGGCGATCAGCACCGCCGCGCCCACGCCCAGGCTCAGCGCCCGCAGCGGGCCCCAGAACCAGCCGATGGCGATGAGGCTGGGCGCGGTGCCGGCGAGGATCCAGGTCTCGTAGACGTCGAGCCGCGAGCCGTAGCGCTGGAAGGCGTAGGCCGTGCCGGCCAGCACCAGCGCGGCGAAGATCCAGTCGAACGCGCTGCGGCGTGCCAGCGGATTGGCACTCTTGCCGAGCATCAGCGTCGTCGTGTTCATGCGGGTGTCTCCTTCAGCAGCGCACTCTTCAGTCGCTCGAATTCGCGGTCGCCGTCGAGCGTGCGGCGGGTGCTCGACAGCGCGGTGGTGATGCGCGTGCGGGCCGGGTTGTCGGGTTCACTCGGGTCGGGTTGCAGCCACACCCACAGGCGCCGGTCGCGCACGTAGAGCATGACGAAGACGCCGACGATCAGCAGCGCGCAGCCGATGTACACCAGCGTCTTGCCGGGCGCGCGCGCCACCTGGAACACGCTGGCCTGCACCTGCTTGAAGTCCTTCAGCTGGAAGATCATCGGCGCCGGGTAGAAGTAGCTGTCCGACAGCGACGTGACGGCCAGCGTCATGAAGCGCTCGGCCTCGGGGCCGGGCTTCAGCGCCACGAGGCCGGCCTCTTCGCGCGTCTGGTTCATCAGCTCGAACAGCGCGCCGTTCAGGATGCGCAGCATGACTTCGCTGACGCGCATGCGCTCGCCTTCGGGCACGGTGCTTTCCAGGAAGTCGGCCAAGGCCTGCAGGCCGCTGACGGTGCCGCCCTGCGTGCCGGGCAGCTTGCCCTTCTCGGTGCCGGCGAACAGGCCCAGCACGCGCCGCGTGGTGCCCAGCAGCTGCTCGGCGATCTCGGGGCGGTCGGCCGGCGCGGCCAGCGCCACGTAGCGGCGCGCGGCGC
>VYLG01000251.1_pt1 | contig 11841 bp, 7 predicted proteins | sample 5114351 | NCBI WGS metagenome assembly VYLG01 (sample SAMN12291798, study PRJNA351875) | freshwater metagenome | isolation source: freshwater lake | place: USA: Michigan, Kent Lake | collected 2013-08-15
CGCAAGCTCGGCGCCTGAGCGTGCCAAGGCGCGCGGCCGGCCTGCTGCTGGCGGGCTGCATCGCCGCGTGGGCGGCCGGCCCGGCGGCGGCGGCCTCGCTGCAGTCCTGCACCGACAACCCCGAGCTCAGCGCCGCGCAGCAGGGCGTGCTGCTGCAGGTGAGCCAGCGCGTGAAGGACGAGCTCGATCGCCGCGGCGCCGGGGTGGCGATCGTCTCGCGCAGCGGCCTGGCGCTGGGCTGGTTCGGCATGCGCTACTCACACGCCGGCGTCGCGTTGCGCCACAGCCCCGAAACACCCTGGGCCGTGCGCCAGCTGTACTTCGCCTGCGACGAGAAGCAGCCGCGCCTCTTCGACCAGGGCCTCACGGCCTTCCTAATGGGCACGCTGGAGCCCGAGCTGGGCTACCTCTCGGTGGTGGTGCTGCCGCCTGATGCGGCACGGGCGCTGGAGGCGCGGGCCCTCGACAGCGGCGCCGCGCTGGCGCTGCTGGGCGCGCGCTACAGCGCCAACGCCTACCCCTACAGCGAGGCCTACCAGAACTGCAACCAGTGGCTCGCCGAGCTGCTGGCAGACGCCTGGGGCGGCCCCTTCGCCACCCAGCCGCGCCAGCAGGCGCAGCAGTGGCTCAAGACGCGGGGCTTCCGCGGCGCCGACTTCCAGTTGCCGGCACGGCCCTTCCTGTGGCTCACCGCCTTCAGCCCCTGGCTGAACCGCGACGACCACCCCGAGGCGCAGCTGGCCGAAGCCCGCTTCGAGGTGGCCATGCCGACGGCCATCGAGGCCTTCGTGCAGCGGCTGCACCCCGAGGCCGAGCGCTTCGAGATCTGCCACACGAAGAAGCGCCTGGTCGTGCGCCGGGGCTGGACACCCATCGCCGACGGCTGCGTGGCGGCCGAGGGCGATGAGGTGTCGGTGCTGCACTAGCGCTGACGCACCAGCCAGCGGAAGTCCAACGGCCGTTCCTGGCCGCCCACGACCTCGCGGAAGTGGCCGTCGAAGTCCAGTGCCGCGGTGTGGCGGCCCACCCAGCGCTGCGCGTAGGCCGGGTCGCCGCCCTGCCGCACGAAGCGCAGTTCGCGCGTCGCGTGGTTCCACGTGCCATGGAAGCGGTCACCGTAGACCGTGCCGGCCACCCCCTGGTCGTCGAACTGGGTGAACAGCATCTCGCCGCCCCAGCCGTTGCCGTCCAGCGGCAGCCGGCTGGCCGCGCACCAGCGGTACTCGGTGGCCCCGGGCTGGCCGTTGGTGATTTCGCGGAACACGCCGCTGATGAAGTTGTCCGCCGCGCTGCCCAGCCGGGCCGACCAGCGTTGCTCGTAGCCGGGGCCGAGGCTGCGCGTGAACTGCAGCTCGCGGGTGCTGGCATTCCAGGTGCCGCTGAAGGGCTGGCCGTAGATCGTGCCGTGGACCTGCGCACCCTGCAGCCGCTCGATGCGCAGCAGGCCCAGCCAGCCGTTGCCTTCGATCACCAGCGACGCCCCGGCCGCGAGGGCCGGCCGTGGCGGCAGCACCGGCGACGACGGCACCTCGGCCGGCGGCGGCGGTGGCACGAAGGCATAGCCGTGGCAGAAGAAGGCGCGGATCTGGCCGTCGCCGCCCACCGGCATCGTGCTGCTCACCACCACCGTCGGGTCGTCGAGGTTGAAGCCCAGCTCCAGATCGTCACGCCCGGGGTGGTTGGGATCGTAGATGCGCAGCGCCACGCGCGAGCCGTCGACCCGGTAGCCGTAGACCAGCACCTGGTGGTTGCCGCCCATGCGCAGCGGGTCGGTGCTGCGCACCTGCACCAGGCCGATGGGCGACGGCAGGCCGGCATCGATGTCGGCGCGGATCTGCGGCCAGGCCTGCACGTACGACGCCACCACGCGGTCGTAGGCCGGCGAGTCGGGGTGCATGAACGTCATGTAGCGCAGCGGCGCCACGGGCAGCTCGAAGCTGTCCCACAGGCGGCGCACCAGGTGCTGGAACAGCACGCCCGACAGCGGTGACACCGGGTTGTCCGGGCGCGGCAGCCCGGCCTGGAAGTAGTCGCGCACCGCCATCACCATGCCACCACACAGGCCGTTGGCCGCGTCGCCGATCTCGATGGTGGCGCCCAGCACGTTGAAGCTGCCATGGGGCGTGCGCGGCGGGAACCGGTTGGCGAAGGCAAAGCCGTGCACGCTGGGCAGGAAGCCCGGCACCTGGCGCTGCACCTGGGTCTGCACGACGAGCCGCGTGCCGTCGAACACCACCGTGTCGCTGCTGCGGAACAGCGGCCCCACCTGGCCCGGCGGCCCCGCGGCCACGAGCACGGTGCCGGGCGCGAACAACGCCGGGCGGCGGTCGCGGATCTCCAGCTGGAAGCGGCCGCCGGGGTAGGGGATGTGCACGCTCTGGCCGGCGGCCAGCACGTCGTTGTAGCCCGGCGCCGCCAGGGTGCGGTCCGGGTCGTTGATGTTGTAGCCGCCCCACCAGATGCTGCGGCTGCTCTGATTGACCAAAGGCATGGGAACTCCCGGTGTGTCGTGCAGGACGCTGCACGTTCTGCACACCCGGACGCAGCCTCGGCCACGGAGCGGACATTCAAGTTAGGGGCGGCGGCCCGCCGCCTGGCCGCGGCCTCAGCGCTCGCGGAACGCCTCGCTGCTCTTGATCATCGGCGTCAGCAGGAAGGCCAGCACCGAGCGCTGGCCGGTGCGGATCTCGGCGCTGCCGGCCATGCCGGGCATCACCGGCAGCATCTGGCCCTTGTGCTCCAGCCCGGGCACGTCGGCGCGCACCAGGGCGCGGTAGTAGGTGGCCTCGGCCTGCGCGGCGCGCTCGGGGTCGCCCAGCGCGTCGGGGCTCAGCACCTCGACGCGGCCTTTCATCGAGCCGAAGATCGTGTACTCGTAGGCGCTGAGCTTGATGTCCACCGGCTGCCCCACGCGCACGAAGCCGATGTCGGCCGGCCGCACGCGCGCCTCGATCAGCACGCTGCTGCCCACCGGCACCACCTCCATCACCGTGGCGCCCGGCGCCACCACGCCGCCGGGCGTGTGGTGGCGGATGACCTTGACGATGCCCTTCACCGGCGACACCAGCGTGCTGCGGCGCATGGCGTCGTCGCGCACCACCATCTGCTCGTCGAGCAGCGCCAGCTCGTTGCGCACCTTCACCAGCTCGGCCTGCGCGTCCTGGCGGAAGCGGTTGCCGCGCTCGGCCACCTGCAGCTGCAGCTCGTTGGCCTGGCGCTTCAGGCGCATCACCTCGACCTCGCTCATCAGGCCCTTGCTCGACATGGACTCGGCCACGCCCAGCTCGCGGTTCAGCAGGGCGATGCTGCGCTGCTGCGCGGCCACGGCCTCCTGCAGGGCCCGCTGGCGGGCGTCGTAGCTGTCGGTCTCGGCCTGCACCACGTCGGTTGGCAGCTCGGACGGAAACTCCGGTGCCTTGCCGGCCACTTCGGCCGTCAGGCGGATGACGGCGGCCTGCAGCGCGGCACGGCGCGTCTGCCCTTCGGCCTGCTGGGCCTCCACGCGCGTGGGGTCCAGCAGCGCCAGCGGCTGGCCCTTGGCCACGGCCTGGCCTTCGCGCACCAGCATCTCGCGCAGGATGCCGCCCTCCAGGCTGGCGATCACCTGCTCGCGGCCCTCGGGCACCACGCGGGCCTGGGCCTTGGCCACGATGTCCACCTGCGCCAGCGCCGCCCAGCCCAGCGCCACGGCCAGCGCGGCCAGCATCAGGTAGATGGCCCAGCTGGCGGCCGGCGCGGGCTCCACGACCTGCGCCGCGGCTACCGGGCTGACGTAGGCCATGTCACCCTGGTCGAGCGCGCGGCCGGTGGGTTTGGAGAAGAGGCTCACAGCGCCCTCACACCGAAGCCTCGCGCTGCACCGGCTGCGAGCTCGGGTGCAGGTGCACGTTGGTGGGCGCGCCCGCCGGCGGCGCCGACGGCTTGGCGCCCGAGAGGGCCGCCAGCACCTGCTCCTTCGGCCCGTCCATCACCACGCGGCCGGCGTCGACGACCACGATGCGGTTCACGAGTTCCAGCACGGCCGGCCGGTGCGTCACGACGATCAGCGTGCAGTCCTGCGCCGCCTGGCGCAGCTGGCGCAGGAAGGCCACCTCGCTCTGCGCGTCCATGCTGCTGGTGGGCTCGTCCATCAGCAGGATGCGCGGCCGCGTGACGAGGCAGCGCGCCAGCGCCACCAGCTGCCGCTGCCCGCCGCTGAGCAGCGAGCCGCCCTCGCCCACCGGCAGCTCCCAGCCCTGTGGGTGGCTGCTCACCAGCCGGTCCAGGCCCGTGAGCGCGGCCACCTCGGCCAGGCGCGCGGCCTCGGCCGCCGGGCGGTCGAGCAGCACGTTGTCGCGCAGCGTGCCCGAGAAGAGCCGCGGGTCCTGCGCCACGAAGCCCACCTTGGCGCGGTAGTCGGCGGGGTCGATCTGGCGCAGGTCGATGCCGTCGACCTCCACCTGGCCCTGCACCGGCAGGTACAGGCCGGCCAGGAGGCGCAGCACCGTGCTCTTGCCGCTGCCGATGCGGCCCAGCACCGCCACGCGCTCGCCGGGGGCGAAGCGCAGCGTCGCGCGCTGCAGCACCATCGGCCCCTGGCCCTGCGCCACCGCGCCGGGCAAGGCGGGCGCGGGGTAGGCGAACGAGGCCTCCACCAGCGCCAGCTGGCCGGTGAGATCGCGCTTGGGCACGTAGACCTTGCCGGCCTCGCGCTCGATGGGCTGGTGCATCACGTGGTCCAGCGCGCGCATCGCGGCGCGGGCGCCCTGGTAGCGCGTGGCCAGCTGCACCACGCTGGCCAGCGGCGCCAGCGCGCGGCCGGCAAACATCACCGCGCCGATGAGCGCACCGCCCGTCACCACCTGGGCGTCGATCAGGTACACGCCCCACACCAGCAGCACCAGCGTCACCGCCTGCTGCGCCACGGCGGCAACGTTCATCGTCAGCGCCTGCAGCCGGCGCATCTGCAGCTGGCTCGTGGCCTGCGCGGCGGTGGCGTCTTCGTACTGGCGCAGGAAGCGGCCCTGCGCACCGGCGGCCTTGAGGTCCTCGATGCCGTCGACGGCCTCGACCAGCACGCCGTGCAGATCGGCCATCTGGTGCATCTGCGCCATCGTGGCGCGGCGCAGCGCGCTCTGCAGCAGCGCCGCGCCCAGCAGCAGCACGGGAATCGACACCACCAGCACCCAGCCCAGCGGCCCGCCGACCACGAACACCATGGCGACGAAGATGACGATGAACGGCAGGTCCGAAATGGCCGACAGCGTGGCCGACGCGAAGAACTCGCGCACCTGCTCCACCTGCGCCAGGTGGTGCGCGTAGGCGCCAGCACTCTGCGGCCGCTGCTCCATGCGCAGCGCCAGCGTCTGGCGGAAGAGGATGCTGCCCACCAGCAGGTCGGCCTTGCGGCCGGCCAGGTCGATGAGGTGGGTGCGCAGCTGCCGCGCGGTGAGGTCGAACACCAGCGCCAGCGCGGCGCCGATGGCCAGCGCCCACAGCGTGACGAAGGCCTGGTGCGGGATCACCTTGTCGAAGATGACCGAGGTGACGAGGCCCGTCACCAGCATCAGCACGTTGGACAGCAGCGCCGCCAGCAGCGCGCTGCGGTAGTAGGGCACGAAGCGGCGGATCGTGCCCCACAGCCAGTGCTGCGCGGGGTCGGCCAGCAGCTTGGCGTCGGCCTCCGTGCTGCCGGTGTGCACCTGCGGGCGCGGCGTGGCCACCAGCGCCACGCCGGTGTATTCGGCCGCCAGCTCGGCCTCGGTGGCCTGGCAGGCGTGGTGCTCGCGGCCGGGCATGACGATGTCGTAGCGGCCCCCTTCCGGATGCCGCGCCACGACGATGCAGGCGTCGCCCTCCTTCAGCAGCAGCACCGCCGGCAGCAGCAGCTCGTTCAGCTCGGGAATGGCGCGCTGCACGAGCCCGGCGCTGAAGCCGGCCTCGGTGAGCGCGCGGATGGCCTGGTCGGGCGCCAGCCGGCCCTGCACAGGCAGCGTCGCCAGCAGCGACTCGGGGCTGCGCTCGCGGCCGTGGTGACGCGTCAACCACGCGATGGCATGCGCCAGCGCGTCGTTGTCCAGGTCCCAGGCGGCGTCCACGGCGGGTGGATCAGCTCAGCAGGCCGGCGGCACGCTTTTCTCGCGCCTGGAGCGCCAGGCGCTCGAAGGCGGCCTCGATGTCGCGCACGATGCGCGGCACGTCGAAGAGCGGCGAGTTCCGGCCGTGTTCGGCCAGATAGCGGCGGTGGCTGGCCACGCGCGCCGGCGTGCGGCCCAGCGTGATGGCGAGCTTCTCGTAGTCGGCCTGGTTGTCGGTGATGAGGTCGGGCAGGCCCACCGCCGTGAGCAGGCTGCCCGCCATGCGACTGATGACGGTGCGGCCGCTGCGCGTGACGATGGGCAGGCCCATCCACAGCGCGTCCGACGCCGTGGTGCCGGCGTTGTACGGGAAGGTGTCGAGCATCAGATCGGCCAGCGTGAAGCGCGCCAGGTACTCGGCCGGCGCCACGCGGGGCGCGAACACCAGCCGCTCGGGCGTGACGCCGTGTGCGGCCGCACAGGCCAGCATGTTGGCGCGTGCGGTGTCGTTGTCGGCCAGCAGCCACAGCACGCTGCCGGGCACGGCGGCCAGGATGCGCATCCAGCCGCTGAAGACCTCGACGGTGAACTTGTGGTTGTTGTTGAAGCTGCAGTAGACGAAGGCGTCCTGCGGCAGGCCATAGCGCGCGCGGCCCTCGGCGCGGTCCGGGATCGGGGCCACCTCGCGCTGGCGGTCGCTCACCTGGTAGCAGCCGGGCAGGCGCAGCGGCCGTTCGGTGCAGTACCGCTCCAGCTCGGGCGGCATCGTGTAGTCGTCGGCGATCATCCAGTCCAGCCCCGGGATGGCCGAGGTGCCCGGCAGCCCGAGGTAGCTCACCTGCACCGGCGCCGGCCGCTGCACCAGGATGCCGGGGCGCGCGCCGGCCGTCAGGCCCTGCAGGTCCACCAGCACGTCCACGCTCGACAGCGCGATCTGCTTGGCGGCCGTCGTGTCGTCGACACCGCCGATGCGCAGCACCTTCTCGAAGGACTTCAGGATGCGCTGGCGCAGCGGTGTCGCAGACTCCGGCGTCCAGCAGAAAGCGCTCACCTCGAAACGGCTGCGGTCGTGCAGCTCGAAGAGCTCGGCCGTCAGCAGCCCCACGGCATGCATGTGCAGATCGCCGCTGAGGTAGCCCACGCGGATGCGGCCCGTGGGCGCCGGCGTGCGCAGGAAGAGCGGCACTCCGGCCGGCTTGGGCACCTTGTCGTGCACGAAGCGCTGCGCCGCCATCAGCTGCAGCGCCGGGTCGTCGGTGAGGCCCATCATCGCCAGCAGCGAGGTGCCGGTGAGGAACTGGTTCGGCGTCACCTCGCCCACGGCCTTGTCGTGCGGCCAGGCGCACTGCTTCTGGCGGATGTGCACGTAGTGCTGGATGACGTCGGGCTGCGCCGCCTTCAGCGCCAGGCTGGCGGCCATCAGCGCCTCGGCCTCGGGGTAGCGGCGCAGCGTCTCCAGCAGACGCGCGCTGTTGTTCAGGGCGTGCAGACGGTGTTCCAGTGCCGGCGGCGAGGAGGCCTCGATGACCTGGCGCCAGGTGGCGACGGCACCGTCGGCGTCGCCGCGGCGCTCCATCAGGTGGCCCAGGTTCAGCAGCGCCGGGGCGAAGCCGGGCTCGATGGCCAGCGCGCGGCGGTAGGCGCGCTCGGCACCGGCCTCGTCGCCCTGGGCCGACAGCAGCGTGCCCCAGTTGAAGCAGGCCAGGTGCTGCAGCGGCTGGCGCGTGCGGGCGAGCCAGGTCTCGTAGGCCAGTGCGGCGGTGGCGGCGTCGCCCGCGGCCTGCAGACGCGTGGCCTCGTCCATCAGCAGCTGCAGCGTGGCGCTGCCGTCGCGGATGGCGGCACTCAGGCGGGCGTCGGCGGCAACGGTCGGTTCGGCGATGGCGGAGTCCATCCGGCTTCCTCCACGGGGATGCAGATACCCACGGATCGTAGGCAGCACCCCGCCCCCGAAGCCGCAGAGAAGCAGGGTGCGCACCCCCCTGTTCCACGCCAGCGCCTGCCCCCTGCTTGACGGCCGTCAAGCCCTGCCCGCCAGGAACCGCCAGCATGCGGGCCATGTTCACGACGCTCTTCGACGACGGCCACCACCGCTGCCTGATGGTGAGCGACCTCAGCGACCACGCCGGCGCCGGCCAGGCCGTGCAGGCCAACCAGTTCCTCGTCGTCGACGGCGAGACCGGCGCAGTCATCGACCCCGGCGGCAACCTCGCCTACAACGAGCTGCAGCTGCTGATCGGCCGCCACCTGGCGCCGCAGCGCCTGTGCGCGCTGATCGCCTCGCACGCCGACCCCGACATCATCGCCAGCCTCGACCGCTGGATGACGAGCACCACCGCGCCGGTCTACATCTCCACCGTGTGGGAGCGCTTCATCCCGCACTTCTGCAAGCCCGGCAAGACCGAGGGCCGCATCAAGGGCATCCCGGACGCCGGGCTGCGCATCGCGGTGGGTCGCAGCGAGTTGGTGGCGCTGCCGGCGCACTTCCTGCACGCCGAGGGCAACTTCCAGTTCTGGGACGCGACCTCGGGCATCCTGTTCTCGGGCGACCTCGGGGTCTCGATCGGCGTCGACCCGCGCGGCGTGGTCACGGACCTGGCGCCGCACCTGCCGTCGATGCGCGGCTTCCACCGCCGCTACATGGCCAGCGGCCGCATCCTCAAGCTCTGGGCGCGCATGGTGCGCACGCTGCCGATCCGCATGATCGTGCCGCAGCACGGCGCGCCCCTGGCGGGGCAGGCCGTGCCGGACTTCATCGCCTGGGCCGAGACGCTGGACTGCGGCATCGACCTGATGACGGAGCAGGACTACCGCGTGCCGGCCTGAGCCGGCGGCTCGTCACGCCGCCGACACCCGGAACACCGCCACCGCCTGCACCAGTTGCTGCGCCTGCTGGCGCAGGCTCTCGGCCGCGGCGGCGCTCTCTTCCACGAGCGCGGCGTTCTGCTGCGTCGTCTGGTCCATCTGCGTCACGGCCTGGCCGACCTGGCTGATGCCCGAGCTCTGCTCGGCGCTGGCCGAGCTGATCTCCGAGACGATGTCGCTCACGCGGCCGATGGCGGCCACGATCTCCTGCATCGTCTGGCCGGCGCGGTCGACCAGCGCCGTGCCCTGCTCGACGCGCGAGACGCTGTCGCCGATGAGGCCCTTGATCTCGCGCGCGGCCTCGGCGCTGCGCTGCGCCAGGCTGCGCACCTCGCCGGCCACCACCGCGAAGCCGCGTCCCTGCTCGCCGGCGCGCGCGGCTTCCACCGCGGCATTCAGCGCCAGGATGTTGGTCTGGAAGGCGATGCCGTCGATGACGGCGATGATCTCGCTGATCTTGCGGCTGGAGGCATGGATGCCCTGCATCGTGGCCACCACCTCGCCGACCACGGTGCCGCCCTGCGACGCCACCTGGGCCGCACCCTTGGCCAGCTGGTCGGCCTGGCGCGCGCTGTCGGCGTTGTGGCGCACGGTGGTGCCGAGCTCCTCCATCGTCGCTGCGGTCTGCTGCAGGCTGCTGGCCTGCTGCTCGGTGCGCGAGCTCAGGTCGCTGTTGCCCTGGGCGATCTCGATGCTGGCCGTGGCCACCTGCTCCGAGCCGTCGCGCACCTTGCGCACGGCGTCCGACAGCGAACGCTGCATCGCGTCGAGGCTGGCCATCAGGCTGGTGCCGTCGCCGGGGCGCACGACGATGCGGCTGGACAGATCGCCGGCCGCCACCGCCCGCGCCACCTCGGCGGCCACACGCGGCTCGCCACCCAGCTGGCGCATCAGCGCCCGCGTGATGAAGGTCGCGAGCGCCGCGCCGATCAGCAGCGATGCAGCCACCAGGCCAGCCAGCACCGTGGCGCCGCGCTTGAACGCGGCGTCGGAGACGGTGACCGCCTGCCGGGCGCTGTCGAACACATGGGTGCCCAACTGGCCCAGCGGGTGCAAGGCCTCGTCGATGGCCATCGAGGCCGCGCCGTCGGAGATGTCGGCGGCGTCGGCCTGCTGGCCGCTGCGACCGAGCTTGACCACTTGTTCGGCGGCCTTGCGGTAGGCGGCCCAGCCGGCCTCGAGCTTGCTCATCAGGCCCAGCTCCTGCTCGCCATCCATCAGCGGCTTCAGCGCGGCGATCGTCTCGTCGATCACCTTGGCCGACGCCGTGATCTTCTCTTCGTACTCGCCGTGGTAGCTCTTGTCCGTGGCCCGGCCGTGCTTCACCTCCTGCTCGCGCATCGCCAGCATCGACTCACGCAGCGTGGCCACGTGGCCGGCGCTGGCCAGCCACTTCTCGCCGAGCGCATGCGTGCGCGTGCTCTCCTGCTGCATGCTGAAGAGCGCGACGCCGCCGATCACCAGCGACAGCAGCAGCACCAGGCCAAAGGCCAGGGCCAGCTGCCGCCCGACGGGCAGACGGTTGAGCTGCGCCGCCACGGCGGCCAGCGGGTTGCGGGAGCGGGTGTTCTTGTTCATCTCGGGCCTCGGGTCAAGCACAGCGGAAAGCAGATGCCGGCAAGCCGGCCCGACTCACTTCTTGTGGCCGATGTAGCTGACGCCGATGATCTTGCCGCTGGCGTCCTTGATGGGGTTGTAGCAAGCATCGAAGGCCGTGCCGAGCACGTCGATCGGGCCGCAGTACTGCTTGCCGGTGCTCACCGCGGCGTAGGCGGCGTTGCGGGCCAGCGTGGTGCCGACGCCGCGCTTGCCCTCGGGGGTGAGCACGTTGGTCGAGACGCGCACGAACTCGTCGCCGTCCTTCACGAACACGGTGGCGGTGGCGTTGTGGGCCTTGCGCACGGCGTCGACGACGTCGTAGTTGTTGTTGATCTTGCGCTCGCCGAAGAAGATGGCGGGCACGGTCTTGCCGGCCACGACTTCGGTGCCGTCGATCTTGGGCGCGCCGATCTTGGCCAGGCGGGCGTCGAGGTCGGCGATGGTGGCCTTGGGGTCGTTGGCGTGGGCGGCGCCGGCCATCACGACGGTGGCGGCAAGGGCAAGGCGGGCGAAGGTGTGCATGGCGGGTCTCCGGGTCGATCGGGTGGATGGAGCCGGGTCTGGACCCGGGCTCCCGGGGTATCGGCCCGGGCCCGCACCGACTTGAGGCCCATCAAGGCCCCGTTGAAGACCGGCTCAAGTGGCGGCCGGATCGGCCGATAACGCGCCGCTAGCCGATCAGCGCACGCAGCGCGCCGAGCGTGTCGGCTTCGTGCAGCGGCTTGTCGGACCGCAGGCGCAGCATGCGCGGGAAGCGCACTGCCACGCCGCTCTTGTGGCGCGGGCTGGCGCCGATGCCCTCGAAGCCGATCTCGAACACCAGCGTCGGCCGCACGCTGCGCACGGGCCCGAACTGGTTGACGGTGGTGGCGCGGATCACGCGGTCCACGGCCTTGAACTCCTCGTCGCTGAGGCCCGAGTAGGCCTTGGCGAAGGGCAGCAGCTGCAGCGCGGCTGCGTCCGTGGGCGGTGGCTCGCGCCGCGCGATGGCCTCCACCACGGCCGCGGCCTCGTCGGCATCGCGTGGTGGCCGGCTCCACACGGCGAAGGTGTAGTCGGTGTAGACGCTGGCGCGGCGGCCATGCCCGGCCTGCGCGTACACGAGTACGGCGTCCACGCTCAGCGCATCGACCTTCCACTTCCACCAGACGCCCTCGGCCTTGGTGCGGCCGCTGCCGTAGCGGGCATCGCGGTGCTTGAGCATCAGGCCCTCGACGCCCCGCTCGCGCGCCGTGGCGCGGGCGGCCACCCAGTCGGGCCAGGTGGTGGCGGGCACGAGCGGCGAGACCCGCAGCGCCGGCAGCGCCGGCTGCAGCGCCTG
>VYLG01000253.1_pt1 | contig 11769 bp, 4 predicted proteins | sample 5114351 | NCBI WGS metagenome assembly VYLG01 (sample SAMN12291798, study PRJNA351875) | freshwater metagenome | isolation source: freshwater lake | place: USA: Michigan, Kent Lake | collected 2013-08-15
CTTCCGCGGCCTGCCGCGCCCGCCGCCGGGCCGGCGTGCCCATGATGTACAGCACCAGCCCCAGCGGCAGCACGCCATAGAGCACGAAGGTGATGATCGCGCCCAGCACCGAGCCCTGGCTCGACACCGCTTCCGCCAGCGCCATCATCACCACCACGTAGAGCCAGGCGATCGCCACTAAGTACATGCCGCTGTCCAGCGCCTCTTGAAGCCGCGAGAATTCTGTCATGCCGTCGTCAGCCCTCCCCCGTACAAACCCGAGGCGCCGTCATCCGAGCACGGCCACCGGAGACAAGCCCTTGAAGAGCAAGAAGAGCGCGGGGAGCCCGCCCCCGAACGACGCTGCATCGACGGCGGCGCCCGCGATGGGCCTGCCCCCGGGTGCCGAGGCCTTTGGCGCCGCGGTGGCCGACACCTTCAAGGCCGTGGGCGGCCTGGCGGTGCCGATGGACCGCCTCGCCAGCATCCAGGGCGACTACCTCAAGAACGCCACCGAGATGTGGAACCAGGCGCTGCACCGCCTGCAGGGCGACGCGCAAGGCGCGCAGCCGCTGCCCGACCGCCGCTTCGCCGGCAACGAGTGGGCCGCCAACCCGGTGGCCGCCACGATGGCGCAGCTGTACCTGCTGAACGCCCGCACGCTGATGACGCTGGCCGACAGCGTGGAAGGCGACGCCAAGACCAAGGCGCGCATCCGCTTCGCCGTGCAGCAGTGGGTGGACGCGACGAGCCCGAGCAACTACCTCGCGCTCAACCCCGAGGCGCTGAAGAAGGCCGTCGAGACCCAGGGCGAAAGCATCGGCAAGGGCCTGCAGCACCTGCTCGACGACGTGCGCAAGGGCCATGTCTCGCAGACCGACGAGAGCGTGTTCGAGGTCGGCCGCAACGTCGCCACCACCGAGGGCAGCGTGGTGTTCGAGAACGAGCTGTTCCAGCTCATCGAGTACAAGCCGCTCACGGCCAAGGTGCACGAGCGGCCGATGCTCTTCGTGCCGCCGTGCATCAACAAGTACTACATCCTCGACCTGCAGCCGGACAACTCCGTCATCCGCTACACCGTCGAGCAGGGCCACCGCACCTTCGTCGTGAGCTGGCGCAACCCGGATGAGTCGCTCAAGGCCAAGACCTGGGACGACTACATCGAGCACGGCCCCATCGCGGCCATCCACACGGTGCAGGCCATCACCGGCGCCGAGACCATCAACACGCTGGGCTTCTGCGTCGGCGGCACCATCCTGGCCACCGCGCTGGCGGTGCTGGCGGCGCGGGGTGAGCAGCCGGCCGAGAGCGTGACGCTGCTGACCACGCTGCTGGACTTTGCCGACACCGGCATCCTCGACATATTCGTCGACGAAGGCAGCGTGCAGCTGCGCGAGATGACCATCGGCGCGCAGGCCCCCACCGGCCCCGGCCTGCTGAAGGGCCAGGAGCTGGCCACCACCTTCAGCTTCCTGCGGCCCAACGACCTGGTCTGGAACTACGTGGTGGGCAACTACCTCAAGGGCGAGACGCCGCCGCCGTTCGACCTGCTGTACTGGAACGGCGACAGCACCAACCTGCCGGGCCCGTTCTACTGCTGGTACCTGCGCCACACCTACCTGCAGAACGAGCTCAAGAAGCCCGGCGCGCTCACCGTCTGCGGCGAAAAGGTGGACCTGGGCGCGATCGAGGCGCCGTTCTTCGTCTACGGCAGCCGCGAGGACCACATCGTGCCCTGGCAGGCCGCGTACGCGTCTGTCCCGCTCATCAAGGGCGACAAGACCTTCGTGCTCGGCGCCAGCGGCCACATCGCCGGTGTCATCAACCCGCCGGCCAAGGGCAAGCGCAGCCACTGGACGAACGCCACCCAGCCCGCCAAGGCCGACGACTGGTTCAAGACCGCCACCGAGCACCCCGGCAGCTGGTGGCCGGTGTGGAGCGGCTGGCTCAAGGGCCACGGCGGCAAGCTCACCAACGCCCCCAAGGCCGCCGGCTCGGCGCGCTTCAAGGCCATCGAACCGGCCCCGGGCCGCTACGTCAAGGCCAAGGCCTAGACTTCGAATTCAGGAGACTTCTTCATGGCACAACAGGACATCGTCATCGTCGCCGCCGCGCGCACCGCGGTCGGCAAGTTCGGCGGCTCGCTCGCCAAGACCGCGGCGCCGGAGCTCGGCGCCACGGTGCTGAAGGCGCTGCTGGCGCGCACGGGCTTGAGCAGCGAGCAGATCGGCGAGGTCATCCTCGGCCAGGTGCTCACCGCCGGCAGCGGCCAGAACGTGGCCCGCCAGGCCGTCATCAAGGCCGGCTTCAACACCGGCGTGCCGGCCATGACCATCAACAAGGTCTGCGGCTCGGGCCTGAAGGCGGTGATGCTGGCTGCGCAGGCCATCCGCGACGGCGACAGCGACATCGTCATCGCCGGCGGGCAGGAGAACATGAGCGCCGCCCCGCACGTGCTGCTCGGCAGCCGCGACGGCCAGCGCATGGGCGAGTGGAAGATGGCCGACAGCATGATCACCGACGGCCTGTGGGACGTGTACAACCAGTACCACATGGGCATCACGGCCGAGAACGTGGCGCGGCAGTACGGCATCACGCGCGAGGCGCAGGACGCGCTGGCGCTGGCCAGCCAGCAGAAGGCCGCCGCGGCCCAGGAGGCCGGCCGCTTCAAGGACGAGATCGTGCCGGTGCTCATTCCGCAGAAGAAGGGCGATGCGCTCGTCTTCGACGCCGACGAGTTCATCAACAAGAAGACCAGCGCCGAAGCCCTGGCCGGCCTGCGCCCGGCCTTCGACAAGGCCGGTTCGGTGACCGCCGGCAACGCCAGCGGCCTGAACGACGGCGCCGCCGCGGTGATGGTGATGACGGCCGCCAAGGCGGCGGCACTGGGCCTGAAGCCGCTGGCGCGCATCGCCAGCTACGCCAGCGCCGGCCTGGACCCCGCCATCATGGGCATGGGCCCCGTGCCGGCGGCGCGCAAGGCGCTGGAGCGCGCCGGCTGGAAGGCCGCCGACCTGGACCTGCTCGAGATCAACGAGGCCTTCGCCGCACAGGCCTGTGCCGTGCACGCCGAGATGGGCTGGGACACTAGCAAGGTCAACGTCAACGGCGGCGCCATCGCCATCGGCCACCCCATCGGGGCCAGCGGCTGCCGCATCCTCGTGACCTTGCTGCACGAGATGATCAAGCGCGATGCGAAGAAGGGCATCGCGTCGCTGTGCATCGGCGGCGGCATGGGCGTGGCGCTCACCGTCGAGCGCTGAAGCCGGCCCCCGCACATTCCACCCACCAAGGAGAGAGACATGTCTGATCAGAAGGTTGCCTACGTCACCGGCGGCATGGGCGGCATCGGCACCGCGATCTGCCAGCGCCTGCACAAGGACGGCTTCAAGGTCATCGCCGGCTGCGGCCCGAGCCGCGACTTCGTCAAGTGGCTCGACGAGCAGAAGGCCCTGGGCTACACCTTCTACGCCAGCGTCGGCAACGTCGCCGACTGGGACAGCACCGTGGCCGCCTTCGGCAAGGCCGTGGCCGAGCACGGGCCGATCGACGTGCTCGTCAACAACGCCGGCATCACCAAGGACCGCATGTTCCTGAAGATGACGCCCGAGGACTGGAAGGCCGTCATCGACACCAACCTGAACAGCATGTTCAACGTCACCAAGCAGGTGGTGCCGGGCATGGTGGAAAAGGGCTGGGGCCGCATCATCCAGATCAGCTCGGTCAACGGCGAGAAGGGCCAGGCCGGCCAGACCAACTACTCCGCCGCCAAGGCCGGCATGCACGGCTTCACGATGGCGCTGGCGCAGGAACTGGCCGCCAAGGGCGTGACGGTGAACACCGTGAGCCCGGGCTACATCGGCACCGACATGGTCCGTGCCATCAAGCCCGAGGTGCTGGAGAAGATCGTCGCCACGATCCCGGTCAAGCGCCTGGGCACGCCGGAGGAGATCGGCTCGGTCGTCGCCTGGCTGGCGGGGCCGGACTCGGGCTTCACCACCGGTGCCGACTTCAGCTGCAACGGCGGGCTGCACATGGGATAGACGCCGACGGCGTCCATCCCTGCGCGCTTGGACCGTCGGCTGGCGCCGACGGAAGCTTGCCGACCAGGCCCGCTTAGGCGGGCCTTGCTGTTCTGGCCCGGTCTGTCGCCCCCACGACGGGGGGTGTACCCCCCGAAGCCACTCGAAACACGCCCTTGCGGCCGTGGGTGGCTTTCGCTACAACCGGCAACAGCGTGCGATAGGCGGCATCTCGACCGCCGTCACCGGCGATCTCGCCCGGTGTCGATCACCATCGCCGGGTGTGAATGAGGGACGCGCGGATGCCGGTTCGCAGAGGGGCGGTTCAATCAGTTGGCCTGTCCGCCGCACTGTGGGTGGTCTGCCTCGGCGTGACGCCGTGGCAGGCGCAGGCTCAGGCCCAGCCCGCGGCCGAGGCGCCTTCGGGCGGGTCCATCGAGGCGCGCCGCGCGCGGCCCTCGGCCGACGCCGGCCCCGAGGTGACGGTGCAGCGCTTCGAGATCGAAGGCAACACCCTGCTGCCCCAGGAACGCATCGACGCCGTGCTGGCCCCCTACCTGGGCAAGGCCACGCTGGCCCGCCTGCGCGAGGCCGCCGCCGCCGTGCAGGACCTCTACCGGGACGAAGGCTACGGCGGCGTCGTCGCCTTCCTGCCCGGGCAGACGGCACCCGGCGGCGCGGTGCGCATCCGCGTCGTCGAGGGCAAGCTGTCGAAGGTGGGTCTGAAGGGCAACAAGGTCTTCAGCAACGAACGCCTGCGCGCCGCGTTGCCGGCGCTTCAGGAGGGCCGCACGCCCGAGGTGCGCCTGATCGACGCCCAGCTGCAACTGGCCAACGAGAACCCCGCGCGCAACCTGCAGGTGCTGCTGCAGCCGGGCAGCGAGCCGGCCACCATCGAGGCGCAGCTGACCGTGACCGAGCGCGATCCGAGCCGCTTCACGCTGCGCGCCGACAACACCGGCAGCGAAAGCAGCGGCCGCTGGCGCACGGCGCTGGGTTGGCAGCATGCCGACCTCTTCGGCACCGACCAGGTGCTCACGATCGAGGCGCAGACCGCGCCGCGCGACGCCAAGAACGTCAAGATCCTCAGCGCCGCCTGGCGCATGCCGCTGCCGCAGTGGCTGGCCACGGTCGATGCCTTCCTGGCCTGGAGCGACGTGCAGTCCGGCACCACCAACACGGCCGCCGGCGACCTGGACTTCCAGGGCCAGGGCACCGTGATCGGCTTGCGCGGCACGCGCTACCTGCGGCGCGTGGGCACGATCGACCAGCGCGTGAGCCTGGGGCTGGAGGCGCGCGAGTACCGCAACCAGTGCACGATCGAAGGGCTGCCCGAGGCCGCCTGCGGCAGCGCCGGTGCCAGCGTGTCGCTGCAACCGGTGAACCTGACGTACACGGCGCAGTCCGCCGGCAGCCTGCCCTGGGGCCTGAGCATCGCGCTGCATGGCAACACCGGCGCCGGTGGCCGCAGCGGCCGGGCCGAGGACTTCGAGGCCGTGCGCGCCGGCAGCACGCGGCTGTACAAGCTCGCCCGCCTGTCGGCCAACATCGGCAGCGGGCCGCTGCCCTGGCTGTGGAACGCCGGCGTCACCGCGCAGTTCAGCGCCCAGGCCACGCGCTCGACCCTGGTGCCCGGCGAGCAGTTCGGCATCGGCGGTGCCCAGAGCGTGCGCGGCTACGAGGAGCGCGAGGTCAACGGTGACAACGGCGGCCAGCTCAGCATCGAGCTCGTCAGCGCCAGCCTGCTGGACAGCGCCTTCGGCTCGCCGGCGCTGCTGCGCGTGCTGGCCAGCGCCGACATCGGCCATGTCAACAACCCCAACGGCGACAGCTGCCAGGAAGGCCGCGCCAGCTGCCGCCTGGGCTCGCTGGGCCTGGGGCTGCGCTACGCCCAGGGTGATGCCACCGTGCGCCTGGACGTCGCCCGTGCCTTTGCCGCCGGCCCCCGCACCGCCAAGGGCGACGTGCGGGCCCACGTGGCCTTGAACGTCGGCTTCTAGCGGCCGCCGACACCGGAGCTTCCCCGATGCACTGCCCGCCGCCCGCCCCGATGCCCGCACCGCGCCTCAAGCCCCTGGCGCACGCGCTGCTCGCGGCCAGCCTGCTGACGGCCGGCCTGCCGGGTTGGGGCCCGCTGGCGCACGCGCAGAAGGTGGCGCCCACCGCGCTGCCCTCGGGCCTGAACGTGGTGCACGGTCAGGCGCAGACGGCCTTGCGCGGCAGCCAGCTGACGGTGACGAACTCGCCCGGGGCCATCCTCAACTGGCAGCGCTTCGACATCGGCGCGGCGGCCGGCGTGCACTTCCAGCAGGCCAACGCGGCCAGCAAGGTGCTCAACCGCGTCACGGGCACTGACCCGAGCGCGATCTTCGGCTCGCTCACCAGCAACGGCCAGGTCTGGCTGCTCAACCCGCATGGCGTGCTGTTCGGGCAGGGCGCACGCGTCGACGTCGCCAGCCTCGTGGCCGGCTCGATGCGCATGCTGGACAGCGACTTCATCGCCGGCCGCTACCGGCTGGACGCACCCGACGGCGGCCCCGCCGGTGCGGTGCTGAACCACGGCTCGCTCACCAGCGCCTTCGGCGGCCAGATCCTGCTCGTCGGCGGCCGGGTCGAGAACCACGGCAGCATCGACGCGCCCGGCGGCCAGGTGTCGCTGGTGGCGGGGCGCCGCGTCGAGCTGATCGACACTGGCCTGCCCAACCTCGCGGTGCGCGTGACGGTGCCCGACGACAAGGCCGAGGTCGCCAACCTCGGCCGGCTGTCGTCGAACGGCGGCCGTGTCGACGTCTACGCTGGCATCGTCAACCAGCAGGGCCTGGTGGAGGCGCAGAGCCTGAGCGTGGGCGCGCAGGGCGAGATCGTGCTGCAGGCCAGCGACACGCTCATCCTGGCGGCCGGCAGCCGCACGCAGGCCACCGGCACGGGTGCCGGGCAGTCGGGCGGCAAGGTCGACCTCGTGGCGCCGCAGATCGGTCTCGTCGGCGACGCCGTGGTCGATGCCTCGGGCGCGGTGGCCGGCGGTGGCATCCGCATCGGCGGGGGCCTGCAGGGCCGCGAGGCCGACATCGCCCACGCGCGTGCCCTCTTCATGGGTGCCGGCGCCGCCGTGCGCGCCGATGCCACCGACGAGGCTGGCCGCGGTGGCCGCATCGTGCTGTGGTCCGACGCCGTCACGCGCGCCTACGGCAGCATCACGGCCCGCGGTGGCGCGCTCGGGCAGGGCGGCTTTGCCGAGGTGTCGAGCAAGGGCCTGCTCGACTGGCAGGGCCATGCCGATCTGTCCGTGGCGGCGCTGGCGGGCCAGCAGGCCGAACGCAGCCGCTTCGGCACGCTGCTGCTCGACCCGGAGTTCATCGTCATCCAGCAGTCGAGCCCCAGCATCGACGGCGTGGGCAGCGGCGACCTGACCTCGCTGAACCTGCGCTTCAGCGACTTCCCCGGGGCCACCAGCGTCATCACCAGCACGGCGCTGAACTCGCTGCTGGCGGGCGCGGCCGTCACGCTGCAGGCCAACCTCGACATCACGGTGCAGGCCACCAGCACGCCGATCAGCGGCGCGCGCACGCTCACGCTGCAGGCCGGCCGGAACATCGTCGTCAACGGCCCGATCACGGCCAGCGGCCTGGTGCTGAGTGCCAACGACCCCGGCGGCACGGCCAGCGGCGTTGGCACCGTCACCGTCAATGCCGCGCTCAACGCGGGCGCCGGTGGCACGCTGTCGATCAGCAACAACGGCGGCAGCGGCCGCCACCAGGTGGGGGCGGCGCTCACCGGGGGCGCCATCAACATCACGGGCGGGGTCGATCTCACCGCGGCCAGCACCTGGACGGTCAACACCACGTCCTCGGTCAGCGGCAGCCTCGGCGGCCCTGGTGCGTTCACCAAGGCCGGCGCGGGCAACCTGACGATCGCCGCCGCCAGCACGCTCGGCGACCTGGTGCTGAACGGCGGCACCTTCACGCTGGGCGCCGGCACCTCCACGGCCACGAGCCTGGCCATGACCAGCGCCACGCTGGCCGGCGCCGGCAGCCTGACGGTCAGTGGCCCCTTCACGGCCGCCGGCACCGGCAGCACGCTGGCCGGCACGGGCACGCTCACCACGTTGGGCACGACCGCCATCGACTTCGCCGGCACCGCCGATGGCGCGCTGACGCTGCAGCAGGGCCGCGCCTGGGTGAACCAGGGCGTGCTGACGATCGGCGGCGACGACCGCATCGCCTTCGCCAGCGTGTCGTGCTGCGGGCCTGAACTCAGCTCGCTGACCAACGCCTCGGGCGCCACGATCGAGATCAACAGCACCAGCGCCACGCCGCTGTCGCTGAGCGGTTCGTTCGCCCAGCCCACCGTCACGAACGCCGGCACGCTGAACAAGAACGCCGCGGGCACGCAGACGCTGTCGCTTGTGGGCTCGCACACCGGCCGCTTCGACAACACCGGCACCGTCAACGTCAATGCCGGCACGCTGCGCATCAACGCCACCGGCACCGACACCGGCGGCTACGCGCTCGCTGCAGGCACCACGATCGACTTCGCCGGCGGCACGCGCACGCTGGCGGCCGGCTCCAACCCGGCGGGCGCGGGGGGCGCCTTGCGTGTGAGCGGTGGCACCGTCACCTTCACGCCCGGCGCGGCGGCGACGCTGTTGCCGCTCACGCTGACGGGCGGCGTCTTCAACGTGGCCGTGCCCGCCGGCGAGACCGCCAGCGTCGCCACGGCCAGCGTCACCGGCGCCACGCTGGGCTCCACCGGCAGCGGCACGCTGGACCTGGGCACGCTCACGCTCGACGGCGGCACGCTCGCCGGCACCGGGCCGATGGCCGTGAGCGGCACCTTCAACGTGCAGGGCGCGGCGTCCTTCTTCGACGGCGCCGGCACGCTCACCACCAGCGGCACCACCACCGTCAACCTCACGGCGGGCGGCGCGGCGCTGACGCTGCAGCGCGAGCGCAACTGGGTGAACACCGGCACGCTGGTGCTGGCCGGCGACGACCGCATCGTGTTCGGCAGCCTCAGCTGCTGCGGCGGCGAGATCACGCGCTTCACCAACGCCTCCGGCGCCTCGGTGCTGGTCGACTCGACGGCGGCCGTGCCCTTTGGATCGGGCACCTTTGCCGCGCCCGTGTTCACCAACGCCGGCACGCTGAAGATGCAGTCCGGCGCGGCGCAGTCGATCGACCTGATCGCCAGCGTGACGGGCCGCTTCGACAACATCGGCAGCGTCGAGGTCAACGCCGGCAGCCTGCGCATCGACGCACTGGGCACCGACACCGGCAGCTACCTGCTCGGCCCCGGCCGCACGCTGGCCTTCACGGGCGGCACACGCTCGATGGCCGCCTCGTCGCTGCCCACCGGGGCGGGTGGCAGCTGGGGTGTCGAGGGCGGCACCGTGGTGGTGTCGGGCCTCGGCACGGCGTCGGTGCTGCCGGTGGTCATGAGCGGTGGCACGCTCACGCTGGAGAGCAGCGGCACGCTCACGCTGCCCAGTGCCGATCTCACCGGCGGCACCTTCAACTACAACGGCGTCGGCCGGCTGGACGTGGCCAGCTTCACGCTGCGCAACGCCACGCTGGGCGGCAATGGCGAGGTGCTCGTCACGGGCCCGATGCGGGCCGAAGGCGCCTCGGCCACCCTGGCCGGCACCGGCGTGCTGCGCACCCAGGGCACCACGAGCGTGGACTTCGCCGACACCGTCGGTGGCGGCCTGTCGCTCACCACCGGCCGCCAATGGATCAACCAAGGCACGCTGCAGGTGGGCGGCGACGACCAGGTGCGCTTCGCCGGCGTGAGCTGCTGCAGCCCCGAGGCGCTGGGCTTCACCAATGCTGGCACGGTCGAGATCCTGAGCACGAACGCCACGCCCTTCGTGGCCACGGGCTACGCCGTCGTCACCTTCAACAACGAGGGCCTCTTCCTCAAGGGCGTCGATGCGGTGCAGTCGATCGCGCTGGTCAGCACCGCCGGCGCCGGCAGCTTCAACAACGCCAGCTCGGTGAGCCTGACCGCCGGCACGCTGCGCATCCAGGCCTCGGGCAGCGACACGGGCACCTACGGCGTGGGCGCGGGCACGGTGCTGGACTTCGCCGCCGGCACGCGCACGCTCGCCGAGTCCGCCAGCCCGTTCGGGCTCGGCGAGCTGACGGTCAGCGGCGCCACGGTCAACCTCAATGCCACCGGCGCCTCGCCGCTGGTGCTGCCGCCCTTGCGCCTGTCGGCCGGCAGCCTGGCCGTCACGGCCAACAGCGGCATCGAGCTCTCTGCGTTCACCCACACCGGCGGCAACCTCTCGCTCAGCTCGGTGTTCGGCGGCCTCACGCTGCCCGGTGCGCTGACGGTCTCGGGCGGCACGCTGTCCGTGGTGTCGCCGCTGGCGACCACGCTGACCAGCCTGACGCTGCGCAACGCGACGCTGGCCGGCACCGGCTCGGTCATCGTCAACGGGGCCTTCTCGGCCGAGGGCAGCAGCGCCGACATCATCGGCTCGGGCATGCTCACCACCAGGGGCACCTCGACGGTGGAGTTCGCCGGCGGCACCGGCGGTGACCTGACGCTGCGGCAGGGCCGCATCTGGGTGAACGAGGGCACGATCAACCTCAACGGCGACGACCGGATCGTGCTGGGCAACGGGGTCTGCTGCACGCCACTGCCAGCGACGCTGCGCAACGCCGCCGGCGGCGTCATCAACATCGCCAGCACGGCGACGCAGCCGTTCACCACCGGCAGCTACGGCACGCCCTCGTTCGACAACGCCGGCACGCTGAACAAGAACGCCAGCGGCGTGCAGGCGCTGTTCCTGGACAACGGCTGGGGCGGCAGCTTCAACAACACCGGCACCGTCAACGTCAATGCCGGCACGCTGCAGCTGCGTGGCGCGGGCAACGACACCGGCGCCTACACACTGGCCGCCGGCACGGAGCTGGACTTCGTCTTTGGCGTGCGCACGCTCAGCGGCAACGCCAACCCGACAGGCGCGGGCACCCTCCGGGTGAGCGGCGCCACCGTCACGCTCACCGGCAGCGGCGCCACCACCACGGTGCGGCCGTTGACGATGACGGGCGGCAGCTTCACCGCCACGGCGCCCGGCGGGCTGTCGCTCGAGGGCCTGGACACCACGGCGGGCACCGTCTCGCTGAGTTCCACCTTCGGCAGCATCGGCCTGCCCACCGACCTGGCGGTGCGCGGGGCCACACTGGCGCTCAATGCCCCGGGCACCAGCACGGTGGGCAGCCTGTCGATGACCAGCGCCGTGCTGGACGGCACGGCGTCACTCACGGTGACGGGTGCGTTCAATGCCTCCGGCACCGGCGTGTCGCTGTACGGCACCGGCACGCTCACGACGCAGGGCACGACGACCATCGAGTTCGCCAGCGTCACCGGTGGCGATCTCACGCTGCGCACGGGCCGCAGCTGGGTGAACCAGGGCACGGTCAACCTGCTCGGCGACGACCGGCTGGTGCTGGGCAACGAGGCCTGCTGCACCGTCTTCAGCAACCGCTTCACCAACGCCAGCGGTGCGGTGCTGAACATCGAGAGCACCAATGCCAACCCGGTGACGGTGGGCAACTGGGCCTCGCCGCTGTTCACGAACGCCGGCACCATCAACAAGAACGCGCCGGGCACGCAGCTGTTCGCGGCGGCCACGTCGAGCTTCGGTGGCACCTTCAACCACAGCGGCGCCTTCAACGTCAACGCCGGCACGCTGCAGCTGCAGGCCAGCGGCACCGACACCGGCAGCTACACGGTGGCTGCGGGCGCGGAGATCGACTTC
>VYLG01000254.1_pt1 | contig 11754 bp, 10 predicted proteins | sample 5114351 | NCBI WGS metagenome assembly VYLG01 (sample SAMN12291798, study PRJNA351875) | freshwater metagenome | isolation source: freshwater lake | place: USA: Michigan, Kent Lake | collected 2013-08-15
CACGATGGGCCGGCTCTGCGTGCTGTGGCGCGTGGCCGCCAGCGGCAGCCGGCCTTCGCCCAGCGCGAGGCCCAGCGCCCCGAGCCGCGGCTTCAGGGCCTGGTACAGCGCCGTGACGCCGTCGTCGTTGAAACGGCTGGCCATGGTGCCGAACACCGGCATCTGGTCGGGCGGGGTCGTCCAGGCCTCGCGGTTGCGCTGCACCTGCTTGGCCACGTCTCGCAGCGCGTCGGCCGCGCCCTTGCGGTCGAACTTGTTGATGGCCACGAACTCGGCGAAGTCGAGCATGTCGATCTTCTCGAGCTGGCTGGCGGCGCCGAACTCCGGCGTCATCACGTACAGGGGCACGTCGACCAGCGGCACGATGGCCGCGTCGCCCTGGCCGATGCCCGAGGTCTCGACGACGATCAGGTCGAAGCCCGCCGCCTTGCAGGCGGCCAGCACGTCGGGCAGCGCCTGGCTGATCTCGCTGCCGAAGTCACGCGTGGCCAGGCTGCGCATGAAGACGCGCGGGCCCTGGTTCCACGGCGAGATCGCGTTCATGCGGATGCGGTCGCCGAGCAGCGCGCCGCCGCTCTTGCGCCGGCTGGGGTCGATGCTGATGACGGCGATGCGCAGCGCATCGTCCTGGTCCAGCCGCAGGCGGCGGATCAGCTCGTCGGTGAGGCTGCTCTTGCCGGCGCCGCCTGTGCCGGTGATGCCGAGCACCGGCACGGGGCGGGCGGCGGCCTGCAGCGAAGCCTTCAGCCCCGCCGGCGCGCGCCCGTTCTCCAGCGCCGTGATGGCCTGCGCCAGCGCACGCCAGGCCTCGGGCGTGTGGCCCTGCAACGCCGCGGCGTCGGCCGGGGCGTGGGCCGAGAGGTCGCTGTCGCAGCGCATCAGCATCTCGCCGATCATCCCGGCCAGGCCCATGCGCTGGCCGTCCTCGGGGCTGTAGATGCGGGCCACGCCGCTGGCCTGCAGCTCGCGGATCTCGGCCGGCACGATGACGCCGCCGCCACCGCCGAACACCTGGATGTGGCCGCCGCCGCGCTCGCGCAGCAGCTCCACCATGTACTTGAAGTACTCGACGTGGCCGCCCTGGTAGCTGCTGATCGCGATGCCCTGCACGTCTTCCTGCAGCGCTGCGGTGACGACCTCGTCGACGCTGCGGTTGTGGCCGAGGTGGATGACCTCGGCGCCCATGCCCTGCAGCAGCCGCCGCATGATGTTGATGGCGGCGTCGTGGCCGTCGAACAGGCTCGCGGCGGTGACGAAGCGCACCTTGTTCGTCGGGCGGTAGGCGGCCAGCGCCCGGGTTTCGGCGGAGAGGTCGGTCATGGTGCTGTCCCAGGACGGTCTGTTGACGTTGACGTAAACGTCAATTCGCGATCATGCCATGGACACCCGTGCCTTCCCTGCTAGCCTTGCCGCCCATGTTCCTGGCCATCGACACCGGCAACACCCGCCTGAAGTGGGCGCTCTACGGCGAGCCCCGCCCGGGCACCGAGCCGCTGCACCAGGGCGCGGTGTTCCTGGAGACCATCGACGAGCTCGCCGAGCGCCACTGGAAGGCGCTGCCGGCGCCGCGGGCCATGCTCGGCTGCATCGTCGCCGGCGACCACGTGCGCCGCCGCGTCGAGGAGCAGATGGAGCTCTGGGACCTGGAATCGCACTGGGTGGTGGCCAAGGCCGAGGAGGCCGGCCTCGTCAACGGCTATGACTACCCCGCCCGCCTCGGCGCCGACCGCTGGGTGGCCCTGGCCGGCGCACGCTGGCACCTGCTGCAGCGCGGCCAGCCGCGGCCGGCGCTGGTGGTGATGGTGGGCACCTGTGTCACGGTGGACGCGCTCGACGCGTCGGGCCGCTTCCTGGGCGGCCTCATCCTGCCCGGCTTCGGCCTCATGCAGCGCGCACTCGAGATGGGCACCGCCGGCCTGAAGGTTCCCACTGGCGAGGTGGTGGACTTCCCCACCAACACCTCCGACGCGCTGATGAGCGGTGGCAGCAACGCCATGGCCGGCGCCATCGAACGCCAGGCTCGCCGCCTGCGCGAGCGCACCGGCGCCGAGCCCATGCTGCTGATGACCGGCGGCGCCGCGCAGAAGCTCTCGGCCATCACCGACCTGAGCTTCCAGGTCGTCGACAGCCTCATCTTCGATGGCCTGCTGATGCTGCAGCAGCACCGCAGCGGCGGCTGAACCTACAACCACCTCTGCACGATCTCGCGCAGCTGTTCCCGCGAGTAGGGCTTGGCGATGTGGGCGTCCATGCCGGCGTCCAGCGCCTTGGCGGCATCGGTCTCGAAGGCGTAGGCCGTCAGCGCCACCACCGGCACGCGCGGCAGCGTCAGGCGCTGCTCGCGCTCGCGCAGGCGGCGCGTGGCCTCGTGGCCGTCGAGCACCGGCATGCCGATGTCCATCAGCACGAGGTCGATGCGGTGCTGCTCCAGCAGCTGCAGCGCCTGGGCGCCGTCCTGCGCCACCTTCACGTCGAGGCCGAAGCTGCGCAGCATCTCGGTGCCGATCAGGCGGTTGACCTCGTTGTCTTCCACCAGCAGCACCACGCCCTGGAGCGTGTCGTCACCGCCGAGGCCGGCGAAGTCGCTGTCCGCCGGACGCGGCGGCATCTCCGGGGCCAGCGGCAGGAACAGCGTGAACCAGAAGGTCGAGCCAGTGCCGATGCGGCTGGTGACCTCGATGCGGCCACCCATGGCCTCGGTGATGCGCTGGCTGATCGACAGGCCGAGGCCCGTGCCGCCCGCCAGGCGCGAGCGCGTGCCGCCGAACTGCGTGAACGGCAGGAACACGCGGTCCAGCTCCTCGGCCGGGATGCCGACGCCGCTGTCCTGCACCTCGAAGCGCACGCGCACGGCGTTCGGCTCGCGCGACTGCAGCGCCAGCCGCAGCGTGATGCCGCCGCGCTCGGTGAACTTCACCGCGTTGGACAGCAGGTTCAGCAGCACCTGCTTCAGCCGCGGGCCGTCGGCCACCACGCCGTCGGGCACCTCGGCGTCGATGTCCAGGGTCAGCGTCAGACCCTTGGTCTCCGCGCGCGCCCGGAACAGCGCTGCGGCCGACATGGCCACAGAGTGCAGCGAGGTGGGCGACAGCACCAGCGCCAGCTTGCCGGCCTCGATCTTGGAGTGATCGAGCACGTCGTTCAGGATCTCCATCAGCGACTCGCCCGACTGCGCCGCTGTGCGCACCAGGCGGCGCTGGCGCGGATCGAGCGGGGTCTCCTTCAGCAGGTCCATCGCACCGAGCACGCCGTTCATCGGCGTGCGGATCTCGTGGCTCATGGTGGCCAGGAACTGGCTCTTGGCGGCATCGGCCGCCCGCGCCTCCTCGACGGCCCGCTCCAGCGAGCGGCGCGACTCGTCTGCGGCCTGGCGGTCGCGCAGCGAGGCGATGTTGATGTCGCGGAACTCGCGCGTGGCGCGCAGCATCGTGTAGCCGAACAGCAGCACCAGCACCGCCAGCGGCAGCGAGAACACCGCGTCGACCAGCAAGGACACCGCCACCAGCGTAAGCGCCTGGAAGGCCAGCAGGATCTTGAAGGCGCGCCCGGCCATCGCCATGAACAGCGCCGCCACGGCCACCGAGCCGGTCATCGCGATCAGGTAGGTCGAGGCCAGCGGGCCCTTCAGCAGCGGGTAGATGAACACCGTCGCCACGCTCCACATGATGCCCACGAGCACGGCATTGGCCTCGAGCTGGTGGATGGCCGCGGTGATGTCTTCTTCGGGGTGTTCGGTGGTGGCGCTCCAGCGCGCGGTGATCTGCCAGCGCCAGGCCGAGACCGCGGTGCCCAGCACACCCACGAGCACACCGGCCCAGAGGCGGTCGACCATCCAGCCGAGCACGGCCATGAAGAACACGGCGGCCATCAGCAGGCCCACCGAGCGCGCGGAATTGCGCAGCGCAACCCGCAGCATCTCGCGCTGGATCGCGATGTCGACGGCCTCGCGGCCCGGGTGGTCGGTCATGGGCTCACGAGGATACCGTGCGGGGCCGCCCGCCACGGGGGCCGTCGCGCCGGCCCGGCCGCTGTTCACCGAGCTGGGCGTCAAGAGTGGATGTAGCTCTCGAGCTGGGCGATGGTCTCTTCGCGGTCGGCGATGATGTCGTCCATGATGTCGCGGATGGAGATCATGCCCAGCACCGTGCTGCCGTCGACCACCGGCAGGTGGCGGATCTTCTTCTCGCTGAGCAGCGCCATGCAGACCTGCGTGCTGGTGTGCGGCGCCACGGTGTAGACCTGCCGCGTCATGATCTCGCCCACCGTGGTGGTGCGGGAGTTGCGGCCCTGCAGGGCCACCTTGCGGGTGTAGTCGCGCTCGCTCACCACGCCGGCGAGGCGGCCGCCTTCCATGACCACCAGCGCGCCCACGTCGTGCTCGGCCAGCACCTGGAGCGCTTCGAAGACCGAGTCCTCCGGGCGCACATGCCACAACGTGCCGTCGCGGGACTTCAGCAGTTCGGACACCATCTTCATGACCACCTCCCGTGCCGTGCCGGGCTACAGACTAGTCCCCAACCGGCGCCGGCCGCAAGGGGGCGGGCCCGTGGTGGCGGTCGGTCGAAGCCCCTGGTGCAGCGGCCGGGGCGGCCGCAATGACAAGATCCGGGCCCGATGAAGACGAATCTGTTGCGCGCTCCCCTGCGCCGCCGTGGCCTGGCGCTGCTGCTGGCCGTTTCGGCCGTCGTCGGCCTGCAGGCCGGCTGCGCCACGCTGGACGAGAAGCAGCGCGAATGGATCTTCCAGCCCGGCACGCGCAGCTGGGCCGGCGCGGCGGCCGAGGGGCTGCAGGACGTGTGGATCGAGCACCGGCCGGCCGGCGCCGCCGAGCCGGTGCGCCTGCACGGCCTGTGGCTGCCGCAGCGCGACGCCCGCGCACCGGTGCTGCTGTACCTGCATGGCGCGCGCTGGGACGTGCGCAGCAGCGCCAACCGCATGCGCCGCATGCACGACCTGGGCTTTGCCGTGCTGGGCATCGATTACCGCGGCTTCGGCCAGAGCAGCCCGCAGCTGCCCGGCGAGGCCGAGGCCACCGAAGACGCCCTCGCCGCCTGGCGCTGGCTGGCCGAGCGCCACCCCGGCGTGCCGCGCTACGTGTTCGGCCACTCGCTGGGCGGCGCCATCGCCGTCAACCTGGCGGCCCAGGTGCCCGACGAGCGCGGCCTCATCGTCGAGGGCAGCTTCCCGTCCATCCGCGAGGTCGTGGCCACCTTCAAGTGGGGCTGGCTGCCCGTGGGGCCGCTGATCACGCAGCGTTTCGAGGCCGGCGAGCGCATCGGCCAGGTTGGCGCGCCCGTGCTGGTGGTGCACGGCAGCGAAGACCGGCTGATCCCGCCCGAGCTGGGCCGGCGCCTCTTCGAGCGCGCGGCCGATCCCAAGCGCTTCGTGCTGGTGGAGGGCGGCTCGCACCACAACACCAACTCGCTGGGCCAGGCGCAGTACCGCGAGGCGATGGCCGAACTGTTCGGCCTGCAGCCGGCATCAGCCCACAACCCGGGCCGACTCGGCGGCGGCTGATCGTTGCCCCGCGGTCTGTGCCTTTAGGGTTTCACGGTGCCAGCCAGGTCGCGCAGCTTCTGCAGCAACGTGGGTTTGGGCTTTGCCGGCTCGGGCGGGGCCGGCGGGGTCGGCTGCGATGCGGGCGGTTCGGGCCAGTGTTCACGGTCGGGTTTGCGACTGGCAACGTAGGCTTTGTCCAGGGGAACTGCCGCATGCCCGTGCGGGCCAGCCTGCGCCACGACGTTGTAGCGCGCCAGCCGACCCGTGGGCGGCGACTTGAAGTCGACCGGCTTGCCGTCCTTCTCGGGCAACAGGAACTGGTACGCATACAGGTCGAGCGCCACGGAACGGGCCCTGCCGTCGCGGATGGCGGCGATGGCGGTATCGAAACCAGGCAGGTAGAACTCCGTGTTCGGCTCCCCCTGCCTGTTCTCGCTCTGGCGCTCGGCAGCGGCCAGGCACTCCTGCACGGCTGGCTGGGCCGACCTGCCCTGGCGTTCCATCAGCTGCAACAGCCGCTGGTCGAGCGAAGGACGTGCACCTGCTGCCGGCGAGCCGGGGCTGACAGCGCCGGGCCTGGCCGGAGCGGCGCCCTGGGTCGCCTTCCACTGAAGCGCGGCCGCCACGTCGGGGTCAGGGCGCTCCTTGTAGAGCTGCGCCAGTTCCATCACGGACTTGTTCTTGAGGTCCTCGCGCACCGCCGGCACCGCCGAGGCTGCATCGGCCACCGCCGCCGGTGCCGCCGGTGCCGCCGGAGCTTGGGCCATGCAGGAACGACTGGCTCGCAAGGAAGCGTCCCTCTGGGCTTCTGCCACGGCGCCCGCGCGCGAGCGGTGCTCGAGGATGTCCTCCACGGTCACGGTCGGTGCCAGGGGGTCGAAGAAGTCGAACGCCAGCCGGGTCTGCGTGTTCGAGGCGGTCTGCGCTTGCGCGGCGGTCTGCGCGTGCGCGGCCATCACGCTAGACAGCGCAAGTGCAAGCAGGCCGGCGATCTTCAGCCGCGATCGAACAGGCACCCGACGGTCGCTCATGGCGTCTTCCTTTCGAAGAGTCACTCTAGCTGCTTGAGCCGATAACGCTGCAGCTTTCCGGTCTCGGTGCGCGGCAGCTGCTCGCGGAACACCACTTCGCGCGGGTACTTGTAGGGCGCAATCGTCTGCTTGACGAAGTCCTGCAGCGCGGCGGCCATGGCGGCGTCGCCATCGTGCCCGGGCTTGAGCACGACGAAGGCCTTGACGATCATGCCGCGGGCCTCGTCGGGTGCGCCCACCACGCCGCACTCGGCCACCGCCGGGTGCAGCAGCAGCGCGGCCTCCACCTCGGGGCCGGCGATGTTGTAGCCGCCGGAGACGATCATGTCGTCGGTGCGCGCCTGGTAGACGAACTGGCCGTCGGCGGGGTCCACGAGGTAGGCGTCGCCGGTGAGGTTCCAGCCGTTCTGCACGTACTGCGCCTGGCGGGCGTCATCCAGGTACTTGCAGCCGGTGGGGCCCTTCACGGCCAGGCGGCCCACCTGGCCCGGCGGCAGCTCGCGGCCGTCGTCGCCCAGGATCACGGCGCGGTAGCCGGGCACCGGCAGCCCGGTGGCGCCGCCGCGGGCCTGGTCTTCGCGCGCCGAGATGAAGATGTGGAACAGCTCCGTGGACCCGATGCCGTCGATGATCTCCACGCCGGTGGCCTGGCGCCACAGCGTGCGCGTGGCCGCGGGCAGCGCCTCGCCGGCGCTGACGCACTTGCGCAGCGTGGGCACCGGGTGCTGCGGCACCTGTGCAGCCATCGCCCGGTAAGAGGTGGGCGCCGTCACGCACACGGTGGCGCCGAAGCGCTGGATGGCCGGCAGCAGCGCGTCGGGCGAGGCCTTCTCGAGCAGCACCGTGCTCGCGCCGGCGGCCAACGGAAACAGCAGCAGCCCGCCCAGCCCGAAGGTGAAGGCCAGCGGCGGGCTGCCGATGAACACGTCGCGGGCCTCGGCACGCAGCACGTGCGGCGGCCAGCAGGCGCAGGCGGCGATCAGGTCGCGGTGGAAATGCATCGCGCCCTTGGGCACGCCGGTGGTGCCGCTGGTGAAGGCCAGCAGCGCCACGTCGGTGGCGGCGGTGTCGATGGCGTTGAACGTGGCTGGCGCCGCGGCCATCCAGGCATCCAGCTCGGCCGGCGCGCCCGCCGGGCCGTAGAGCGCCACGGTGCGCAGGGTGGGGCACTGGGCCTGCGCGGCGGCCAGCTCGTCGGCCAGGCGGGCGTCGCACAGGGCGTGGCTGATCTGCGCCTTGTCGATGATGGTGACCAGCTCGCGCGCGCGCAGCATCGGCATCGTGCCGACCGCGATGCCGCCGGCCTTCATCACGGCCAGGAAGGCCACCGCCAGCATCGGCGTGTTGGCGCCGCGCAGCAGGACGCGATTGCCGGGCACCAGGCCGAGCCGGCGCACCAGCACCTGGGCGAGGCGGTTCACTCGCTGCTGCGTTTCGGCGTACGACCAGGCCACGCCGTCGCCGTGCAGGCAAGGCCGTTCGCCCCAGCCTCGCTCGACGGCGGCGTCCAGCAGCGCCGCGGTGGCGTTCAAGCGCGGCGGCAACTGCAGCTCGGGCCGCTCGAACACGAACTCCGGCAGCGCCTCGGGCGGCGGCAGCCGCTCCAGCGCGAAGCGGTCGAGGTGGGCACTCGGTTCGGCAGCCATGAGGGATGTTCGAAGCCCGGGCCGGCGGTGTCAACGCGGGGCCGCACCTATGATCCCCGGATGACCGCACGTGCCCCCGACCGCCAGCTCTGGGACATCTCCCCGCCGGTGGGCCCGGGCGCGCCGGTGTTCCCCGGCGACACGCCCTACACGCAGCAGTGGGTGGCGCGCATCGGCCCCGGCTGCCCGGTGAACGTGAGCACGGTGCAACTGAGCCCGCACACCGGCGCGCATGCCGACGCACCGCTGCACTATGACGACACCGGCGCGGCCATCGGGGCCGTGTCGCTGGAGCCGTACCTGGGCCGCTGCCGCGTCATTCACGCCATTGGCCGTGGGCCGCTGGTGACGCTGGCCCACCTGGCCCACGCGATGGCCGATCTGCCGCCACGGGTGCTGGTGCGCTGCTACGAGCGCTTTCCGGCCGCGGCCTTCGACGACGCCCTGCCCGCCTTCGCGCCCGCCACGCTCGAGGCGCTGGCCGATGCCGGCGTGTTGCTGGTGGGCATCGACAGCGCCAGCGTCGACCCCGCCAGCAGCAAGACGCTCGATGCCCACCAGGTGCTGCGCCGCCGCGGCCTGCGCGTGCTGGAGAACCTGTGCCTGGACGGCGTGCCCGAGGGCGACTACGAGCTCATCGCGCTGCCGCTCAAGCTGACTGCCGCCTGCGCATCACCCGTGCGGGCCGTCCTGAGAGAACTTGCATGAACCGACAAGATGCCCTGGCGCTGGACGCCGCCGACCCGCTGGCCCCGCTGCGCGCGCAGTTCGACATCCCCGAGGGTCTGATCTACCTCGACGGCAACTCGCTGGGCGTGCTGCCGCGCACCACCGCCGCGCGCGTGCAGCAGGTGGTGACGCAGGAGTGGGGCCAGGGCCTCATCCGCAGCTGGAACAGCGCCGGCTGGATGGCGCTGCCGGCACGCGTGGGCGACAAGATCGCGCGCCTGGTGGGCGCCGGGCCGGGCGAGCTGGTGGTGGCCGACTCGACCAGCGTGAACCTGTTCAAGGTGCTGGCGGCGGCGCTCCTCATGGTGAAGGAGGACGCACCGGCTCGCCGTGTGATCCTGAGCGAGCGCAGCAATTTCCCCACCGACCTGTACATCGCCGAGAGCCTGGCGCGCGAGCACGGCTTCGAGCTGGTGCTGGTGGAGCCGCACGAGATTGCGTCGCGGCTCGGCGCCGACACCGCCGTGCTGATGCTGACGCACGTGAACTACCGCACCGGCCGCATGCACGACATGGCCGCCGTCACGCGGCAGGCGCACGCCGCGGGCGCGCTGACGATCTGGGACCTGGCCCACAGCGCCGGCGCCGTGCCGGTGGACCTGACCGGCGCCAACGCCGATTTCGCCGTGGGCTGCGGCTACAAGTACCTGAACGGCGGCCCCGGCGCGCCGGCGTTCGTGTGGGCGCACCCGCGGCACGTGGGCCGTTTCTGGCAGCCGCTGGCGGGTTGGATCGGGCACGCGGCGCCCTTCGAGTTCACGAGTGGTTATCGGCCGGCGCCGGGCATCGCGCGCTACCAATGCGGCACGCCGGCGGTGCTGAGCCTGGCGGCGCTGGATTGCGGCGTCGACACCGTGCTGGCCGCTGAACCGCACGGCGGCATGGCCGCGCTGCGCCGCAAAAGCCTGGCCCTCACGCGTCTGTTTGCCGAACAGGTGCAAGCCACCTGCCCGAGCCTGGCACTGGCCTCTCCGGCGTCGGACGCCGACCGCGGCAGCCAGGTCTGCTTCAGCCACCCGGACATCGGCTACCCCGTCGTGCAGGCCCTCATCGCCCGCGGCGTGATCGGCGACTTCCGCGCCCCGGACATCCTGCGCTTCGGCTTCACGCCGCTGTACCTGCGCTTCGTCGACGCCTTCGACGCCGCCGAGCACCTGCGCGAGGTGCTCGAGCGCGAGGAGTGGCACGCGCCCGAGTTCAACCAGCGCCACGCGGTCACCTGAAGGAGCCTGTGATGAGCGGCTGCCCCGTCCACGCCACCGACGCCTCCAGCGTCGACGGCGCCGAGCTCGACTTCGCCGGCCACATGAGCTACGGCGACTACCTGCACCTCGACGCCGTGCTCACCGCACAGCACCCGCTGAGCCCCGCGCACGACGAGATGCTGTTCATCGTGCAGCACCAGACCAGCGAGCTGTGGATGAAGCTGATGCTGCACGAGCTGGCCGCCGCCATCGCCGCCGTGGCGGCCGACGACCTGCCCGTGGCCTTCAAGATGCTGGCGCGCGTGAGCCGCATCATGGAACAGCTGGTGCACGCCTGGGACGTGCTGGCCACGATGACGCCGCCCGAGTACAGCGCCATGCGCGAATCGCTCGCCAAGAGCAGCGGTTTCCAGAGCTGGCAGTACCGCTGCATCGAGTTCCGGCTGGGCAACAAGAACGCCGCGATGCGCCGGCCGCACGCGCACCGGCCCGATCTGCTGGCCCTCGTCGACGCCGCGTACACCGCACCCAGCCTGTACGACGAAGCGCTGCGCCTGCTGGCGCGCCGCGGCCTGCCCATGCCCGCCAGCCACACCGAACGCGACTGGACCCAGCCCTACACCGAAAGCCGCGAGGTCGAGGCCGCCTGGCTGCAGGTGTACCGCGCGCCGCGCGAGCACTGGGACCTGTACCAGCTGGGCGAAGAACTCACCGATCTGGAAGACGCCTTCCGCCTCTGGCGCTTTCGCCACGTCACGACCGTGGAACGCGTGATCGGCTTCAAGCGCGGCACCGGCGGCACCGGCGGCGTGAGCTACCTGCGCAAGATGCTCGACGTGGTGCTGTTCCCCGAGATCTGGCGCCTGCGCACCGACCTCTGACTTCGACGAGAAAGCCGATGAAGAAGAACCCGCTTGCCCAGTTTCCGATCACGCAGCGCTGGCCCGCCCGCCACCCCACGCGCATCCAGCTCTACTCGCTGCCCACACCCAACGGCGTGAAGGCGTCGATCGCACTGGAAGAACTCGGCCTGCCCTACGAAGCCCACCGCGTGGACTTCGCCAAGAACGACCAGCTCACGCCCGAGTTCCTGTCACTCAACCCGAACAACAAGATCCCGGCGCTCATCGACCCCGACGGCCCGGGCGGCGAGCCGCTGGCACTGTGGGAGTCGGGCGCCATCCTGATGTACCTGGCCGCCAAGACCGGCCGCCTGATCCCGGCCGACCCGGCCGCACGCTGGCACGCCACGCAATGGCTGATGTTCCAGATGGGCGGCGTCGGGCCCATGTTCGGCCAGCTCGGCTTCTTCCACAAGTTCGCGGGCAAGGACTTCGAGGACAAGCGCCCGCGCGACCGCTACGTGGCCGAATCGCGCCGCCTGCTCGGCGTACTGAACACGCAACTCAAGGGCCGCGACTGGCTGCTCGGCACCGAGCTCAGCATCGCCGACATCGCCGTCTTCCCCTGGGTGCGCAACCTCGTCGGCTTCTACGACGCGGGTGGGCTGGTGGGATATGGCGACTTCGCCGAGGTGCAGCGCGTGCTCGCCGCCTTCGTGGCGCGGCCGGCCGTGCAGCGCGGGCTGCTGGTGCCCGCGGCACCGACGTGAGCGGCATGACGCCCCCGCCGCGACCGCGCCCT
>VYLG01000255.1_pt1 | contig 11739 bp, 13 predicted proteins | sample 5114351 | NCBI WGS metagenome assembly VYLG01 (sample SAMN12291798, study PRJNA351875) | freshwater metagenome | isolation source: freshwater lake | place: USA: Michigan, Kent Lake | collected 2013-08-15
CCCGGCGACGGCGGCGGCGGCGCTTGCGCGGCGCCGAACCGTCCGATTCGGCGGCCGCCGCCGGCGTTTCGTCGGTGTCGTCGTCTTCGTCGGCCGGCTTGTCAGCCGCCTGCTCGCCCGCGATGCGGCGCACACGCTGCGGGCCGCCGGCCGGCTTGACGTCGGCCAGCAGCGCCTCGCGCTCGTCGTCGTTGCCGAGGTGGAAGTCTTCCCACCAGTCGGCCAGGGCGCTGCTGGCCTCGCCGGCGTCGGCGCGCAGGCGCAGGAAGTCATAGCCAGCACGGAACCGCGGCTGCGTGATCAGCCCGGCCGCGCCGCTGGGCGTGCGGCGGTCGAAGCGCGGCTGCATCAGCCAGATCTCGCGCATGTCGGCGGCCAGCTTGCCGCGGCCGGAGATGTCGCCGATGCGGGCGTCGAACACCGCGTCCACGGCCTGCTGCAGCGCCGGAAACGGCGCCTCGCCCTGGGCCTTGATGGCCGTCCAACGCGCCTGCACGTCGTGCCACAACAGGCAGGCCAGCAGGAAGCTCGGCGCCACCGCACGGCCCTCGGCGACGCGGCGGTCGGTGTCTTCCAGCGCCAGCCGAAGGAACGTCTCGCGCGCCGGATTCGAGGCGCCGGCAAGCGCCGCCTCCAGCACCGGGAAGATCGGCGTGCCGCCGCCCACGAGCCCGAAGCGCTTCATCTGCTCCAGGCTCGCCAGCGCGTGGCCCGTCTGCAGCAGCTTGATCATCTCGTCGAACAGGCGCGAGATCGGCACGTTCGCCAGCAGCGGCACCATCCCGCGCACCGGCGCCTCGGTGGCCTTCTCGAGGCCGAAGCCCAGCTTGGCGGCGAAGCGCACCACGCGCAGGATGCGCACCGGGTCTTCGCGGTAGCGCGTGGCCGGGTCGCCGATCATGCGCAGCACGCGGCCGCGCGCGTCGGCCAGGCCGCCGTGGTAGTCGACCACCGTCTGCGTGACCGGGTCGAAGTACATCGCGTTGATGGTGAAGTCGCGGCGCGCCGCATCCTCGATCTGCGGGCCCCAGACGTTGTCGCGCAGCACGCGGCCCTCGGCGTCGACGACGTGTTTCTTGTCGGCGATCTGCGTCTTCGAGGTCTTCTCGTTGCCGGCCACCTGCTCGGCGGCGGTGGCGTCCATGTAGGCGCGGAAGGTGCTGACCTCGATGGTCTCGTGCTCGCGCCCGCGGCCGAACACCACGTGCACCAGCCGGAAGCGGCGGCCGATGATGAAGGCGCGCCGGAACAGCGACTTCACCTGTTCGGGCGTGGCGTCGGTGGCGACGTCGAAGTCCTTCGGCCGCAGGCCCACGAGCAGGTCGCGCACGGCGCCGCCCACGATGTAGGCCTCGTAGCCGGCGTCCTTGAGCGTGCGCACCACGCGCACCGCGTTGGCGTCGAGCAGCTTGGGGTCGATGCGGTGCTCGGCGGTCGCGATCTCGGCGCGCGCGCCAAGCGGGACGACCGGCACCTCGGGCACGGCCGGGGCGGGGGCCGGGGCAGATTCGCCCTGGCCGAAGAGTCGCTGGATGAACTTCTTGATCATGTGAACAGGTGGATGACGGGCCAGCCGCGCTCGGCGGCCGTGCGGGCCAGGCCGGCGCCCGGGTTGGTGGCCACCGGGTGGCTCACGGCCTCCAGCAGGGGCAGGTCGTTCGAGGAGTCGCTGTAGAAGGTGCTGCGCGGCGCGGCCTGCAGTGACGTGCCCAGGCCGGCGAGCCAGGCCTGCACGCGCACGATCTTGCCCTCGCGGAACGAGGGCGTGCCGGCGATGCGCCCGGTGACGCGGCCCGTGGCGTCGCGCTCCAGCTCGGTGGCGATCAGCGTGTCGATGCCGAAGAGCGCCGCGATCGGCCGCGTGACGAACTCGTTGGTCGCCGTCACGAGCGCCAGCCGGTCGCCGGCGTCGCGGTGGCGCTGCACGAGTTCGATCGCCGCCGGGTGCAGCAGCGGCCGAACGACCTCGTCGATGAAGCCGGCGAGCACGCGCTGCTGCTCGGCCTCGGGTCGGCCGCGCCACGCAGCGGTGGCGAAGTCGACGTAGGCCGTCATGTCGAGGCGGCCTTCCAGGTAATCGGCATAGAAGCGGTCGTTGGCGCGGCGGAAGTCGCCGTCCGACACCCAGCCGCGCTGCACGAGGTACTCGCCGAAGGCGTGGTCGCTGTCGCGCGAGAGCAGCGTGCCGTCCAGATCGAACAGCGCCAGCGCGGGGGGTGCCGTCATGCGCCGGTCTCCGGCAGACCTTCTTCGGCCAGCATCTGCCGCACCAGCGGCAGCGTGACGCGGCGGCCTTTGGCCAGGCCGAACTCGTCGAGCCGGTCGAGCGCCATCATCAGGTGGCTCAGGTCGCGGGGGAAGCGGGCCAGCAGGTAGTCCATCACGTCGTCGGTCAGGAAGATGCCGCGATGGTCGGCCTCGCGGCGCAGGGCGGCGCGGGTTTCGCTGTCGGCCAGCGGCTCCAGTGCGAACACGTGGCCCCAGCCCAGGCGCGTGCGCAGGTCGTCTCGCAGCGGCAGGTCCACCGGGGGCAGGCGGCCGGCGGCCAGCCACTGCACGCCCTGCGCCGAGGCGGCCTCGAACAGCGCGAAGGCCGCGTGCTGCGCGCTGGGCGAGAGTTCCTCACAGCGGTCCACCACCACCAGCGCCCAGTTCGGCTGCAGCGTCCAGGGTTCGGCGTCGGCGGCGTCGAACCACGCGGCGGTCTGCCCGGCGGCCTGCACTCGCGCCACCAGGGCCTGCATCAGGTGCGTCTTGCCGCTGGCCGCCGGGCCCCACAGGTAGACCGGCGCCGCCGGCAGCCCGAGGCCCGCCAGGTGCGCCAGCGCGGCGGCATTGGCGCCGGGCACGAAGTTGTCGAAGGTGGGCCGCGAGTCAGGGCCGATGGCCAGGGGGATCTGCTTCATGCGCTCGTCAGGAAGCGGCCTGCCAGGCCGCCAGGTGGCGCGCCAGCGTGGGCGCGTCGTCGGCATCGGGACATTGCGACAGGTAGATCGACAGCGCCGCGGCGGCCTCGCGCCGCGCGCCGAGCTCGGCCAGCACCAGCGCGTGGTCGCGCCGCTCGGTCCAGACCTCGGGCAGCAGGATCACCAGCCGCGCCAGCACGCGCTCCAGCCGACGCCAGTCGGCATGGGCGCGGTGGATCTCCTTCAGGTTGCGCAGCATGCGCGCCAGAATGTCGCGCGGCGGCGCCGACACCAGGAACAGGCCCAGCGGCATCTCGTCGTCGCTGCCGAGGCGGCGGCGGAACGGCGCCAGGCGCTCCTCGAGCTCCTCGCGCGCCAGCGACTGGCCGCTGAACGGGTCGATGATCACCTCGCCGCGCGGCAGCGACACCTTCACCAGGAAGTGGCCCGGGAACGAGATGCCATGCACGGTGAGGCCGGCCTGCAGGCCGATCTCCTGGTAGAGCACGGCCAGCGAGATGGGGATGCCACGGCGCGTGGCCAGCACGGCGGGGATCAGGCTGTTGCGGCGGTCGTGGTAGTCGTTGACGTTGCCGCCGAAGCCCAGCTCCTGGAAAAAGTAGCGATTGAGCAGGCGCAGCCGCTGCAGCGGCGCGGCGTCGGCCGCCAGACGCGACTGCAGGCGCTGCGCTAGCGCGTCGATCTCGGCCAGCACGCCCTGAACGTCGAGCGCCGGGTCGTCGTCCTGCGCCAGCGACACCGCGGCCTCGAGCAGCGGAAAGCTCTCGTCGCTGGCCACCAGCGAGGCGAAGTACGCCAGCGGCGTGACGTCGTAGTGCAGAGGCGCGGGCATGGCGGAACGGGTCATGGCAGTGTAGGTCAGCCCCGCCGCAGGAACTGCCGCGGGCGCACGCCCACCAGCAGCAGCACCGCGCCATACAGGCCCGCCACGCCGCCGAGCACCAGTGCCACGGCACCGGCGCGCTGCGCCCACTGCGCCTGCAGGCCGATCCAGTCGATGGCGCCGGCCGCCCAGGCCAGCACCGCGCCGAGCGCCACGTTGGCCACCAGCACCTGCAGCGCGAAGCGGCCCCAGCCCGGCTGCGGCTGGAACGCGCCACGGCGCAGCAGCCCCGCCAGCAGCAGCGCGGCGTTGACCCAGGCGCCCAGGCCGATTGACAACGCCAGGCCCGCGTGCCCGAGCCAGGGCACCAGCACCAGGTTCAGCAGCTGCGTGGCGACCAGCACGCCGATGGCGATCTTCACCGGCGTGCGCACGTCCTGCCGCGCGTAGAAGGCCGGCGCCAGCACCTTGATGGCGACGATGCCCAGCAGCCCCACGCCGTAGCCCTGCAGCGCCAGCACCGTCATCGCCACGTCCTCGGCGTCGAAGCGGCCGTAGTGGTACAGCACCGCCACCAGCGCCTGAGGAAACAGCAGCAGCGCCAGCGCACAGGGCAGCGCCAGCAGCAGCACGAGGCGCAGGCCCCAGTCGAGCATGGCCGAGAACGACTCGCGGTCGTCGCGCGCCTGCGCCGCCGACAGCTGCGGCAGCAACACCACGCCCAGCGCCACGCCCAGCAGCGCGGTGGGGAACTCCATCAGCCGATCGGCGTAGGTCAGCCACGACACGGCGCCCACCGCCACGTGCGAGGCGATCTGCGTGTTGATGAGCAGCGAGATCTGCGCCACCGACACGCCCAGCAGCGCCGGCGCCATCTGCCGCAGCACCTGGCGCACGCCGGGGTGGTGCCAGGCGCCGGCAATGCCCGATGGCGACATGGCCACGCGCGGCAGCATGCCGATGCGCGCCAGCGCCGGCAGCATGGCCGCCAGCTGCAGCACGCCGCCGAGCATGACGCCGCCGGCCAGCGCGTAGATGGGCTCGATGCCCTGGCGCTCCAGCACCGGCGCGCCCCACCAGGCGGCGGCGATCACGCTCAGGTTCAGCAGCACCGGCGTCACGGCGGGCACGGCAAAGCGCTTCCAGGTGTTCAGCACGCCGGCGGCCAGCGCCACCAGCGACATGAAGCCGATGTACGGGAACATCCAGCGTGTCATCACCACCGCGGTATCGAAGCGCTCCAGGCCCGAGCCCATCAGCCATACCAGCACCGGCGCCGCGATCACGCCGGCGGCACAAGTGAACAGCAGCGCCCAGGCCAGCACGGTGGTCACGGCGTCCACCAGGGCGCGGGTGACGGCGTCACCGTCGCGCTCCCGCGTGGCCGCCAGCAGCGGCACGAACGCCTGGGAGAACGCGCCCTCGGCGAACAGCCGCCGGAACAGGTTGGGGATGCGGAAGGCGACGTTGAAGGCGTCGGTCAGCGCCCCGGCGCCGAAACTGGCGGCGATGAGCTGCTCCCGCACGAGCCCGGTGACGCGCGACAGCAGCGTCAGCAAGGAAACGGTCGAGGCGGCCCTGAGCAGATTCACCGGGGGTGTCGGGGTCAAGCGACGGGGGCAAAGCGGCGGAGTATAGGTGCCACCCCAGACCCGGCTGGACGCATTCCCAGGCCCGTGCTACACTCGACGGTCTTTGCACCCACGCAACCCCCTTACATAGTTCATGGCCACCTCGTCCAAAGCCAAGAAGAAGACCGTCCGCATCGCCTCGGGCCGCAAGCGCGTCCGCCAGGACGTGAAGATCAACGCCGCCAACACGTCGCTGCGTTCGCACTTCCGCACGGTGGTCAAGAACGTGCAGAAGGCCGTGCTCGGCGGTGACAAGGCCAAGGCCGGCGACAGCTTCAAGCTCGCGCAGAGCGTCATCGACTCGGTCGCCGACAAGGGCGTGTTCCACAAGAACAAGGCCGCCCGCCTGAAGAGCCGCCTCGCCGCCAAGGTGAAGGCGCTCGCGCTGGCCGCCTGACCGCACCAGGCACCACCCACAAGGCCCCTTCGAGGGGCCTTTGTCGTTTCTGGCCGCTGAGTGAGTGGCGCCGGCTGAAGCCCCTGAGGTTTTCAGGGATGCACAAGGCGCAGCGCCCTGCCTAGAGTCTTTCTCGTGGGCGCATGACAGGCCGACGGCCGCCGCCCCAGGGAGGACTCCATGAAGACCTGGTTCATCGGGCTGCTCGTCGCGGCCCTGTCTGTGGCGGGCGTTCACGCGGCCGACGATCAAAAGAACGCCTCCGCCGACCCCGCCGCGCAGATCCAGTCGCTGGGCTGGCTGCGCCCCGGCACGGTGGGCTCGGTCGACGGCAAGGCCGAGTTCAAGGCCAGCGAGCGCTACACCTTTCTCGGCAAGGCCGACACCGACCGCTTCCTGCAGATCAACGGCAACCCACCGCACGGCCACAGCTACACCGTGGCACCGGTGCAGGGAGCGTGGTTCGGCGTGCTCGGCTTTGCGGCCGAGGGCTACATCAAGGACGACGAGAAGATCGACGCCGACGAGTTGCTCGCCCAGCTCAAGCGCAACAACGAGGCCGGCAACGAAGAGAAGCGCAAGGGCGGCTACGACACGCTCACGCTCATCGGCTGGGCGCTGCCACCGCGCTACGACCCGCAGACCAAGCGGCTCGAATGGGGCACGCGGCTGAAGTCCGACCGCGACGGCGCCGAGGTCGTCAACGTCTCCACGCGCATCCTGGGCCGCAGCGGCTACACCTCGGCGGTGCTCGTCACCTCGCCTGCCACGCTCGAAGCCGACCTCGCCGACTTCAAGGTGGCGCTGAAGGACTACGACTACGTCCCCGGCGAGAAGTACAGCGAATGGCGCGAGGGCGACAAGGTCGCGGCCTACGGCCTGGGCGCGCTGGTGGTGGGCGGTGCCGCTGCCGCAGCCACCAGCAAGGGCGGCCTCAAGGCCATCGGCCTGGCCATCGTGGGCGCCGTGGCGGCTGTGTGGGCCGGTGCGAAACGGCTGATGGCCCGCCGCAAGGCCGGCTGACCCCACGCGGCATGCCGACGGACGTCCTGGCCTTCTGGGCCGTGCTGGCCGCGTTCCTGGTGGTCGACAACATCGTGCTCGTGCCACCGGGTGGCGACGCCCTGCGATGCGGCTGGCGGGGCCGCCTGCTCTACGACGCTGGCACGCGGTTGCAGTTGCGTGGCCGCGATGCCTTCTGGCTGAACCCGCTCAATCCATTCGACCGCCTGCTGCCCACCACGGCCGCGGCAGGCCGGCTCGCGGCGCCGCAGTGGCAAGCCACGCGCCGCACGGTGCGCGGCGCCTTGCCGTGGCTCAACCGGCTCAGCGCGCTGGGCAGCGCCTACCTCGTGCTGCTCATCGGGCTGCTGGCGGTGTCGCCCTGGCAGCACTTCGGTGTCGTGCTGGCACTGCTGGGGCTGTTGCACCTGACGGCCTGGACAGTGGCCGTGGTGCTGCTCCAGCGCGGGCGCCATGCCCTGCCGCTGAGCACCGAGCGCCGCCTCACGCTCGCCGCCGAGGCGCTGTTCGTGCCGGCCTACACCATCAACCTGGCCAAACGCGTGCTGCGCCACGCCCCGCAGGACCTGCCGGCGCTGGCCGTGGGCCTGCACCAGCTTCGGCAATTGCGGGGCGACACCGAGGCCGAGGCGCTGGCGCGGTTCCGGCTCGGCGAGCGCCTGCAGCGCGTCGAGGAGGACCTGGACCTCTCCAGCCCAGGCGCGCACAGCGCGCTCCACGGCTGGCTGCAGGCCGCGCGCCGCTGCGTGGCAGGCCATGGACGCTGACGGCCTGGGCGCCCTAGGCTGGCTGGTCGTCGTGGCCTGCGGTGCGCTGGGCTTTGGCCTGGTGCGCTTCCTGATCGTGGCGATGCGCGACCGCTCGTCGGGCCTCGGCCCACCCCCGCAGCAGGACGAGGACGCGCCGCCGCCGCGCTGAACTCAACCCGCCGGGGACTCGACCTCGCTCACGCGCAGGTGGTTGTCGCGGGCGAAGTTCATCACGAAGTCCCAGGCCATCGGCTCGATGTCCTTCAGCGCCTCGTTCACCAGCACGCACTTCACGCCGTCCACCACCTGCGGCACGCAGTACGGCGAGTAGCCGATGTAGGCGCCGATGCCACCCCCGCCGCCAGGGCGGAAGCTGCTCATCGCGCCGGCCAGGCGCTCGGCCCAGTCGCTCGGGCGGAAGGTGCGCCCTTCGAGCGTGAGACCGATGATGTGGAACTGGCGGGGCTTCAGGAGGGTCATCGCGGACCGCCCGGCCGTGCACGCCGTCGGTGTCGACTGCGATTGTGCCTTGCCTGTTGCGATGCAACATCGGCATCGCGGCAACGGCGCCACGCGGGGGCGCCTCCTAGAATCCGCCCTCCCCTCCCCACCCTGGAGCGCCACGCGATGAACGCCCCCGAGCCCGCGGTCACCCGGCCCATGCCCCATGTGATGAACACCTACGGCCGCCTGCCGATGGCGTTGTCGCACGGCCGAGGCTGCTGGGTCTGGGACACCGAGGGCAAGCGCTACCTCGACGCCTTGGGCGGCATCGCCGTCAACACGCTGGGCCACGCGCACCCGAAGCTCGTGCCTGCGCTGCAGGACCAGGTGGCGCGCCTGATCCATTGCTGCAACTACTACCAGATCCCATTGCAGGAGCAGCTGGCCGCCAAGCTGTGCGAGCTGTCGGGCCTGAGCGCCGCGTTCTTCTGCAACTCGGGCCTGGAGGCCAACGAGGGCGCACTCAAGATCGCGCGCAAGTACGGGCACGACAAGGGCATCGACCGCCCCGAGGTCATCGTCTACGAGAAGGCCTTCCACGGCCGCAGCATCGCCACGCTGTCGGCCACCGGCAACCCGAAGGTGCAGAAGGGCTTCGAGCCGCTGGTCGAAGGCTTCGTACGGGTGCCGCTCAACGACCTGGCCACCATCGAGCAGGTGGCCGCCACCAACCCCAACGTGGTGGCCGTGTTCCTGGAGACGATCCAGGGCGAAGGCGGCATCAACCCGTCCCGCACCGAGTACCTGCAGGGCCTGCGCCGCATCTGCGACGAGCGCGGCTGGCTGCTGATGCTCGACGAGGTGCAGTGCGGCATCGGCCGCACCGGCAAGTGGTTCGCGCACCAGTGGGCCGGCATCCAGCCCGACGTGATGCCGCTGGCCAAGGGCCTGGGCTCGGGCGTGCCGGTGGGCGCCATCGTCGTGGGCCCGAAGGCCGTGAACGTGCTCGGCCCCGGCAACCACGGCACCACCTTCGGCGGCAACCCGCTGGCCATGCGCGCCGGCGTCGAGACGCTGCGCATCATGGAAGAAGACGGCCTGCTCGCCAACGCCGTGGCGGTGGGCGACGTGCTCACCGGCGCGCTGCGTGAGGGCCTCGCCGCCGAGTTCGCTGCCGGCCAGATCAAGGACATCCGCGGCGCCGGCCTGATGATCGGCATGGAGCTCGACCGCCCCTGCGGCGTGCTGCTCGGCCGCGCGGCCGATGCCGGGCTGCTGATCAGCGTGACGGCCGACAGCGTGATCCGCCTCGTGCCGCCGCTCGTCATGACGGCCGACGAGGCGCGCCAGGTGGCCGCGATCCTGGTGCCGCTGGTGAAGCAGTTCCTGGCCCACGGATGAAGCCCGCGATGAAGCCTGGCCACTCGCTGATCCGCCACTACCTGCAGTTCAAGGACTTCCGCGCCGAGGAGTACAGCTACCTGCTCGAGCGCGCGCGCATCATCAAGACGCGCTTCAAGAACTACGAGCGCTACGTGCCGCTGGTGGACCGCACGCTGGCCATGATCTTCGAGAAGGCCAGCACGCGCACGCGCGTCAGCTTCGAGGCCGGCATGTACCAGATGGGTGGCTCGGTGGTGCACCTGACCACCGGCGACAGCCAGCTCGGCCGCGCCGAGCCGGTGGAGGACAGCGCCCGCGTCATCAGCCGCATGGTCGACGTGGTGATGATCCGCACCTACGAGCAGAGCAAGATCGAGCGCTTCGCGGCGCACTCGCGCGTGCCGGTGATCAACGGGCTCACCAACGAGTACCACCCGTGCCAGATCCTGGCCGACATCTTCACCTACATCGAGCACCGCGGCTCGATCGAAGGCAAGGTGGTGGCCTGGGTGGGCGACGGCAACAACATGGCCAACACCTGGCTGCAGGCCGCCGAGGTGCTGGGCTTCACCGTGCACGTGAGCACGCCCAGCGGCTACGAGGTCGACGCCGCCGTGGCCGGCATTCGCGACAGCAGCTGCTTCAAGGTCTTCAACCACCCGATGCAGGCCTGCGAAGGCGCGCACCTCGTCACCACCGACGTGTGGACGAGCATGGGCTACGAGGCCGAGAACGAGGAGCGCCGCAAGGCCTTCGTCGACTGGTGCGTCGACGAGGAGATGATGGCCGTGGCGCAGCCCGACGCCCTCTTCATGCACTGCCTGCCGGCGCACCGCGGCGAGGAAGTGACGGCCGAGGTCATCGACGGGCCTCAGAGCGTGGTCTGGGACGAGGCCGAGAACCGCATGCATGTGCAGAAGGCACTCATGGAGTACCTGCTGCTCGGGCGCATCGGCTAGAGCGGGTCCCGCACGAAGGCCGTCACCAGCGGCTGGTCGTCGAGCGCACGGCTGCAGTGGCCGTGCACCGCGGGGTCGAAGGTTGCGCCGGCAGGCAGCGTGTCGGCCGAGTAGAAGTGCTGGCCCGGGCCGAAGACGCGCACGCTGCCATCCGGCAGGCCGATCTCCATGCGGCCCTCCAGCACGAACAGCCACTGCGGGTGCGTGGTGCAGTGCATGCTGCTGGCAAAGCCCGCAGGGCTTCGCCGCAGCTGCAGGCCGCCGCTGGGCATGATGGCGCTGAGGCGCGACATCGGCGAGCCCTCGGTCAGCGCAACCGCGCGCTCGACGAAGCGCGCGCGGCCGTCAGGGCCGGTTTCGAGAATCACTTGGGTGAACGTGTCCATGCGGCAATCCTACCCAGCCGCCCGCCTCAACCCACGATGCCGTCCCACAGCAGCTTGACACCGGCCACGCCCATGCCGATGTAGGCCAGGCGGTAGAACCAGGTCGGGTCGGTGCGCCGCACCAGCCACACGCCGAGCCACACGCCCAGCGGCGCCACCGGCAGCAGCAGCAGCGAGGTCGCGAGGTTGCGCGTGTCGAAGAGGCCCAGCGCCGCGTACGGCAGCAGCTTCACGAGGTTGATGACGGCGAAGTACACGGCCATCGTCGCGCTGGCCACCACCGGCGCCAGCTTCAGTGGCAGCACATAGGCCATCAGCGGCGGCCCGCCGGCATGGGCCACGAAGCTGGTGAAGCCCGAGGTCGTGCTGCACAACGGCGCGGCCCAGCGCGGCGGCGGTGTGCCCTCGGCGCGGATCGGCCACAGCAGCCGCTGCGCCAGGAAGAGAAGCGTCAGCGCGCCCAGCAGCCCGGCCACGGCGCGGGCGCTCAGCACGCCAAACAGCACGGTGCCCACGCCGATGCCGAGCACGCCGAAGGGCACGAGCCGCCGCACCAGCGCGCGGTCGCGGTGGCGCCACATCTGTTGCAGGCCGGTGGCGTCCATCGCGATCAGCAGCGGCAGCATCACCGCCGCCGCCTGTGGCGCCGGCACGGCCAGCGCCAGCATCGGCGTGGCCAGCGAGCCGAAGCCGCTGGCAAAGCCACTCTTGGCCAGGCCCGTGATCAGCACCGCCGGCACGGCCAGTGCGTAGAACCAGGGGTCTGTGATGAAGGGCCAGGCCGAGGGCATGCAGGAGACGGAGGCGAAAGCGCCGGATTGTGGCCGCGGCCTACCGCCCGACACGGCCCGCGGGGCATGGATACTCGCGGCCGAGGAGACACCCCACCATGGATCGCATCGCCATCGTCACCGGTGCCGGCAGCGGCATCGGCCGCGCCTGCGCCCTCGCGCTGCTGGCCGAGGGCTGGCACGTGGCCCTTCTCGGCCGCCGCGCCGACGCGCTGGAGGCCACGCG
>VYLG01000256.1_pt1 | contig 11721 bp, 10 predicted proteins | sample 5114351 | NCBI WGS metagenome assembly VYLG01 (sample SAMN12291798, study PRJNA351875) | freshwater metagenome | isolation source: freshwater lake | place: USA: Michigan, Kent Lake | collected 2013-08-15
CACGCCCAGCGCCAGCAGGCCGCCCTGCAGCGGCAGGTGCATCAGCAGGCAGGCGCGGTGCCAGCCGCGGTGGCCGGCGGGGCCGGGTGAGCGCTGCAGCGCCGGCACCCGTTCGAGCAGCGCCACCAGGCCCATGAAACCCGTCACGAAGGCCCAGGCCGCCCAGGGCGCGGCCCAGGCGGCGGCGGCCGCGCCCAGCGGCAGCAGCCAGGCGAAGGCGAAACGAAGCTCGGTCCAGGGCATCCCGGCATCATCGGCGGCGGCCGGCGCCAGGGGCTCCGGGATAATCCGGAGCCATGAATCCCCTGCTCGATCGCCTGCACCCCTACCCCTTCGAACGCTGGCGCGAGCTGACGCAGGGCGTGGTGCCGAGCCCGGCGCTCAAGCCCATCTCGCTGGGCATCGGTGAGCCGCGCCACGCCACGCCGGCGCTCATCGAGGAAGCCATCGTGCGTTCGCTGGGTGGGTTGTCGAAGTACCCGGCCACGCTGGGTGAGCCCGCCCTGCGCGAGGCCATCGCCGGCTGGGTGCAGCGGCGCTACGGCGTGGCGCTGGACGCCGGCACGCAGGTGCTGCCCGTCACGGGCTCGCGCGAGGCGCTGTTCGCCTTTGCGCAGACGGTGATCGATGCCACGAAGCCCGGCGCCACCGTCGTCTGCCCGAATCCGTTCTATCAGATCTACGAGGGCGCCGCCCTGCTGGCCGGCGCGCAGACGGCCTTCGTGCCCGGCGACCCGGCGCGCAACTTCGCCGCCGTCTGGGACGCCGTCGACGACGCCACCTGGGCACGCACGCAGCTGCTGTACGTGTGCAGCCCGGGCAACCCCACCGGCGCGGTGATGCCGCTGGCCGAGTGGCAGCGCCTCTTCGAGCTGAGTGACCGTCATGGCTTCGTGATCGCCTCCGACGAGTGCTACTCCGAGATCTACTTCGGCGACGAGCCGCCGCTGGGCGCGCTGCAGGCGGCCCAGGCCCTGGGCCGCGGCGACTTCCGCCGCCTCGTGGCCTTCACGAGCCTGTCCAAGCGCAGCAACGTGCCCGGGTTGCGCTCGGGCTTCGTGGCCGGCGACGCCGCGGTGCTGAAGCGCTTTCTGCTCTACCGCACCTACCACGGCAGCGCGATGAGCCCGGTGGTGCAGGCCGCCAGCGTGGCCGCGTGGAACGACGAGGCCCATGTCGTGGCCAACCGGCAGCTCTACCGCGCCAAGTTCGCCGCCGTCACGCCGGTTCTGGCCCGGGTGCTGGACGTGGCCCTGCCCGACGCCGCCTTCTACCTGTGGGCCGGCGTGCCGGCGCGCGCCGGCGAGACGATCGGTGACGATGTGGCCTACGCCCGCGAGCTGCTCGCTCAATACAATGTCCACGTGCTTCCCGGCAGCCTGCTGGCGCGGGCCGTGGACGGGGTGAATCCGGGCCGTGGCCGCGTGCGGCTGGCCCTGGTGGCTGGCGAGGACGAATGCCTCGAGGCCGCCCACCGCATCGTGCAGTTCACCCACACCTACCTCGACCCCCTCCGAGACCCCCGCCCATGACCACCGATCTCGCCTTGCTGCAGTCCACCATCGACGTTGCCTGGGAAAGCCGCAGCGAGATCAACGCCGCCAACGCGCCGCAGGTGCTGCAGGCCGTGGAGCAGGTGATCGGTGCGCTCAACGGCGGCCGCCTGCGCGTGGCCGAACGCGCCGGCGTGGGCGAGTGGGTGGTGCACCAGTGGGTGAAGAAGGCGGTGCTGCTGAGCTTTCGCCTCACCGACAACCACGTCATGCGCGCCGGCGACCTGGGCTTCTTCGACAAGGTGAAGACGAAGTTCTCCCACCTCGACGAGGCGCAGATGCGCGCGAGCGGCGTGCGCGTGGTGCCGCCGGCCGTGGCGCGGCGCGGCAGCTACATCGCCCGCAACGTGGTGCTGATGCCGAGCTACGTGAACATCGGCGCCTACGTCGACGAGGGCACGATGGTCGACACCTGGGCCACCGTGGGCAGCTGCGCGCAGATCGGCAAGAACGTGCACCTGTCGGGCGGCGTCGGCATCGGCGGCGTGCTCGAGCCGCTGCAGGCCAACCCCACGATCATCGAAGACAACTGCTTCATCGGCGCGCGCTCCGAGGTCGTGGAAGGTGTCATCGTCGAGGAGAACTCGGTGCTGGGCATGGGCGTGTACATCGGCAAGAGCACGCCGATCTTCGACCGCAGCACGGGCGAGATCAGCTACGGCCGCGTGCCCAGCGGCAGCGTGGTCGTCAGCGGCGGCCTGCCCAAGACGGCCGCCGACGGCACGCCGTACACGATGTACGCCGCCATCATCGTCAAGCGCGTCGACGCGCAGACGCGCAGCAAGACCAGCATCAACGAGCTGCTGAGAGCCTGAACCCCAACCGAGGATCGACGACATGGCGAACAACCTCGAGCGCGTCTTGCGCCTGATGGCGGAGAAAAACGCGTCCGACGTCTACATGTCGGCCAATACGCCGATCCTCATCAAGATCCACGGCCAGATCCTGCAGCTGAGCGACCAGCTGCTCACCACGAACCAGACGCGCCAGCTGCTGGGCGAGCTGCTGGCGCCGCAGCAGATGGAGGAGCTCGAGGAAACGGGCGAGCTCAACGTCGGCATCAGCATCCCGCGCGTGGGCAGCTTCCGCCTGAGCGCCTTCAAGCAGCGCGGCTCGATCGCGGCGGTGTTCCGCTGCATCCCGTTTGTCATCCCGGCGCTCGAGAGCCTGGGCGTGCCACCGCTGATGAGCCAGATCATCACCGAGAAGCGCGGCCTGATCCTGATGGTGGGCGCCACCGGCACCGGCAAGAGCACGACGCTGGCCTCGATGATCGAGTGGCGCAATCAACAGATGACGGGCCACATCCTCACCATCGAGGACCCGATCGAGTTCCTCTTCAGCAACAAGAAGAGCATCGTCAACCAGCGCGAGGTGGGCCGCGACACGCAGAGCCTGCAGATCGCGCTGAAGAACGCGCTGCGGCAGGCGCCGGACTGCATCCTGATCGGCGAGATCCGCGACCGCGAGACGATGAGCGCGGCGCTGTCGTACGCGCTGTCGGGCCACCTGGTGCTGTCGACGCTGCACGCCAACAACAGCTACCACGCACTGGGCCGGATCCTGAGCTTCTACTCGCCCGAGGCGAGGCCCACGCTGCTGTCCGATCTGGCCTCGGGCCTGAAGGCCATCGTCTCGCAGCGCCTGCTGCGCGCCAACGCCGGCGGGCGTGTGCCGGCGGTCGAGGTGCTGCTGAACACCAAGCTCATCGCCGAGATGATCGAGAAGGGCGACCTCTCTTCCGTGAAGGAAGCGATGGAGAAGAGCCTGGCCGAGGGCTCGCAGACCTTCGAGCAGGACCTCGCCCGCCTCATCAACGAGGGCATCGTCTCGCGCGACGAGGGCCTGAGCTACGCCGACTCGCCGACCAACCTGCTGTGGCGTCTGCAGAACGAGCAGGCCCCGGTGTCGCGCGCCGCGCCGAAGAAGGACGAGCCCGAGGCGGCCACGTACACCGAGATCTCCATCGACGTGCGGCCCGAAGACCCGCGCCTGGCCAATCCGCCCTGGATGCGGGGCTGACCCGCGATGAGCCTGGATGCACTGCGCCTGACCGAGGCGCTGATCGCCTGCCCGAGCGTCACGCCCGACGAGGCCGGTTCCATCACGCTGCTGCAGCAGCGCCTGGCAGCCGCCGGCTTTGCCTGCGAGCGGCTCGATGCCGGCGAGGGCGCGGCCCGCGTGGCCAACCTCTGGGCCGTGCACGACGCCGGCGTGCCGGGGCCGATGCTGGTGCTGGCCGGCCACGTGGACGTGGTGCCCACCGGCCCGCGCGAGCGCTGGACGAGCGACCCCTTCGTGCCGACGCACCGCGACGGCCGCCTGCACGGCCGCGGCGCCTGCGACATGAAGACGGCCGTGGCCTGCATGACGGTCGCCGCCGAGGCCTTCGTGGCCGCACGGCCGCGCCACGCGGGTGCGGTGGCGCTGCTGTTCACGTCCAACGAGGAAGGCTCGTCCAGCGACGGCTCGGCGCACGCCGTGGAGGTGCTGCGGGCACGCGGCATCCGCCCGCTGGCGGCGCTGGTCGGCGAGCCCACCTCGGTGGAGCGCGTCGGCGACATGGTCAAGAACGGGCGCCGCGGCACACTGAGTGCGCGGCTGGTGGTGCGCGGCATCCAGGGCCACGTGGCCTACCCGCAGTTCGCGCGCAACCCCATCCACCAGGCGGCGCCGGCCATCGCCGAACTCGCGGCCACGCAGTGGGACGCGGGCAACGAGCACTTCCTGCCCACCAGCTTCCAGGTCAGCAACATCCACGGTGGCACGGGCGTGGGCAACGTCATCCCGGGCGAGTTGGTCATCGACTGCAACTTCCGCTTCAGCACCGAGAGCACGGCCGACAGCCTGCGCCAGCGCTTCGAGGCGCTGCTTCAGCGGCACGGCCTGGAGTACAGCGTCGAATGGGCACTGGGCGGCCAGCCCTTCCTCACGCGGCCGGGCTCGCTGCACGCGGCGCTCACCGCCGCCATCCAGGCCGAGTTCGGCCTGACGCCGGTGATCAGCACCACCGGCGGCACGTCCGACGGCCGCTACCTCGCCACGCTGTGCGAGCAGGTGATGGAGTTCGGCGTGCGCAACGCCAGCGCCCACCAGGTGGACGAGTGGGTGGACGTCGATGCCATCGAGCCGCTGGCGCGGGTGTACCGCCGCACGCTGGAGGCGCTGCTCCCGTGACCACGCTGATGGAGGCCGTGCACGCGGCAGCGGCACGGCTGGATGCGGCCGGCCTGGCCTACGGCCACGGCACCACGAACGCGCTCGACGAAGCCGCCTGGCTGCTGCTGTGGCGCCTGGGCCTGCCGCTGGACGCGCTCGACGAGCACGCGGCGCGCCCCGTGACACCGGCCGAGCAGCAACAGATCGACGCTTTGCTGGCCGATCGCATCACCACGCGCAAGCCGGCGGCCTACCTCACGGGCGAGGCCTGGCTGCAGGGCGTGCCGTTCACGGTGGACGAGCGCGTGATCGTGCCGCGCTCGCTGATCGCCGAACTCATCGCCGACGCCGACGGCAGCGGTGCGCTCGACGCCTGGCTGTCGCCCGACACGCGCCGCGTGCTCGACCTGTGCACCGGTAACGGCAGCCTGGCGGTGCTGGCGGCGATGGCGTGGCCGGACATCGATGTTCTCGCCACCGAGCTGAGCGAAGGCGCCCTGGCCGTGGCGGCGCTGAACGTGCAGCGCCACGGCCTGGCCCACCGCATCCGCCTGGCTCAGGGCGACGGCTGGGCGGCGGTGCAGGAGCCCGAACCCTTCGACCTGGTGCTGTGCAACCCGCCCTACGTCAACGCGCGCTCGATGGCCGCGCTGCCGGCGGAGTACCGCGCCGAGCCGGCGATGTCGCTGGCCGGCGGGGCCGACGGCATGGACTTCATCCGCCCACTGCTCGCGGGCCTGAAGCCGCACCTGGCGCGCGACGGCGTGCTGGTGCTGGAGATCGGCCACGAGATCGAGCATTTCCACCGCGCGTTTCCGCGCCTGCCGATCGTCGGGCTGCCCACCAGCGCCGGCGACGAGCAGGTCTTGCTGATCGAGGCCTCGGCCCTGGAGTTCGTTCGATGATCACGCTGCGCGATATCACCTTGCGCCGCGGCGTGAAGGTCGTGCTGCAGGGCGCCAACCTGGTGCTGCAGCCCGGCGAGAAGGTGGGCCTCATCGGCCGCAACGGTGCCGGCAAGTCCAGCCTCTTCGCACTGCTCACGCACAAGCTGCAGGCCGACCAGGGCGATGTCGAGATCCCGCCGCGCTGGCGTGTGGGCGAGGTGGCGCAGGACATGCCCGAGACGGACCAGGGCGCCACCGACTTCGTGCTCGACGGCGACATCCCGCTGGTGGCCGCGCAGCGCGAGCTGGCGGCGGCCGAGGCCATGAACGGCGGCGAAGGCGACGGCGAGGCCATCGCCCACGCCCACATGGCGCTCGACGAAGCCGGCGCCTTCGACGCCCGTTCGCGCGCGCAGGCGCTGCTGCTGGGCCTGGGCTTCAAGACCACGCAGCTGGACGCACCGGTCGACAGCTTCAGCGGCGGCTGGCGCATGCGGCTGCAGCTGGCGCGCGCGCTGATGTGCCCGGCGGAGCTGCTGCTGCTGGACGAGCCCACCAACCACCTCGACCTCGACGCGCTGGTGTGGCTGGAGAGCTGGCTCAAGCGCTTCGAAGGGCTGCTCGTCATCATCAGCCACGACCGCGAGTTCCTCGACGCCGTGACGCGCGTGACGGTGCACCTCGACGAGCAGGTGCTCACGCGCTACGGCGGCAACTACACCACCTTCGAGGAGATGCGTGCCGAGCGCATGCAGCTCGCGGCCGCCAGCTACGCCAAGCAGCAGGAGCGCATCGCGCATCTGCAACGCTTCATCGACCGCTTCAAGGCCAAGGCCAGCAAGGCCAAGCAGGCGCAGAGCCGCGTCAAGGCGCTGGCGCGCATGGAGAAGCTCGCGCCGGTGCTCACCAGCAGCGACTTCGAGTTCGAGTTCCGCGAGCCGCAGAGCCTGCCCAACCCGATGCTGAGCTTCGACGCACTGGCCTGCGGCTACGGCGACACCGCCATCGTCAAGGGCTTCAGCCGCAGCGTGCTGGCCGGGCAGCGCGTGGGCATCCTGGGTGCCAACGGCCAGGGTAAGAGCACGCTGGTGAAGACCATCGCACGGGCTCTTCCGGCGCTCGGCGGCACCACGACCGAAGGCAAGGGCCTCGTCATCGGCTACTTCGCGCAGCAGGAGCTCGACGTGCTGAGCCTGGGCGACGGCCCGCTGATGCACATGGTGCGCCTGGCGCGCGACGTGGGGCCGGCGGCGCGCGAGCAGGAGCTGCGCGACTTTCTCGGCCGCTTCCGCTTCACCGGCGACATGGTCACGCAGGCCGTGGGCAGCCTGAGCGGTGGCGAGAAGGCGCGCCTCGTGCTGGCGATGCTGGTGTGGCAGCGCCCGAACCTGCTGCTGCTGGACGAGCCCACGAACCACCTGGACCTGACGACACGCGAAGCGCTGTCGATCGCGCTCAACGAGTTCGAGGGCACGGTGATGCTCGTCAGCCACGACCGCGCGCTGCTGCGCGAGGTGTGCGACGAGTTCTGGCTCGTGGCCGGCGGCCGCGTGCAGCCTTTCGACGGCGACCTCGACGACTACCAGAAGTGGCTGCTCGACGTCAGCCGCGCCGCGGCGCGCGGGCAGCCCGCACCCGAGCCGCCGAAGGCCGCCGTGGCCGAGCCGCCGCAAATGCCGGCCAAGGCCGTGACCAAGACTGCGTCCCCACCGTCGCCGGCTGCGCCGAAGCCCGTGCCGAAGCCCGAGACCCGCGAGTCGCGCCAGCAGGCCAAGCAGGCGCGGGTGAAGCAGTCCGAGCGCCTGCGGCCGCTGCGCGTGGAGCTCACGCGCATCGACGAGCGGCTGGCGAAGCTGGGCGCCGAGAAAGCCGAGGTCGAGGCCGCGATGACGGCGCCGGGCGGCGACTTCGCCGAGCTCGGCCGGCGCCTCGCCCACGTGGCGGCCGAGGTGGCCATGCTCGAGGAACGCTGGCTCGAACTGCAGACCGAGCTCGAGGCGTTGAACGCGGCGGACTGATCAGCCCGAAGAAGGGCGACGAGCCGGCGGTGCAGGTGGCCTTTGCCCTGGCGGCCGCGACCGCGCTGTCGGCGTTGGCGCTGGCGCTGTTGCTGCCGGGCCTGAGCCCGGCTGCAACAGCGCCAGGATCGCCGCCATCACCTCGTCGTCGTGGCCCACCCAGGTGTGCCCGCCTTGCGCGAAGCCGATGAACCTGGATCCGGCGATGCGGCTGGCCGTGTAGGCGGCGCTGGCATAGGTGCCGTAGCGGTCGTCGCGCGCACTGACGATGAGCGTGGGTAGGCGAAGCGTCTCCAGCGCGGCCGGCGACAGGTGCTTGCCCGCCGCCGTGTCGCCGCGCAGCCCTGCCGCACGCGCAGACACCGGCAGGATGTGCTCGACCAGGGCGTCCACCCGCCCACGCTCCTGCAGGCTGGCCGCCGCCAGCAGACCAGGTGGCGTGGCCAGCACGAGCTGGATCACCTGCTCACGCGCCAGCTGGATGGAGGCCCAGAACAGGAAGTCCGAGCCGAGCAGCCGCATCATCGTGTTCTCCACCCAGGCCGGCATCGGCGCAGCCGAATCGGCCTGCGTCGGCGGCTTGTAGGTGAGCGGCACCAGCAGCACGAGCGCACTGACGCGGTCCGGATGGCGCAGCGCCATCTGCAACGCCGACGGCGCACCGGCCGATCCGCCCATCACGGCGGCGCGGCGGATGCCCAGCGCATCGAGCAGGCACACGTGCGCATCGGCCTGCGCGGCGGCGGTCGCATCGGCCGGCATCGGCGTGCGCAGGTAGCCGAAGCGCGACATCGCGATCACGCGGATGCCCTGCTGCGCCAGCGCACCGGCGAAGGCCATGCCCTGGTCGTGCCCGCCGCCGCTGCCGTGCACCACCAGCAAGGGCACGCCGGCCCCGGCCTGCTGCACCTCGATCGGCCCGCAGCGCGTGTCGAGCAGCGTGCTGCCCTGCGCGCTGTGGGCGCGGGCGCTTTGCAGGTCGGCGTCGAAGCGTGCCGCGGTCCAGGTGGCAGCAGCCGCAAGCACCACGAGCACCCCGCCAGCGGTCACGGCGGCGCGGGCCCACCTGGGGCTCAGGGCGCCCACTCGAAGGCCAGCGAGGTGACGGTGCCGATGAAGTAGGGCTTGCGCCCCTCGGGACGCATCCACGCCACCTCACCCTTGAAGGGCACCCGCAGGCCGTCCACCACCCGGTAGTCGGACCAGCGGCCCTCCCAGGGCGCCATCACCAACTGGCCGTCGACCATGCTGCCCCGGGCCTCGGCGCGGAACGAGGTGATGAGGCCGGCCTCGTCGAACCAGAACCGCAGCGTCAGGCTGAGCGGGCCTTCCGTCACCGTGGCGTTGGCGCTGCGGTCGTCGACGGCCTGCCAGCGCACGCCCTGGCTGGGCAGGAGCGCGGTCGGGTACCACAGCACCTCGGCGAACCAGCGCATGAACTCGCCGCGGGCGATGTCGCCGTCGCCCTGCAGTTCGGCCATCGTCACCAGGCCCTGCAGCTTGGCGCGCAGCAGGCCCCGGCCGGCGATGTAGCTGTCCACGACGTGGACCGTGACGCCCGGCCCCAGCGCGATGGCCGCGTCCCACAGGAAGCCGGGGCGGCGCGTGCTCACGCGCTGGCGCGCGGTGAAGGGCTTCCACTGCTCGCCCTTGGGAGCCATGTTGAAGCTGCCGGCCATGTCGATGGTGACGGCCGTGATGAGGGGCTGGCCGTCCTTCAGCACGGCGCGGAAGTAGCGCTGCACGGGGGCGGGCAGTCCCTCGAGTTCCCGCGCGTCGTAGCGCGTGGGCGGTGAGCCGGCGCCTGGTGCACCCACGATGCGGCTGTGTTCGAGGCTGGCACTCAGGGCCGACACCTCGCGGGCCCAGCGGCGCTCACCGAAGACGGTGAGGCCGATGGCTGCAAAGGCGAACACGAGCAAGGACAACCCCAGCCACCACCAAGCGCTCATGCCATACCTCCCTGGGCCGACGCGTGCCTCACACCATCACCGCCGCCACCGGCCGGCGCAAGGACCGTGGCAAGGTCGGCCCGCGGCCGAATCGGACCACGAGATCCGGGCGCTGGCCCGTGAGGCCCAGCGCGGTGGCCAAGGTCGGCCTCACCGACGCCACTTCCACCGGCTGGTTCAGGAATGCGTTGCGGATGCCCAGCGCGGTGGCCTGCAGCGCAAAGCGTTCGTAGCAGCGCCCCACCTCCACCCAGTTTGCCTTGTCGGCAGTCCGGCCCACGAACACTGCAAGGCCGGCCGAACTGCGCAGTTGCCGGGCGTAGCGGTCGTTCTCGCCTTGCGGCGTGAAGACCCAGCGAAAGGCCCGCTCGCCCAGCCACGTGGGGATGTTCGGGTTGCCCGAGGCCGCGCCATACAGGCCATCGCGTGTGCGGACGGCCTCGGCGCCGTTGAAGCGGATCCAGGTCTTCAACTCGGCGATGAACGCGGCATCGGCCATCTGCGCGCTGTTGGCCTGGATCACGTGCTCGAGCACCTGTTCCATCGCCGGGCGCTCGGTGAGCAGCAGCAGCCGCACGGTGGCGGAGCTGCCGGCGCGCTGCAGCAGCGCCCGTTCTTCGGGCGACACGGGCTGGCCGTCGTAGTCGCCCCGCGTGCACTGGCGTTGAGCGATGGCCGTGAACCAGGGCGTGGTCTGCGCTCGTGTGGGTTCGAGTGCCACGCGCACGGTGTCGCCAGGGGACTCGAACCGCGGCGTGCCCTGCAGCCCATGGGCCAGCGCGGCCTGGACCAGGTTCTCGGTCGCGCAGCCCAGCGAGACGAACAGGTGGTGGTCGTCCGGGTCCACCGCAGGGCAGCGACGCGCCAGGTCGGGCTGCAGGGTGATCGAGCGGCCGTCTGCCGCGAGGGCGAACTTCCAGCACTGCGTGTTGTGGCTCGAAGGGGCCAGGGTGGCACAGCGCACGAGTTCCAGGCCCAGGCTGGCGGCGCTGGAGCCCGGCACGCCCGCCGTCGCGGCGTTGACCCGCCAGGTGCGTTCGGCCACCGCGTCGTAGCCGTCTTCGGCCGGTGCCTGGGAGCAGCCAACCGATGCCGCCGGCACGGCGGCCAGCCCGGGCGCCCAGGCGGTGAACTGTCGGCGCGTGATCATCAACTTCCCGGGTTTGGAGGGGCTTGCAGGGGCTGACAGGCCAGCGTCGGATCAGTCTCTGCGGGGGCCGCATCGCGGCTCGGGACTCAGGACCACGTTGCACCGGTCGAAGCCTTCTGCCTTGGTGGCACCCCGGGTCGTTCGGTAGGGCCCGAAGCACGCCACGCTTTCCTCGTACAGGCGCCAGGCGGTCGGACAGTCGGTCGCTTCGGTGACGATCTCGGCCGGCCTCTTGGTGGCGGGTTGAGATGCCGGGTTCGCGGACTCCGCGGCACTTGAGGCGGCGCCCGCCGGCGGCCTGGGCGCTTCTCGGCGCGCCTGTGCTTTCACGTCGGCCGCTTTCGCTTCCGCGGCCTCGCGCTGAGCCGCGGGCAGTTCGTAGCGCTGCGAATCCGCACAGACGGCGAGCTTCCTGTACTTCTCGGGCACCACGGCCGCGATCTGCGTGCGCCCGGTCGAGTCCACCCAGCGGCAGAGCGGAGTGGCGCACGCGCAGGTGCAGAGCAGCACGAGCGATGCGCCGACGATCGAACCAACCCTCATCATCGATCAGGCTCCTTGCCAGGACGCCAAGCCCGTGCGGCGCCGCCACGCGAGAAGGTACGCCGCCAGTGGAAGTCGGGTCGGTTCGGCACCGAACCACCGGGGGCAAGATCCACGGCGGCCGCGCGCCGGGCGGTATCACCCCTTCGCTGGGTCGGACATATCAATTGCACGCAATCAAATTGCGCTCCTGTCAATAGACTGCGCGCCATGCCACGTCACAACCGATCCAGCCCCGACACCAGCTGGCTGGCCCTGGACCGCCAGCTGTGCTTTGCGCTCTACGCCTCGTCGCTGGCCATGACCAAGCTCTACAAGCCGCTGCTCGAGCCGCTGGGCCTGACCTACCCGCAGTACCTGGTGATGCTGGTGCTGTGGGAGCGCGACGGCCTGGGCGTGGGCGAGATCGGCGAGCGCCTGGCGCTCGACTCCGGCACGCTGACGCCGCTGCTCAAGCGG
>VYLG01000660.1_pt1 | contig 11625 bp, 10 predicted proteins | sample 5114351 | NCBI WGS metagenome assembly VYLG01 (sample SAMN12291798, study PRJNA351875) | freshwater metagenome | isolation source: freshwater lake | place: USA: Michigan, Kent Lake | collected 2013-08-15
GAATCCGACAGAGGGACTGCTATCCATCTCGGAATGGTTGGCAAAATCCTCCAGTGTTTTTACCAAGAGTTGTCAAACAATCCGAAACTGGTTTGGAGAAATCATTAGTTATTTCGAGCGAAGAACAACGAATGGGGTGGTCGAGGGAATCAACAATAAAATTAAAATAATAAAACGGAGAGGCTATGGCTTTAGAAACTTTCGCAATTTTTGGGTTAGAAGTATGTTATCTTGGCATCTTGTCTGTTGATTTAGCATAAAGAGTAACGAAGAGCCATATTTTCTCTCTGCTCGATTTATTTAATAAGCTCTGCTGATGAATAAAAAAAAATAATAAACTAGGCTTATGAGTATTCGCCTTTACAATCAGTAGCCTTAACCCAAACGCCTTTAAGTTTTTAGGTGTTGTCAGATCCACTCCTGCATCTCGTCTCGAGATATCTCTCCTTGGTGGTAATGGACTTTTTTCAATTGATAATTTACAAGTAGCCACTAAATCTATCCAGTCTGTCCCTGAACCTTCTATAATTCTAGGAATAGTAACACTAGGATTAAGCGCATTGTTTTCTAAAAAGCACAAACAAAACGATATTGACGATGATTAGTTGACGTTTAAAGGGGACGTAAGAGATAGGGTTTACGTCCCTTCTTCATACTCACAAAAACTGTAAGTTAGGATAATCTAAAATTGCATTATCTTCAGTAACTATCGTTAAATCATGTTGTAAAGCTTGACACATTAAAAGGCGGTCAAAAGGATCTTTATGAAGGAGTGGCAAATCCTTTAAATGTACTATGCTTTTTTCATCAATAACCAAACTATTAATTAAATGCTGTTTCCTTTTCTTGGGAAGATATATATCAGGATGTTCGGGAAAATTTAATTTGCCTAACTGATACTTGATAACGCATTCCCAAACAGATATAACGCTTAGAAAAACTTCATTGTTACTATTTTTTATCTGACCGCACAAGTTATCCGACAAGCGAGGATTATCACTAATTAACCAAAGAAAAATGTGTGTATCTAGTAACAATCTCATTGCGGATAAAACAAGTCCAAAACTTCATCAGGTAAGGGGTTATTAAAATCATCGGGAACAGCAAATTCTTCTTTAGCCAATCCTACTGGACGAGATTGATTAGCTTGACCTAAAAACTGGCAAATTATCTTAATCTCATTTTCACTTAAAGGATTTTTACTGTCCATTTCTTGGTTATTTTTAATTAAAAATTGCCATTTTTGTAATGCTTTTTCTATCAGGTAATTATCAGATTTGTTTGACGCTTGTTCATGGTTTAAATCATCAACAAATTGCCATATTAAATTAATATTATCTGGGGATAAGATACCTAACTTCTCAATTAAACACTGGCGTAATTCTACATCGTTCATACTGTTTTTCGTATTAACTATGAGTTTTAATGGCAATTTTAGCATAGCACAAAGCAAGATTTTTTTGTGGGAGAAAATATCTTATCACCAACGCCGGAAATAACGCCTCCCTCCCTGCTGATACCCGCGACTTAGACGGAGATAGCAACATCACCGAAGCAATACCCTTTGATATTGCCCGAAATCCTCGCGTTAACGGTACAAACGTCGATTTAGGTGCATTTGAATTCGTCCAAAATAGCGCACCAGTCCTCTACGATACTACCCTCACCGTTCCCGAAAATAGCCTCTTAAACACTCTTGTTGGCACAATTACCCCCACCGATGCCAACACTAGGATTAGGGGCATTGTTTTCTAAAAAGCACAAACAAGACGACAACGCAAGGAATTAGTTAATTTTGAAGGGGACATGAACGATAGAGTTGATGTCCCTTGAAATTAATTGTTATTATCTTCTTAATTATAGCGTTTCTGATTCACAAGAGGTACATTCACGATCCTGAACAGCTTAATCAGCAAAGGTTTAAGTGTGCCGCACAGATGCGAGAACCGCTATATATCGATCTAAAAGAGATTGAATTAACTGAGGAGAAGCCCGAAAACTCGTTTTTTGTAATTTCTCAATTGCAGTTTTTATATCGATCAAGTCTTGTTTGATCGCTATTTCAAGAACACCTAATAAACCCGTAACTTTTAGACCTCTATCTATAGCAATTTTTCGAGCTGCTTTTTCATCAATAATTATTAAGCCAGCTTTTAATTTTTCTGCTAAAATAATCGCCTCTTTCTCTCCTAAATCTAGTCGATTTAATGGCTGATCTTGAACGGGATCAACATCATTAATAAGTAACCATTTAGGAATTTCTTCGCTCCAGTTTTGCAGAATAGCTGGCGCACTTGTTGAAGTTAATTCATTATAGACCGCTTGAGGAATGACTATTTCCTTAAATAATTGAGGCAATAATTCAATTTCTCCAACTAACACTAAATAACAAATCGGTGAAGTGTCCGAAACAACAATCATTGAGATAATAAGTCCTCGATATTTCTCACGTCTTCAGCTAAATCTTCCTCTGTATAATCTAGATAAACTTGATGAAGTTTTAAAAACTCGTCTGTTTCCCATCGAGAGGAGAAATTTAATAAAGTTTGAATTTCTGCCAAAGTCATTACTCCATCTCGATAAGCTTGGATGGCTAAAGCTTCTAAAGTTTTTTGAGGTAAATTATCCCATTTTTTTTGTAATTGTTGTCCCGCAGCTTCAGAAATATAAATAGTAATTTCCATAGTTTTTATAGTAACTAACTTGGAAGACTCAACTTTTATTATAACTCAAAATAACGCCTCCCTCCCTGCTGATACCCGCGACTTAGACGGAGATAGCAACATCACCGAAGCAATACCCTTTGATATTGCCCGAAATCCTCGCGTTAACGGTACAAACGGTGCATTTAAATTCGTCCAAAATAGCGCACCAGTCCTCTACGATACTACCCTCACCGTACCCGAAAATAGCCTCTTAAACACTCTTGTTGGCACAATTACCCCCACCGATGCTGATAATAACCCCTTAACCTACAGCATCACTGATATGAGCGTCGGAATTGGGAGCAGCGAGAGGGGAGAGGGGGTTTGAGCATTTGTACTAAAATTTCCCCTACGCAGTTTAAATGCAGTACAGCTTAACTGATGACAAAATAACTTGATTCTCCGAATAACTTGACAAAAGTTAATCAAAATATAGCCTTAGCAACACAAATCGGCTTATCTCTAGGTAAATTTTCTCAGAAGTGGGTTTATGCAATAAGCTCTGCTGATGAATGAAAAAAAAAAAATAAACGTAGCTTATTGATGAAAGTTGGGGTCTAGATAGGGTCTGCTGAATAAATCTAAAAACCTTATCCAACAAGGTTTTTAGACTTTTTTTCCCTCAAAAAGTGCCGCCCCTTGGAGTGATTGGGGGGAAAATTCAGGTACTTTTTCCCTGAAAATTAGGTAGTTGACCACCTGAAAATCGGTAAAACCCATCCCCCATCCCCCAACCCCCAACCCCCAACCCCCAACCCCCACCGAAAAACTTTTTCAGCAGACCCTATTTAGATATTTTATGCCACTTAATCCTTATTTTTGACGTTTTTAAACCCTCAAAAATCAATTATGCAAGAGGTTTATCAAAAAAAATCAATCCGAGGACAAGTAATCTGTTAAAATGATAATCCGGACTCAAACCCTGTGGAGAGGTGGCAGAGTGGTTGAATGCGGCAGACTCGAAATCTGCTTTAGGGTCACACCTAACGTGGGTTCAAATCCCACCCTCTCCGTTGAACTGATAACTTAGTGCTGTCGTTAACGATTTTAAGAGAATAGCTTTGCTGTGGCTGGTTTGGGACCAGTGACTAAATTTAGACAACAAAAATCGACCCTGATTGTTAAGAGCAAAAGCTTTTCCACTCTCCCCCACTTCTTTACTTTTTCATTGCCAGGGTCAAACCATCACCAATAGGAATAATACTGATATTTACCCGTTCATCCTGCTGAATTTTGGCATTAAGGGAACGGATAATGTTGGTGCGATTATCAGTGCTATCGGCCGTCGCTACCCGTCCCGACCAAAAAACATTATCGATAGCGATAATTCCGCCATTTCTGACCAATTGTAAAGCCCGTTCGTAGTAGGCATCATAATTACTTTTATCGGCATCGATAAAGACAAAATCAAAACTATTACTTTCTCCCCCGGCGATTAATTGATCCAAAGTCTCCAGGGCCGGGGCAATTCTTAAATCGATTTTATCGGCGATACCGGCCTGCTGCCAATAACGGCGGGCTATACTGGTATATTCTTCGCTGAGATCACAGGCGATCAGCTTGCCTTCCGGGGGTAAAGCTAAGGCCACCACTAGAGAACTATAACCGGTAAAAACCCCTATTTCTAGGGTTTTTTTCGCCCCGATCGCCTGTACCAAAAAAGCCATAAACTGACCTTGTTCGGGGGCAATCTGCATGACTGCCAGGGGTTGAGAGGCAGTTTCTTGACGTAATTGAGCTAAAATAGGAGGTTCTCGCAGACAGATAGATTGATAATAGGAATAAAATTGTCGATCAAGTCCAAGAGTTTGATTAGCCATAAAAAAATTGCTAGTGGATAGAGTTATCGAGTAAAATTCTGGGTAATCTGAAGCTAGAGAGAGCGTATTGGTTGACCAAAAAGGAAGACTTGGCAGGAAGCAAATCATGATGAAACCCGACTCGGATCATCTCTTTAACGAAGAAGATCTCGAACAGTTGTTAGAGAGTTTAGAAGACAAAGACACCGACGGTGACGAGGCTCTAGAAGAACTCGGCTTTTTATTCGAGCAGAGTTCTTCTCTGGCGGCCAGAGCCGGGGCCTATCTTGGGCAAACTCCGTCTTCCTTGACCTCGGAAAGGGAATTAGAGGAACTTTTTGGCGATAGTATCAATTGGGAAGAATCCGCCACTAATGATCTTTATCATACCCCCGGACCGGCTCCCGAGTTAGAACTGGAAGATGGGGATGATCTCGAATCTCTGCTGCTAGAAAATGCGGTGGTCTTGGACTCAGAAGCAATTATAGCCATCGGCAACCCCAATTTTTACGACAGCCTCGAAGACTTAGAAGCTTTTCTGGAAAAACCCACTCCACTAGGGCGAGCGCCACTGCCAGACATCTTTGAATCCCTAGAAGTCCTCCTCTCGGAATCCCCAGCAGTGGACCTGGTGGCTGCGGTGGAACCTCTGCAAGGGTTAGAATCACGGGAAATTGCCCCAGAAGGCCTCCTAGAGGATGAATTCAAGGATTTAGAAAAACTCCTCGAAGAAACCAATCAGGTGATGGCAGCAAATCCGGCGGCCAGTGTCAGTCCACCAGTCGGGTCAAAAAACCTGCGTCCCCTTGTCAGTAAAGCTTTTGAACAGACGATGCGGGTGCCGATCAAACAATTGGATAACCTCAGCAATCTGATCGGGGAACTGGTGGTTAAACGCAATCGCCTTGAAGAGGAACAGGATCGCCTGCGTCTCTTTTTAGATAATTTGCTAACCTGCGTCCAACATCTGGGTGATGTGGGCAGTCGGATGCGGGATCTCTATGAAAGAAGCCTCCTAGAAGGGGCTTTACTGGCTAGTCGCAATTCCGGTGGTGCCATCGGTTACGGTAGAGTTCAGGGAGAAAATCAGGGGGATTCGGCCATGGCCGGCGAACTAGATGCCCTAGAGATCGACCGTTTTACCGATTTCCATTTATTATCCCAAGAGATGATCGAATTGAGCGTACGAGTGCGAGAATCGGCCTCTGATCTTCAATTTGTCGTCGATGAAACCGATCAGGTGACGCGCAGTCTGCGACAGGCCACCACCCAACTACAGGAAGGGATGACCAAATCGCGCATGGTTCCCTTTAGTCAAGCCGCCGATCGCCTACCCCGGGCAATTCGCGATATTTCCCTGAAACTCGATAAACAAGCCAAATTAAAAGTGGAAGGGGGTGATGTTCTCATCGATAAGATGATCCTCGAACATCTCAATAGTCCCATGACCCATCTGGTCAACAATGCGATCACCCACGGCATTGAATCACCCCAAGAACGCATGGCCAAAGGGAAACCTGCCCTCGGGACCATCTCTGTCCGGGCATTCCTACAGGGGAATCAAACCGTGATCACCGTTGGTGATGATGGGGCCGGTATTGATGCTGATCAGGTGAAACGCAAGGCGATCGAAAAAGGCCTGATCGGCGATCAGGAAGCTGAACACCTCAGTCCCCAAGAAGTCTATGAACTCCTCTTTCACCCCGGTTTTAGTACCAAAGATCAGGCCGATGATTTTGCCGGTCGTGGGGTGGGTTTAGATGTGGTGCAGACCAGTTTAATCGATGTGCGCGGGACCGTTACTATTGACTCGGTACTGGGCAAAGGAAGCACTTTTACCATCCGTTTACCCCTAACCCTGAGTATCTGTAAGGCCCTCTGTTGTGTTAGTAATCATGCGCGCATCGGGTTCTCCATGGACGGAGTGGAAGATATGAAGGATTTCCGGTCCAGCGATATCCAAATCGATCGGGAGGGACGGCGCTGCGTTTTCTGGCAAAATACTTTACTGCCCTTCCAACCCTTGAGCGAATTGCTTTCCTACAATCGGCAACTAAGTCGCGGTAGTTTTTACACTGGCAAACAGGAGGAAGACTCTTTTTCGATCGTGATCCTGCGCGGTGGTAATAATCTCCTCGCAGTACAGGTGGATCAAGTGATCGGTGAACTGGAAATCGTCATCAAACAGATCGAAGGACCGATTCCGAAAACGGCTGGGATTGCTGGGGCGACGGTTTTGGGCGATGGTACGGTGATGCCGATCGGCGATGTGTTAGAGTTAATCGACATCGCCAGGGGTCGTCTGCGTACCGATAACGGTGGTCTTTGGCGCCAACCTGCCCCCCCCGTAGCGGTGGAAACTAGCCAAAAATCGGGGGCTATGGTTCTGATTGTCGATGATTCGATTACTGTCCGGGGATTGCTCTCTTTAAGCTTTAGTAAAGCCGGTTATCGTGTGGAACAGGCCCGGGATGGTCAAGAAGCTTGGGAAAAATTACGCGGCGGTTTGCCCTGTGATATCGTTTTCTGCGATATCGAGATGCCCCGCATGAATGGCCTAGAATTACTGTATAATTTGCAAAAAGACCCCCGATTAGCGTCCATTCCCGTGGCTTTATTGACTTCCCAAGGAGGGAAACGTCATCGTCAGGTGGCGGCGACATTAGGAGCTAGTGGTTATTTTACCAAGCCCTACACGGAAAGAGATTTACTCTCGGCGGCTGAAAGAATGATTGCGGGGGAAGTGTTACTAGCTAATAGTATTAAAGCGACTCGTAATCAGCCTTTATACCCCGATGCAACGATTATTGACAGTAATCCCGCTAATTTCTTTGCACAATCGAATCATCGGGTCTTGATTGTCGATGATTCGGTAACGGCGCGGGAAATGTTAGCGATTTCTTTGGTTAAAGCTGGTTATCGCATTGAAAAGGCCCGAGACGGTTTAGAAGCATGGGAAAAATTACGGGCTGGATTAGCTTGTGATCTGATTCTCTGCGATCTCGAAATGCCTCGCCTGAATGGGTTAGAATTGCTCTCTCGTCTGCAAAAGGATGAACAACTTCAGGGGATACCAGTAGCGATGATTACCTCGCGAGGGTCGCAAAAAATGCAGCATCTCGCCGCTGCTAAAGGGGCAAAAGGTTATTTTGTCAAGCCCTATATTGAGGATGTTTTACTGTCGGCAGCCCAACGTTTAATCGCTGGTGAGGTGTTAATCCAAAAAGAAAGTCCCGCGGATTAGCTTGGGTAACTTGCTAATTTGAATTTGTTTTCTGGAAAATCATTAAATGTTGTTGGGGCAAAGTCTCGATGATTTCTTCTGGCACTAAACCGAGAGCGGCCATTTCTTTTTCTGCCTGTCTGCGGGTCATTTTATGAAGGGACTTGATGGGAATCAGGGGATTTTCACGACGGTATTCTACTAATACCACCCTACCATCGGGTTTTAAGGATTTGACCAGATTCTCCATCATCTCGCGGGGACAGGAAAACTCGTGATAAGCATCGACCATTAAAGCTAAATCGATCGCATTTATAGGCAATTTAGGATCGGTTTCTGTGGCGAGAATTGTGGTGACATTCTTCACTTGATTTTCCTCGGCCAAAAAATCAATTGCCCCTAACATTTCCGGTTGCACATCGACGGCGAAAACTTGTTCTACTAAATTCGCCATAGGAAAACTCAAATAACCTGTCCCCGCGCCGATATCTGCCACTAGGTCTGTGGGTTTTAAATGTAGTGCGGTGATCAGATCATCGGGTTTTTCCGTGAAACGGCGACTAGGACGTTCTAACCATAACATTTCTTGGTGTCCCATGACTTTAGCGATTTCCCGTCCTAGATAAAATTTACCGATACCATCGCGACTATGAAGCGATCGAATCTGATAATATTCCTCTGGCGCTAAAACTGAAGCATCGTAGGTAAAATTTAATAATCCGAAACCACAAAAAACCACTATTAGAAACGAGACAATTAAGAAAAATTTTTGCTTAAACAGCATCGGGATTAAAAACGGTGGGCTAGAAAAAATAAATTCCCCGTCCGGGACAGGGAAAAAATCTATCTTGATCAACAAAACAATTAATCCAAAAATCCCATTAAAGTTTCGGGATCATCGATTTCATTGGAAGCAACGGGACGATTACCCATGACTGTATAAGTTTCGCTAATGTGCAGATGACTCAGAGCGATCGGACGATTGCCAGATATCGCTAGAGTGCTACTGATTTCCATACCACTAGAGCCGACAGGACGCAATCCACCGACGGAAGAATAGGTACTAACAATTTTCAGATGGCTAACTTCCACGGGACGACCACCGGGTAACATTTCATCTTCCGTGAAGTGAAGATGGCTACTACCAACAGGGCGATTTTCGGGCAAGCGATGTTCAGGTTGATAGAATTTTAAGGCTTTGGAAGCTGATTCGGGACTGTTTTTCACCGAAAGGGCGACCACTTCTTTATCTTTGGCGGTTTTAGCCGTACTAGCCTTACCGCGCACAGTGCTGGTTTTTTCTTCTGTGGTTGCTGGGGTTTGAGTCCCATTTGTTTCTAGATTTTCCACCGTCATAACCTGATACTCCTTTCCGTTAATAGCTTCGGGGAAACGATAAGATTTAAGTTTAGGGTATTCTCGAAGACTTTTAATCTTTTTTTAAAATCCTCTCTAATATTAAGATACACCTTTCTCTCCCAAAACCCTATAAGTGTTGTTGACACTCCTGGGCCTAAAGGCGTGAGGATTCTCGAAGCTCATCACAGCCCTTTCTGGTTTCCCTTACTTAGGTCTTACACGATTATGTCTGAACCGAACCTACTAGAATATCCGAGGTTTTCGCTACCCTCCCTTTTTGTCTCTTATGCAGACTTTCGAGTTCAAGGGTTCAACTCAATCGAGCCATTCACTACCGCCCACTCAGGGGATTCAAACCAATCTCATCTTAACATAAAGCCGTCCTAATGGGACGGGGCTTTAACCCAAAATTTTGGTAATTTGATTGATAATTTATTTTGCCTGTTCTCTACACCTAGCCGCTAATGTCCGCTTTTCAACTACAAGCACCCTTTCAACCCACCGGGGATCAACCGGCAGCGATCGATAAATTAGTGGATTCCCTGCAAAACAGGCATCGTTTCCAAACCCTCTTGGGGGCAACCGGCACCGGTAAAACTTTCACCATTGCCGCTGTGATCGAGAAAATTGGCAGGCCTACCCTTGTCCTTGCCCATAATAAGACCCTGGCCGCCCAATTATGCAACGAATTGCGGCAATTTTTCCCCAATAACGCCGTGGAATACTTTATCAGCTATTACGACTACTATCAACCGGAGGCTTACATTCCCGTCAGCGATACCTACATCGAAAAGAGTTCTTCGATTAATGATGAGATCGATATGCTGCGCCATTCGGCCACGCGCTCGCTGTTTGAACGCAGGGATGTGATCGTCGTCGCTTCCATTAGTTGTATTTATGGTTTGGGAATGCCCGCGGAATACTTGAAAGCGGCGATTTCCTTAACAGTTGGTCAAGAGTTCGACCAAAGGCAATTATTACGGGCCTTGGTGTCAGTGCAGTACAATCGCAATGATTTAGAGTTAACTCGCGGTCGTTTTCGTCTGAAGGGCGATATTTTGGAAATTGTTCCCGCTTACGAGGATCGGGTTATTAAAATTGATTTTTTTGGCGATGAGATTGAAAGTATTCGTTATCTCGATCCCCTGACGGGGGAAGTTTTGCAAAAATTAGAGCGAATTAGTATTTATCCGGCCCGTCACTTTGTTACCCCGGAGGAGCGTTTAGAGGTGGCCTGTCGGGATATTAAAACCGAGTTAGATAACCGTTTATTGGAGTTAGAAAAAGCGGGCAAATTACTGGAAGCGCAACGTTTGGACCAACGGACTCGTTATGATTTAGAAATGTTGCAGGAAGTGGGTTATTGTAATGGCGTGGAAAATTATTCGCGGCATTTAGCGGGTAGATTAGCGGGGGAACCGCCGGAATGTTTGGTGGATTATTTTCCCCAAGATTGGTTATTAGTTGTGGATGAATCTCATGTTAGTGTGCCGCAAATTCGCGGGATGTATAATGGCGATCAATCACGAAAAAAAGTTTTGATCGATCACGGGTTTCGTTTACCCAGTGCTGCGGATAATCGTCCTTTGAAGTCGGAAGAATTTTGGCAGAAAGTTAATCAATGTATTTTTGTTTCGGCCACTCCAGGAGATTGGGAATTAGAACAGTCAGAAAATCACATTGTCGAACAAATTATCCGACCGACGGGAGTTTTAGACCCTGAGATTTTTGTGCGACCAACCGAGGGACAAGTGGATGATTTATTAGGGGAAATTAAGGAGCGAGTGCGGTTAAATGAACGGGTTTTGATTACCACTTTAACTAAACGCATGGCGGAAGATTTAACCGAATACTTGCAAGAAAGGGGAATTAAAGTTAGATATCTACATTCAGAAATTCAATCAATTCAACGGATTGAAATTATCCAAGACCTGCGAGAAGGGGTCTTTGACGTGCTGATCGGGGTGAATTTGCTTCGCGAGGGGTTAGACTTGCCGGAAGTGTCTTTAGTGGCGATTTTAGACGCAGATAAGGAAGGATTTTTAAGGGCTACCCGCTCTTTAATTCAAACTATCGGCCGGGCCGCTCGTCATATTCGCGGTCAGGCAATTCTTTACGGAGATAATCTCACCGATAGTATGATTAATGCGATCGAAGAAACCAAGAGACGGCGCGCTATTCAACAGGAGTATAATCAGAAACATGGGATTATTCCGCAACCGATTGTTAAAAGGTCAAGTAATTCAATTTTGGCTTTTCTGGATATTTCTCGTCGCCTAAATTCCCAACAATTAGAGCAGGTTTGTGAGAATATAGAAGAGCTTTCTTTGGAACAAATTCCCGAGTTAATTCAACAACTAGAAGCGCAAATGAAAGAAGCGGCGAAAAATCTAGAATTCGAGTCAGCAGCTAAATATCGTGATCAGATTAAGCAATTGCGAGATAAGTTATTAAATCATCTTAGATAAACCTATGACTAGATTTATTCATGACCAGTTTGCCAAAGATTATCTCGAAGAATTATTATCTTCCCTAGGAG
>VYLG01000260.1_pt1 | contig 11585 bp, 9 predicted proteins | sample 5114351 | NCBI WGS metagenome assembly VYLG01 (sample SAMN12291798, study PRJNA351875) | freshwater metagenome | isolation source: freshwater lake | place: USA: Michigan, Kent Lake | collected 2013-08-15
AGACACGGTCTTCGCCTTCTCGAATGCGCCGAGCGATGTTTTCGGTCACGACGTTGGACTCGTCCACCAAGAGCCCAAGGGAGAGCACAAAGCCCGCGATCGATAATTGGTTCAGCGTAAAGCCTGCATTCTGCAACCAGAATACCCCGATCAGCAGCGACATCGGGATAGACAGCATCACGACGAAACCCGCTCGAATGCCAAGCGGCAACAAGGTGATCAGAACAAGGCCCAAGGCAATGCCAAAGTCACGATAGAGATTGCCTAAGCGATGGTTCACATTCACCGACTGGTCGAAAGCCCGCTCAAGCCGTATCCCGGCGGGCAAGCGCTTTTCGAAAGCATCCAGTCGGCTTTCCAAACCATCGCGAACGCGCTGCACATCAACCTTGTCGCGTTGTTTGACGGTGACAAACATGGCCCGCTTGCCATTGAGGAAAGTAAGGTGGCTGGCTTCGGCCGTGTCCCAACTGACGTCGGCCACATCGCGGACACGTACCACGCGATTGGCGTTTGCAAAGACGGGGACGTCCTTAATCTGCTCAAGGCTCTTATAGGCGCCCTTGGTCTTGACGTTGAACCGCCGCTCGCCAGCATGGACCGCACCAATCGGTGTATCGATCCCGGCATTGCGAAGCGCGTCGGCGACTTGGGTTGGTGACAGCTGCATGGTGGCAAGTCTGCCTGCATCAATCGAGACACGCGCTTCAGACCTTGGCGCGCCCCAATATTCGGCTCTGCGCACACCTGGTGAGCGATCAAGCTCCTCGCGCAAGTCATCGGCAACGCGCTCTATCGTCTTCCAAGGGACGAGATCAGAGACCAGGGCGACTTGTAGAATATTGGTTTCGGTTGTGCGCGCCCGACGTGTTTCCAAACGCACAATGCCGCTCGGGAGCGAATTGCGGATGGCATTTACTTCGCGGATCACTTCATCATATTTGCGCTCGGGATTGGTGCTCCACTCAAACTCGACAACGATGGTCGCAACGCCATCAGCGGCAACACTGCGCACTTCTTTGACGTCGTCCAAACCATCCACGACATCTTCGATTGGTTTGACCAGAAGCTCTTCGACATCCTTAGCATCAGCCCCCGGCAAGACCACATTGGTGATGACGATTGGGATTGGAAAGTGCGGGTCTTCTGAACGTGGGATCGACTGGAAGGCGTTCAGGCCGAGAAGCGCCAACAGTGCAAAGGCCAAAAGCGTGAATTGCCAACGCTCGACGGTAAAGCTTGCCGGGTTGTACTTTGAGGCAATCACGATTTTGCCTCAACGACCGACACCTGTGCCTTGTCACTCACATAGGCCCCACCCGAGGTTACAATGCCGACACCGGCTGGAAGGCCACGGACCAAGGCCTGATTACCTTCTAGGCGCACGAAGTCGACGGTGGCGAGCCGCACGGTCTTCTGGTCGCCATTGAGTACAAATAAAGTTGCCTTGCCGTTGGTCACGCCAATCAGCGACTCGGTAGGAACAAGCACTTCATTGCTCGCCGCAAGAGGCGCAGCACTCGTCTTGGCCTTGATCCGGGCTTCGGCAAAAAAGCCGGTCTTCACTTCACCACCACCCTCAATCGCAATGTCGACATCAAAGGCACCGGTTCGCGGATCGGCACGTTCCGCCACACGCGTAACTACACCCTTCAGATTCTTGCTGAGTGCTGAAACATAGACATCGGCCGAGTCGCCAACTTGGATACGGGCAACATCCTTGTCGGATACAGGGGTCCGCAAGATCAAGGGCGAATCCTCGTCGGCAACCGTCAAAATGGGTTGCCCAGGCGCTGTGATTTCGCCGGGCTCTGCCATTCTCATCAGAACAATGCCGCGAACAGGTGCCACCAATCTGGCCCAGCGTCGGTCAAAGGCGGCAGCAGAAACAACGGCCTCTGCCGCGCGCGCTCTACCGGAGGCCGCTTGAACGCCTGCTTGTGCAGCACCTGCTCCTGCTTGGGCTTGGGTGATCCCGGCACTGGCCGCAAGGGTTCCTTGGCGGGCGGCACTGAGGCCGGCTTCGGCAGATCGCACGGTTGCCTCGGCTACGTCCAAACGTGTTTTGCGAGCGTCTAACCGCGCTTCAGAGACAAAGCCCTTCTGCACCAAGGTCGCGTCGCGGTCGTAGTCGCGTTGTGCATTGGCAAGATCGGCTTGGGCCTGCGCCAAAGCTGCAGCAGCTCGGCTCGTATTAGCTTCTGCCTGTGCTTGCCCGGCGCGGGCTGAGGCAATGGAGGAAGTAGCAGCACGGGCTTGTTCGACGGCTTGGCCAATACCGGCGGTTGCCTGCATGGCTTGGGCTTGAGCTTGGATGATTTGCGCTTCGACTTGGGTCGGGTCGATGCTGGCGACCACACTGCCTTTATCGACCAATTGTCCTTCGCGGAAATTGACTTCGCGCAACACACCGCTGATGCGGAAGGATAGGTCAATCTCCTTCTCTCTGCGGAAGGATCCCGTGGCCACAATCTCGGTCTGTGCATTCACGCTTTGCGCGCGTTTGATTTCAACGAGGACTGGGTCTGCTGCTTTGGATTTATCATCCCCATTGCCACAGGATGATAGGATCATGACTACGCCTGCTGTCAGAATCAGACGTAGTTTGGAGATCTGGCCTCCCCGATTGGGGAGGCTTCTCTTCTGTTCTTTTTTGTTGGTCATTTTTTGCCGTACTGGGGAGGAGAATTTCAGACTGGACTACTAACCTATCAGTGATAGGATGACGCAAATTTCGAAGAGGTCAAGAGGAAAAGTGTCGTCTAGCGCAAAAGATTCTTCAAACACGGCTGAAGCAAGCGAGGTTGACCGCGTGGTGGCGCACCGCGCGACGGGTGTTGTACCCCGGTTGAAGAGTGCTGCTCGACGCGAGGATATTCTCAATCATGCTTCTCGCCTCTTTCTATCTTATGGGATTGCCGGTACCTCCACCCGCATGATTGCCAATGCTGTTGGCATTTCCCAGCCGAGCCTCTACGCCCATTTCGCAACCAAGGAAGCGTTGACCAATGCTCTGTCGGCGCGCGCGTTTGCCAGCTTGGAAGACTTGATTGCCAAGATTCGTTCTGCCGACATTCCCGCGGCGACACGGCTCGAGGCTATGATCCGGGGATACATCCGCTTTGCCTTGGATCAGGGGGCTGCCTACCGGATTGCCTTTATGCTGGAAGGCCCCATGCATGAAGACGAGGCGTTCAATCCAGACATTTTGCCCGGCATGCAGGCTTTTGCAGGTTTCCGCGATGGGTTAGCTTTGCTGCAGCAAGAAGGCCATTTGCGGGAAGGTTCAACCGATCATTTGGCGCAAAGCCTTTGGGCGAGTATGCACGGCCTGTGTGCACTTTTGTTGGTGCGCCCGGACTTTCCGTGGGGCGAGATTGAGGCCATGATTGACTTCCATGTCGAAATCATTTTGGCAGCCTATCAGAACAAGGCCTGATGGACCCAATTCGTCTTCAGCGCGTGAGGCGTGATCCATGAATTTCAACCCCCAAAACGACCGCCGCACATTTATGGGTTTTGCCTTTGCTGGTGCGCTAGCCTTGCCGGGCCTTACTGCTTGTGCAGCACCTCTCCCCAAGGCCCCTGCCCGTAAAGCGCCCACTGAAGAGCTGATGGCACTTGAGGCAAAGTCCCAAGGTAGGCTCGGTGTCGGGATACTCGACACCGCAACCGGCGAATTGGTCGGTCACCGCCCAGATGAGCGCTTTGCGATGTGTTCGACCTTTAAACTGCCGTTGGCGGCAGAAGTCTTGCGGGATGTGGATGCTGGCAGGCGCAAGCTCGATCAGTTTATCCCCTATTCAAAAGATGACATGGTTTCTCATGCCCCGGTGACCGGGGCCAATCTTGCTGCAGGCGGCATGACCATTGGTGAACTTGCTAAGGCAACCCAAATTACCAGCGATAATCCCGCTGCTAATCTCATCCTCCGCGAACTCGGTGGGCCAGAGGCTCTGACACAGCGTTTTCGTTTGGCAGGTGATCCCGTAACGCGGATTGATCGCTATGAGCCGATGATGAATTTCGTTGTGGGAGATGATCCACGCGATACGACTTCGCCCGCTGCTATGGCAGGTTTGATCGCCCGTTATCTGACAACAGAATACTTATCGAAGGCCTCAAAAGACCTCCTGATTGGCTGGATGGTTGAAACCCGAACCGGGGCAAAGCGGCTCCGGGCTGGCTTTCCACCTGAGTGGAAGGCTGGCGACAAGACGGGTACGGGCATGGCTGATGGCATGTTAGACAAATATAATGATGTCGCGATTTTCTGGCCGCCAGGGCGCGCGCCTATCATTGTCGCGGCCTATTATGAAACTGCCATTGCCTACGGTGACATACGGGACGAGTTTCAGGCTGTGCTTGCAGAAGTAGGTCGTATCGCGTCTCGGTGGGCGATTGCCTAAGGCCATGGCACCGGAGTTACCCATCCTCTACAGTTTTCGTCGCTGCCCTTATGCGATGCGCGCAAGAATGGCTTTGGCTGTTGCGGGCTTGCGCTATGAGATTCGTGAGGTCTCGTTGAAGGACAAGCCAGCTGAAATGCTAGTGGTCTCGCCCAAGGCAACAGTTCCAGTTTTGGTTTTGCTGGGGGGTGAGGTGATCGAGGAAAGCCGCGACATCATGCTTTATGCATTGAAGCGGAATGATCCAGAGCGCTGGCTCCAAGGTTGGGGCCCTGACCTTGAGGCATTGGTTGATCGCAATGATGGGCCGTTCAAAACCTATCTAGATCAGTATAAATATCCCCAGCGCTTTGATGTGCCGATGGCAACGGCGCGAGATCGGGGCCTAGAAATTCTCATGGACTTAGAGGGTCGTCTCGCTGCGTCGCCATTCTTGGCGCGACAATCGCCAACCTTGGTCGACATTTGCCTCTTTCCGTTTGTTCGCCAGTTTGCAGCAGTGGACCCCGATTGGTTTCAGCAAGTGCCTCTAGATCGGCTTCGCGGCTGGCTCGCCTTTTTCGTTGAGGGCAGTCTATTTGCTCAGATCATGACTAAGTATTCGATTTGGAAATCAGGTCAGCTGGCGATCATTGGTGAGACTTCTGTCATCCATTCGCCTATGGATTGAGGGGCAAGGTGCTTTGGCCTAGTGTCACCTAATATCTAAGTGCTAATTTGAGCGGGTCCGTAATTTATGATTTCGAAACTGGCTATCTCAGGCTACCGATCCTTGCGAGATTGCGTGCTTGCGCTCGGTGCCATCAATGTGGTGACAGGGCCGAATGGCGCAGGCAAATCAAATGTCTATCGCGCGCTTCGCTTACTTGGAGATATTGCACAAGGCCGGGTGATTCAGTCCCTCGCGCGGGAGGGTGGCCTAACCTCAACTCTTTGGGCGGGTCCTGAGTCCATTTCCGCGGCGATGAAGCGTGGCGAGATCCCGGTTCAAGGCACCCGTCGACAGGGTCCGGTCTCGTTAAAGCTTGGCTTCTCGGGTGAGGATTATGGATATGCCATCGACTTGGGCTTGCCGATCCCATCGCGTTCCGCCTTCGCAAGAGACCCCGCGATTAAGGCCGAGGCTTTGTGGCTTGGTGAGACCTTAGGCCGATCCAACTCAATCGCTTTGCGGCAGGGTCCTGGCGTTCGTTTGCGCGCAAAAGACGGCCAGTGGCAGCAAGTTTACACCAGCTTGGCAGCTTCTGCCTCCATGATGACCCATTGCAGCGATCCACGTGATGGGCTGGAATTGTTGAACATGCGCGAGCGTCTGCGCAGCTGGCGCTATTATGATCATTTTCGGACCGATGCAGAGGCCCCTGCCCGTCAACCCCAGATCGGCACCTATACGCCTGTCTTGGCCAGCAACGGGGCCGACTTGGCTGCCGCCATCCAAACCATCCGCGAAATAGGCGAGGGTGCCGCCTTTGATGCCGCGATTGCCGATGCTTTTGACGGGGCAGAAATGGAGGTTGTTGCCAAGGATGATGGCTACTTTGACATTCAACTCAGCCAATCTGGGCTCTTGCGCCCGTTAAAAGTTACCGAGCCTTCAGACGGGACCCTGCGCTATTTGCTGTTGGTTGCCGCCCTCCTATCGCCAGATCCGCCTTCTCTCATGGTTTTAAACGAGCCAGAGACGAGTTTACATCCCGACCTCTTGGCACCCTTAGCAAGGCTAGTCGTCACCGCAGCGCGCAAAACGCAATTGATCATCGTGACCCACGCGCCGGCGTTGGTAGATGCTTTAGCCAACGAGGCAGAAGTCGCGATGTTTGCTTTGAGCAAGCACCTCGGCGAGACCGTCGTTTCAGGTCCAGACCGGCCGGGTTGGCAATGGCCCAGCCGTAGTTGAACTGGCCTTAAGCCACCCCTCGGATCATGCCGGCAGCTGCCGTTTGATAGGTCTCAGGATCAATCAGAATGAAGGCACCGGTTTTTGGATTGTCTTCAAAATGATCTGCCAAAATGGGCGTCTGTGTTTGAAGCTGAACCAAGGCAATATCATTAAGCTTGAGGGCTTGATCACCACGCACTTCAGATAGGTCGCGCATGTCGCGGATGTGCAGCACGCTCTCGATCCGACTGGTGATGGCCGCCGTGCCTTGTTGGAGAAGATATCGGCGCCGGGGATCCCAAGGCTGATCGTCTAGCCAGCAGAGATCTGCAATGACGCGATTAGCATAGTTGGACTTTGTCCCGGTTAGAATGTCGCCCCGCGCGGCATCGACTTCGTCTTCGGTGTAGAGCGTGACAGACTGGCCCGCTTCGGCTTGGGTCAAACTTTGGTCAAAGGTTTCGATCCGCGAGATTTTAGTAGGGCGGCGATGAGGCCCAACCAGAACCTCGTCACCCACAGACACTTGCCCCGAGGCAATCCGCCCAGCATAGCCGCGTTGCGCCTCTAGCTTATGACCATCGACGCGGACAACGCGTTGGACTGGAAAGCGGAAGGGAAGATCGCTCAAATCAGTCCCCTCTCCTTGGTTCTGTAACACCTCCAATAGCGACGCACCCTGATACCAAGGCGCTGCAGGACTGACCGTCACCACATTATCGCCTGAGCGCGCATTGATAGGCACGATCGCGGGATTGGTAATCCCAAGGCTGCGGCTCAGCCGCTTCAAGCTCTCCTCAACCTCTTGGAACACCTTTTGCGACCAATGGATGAGGTCCATTTTATTGACGGCATAGACGACTTTGAGGCCAAGCAAATGAGCGATGGTCGCGTGGCGGCGGGTTTGAACTTTCAGCGCGCCCTGATGCAAGCGAGAGGCGTCAACCAACACGATGGCAACATCGGCATTGCTCGCGCCCGTCACCATATTGCGGGTATATTGCTCATGCCCCGGGGCATCAATGACAATGAAGGACGTCTCGGGCGTGGCAAAATAGCGGTAGGCTACATCAATGGTGATGCCCTGCTCGCGCTCGCTCTCCAAGCCATCGGTAACGAAGGACAAATCAAGGTCCCCATCTTCGGCTCGGCTGTAGCGTGCGTTCGATAGCGCATCGACCTGATCGCTCATCAGGGCTTGTGAATCGTGGAGGATGCGGCCAATCAAGGTCGACTTGCCATCATCCACGCTGCCTGCCGTCACAATGCGTACAAGCTTGGTTTGCGTTTGGGTCATCAGAAATAGCCCTCCCGCTTGCGACGTTCCATGGCGGCTTCATTGACCTTATCATCCATGCGGGTGGCACCACGCTCTGACAAGGTGCTGATGCGGGTTTCAGCGATGATGGCGGCAACATCTGCTGCATCACTTTCTATCGGGCAGGTGCAGGTCATGTCACCAACCGTGCGGAAGCGCACGACCCGATTTTCAATGACTTGCCCATCGGTCGCTGGCGTTACAGTGGTAACAGGCCGCCAATAATCGCCATCGCGAACGACCGCGCGTTCATGGGCGAAATAAAGGCTGGGCAGCGCAATCTTCTCGCGCGCAATATAGGTCCAAATGTCGAGCTCGGTCCAATTCGAGAGCGGGAAAACGCGGAAGTTCTCCCCCGCTTGCAGGCGACCGTTATAAAGGTCCCAGAGTTCGGGGCGCTGCGACTTTGGGTTCCACGCGCCAAAAGCATCGCGGTGACTGAACACGCGTTCTTTCGCGCGCGCTTTGTCTTCATCGCGTCGGGCACCGCCAAGCAAGAGGTCAAAGCCATGGGTTTCAATCGCTTCGAGCAAAGTGACAGCTTGCGCCGCGTTCCGGCTCGCCAAGGGAGAAGCCAAGCGAACGCTGCCGCGCGCGATAGAGTCTTCCACATGGGCTACGACCAAGCGCTCACCGAAACGCGAGGCAGTTTGATCGCGAAACTCCGTAACGCCCTCAAAATTATGACCTGTGTCGACGTGCAAGAGCGGGAACGGCAGTTTTTCAGGCCGGAAGGCTTTCAAGGCCAAGTGCAACAATACCGCGCTATCCTTGCCGCCCGAGAATAGGAGCGCCGGGTTGCGGCTTTGGGCGGCGGCTTCGCGCAAGATGAAAATGGCCTCAGATTCGAGGCGATCAAGGTGGAGGAGACGACTAAAAAAGGTCATGCGATAGCTTCCTTGTTATGATTATTCTGATGGAGGCCACACTCTTTGGTGTCGGCATTTTCCCACCACCAGCGTCCATCGCGGGCATGCTCTCCGGGGCGAATGGCTCGGGTGCAGGGATCACAGCCAATGGAAACGTAACCCCGGGCATGGAGCGGGTTGAGTGGGACTTGGAAGTGTTCGGCATAGGCCAGCACATCCACCCAAGTCCAAGCTGCTAGCGGGTTGTATTTGACCAATGTGTGTGCGGAATCCTGCTCGCGTTCGCTCAAATGATCGCGCGTCAGAGATTGTTCGCGCCGTTGCCCGGTGATCCAAGCATCATAGTCGGCCAGTGCGCGGGCTAAGGGCTCTAGCTTGCGGACCCCGCAACAGGCTTTCCGGGCTTCCAAACTTTCGTAGAAACCATTGAGGCCATGGGTCGCAACAAATTGAGCCAAAGCGTTCGCTTCGGGCTCAAAGTGATGGACTTTCAGACCATAGCGCGCTCGCGTCCGCTCAATCATCGCAATTGTGTCTGGATGCAGCCTGCCTGTCTGAAGAGTAAAGATCTCAATGGGCAAGCCCAAGCGGGCAATCACATCGGTCAACACCATGTCTTCAGCCGAAAGCGAGCTGGCCAGCGCGATACGGCCCTCTCCGCTGATGGCTCGCAGACTTAATTCCAGCCGCGCCGTAAACGTCGCGAGCCGGTCTGGATCAGGGACTTGGATTATTGGTTTTTGTGCGTGATCGAGGAGGATCATTGCCGTCATCTTTCTTGAAACTTCGGCAGGTGACCGAGGCTTGGAGACCCGACATAGGCAGCGAGCGTGTTTTAAACGACAGATGAGAGCTGCAAGCTGCCATTAGCAAACCTATCAGAACCTCGCAAAACCCCCTGTTTCTCAGGATCTATCAGCTCTTCTAATAGACACCTTAAGCGGAACCGCATTGTTCGCGCGCGGGGGAGTCCGGATATAGCCCACAGCTAAAGGGCCCTGAATGTATATTTATAATGCCATCGACCAAAGCATCGTGGTTGCGCGGGTTAAGCAGTTCGCCGATCAGACGGAGCGTTATTTAAGCGGCCGGATCTCGGAGGACGAGTTTAAGCCATTGCGCTTGCAAAATGGCGTCTATGTTGAGCGTCACTCGCCTTTGTTGCGGGTCGCTATCCCCTATGGCCTGTTATCCTCGGGTCAATTGCGCATGCTGGCGCATATTGGGCGCAAGTATGACCGTGATTTTGGACATTTCACCACCCGCCAGAATATTCAGTTTAACTGGGTGAAGCTTGAGCAAGTCCATGAAATTTTGGCCGATCTGGCCAGCGTCCAGATGCACGCGATCCAAACCAGCGGCAGCTGCATTCGCAATGTCACGACCGACCATTTGGCCGGTGTCGCCCATGATGAGCGCGTCGACCCTCGTCCATTAGCAGAACTGATGCGTCAATGGTCGACCCTTAATCCTGAGTTTGCCTTCCTGCCGCGGAAATTCAAAGTTGCCTATAATGGGGCGGTTGAAGACCGGGCGGCGAGTGAAGTTCACGACCTTGCATTTGATGTCTATCGTGATGAAGCGGGTGAAGTGCGCCTCACCGTAAAGGTAGGCGGCGGTCAAGGCCGCACGCCGCGCGTCGCTCCCGTGATCAAAACCGGTCTGCATTGGCGCGACATGCTTTCCTATACTGAAGCTGTTCTGCGCACCTACAATCGTTGGGGCCGTCGCGACAATATCTATAAGGCCCGCATCAAAATCCTCGTGGATGCTTTGGGCGCTGAACGATTTGGCGAAGAAGTTGAGCAAGAGTTTGCGCATGTTCAGGGTGGGCCCGCGACCTTGGCGGCTTCAGAGCTCGAGCGCATGACCGCCTTCTTTGGCGCGCCGGCTTATCACAGTGCTGTGTCGGGTGATCAGGATGAAGCCCGCCATCGATTGGCTGATCCCCGTTTCAATGCTTGGGTGAAGCGCAATGTCGCCAAACACAAGCGCGATAATTATGGCGCTGTTACCATCAGCTTAAAGCCCTTGGGGATCGCGCCGGGAGATGCCACCAGTGACCAGATGGACGCGATTGCAGACCTTGCTGACCGCTTCTCCTTTGGCCAAATCCGCGTTTCCCATCATCAAAATCTGGTCTTGGCCGATGTAGCACGATCCGACCTTTGGGCGCTCTATCAGGCGCTGGAAGCCCTTGGCCTGTCGGAGCCCAACGTCGGCTTAGCAACAGACATTATCTGCTGCCCAGGTGGCGATTATTGTGCTTTGGCAAACGCCAAATCCATTCCGGTCGCCGCTGCTGTGCAAGAGACCCTTGCCGCCAAGGCACAAGACATTGGGACGCTGGCGATCAAAATGTCGGGCTGTATCAATGCCTGTGGTCACCACCATGTCGCCCACATCGGTATTCTGGGCGTCGATAAGAAGGATGAGGAATGGTACCAAATCCTGGTCGGCGGCAGGACGGATACAAAAACAGCGCTTGGCCAAATTGTTGGTAAAGCCATCCCGCGCGAAGCCGTGGCACCGACAATCGAACGCATGACCGACTTTTATCTCGCGAACCGCAAGGGCGGTGAGTTGTTCATTGACGCTGTTGAACGCCTCGGCAAGGCGGCTTTCCATGATGCCGCCTTCCAAGCCGACGCCACTCAAACCTCCCCCTCTCCACAAATTCAGGAAGCAAACTGATGAGCACTTTGTTGAAACTTTTCGCGTCGGGTGACGTGGTGACCCTTCCTTTGCCAGATGGCGCGTTCCGCCCAGCACCATCCCCAAACCCGCTGCCGAATATGGACGTGATTAATCAAGGCCAAGGTGATGTGCGCAGCCTCATTCGCCCGAATGTCAAACAACCCGAAGCACCCAGTGTTGCCGCTTGGGAGCATGGCACTTTGCTGACGCTTGCAGACTGGCTGAAGCGGGACGCTGCCAATGCCGACGCACCGGTTGGGATTGTGTTGATGCCAACCGATGACCCTCTTGCTTTGGCCGGTCGTTTAGATGGCTTGGCCGTTATCGCGGTTGAGTTTGCCAAGTTCAGCGATGGGCGCGGGTACTCTATCGCGACTTTGCTACGCTCACGCTTGGGCTTTAAGGGTGAAATC
>VYLG01000261.1_pt1 | contig 11554 bp, 10 predicted proteins | sample 5114351 | NCBI WGS metagenome assembly VYLG01 (sample SAMN12291798, study PRJNA351875) | freshwater metagenome | isolation source: freshwater lake | place: USA: Michigan, Kent Lake | collected 2013-08-15
CGGCGTGGCGGCCTCGAGCCGCCACACCAGGAGCGCCAGCGTGAGTATCGGCAGCGGCCAGGCCGCGGTGTGCACGAAGGCCAGCGTCTGCAGCGCGCCGAGCGCGGCCATCGCCGCCGACTCCAGCGCACGCAAGCCACGCGGCGGGCGCCGCGCAGGCTCAGTCGACGTCACCGCCCTCGACCGACGGTGGCTCTGGCGCCCGCGCCACGCGGAACCAGCGCACCGCACCGCCGCGCGTGATCATCACCGTGAAGGCCAGCCCGCCCACGGCCACCGTCTCGCCGCGGCGCGGCACGCGGCCGTGCTCCTGCGCCACGAGGCCGCCGATGGTGTCGAAGCCGTCTTCCGGCAGCTCGGTGCCGAAGGCCGTGTTCACGGCCTCGATGCCGACGTCGCCCGCCACGCGGTGGCTGCCGTCGGCCAGCGTGTAGATGCCGTTCTCCTGCTCCTGCTCGTCGAACTCGTCCTCGATCTCGCCGACGATCTCTTCGAGCACGTCTTCGATGGTGATGAGCCCGGCGGTGTTGCCGAACTCGTCGATGACGACGGCCAGGTGGTTGCGGTTGGAGCGGAAGTCGCGCAGCAGCTCGTTCAGCCGCTTGCTCTCGGGCACGAACACGGCCGGCCGCAGCAGCGCCCGCAGGTTCAGCTCGGGCGCGCGGTGCAGCTTGAGCAGGTCCTTCGCGAGCAGGATGCCGATGATGTTCTCGCGGCTGTCCTCGTACACCGGGAATCGCGAATGCGCGGTGTCGATGACGCTGGCGAGGATCTCCTCCACCGGCGAATCGATCGACAGCAGGTCCATGCGCGTGGCCGGCACCATCACGTCGCCGGCCGTCAGATCGGCCATGCGCAGCACGCCTTCGAGCATGAGGCGCGATTCGGGCTCGATGAGCTCGCGGTTCTCGGCGTCGGCCAGCGTGCGGATCAGCTCGGCCTTGCTGTCGGGGCCGGGCGACACGAATTCGATGAGGCGTTCGAACAGGCCGCGCTTGTCGCGCGGCTCCCGTGCGGCAGTGCGTTCGGCGCTGCGTTCGCGACGGGAAGGGGCTGGGTCGGACACGGGGTGGTGCCGGCAGTCGCGGGACGGCAAGAATACCCCAGGCCCATGGCGCATGGCGGCTTGCGGCGACAATGCGGGCCCTCGTTTTGCCACCCCCGCCCGAGACACCCGTGACCCCCGCTCCCCTGCAAGACGACCACTGGCGCCGCCTGGCCCTGCCGGTGGCGGCGATGGCCGCGGTCATCGTGCTGTCCAACGTGCTGGTGCAGCACGCCATCAACGACTGGCTCACCTGGGGCGCGTTCAGCTACCCGCTGGTGTTCCTGGTGTCGGACCTCACCAACCGCGCCCTGGGGCCGCAGGTGGCGCGCCGCGTGGCCTGGATCGGCTTCGGCATCGCCCTGGTGGTGTCGCTGGCGCTGGCGCCCTGGCGCATTGCCGTGGCCTCGGGCGCGGCCTTCCTGTTTGCGCAGCTGATGGACGTGGCGGTGTTCAACCGCTGGCGCCAGGCCAGCTGGTGGAAGGCGCCGCTGATCGGCTCGCTGGTGGCCAGCGTGGTGGACACGGCGGTGTTCTTCTTCCTGGCCTTCGCGGGCACCGACATGAACTGGCTGATGCTGGCCGCCGGCGACCTGGCCGTGAAGGCCGCGATGGCCGCCGTGCTGCTGGCGCCGTACCGCGCCCTGCTGCCGCACTTGCAGACCTGGACCGCGCCCCCAAATGGGCTGGCCCGCTGACCCGAACCCCCGGACCCTTCCATGAGCCAAGGCCTGATCCCCGCCACCATCCTGACCGGCTTCCTCGGCTCGGGCAAGACGACGCTGCTCAAGCGCGTGCTCTCCGAGGCCCACGGCCAGAAGATCGCCGTCATCGAGAACGAGTTCGGCGAGGAGAACATCGACCACGAGATCCTCTCGGTCAACACCGAGGAGCAGATCATCCAGATGAGCAACGGCTGCGTCTGCTGCACGATCCGCGAAGACCTGCGCGGCGCGCTGGCCACGCTGGCCGAGAAGCGCCGCAAGGGCGAGCTGCAGTTCGACCGCGTCGTCATCGAGACCACCGGCCTGGCCGACCCCGGCCCGGTGGCGCAGACCTTCTTCATGGACGACGAGATCGCCGAGAGCTACCTGCTCGACTCGATCCTCACCCTCGTCGACGCCAAGCACGCCGGCCAGCAGCTCGACACGCGCCAGGAGGCACGCCGCCAGGTGGGCTTTGCCGACCAGGTCTTCCTGAGCAAGACCGATCTCGTGCCCGCGGCCGAGGTCGAGGCGCTGAGCCACCGCATCAAGCACATGAACCCGCGCGCGCCGCACCACCGGGTGCACTTCGGCGAGGTGGCGATCGCCGACGTGTTTGACCTGAAGGGCTTCAACCTCAACGCCAAGCTCGACATCGACCCCGACTTCCTGAAGGACGACGGGCATGGCCATGACCACCACGACCACGGCCACGATCACCACGACCACGAACACGGCGAGCACTGCGACCACCCGTCGCACGCGCACGACCACCCGCACCACCACGCCCACGACGACGACGTGAAGAGCTTCGTCTTCCGCAGCGACAAGGCCTTCAACCCGGCCAAGCTCGAAGACTTCCTCGGCGCCATCGTGCAGGTGTACGGCCCGAAGATGCTGCGCTACAAGGGCGTGCTCTTCATGAAGGGCTCCGACCGCAAGGTGGTGTTCCAGGGCGTGCACCAGCTGATGGGCTCCGACCTCGGCCCGAAGTGGGCGCCGGGCGAGAAGAAGCAGAGCAAGATGGTCTTCATCGGCATCGACCTGCCGCGCGACGTGCTGCTGCAGGGCCTGGAGCAGTGCCTGGTCTGAGCGGCCGGGCGGGGGTTTTCACGACCCCGGCCGGAGGGGCCTGATGGCCCTGGATCGCGTGGCTACAATCCGCGCGCCTTGAAGGGGGTAGCCCGCGTGGCCACCCCCACCCGAACCAGCGATCCAGGACGTTCCCGAAAGGGGAGGAGGTCCCCGTGAGCAAGCCACCGGCCAAGGCAGCGGCCGCCAGCAAGACCAGCGCCGCTGCCAAGGCTCCCGCAAAGGCCGCAGTCCCTGCGAAGACGGCCGAATCGCCGAAGGTCCCACCCAAGGCCGCTGCCAAGCCGGCGCCGAAGGAGGTGCCCAAGGAGGCGTCCAAAGCGCCCGCGGCCAAGCCAACCCCTCCTGCCAAGGCTCCGGCCAAGGCCGCCACGCCCCGGGCGCCCAAGCCCGAGGCCAAGATCGCGGCCAAGGACGTGCCGCCCGCCCTTTCGCCGATACCCGGCGCCAAACATGGCTTCGCCGAGCGCTTCGGCCCGGCCGCCAAGACTTCTTCCCGACAGATGCCCGAGACGGCCGATTTCCCCAAAGCTGCCCCCAAGGACCCGAAACTCGTCAACGCCTGGAAGTCCAAGGCGGGGCGTGAACTCAGCGAAGCCGAGCTGCTGGCGATGCCCGAGTCGGAGTACATGAACGACAAGCAGCTCGACTTCTTCCGCGCCCGCCTGGAGCAGCAGAAGGCCGACCTGCTGTCGAGCGCCGGCGAGACCACCGAGCACCTGCGCGAGGACACCTCCATCGTGCCGGACCCGGTGGACCGCGCCACGATCGAGGAAGAGCACGCGCTGGAGCTGCGCACGCGCGACCGCGAGCGCAAGCTGCTGAAGAAGATTGCGCAGGCCCTGGCTCGCCTGGACAACGGCGACTACGGCTACTGCGACGAGACCGGCGAGCCCATCGGCCTGCAGCGTCTGATGGCACGGCCCACGGCCACGCTGTCGCTCGAGGCGCAGCAGCGCCGCGAGATGAAACAGAAGATGTTCGGCGACTGACCCGCGGACTGGCGGCCGCCGGGCATCATTCACGCCCGGCGTCCATCAGGGCCAAGGTAGTATCCGCCCTCCATGGCCGAGCAAGAGAAGAACGAGAGCTTCTTCAGGAAGGTGGTGAGGTTCGTCGCGAACCCCGCCACCGATTGGGCCGACCTCACCTCGCGCCAGGAAGACACCAAGGAGCTCGAGCTCGAGAAGAGCGAGCTCAAGGCCATGATCGAGCGCAAGCGGCGCAACGACTTCGTGCGCAAGCGCGAGTTCGACATGCTGCGCAAGGTGCGCCGCGAGGGCCTGTCGCCCGAGCAGCTGGCCGCGCTGGGCACTTCGTCCAAGCTCGACGACTCCGAGTCGCGCACGCCCGAGGCCGCCGCACGCCCCGACGGCGTGAAGGCCAAGATCGACGAGATCGAGCAGCAGATGGTCGGCGAGGGCGGCTTCTCGTCGTCGTCGCGCCGCGGGCCGCTGGAAGCCAACAGCCGCGCCAGCGCCTTCCCGCCGCCGTCGATGCCGCCCGCACCGATGGCGCCGATGGCCTTCGACGCACCGTCGCCGACTCCTGGCGTATCGCCGTCGCGGCCGGCACCCAACGAGTTTCGCAGCCCCGCCCCGGCCCCGTTTGCGCGGGAGCCGCAGTCGCCGGGCCTGCCGAGTTCGCCGAACATGCTGCCCGACATCCAGCTGCCGCCCGCCTCGGCGCCGGCGCCGGTGCAGATGGTCTCGGGCCTGCCGCCGCTGGCGCCCCTGTCCACGGTGAGCTTCGACACGCCACCGACGCCGAGCCAGACCACCGAGCGCGCTGAACGGGCCGAGCGCGCCGAACAGGCCTCGCGCAGCAGCGGCGCGCCGGCGCCGGCACCCGCGGCGGCACCCAACACCGATTTCGGCAGCCCCTTCGCCGTCGAGGTGAGCGAGGTCATGCACGACCCCGACCTCGACGAGGCCGTGATCGCCTTCGCCAACGCCGACTTCGGCCAGTGCGAAGAAGCCCTGCAACGCCTCACCGGCCCCAGCGGCACCCGCTCGCAGCACGCCGAGACCTGGCTGGTGCTGTTCGACCTGTACCGCGCCACCGGCCAGCAGCAGCGCTTCGAGAGCCTGGCGCTCGACTACGCGCAGCAGTTCGGCTGGAGCGCGCCGCAGTGGTACAGCCTGCCCAAGCTGGTGGCCGACAAGCTGGCCGACGAGCCGCTGCTGCCCAGTTCGTCGGGCGCCAACAGCGTGCTCGGCGGCGATGTCGGCTGGGTCTGCCCCGACGTGCTGGACATCGAGGCCGTGGCGCGGCTGCGCTCGCAGACGCTGCAGATGCCGCTGCCCTGGGTCTTCGACTGGAGCTCGCTGAAGATCATCGACCCCGAAGCCGCGATGCAGATGTCGGCGGTGTTCCGGCTCTGGTCGGGCCAGCAGCTCGAGATGCGCTGGCTCGGCGGCGACCGCCTGTTCCAGGTGCTGGCCGATTCCGCCCCCACCGGCGTGCGCGACGCCGACCCGGCCTTCTGGCTGACGCGCCTCGACGCCCTGCGCCTGGCCAACCGCGCCGACCAGTTCGACGAGGCGGCCATCGACTACTGCGTCACCTACGAGGTGAGCCCGCCGAGCTGGGAGCCCACGCGCTGCACCGTGCACATCAGCGGCAGCGCGATGAGCACGCGCAACCCGCCGATGTCGATGATCTCCGACGTCTCCACCAGCTTCTACGAAAGCGGCCTGGCCGACGACGCCGCCGGTGGCGTGGAAGTGGCCCACGTGGAGCTCTCGGGCCAGCTCATCGGCGACATCAGCGCCACGCTGGGCAAGCTGCAGAACGAAGTCGGTCTGGCGCCGGTGGTCAGCGTATCGTGCGCACGCCTGATCCGCGTCGACTTCATCGCCGCCGGCGACCTGCTGAACTGGGTGCTGGCGCGGCGCGGCGAATCGCGCAGCGTGCATTTCGTCGACGCGCACCGCCTGCTGGCCCTGTTCTTCGGCGCCATGGGCATCAACGAACACGCCAAGGTGCAGGTGCGCAAGGTCTGATCGAGGTTGATCGTGATGTGGAACCGTCGTCGGGCGGCCCTGGTGGCCGCCTTTGTTTTGTCCGGCTGCGGCGGGGGTGGCGGCGACTCGCCGGCCCCGCCCGCCCCAGGCCCCATCGCGCCCGCCGACGCGGTGAACACGGCCGCGCGCGCGACGCTCGATCTGGTCGTGCCGCTGTGGGACCTGAGCCTGGACCTGCAGATCATGGTCACCACCGCCAGCCTCAGCACCGACGGCACGCGGTCCTGTGCCTTCGGCGGCACCCGCACGACGAGCTGGCTGCGCCCGGTGGGCGATCCCGCGGGCGGGCTGCTGCGCCGCGACACCGTGAACTGCCGCGACAGCGAACTCACCACCGAGAACGGCCGCCTCGAGATCACGGTGCACGAGTACAGCGCCGTCACCGGCGGCTGGCGCTGGCGCGGCGAGGTGCACTTCACCGACTGGCGCATCGGCGGCACCGACCGCGAGACGCGGCGCAGCGGTCTGGCCAGCGGCGAAGGCACGGTCTTCAGCTCGATCTCGCTGGGGCAGCCGATGACTATGACCCTGAGCGGCATGACCCTGCAGCGGCTGCCGAACACCCGCGGCACGCCCACCACGCTCACGGTCGCGAGCATGAGCGTGGCGCGCGAGCCGAGCCCGTCGGCCCGCGACCTGTATGCCATCTCCGGCTGTGCCACGTTCGCGGCCACGGGCGTGGCGGGTGAACTCTGCGCCGATGCCGGCAGCCGCATCGCGCTGCTCGAGAACGTGGGCACCGAGCAGCTGACGGGCCGGCTGCGCTGGAACGCCGGCTCGCCGGGTGGCTTCGACGCACGGCTGCGCGCCAGCCCGGTGGGTGCGATGGCGTTGCGCGTGGAGCTCGACCTCGACGCCAACGGCAGCTTCGAGGCCGCCGCCACGCTCGACCGCACCGCCGACATCGGCCTGCGCCTGTAGAGGGCCGGGCCGGGCCGGCTATCCTGCCGGCATGGACTCGTATCACGGCACCACCATCCTCAGCGTGCGCCGCGGCCCGCTCGTCGCCTTGGGCGGCGACGGCCAGGTCACGCTCGGCCACATCATCGTCAAGGCCAGCGCGCGCAAGGTGCGCAAGCTCTACAAGGAGCAGGTGCTCGCCGGCTTCGCGGGCGCCACGGCCGACGCCTTCACGTTGTTCGAGCGCTTCGAGGCCAAGCTCGAAAAGCACCAGGGCCAGCTGCAGCGCGCCGCCATCGAGCTGACGAAGGACTGGCGCACCGACCGCGTGCTGCGCCGCCTGGAGGCGATGCTCGCCGTGGCCGACCGCACCGGCAGCTTCATCATCACCGGCAACGGCGACGTGCTCGAACCCGAGCACGGCATCGTCGCCATCGGCTCGGGCGGCGCCTACGCGCAGGCCGCGGCGCGCGCGCTGGTGGAGCACACCGATCTGTCGCCGGCCGAGATCGTGAAGAAGAGCCTCACGATCGCCGGCGACCTGTGCATCTACACGAACCAGAACCACACCATCGTCACGCTGGACGAACCGGGAGCAGGCGCATGACGGCCGAGCAGGAGCGCCCACCGCTGGGCATGACGCCGCAGGAGATCGTCTCCGAGCTCGACCGCCACATCGTCGGCCAGCCCGGCGCCAAGCGCGCGGTGGCCATCGCGCTGCGCAACCGCTGGCGGCGCCAGCAGGTGCCGGGTGCGATGCGCGGCGAGATCACGCCGAAGAACATCCTGATGATCGGCCCCACCGGCGTGGGCAAGACCGAGATCGCGCGCCGGCTGGCGCGGCTGGCCGACGCGCCCTTCATCAAGGTGGAGGCGACCAAGTTCACCGAGGTGGGCTACGTCGGCAAGGATGTCGACACCATCGTGCGCGATCTCGTGGACGTGGCCGTGAAGCAGGAGCGCGAGCGGCAGATCAGGCTGCACCGCACCCGCGCCGAAGACGCGGCCGAGGAGCGCATCCTCGACGCGCTGGTGCCGCCACCGCGTGCGCCGGCCAGCATCGGCTTCGACGCATCGCCGCCCCCGCCGGCCGCCGACAACACCGCACGCCAGGTGCTGCGCAAGCGCCTGCGCGAGGGCACGCTGGCCGACAAGGAGATCGAGATCGACGTCGCCGACGCGCGGCCCACGCTCGAGGTGCTGGGGCCGCAAGGCCTGCCGGGCATGGACGAGATGGCCGAGCAGCTGAAGGGCCTGTTCTCGCAGATGGGCGCGGCCAAGCGCACCAAGCGCAAGATGAAGATCGGCGAGGCGCTGCCGAAGCTGGTGGAGGAAGAGGCCGCCAAGCTCGTCAACGAGGACGAGATCCGCGCTGCCGCATTGGCCAATGCCGAGGGCAACGGCATCGTCTTCATCGACGAGATCGACAAGGTGGCCTCACGCGGCGAACACGGCGGCGCCGAGGTCTCGCGCCAGGGCGTGCAGCGTGATCTGCTGCCGCTGGTGGAGGGCACCACCGTCAGCACCAAGTACGGCCCGGTGAAGACCGACCACATGCTGTTCATCGCCAGCGGCGCCTTCCACCTGGCGCGGCCCTCGGACCTGATCCCCGAGCTGCAGGGCCGGCTGCCCATCCGCGTGGAGCTGTCGTCGCTGAGCATCGAGGACTTCGAGGCCATCCTCACCAGCACACAGGCCAGCCTGGTGAAGCAGTACGCCGCGCTGCTGGCCACCGAGGGCGTGACGCTGGCCTTCACGCCGGCAGCCATCCGCCGCATCGCGCAGATCGCCTTCGAGGTGAACGAGCGCACCGAGAACATCGGCGCCCGCCGCCTGGCCACCGTGATGGAGCGGCTGCTCGACGACGTGAGCTTCGACGCGCCCAAGCTCAGCGGCCAGACCGTGACGCTGGACGCCGACGACGTGAACCGCCGGCTGGGCGAGCTGGCCAGCAACGAAGACCTGTCGAGGTACATCCTGTGATGCAGCGCGAGATCGGCCGCAGCGGCCTGAAGGTGGCGCCGCTGGCGCTGGGCGGCAACGTCTTCGGCTGGACGGCCGACGAGGCCGCGTCGTTCGCCGTGCTCGACGCCTTCGTCGACGGCGGCTTCAACCTCGTCGACACCGCCGACGTCTACTCGCGCTGGGCGCCGGGGCATGTGGGTGGCGAGAGTGAACGGGTCATCGGGCGCTGGCTCAAGGCCACGGGCCGGCGAGACCACATCGTGCTGGCCACCAAGGTGGGCAAGCCGATGGGCGACGAAGGCAGCGGCAAGACGGGGCTGTCGCGTCGATGGATCCGCCAGGCCGTGCATGACTCGCTAGAGCGGCTGCAGACCGACCACATCGACCTCTATCAGAGCCACGACGACGACACGGCCACGCCGCTGGAGGAGACGATGGCCGCCTTCGGCGAGCTCATCCAGGAGGGAAAGGTGCGCGCCATCGGCGCCAGCAACTTCACGGCGGCGCGGCTGGCCGAGGCCAACGCGGTGGCGGCGAAGCTCGGCGTGCCGCGCTACGAGTGCCTGCAGCCGCACTACAACCTGGTGGAGCGGAAGGTCTACGAAGACGAACTCGAGCCGCTGTGCCGGGCGCAGCAGATCGGCGTCATCAACTTCTTCGGCCTGGCGCGCGGCTTCCTTACCGGCAAGTACCGCAGCGAGGCCGACCTCGGCAAGAGCATCCGCGGCGGCGGGGTGAAGAAGTACCTCGAGCCGCACCCGATGCGCGTGCTGGCGGCGCTGGACGAGGTGGCCGCCGAACAGCGCGCCACGCCGGCCCAAGTGGCGCTGGCCTGGCAGATGGCGCGGCCCGGCATCACCGCGCCCATCGCCAGCGCGGTGAGCGTGGCGCAGCTGCAGGAGCTGATGGGCGCCGCGCGGCTGGTGCTGTCGCCCGCCCAGGTGGCGCGGCTCGACGCCGTCAGCCAGGGGCTGTAGCCGCGGGCCACATCGCCGTCATGGCAAAGCGCGGATAATCCGCGACCGGCGCCGCCACTGCGCCCATCGCGCAAGCCAGCGGCGCCGGGGATCCCACAACAACAGAACAGGACCCCGCATGCCCTCGCTTCCCCTTTTCATCGCCCCCACGCGCCACACCGATGCCGACTCGGCGCTGGCCCAGGTGCAGCTGATCTACCGCGACAGCGTCGAGCACCTGCGCAGCGCGCTGCAGCGCTTCGTGGCCGGCACCGACGACGGCCAGTCGGTGCGCGCCTTCTACCCGTTCGTGCGCGTGCGCACCGACACCGTGGCGCGGGCCGACTCGCGGCTGAGCTACGGCTTCGTCGCCGGCCCCGGCACCTACGAGACCACGATCACGCGGCCCGATTTGTTTGCCGGCTACCTGCGCGAGCAGTTCCGGCTGCTGCTCAAGAACCACGGCGTCTCGCTCGAGGTGGGCACCAGCTCGCAGCCGATTCCGGTGCACTTCTCGCTGGCCGACAACGACCACGTCGAGGGCAGCATGAGCGCCGAGCGGCGCCTCCTGATGCGCGACCGCTTCGACCTGCCCGACCTGGCGGCGATGGACGACAGCATCGCCAACGGCACCTGGCACCGCCGCGCCGGCGAGCCCGAGCCGCTGAGCCTGTTCACGGCGCCGCGCACCGACTACTCGCTGCACCGCCTGCGCCACTACACCGGCACGGTGCCCGACCAGTTCCAGAACTTCGTGCTGTTCACGAACTACCAGTTCTACATCGACGAGTTCATCAAGCTCGGCCATGCGCTGATGTCCGATCCGGCCTCGGAGTACGAGGCCTTCGTGGAGCCGGGCAACGTGGTCACGCGGCGCGTCGGAGCGCCGGCCCAGCCGGGCGACGAGCTCGGCGCGCCGCCGCCGCGGCTGCCGCAGATGCCGGCCTATCACCTCAAGCGCGCCGGGCATTCGGGCATCACGATGGTGAACATCGGCGTCGGCCCGGCCAACGCCAAGACCATCACCGACCACGTGGCCGTGCTGCGCCCGCACGCCTGGCTGATGCTCGGCCACTGCGCGGGCCTGCGCAACAGCCAGCAGCTCGGCGACTACGTGCTGGCCCACGCCTACATGCGCGAGGACCACGTGCTCGACGAGGACCTGCCGCTGTGGGTGCCCGTGCCGGCGCTGGCCGAGGTGCAGCTGGCGCTGGAGCAGGCGGTGGCCGAGGTCACCCAGCTCAGCGGTTATGAACTGAAGCGCGTGCTGCGCACCGGCACCGTGGTCTCCACCGACAACCGCAACTGGGAGCTGCTGCCGGCCAGCGGCCCCGAGCGCCGCTTCAGCCAGAGCCGCGCCGTGGCGCTGGACATGGAAAGCGCCACCATCGCCGCCAACGGTTTCCGCTTCCGCGTGCCCTACGGCACCCTGCTGTGCGTGAGCGACAAGCCACTGCACGGCGAGATCAAGCTGCCCGGCATGGCAAACCACTTCTACCGCGAGCGGGTGGACCAGCACCTGCGCATCGGCATGCGCGCGGTGGAGCTGCTGCGGCAGGAGCGCCCCGGCAGCCTGCACAGCCGCAAGCTGCGCAGCTTTGCCGAGGTGGCGTTCCAGTAGAGCCGGCGGCTCCTCAGTGGCACCAGGGGTCGAGTGGGCCGGGGCCAGCTGGGGCCCCGTGCGCAGCCGGGCCTGACAGCGCCGCCACGAGCCCGGCCATGCCGCGCTCGGCAAGCACGTGCACAAGGCCGGCCGCGTCGTCTGCCGACCCGGCCGGCGTACCACAGCGCAGGCCCATCACGCGCTGGCGCAGCCCGAGCAGCGAGTCGGCCACGGCGCACGACGCCGCGGCGCGGTCCAGCCAG
>VYLG01000262.1_pt1 | contig 11539 bp, 10 predicted proteins | sample 5114351 | NCBI WGS metagenome assembly VYLG01 (sample SAMN12291798, study PRJNA351875) | freshwater metagenome | isolation source: freshwater lake | place: USA: Michigan, Kent Lake | collected 2013-08-15
GGAGAATAAATAATCAGTTTTTAATAACCGGTTTTAGTACGACCACCTGAAAATCGGTAAAACCCATCCCCCAACCCCCAACCCCCACCGAAAAACTTTTTCAGCAGACCCTAGTTAAACACTTCTCGCCATCCTCGCTTTCCTTTGCTTTGGCGTAAGGGAGAAGCTAAATCGACAATTTTCTCAAGCAGTTTCGGGGCAAATTTTTGGCACCAAAGAGCTAGATGACTTTGCCAACCGACGACAATTTCCGTTTTTTCCCTATTTAACCCGGTAATTAGGGTTTGGGCGACTTCTTCGGCGCTCATCGGTTTTAACCATCGAAATAACTGCAATTCTCGCACCATATCCGTATCGGTTAAAGAGGGTAAGAGGGTGACAACTTTGATGTTGTGTTCCCGTAATTCCGACCTGAGAGCTTGACTAAAACCCAAAATGGCAAATTTGGTGGCCGAGTAGGTAGCAAAGCTAGGAGCGGCAATTTTACCCATCATGCTGGAAACATTGACAATCGTTCCCTGTCCCCTAATTGCCATCCGGCGAGCAATTAAGCGAGTAACCGTGTACATGGCCATCAGATTTAAAGATATTTCTGCTTGCACTTGCGAGAATCGCGATCGCAGAAAGGGGGTTTGATGGGCAATACCGGCACAGTTAACGAGGATATCGATGCCACGGCATTCTTGCCAAACGCGGATAATTGCAGGACTAACAAGGTCATTTTCGGTTAAATCCAGGGCTAAAGGTGTGGCAATGACCCCTAGGGACTCAATTTCTTTGGCTAGTTTTTCTAATCGCTCTTGATCTCTGGCAACAATCACAATTCTGCTTAAACCTTGTCGGGCTAATTCTAAGGCGATCGCTCGTCCAATGCCCCGGGATGCCCCCGTGACTAGGGCTGTTTTTCCCTGTAATTTCATGATCAAACTCCTGTTTTAAGCAACAGTACGGGAATTTATTGGTTTTGCTTCTGAAATCTTTGATTTGTGCATCCATGCCCTACATAAGTAGCGAAGCAATCGAGGGATAGATGGATAGGTTAGGGTGCATGGGGTTTTTCCTCCTTCAAAGCGCACTCTTGAACCCACGGTAACAGTTGTCTTTACAAACAGCAATCTTTTTTAACACTTTTTCCTCAAAATCACTCGATCGGATGAACGCTCAGGGTGATCCTCGATCCGATGGAAACCCCAGGGGACTTGCAGATATAGGTATTTTAAAGAGCTTAATACCGAGGGAGATAGAAAGTCTGGCAATGGACGCGACTACTATTGGCAGTACAACGGACTTGACATCCTCACCGCACTGAAGTAGATCTTTTGGGCAATCTCCCATCTCCTAATCCCCAACCCCAATGAATAACCCCCCCGATAGTCCATTCAATTACACAGAAGCTTTTATTGCCCTAGGAACGAGTAATTTCGATCGCTCGGTGCAGTTTTATCGTCAACTGTTGCAACAGGAACCAAACCCCTACCTTGCCGCCGTTTATGCGGAATTTAGGCTAATTAACCTTAAATTAGGTCTTTTTTGCCCTAAAGAGTCCCACAGAGACGAATTTAGCGATTCTAGGGGCAGTGGCATGAGCATTTGTTTCGAGGTGGAGAGTCTCGAAAAAGCCCTCGAGCATTGGATCGAAATCGGCTATGGTGCTAGGGGAGAAATTAGCCAGGCTTCCCACGGTCCGGAAATCTACATCTATGATCCGGATGGTAATCGTTTAATTTTCCATCAATCCACCGCTAAAACCAATCCTTTCAGGTAGGAACCTTCCGAGTGATAGATACTGGTGGGATGGTCCGCCGGTTGGCTTAAACGTGCTAAAATTCGCACTGGGCGAGCCGATTCAATGGCGGCAGCCATGACAGCACCCTGAAAATGTTCTTCGTTAACCACTTGGGAACAGGAAAAGGTGAAAATAATACCTTGCGGGCGAATTTTCTGGAAAGCTTGGTAATTTAATCTTTTATAAGCCATAACCGCCTGATGACGGGATTGGATACTTTTGGCAAAAGCGGGGGGATCGAGGACAATCAGATCGTAATCCTCCTGACAGTCGCGCAGGAAGTTAAAAACATCGGCGCTGTAGGATTGATGGGGAACTTCACCGAGATTATTCAGGGCGATATTTTTTTCGGTAAGATCGATCGCACCGTGGGAACTATCAACGGAATGGACTAGGGCAGCCCCCGCTTGCATAGCATAGACGGAAAAGCCGCCAGAGTAACAAAAAGTATTTAAAACCCGTTTATTCTGGCAATATTGGGACAATATTGCTCTATTTTCCCTTTGATCGAGGAAAAATCCTGTTTTTTGTCCTTTTTCCCAATCAATAATAAAGCGGTGGCCAGATTCTAACACCTCATCGCCAGTTTTTTGACCAAATAAGTATTTATTTTCGGAGATATGGGCGCTTTTAGCCAAAACCGCGGCACTTTTATCGTAGATTGCCCGTAAATTGTCAGCGTAGATAGTTTTCAGGCAATCGACAATCAGATCGAGACGTTGGTATAAAGCTAGGGAATAAGCTTGAATAACCGCCGTGCCATTGTACCAATCGACGATTAAACTGGGTAAACCGTCTCCTTCAGCGTTAATTAAGCGATAACAGTTAGTTTTCGGGTTATCGACTAAACCGATTTGTTGCCGCAGCTGATAGGCATTCTGGAATTTTTCGAGAAATAATTGAGCAATATCGCTGACTTTTTGGAAAGAAAGAATTTTAACGGCAATATTGCTAGGATTATACAGTCCAGTGGCTAGATATTCGCCTTGATCGCTATAAACCTCCACGATAGCACCCTCTTTGACTTCCCCCTCCATCTCTTTAATCGCTCCGGAAAATATCCAAGGATGGAATCGTTTAACGGCATCAATTTTATGGTTTCTCAGGATAATTTTCGCTAAATCTGGCATGGATAAAGAATCAGGGTTGATAGCTGACGACTACTAGACAATTCTATTATCCCCTGCCAGAAGCGCAAAACCATGGTTTGTTATCCCTCGAGCGAGTGGCATCAAACCAAGTCCTAACAATCGAGGGATAATCAGAGGGAATTCTCGCCTATAATAAGTTAGATTTTAGCGATAGTCCCTCGACAAATGCCAAGAAAAAGTGATGCTGCCGGTGGTTTAAGTTTATGGTTCCAGCGTTTGGGGGCTGCTGGTTTATTAGCGGGACAAAGTTTTTTACATATTCTTAATGGCAAAATCCACCGGCGTAATACTCTTGAACAAATGAGTATTGTTGGGCCAGAATCCTTGACAATTGCCCTAATTACGGCTGCTTTTGTGGGTATGGTTTTCACTATTCAGGTAGCCAGAGAATTTATTTTTTTTGGGGCGGGTAGTTTTGTTGGGGGAGTCCTTTCCTTGGCTTTAACAAGAGAATTAGCCCCGGTTTTAACCGCGGTGGTGGTGGCGGGGAGAGTTGGCTCGGCTTTTGCCGCCGAAATTGGTACAATGCGAGTAACAGAACAAATTGACGCTTTATATATTTTAAAAACCGATCCGATCGATTATTTGGTCATTCCCCGGGTGATTGCCTGTAGTTTAATGTTACCCCTGCTCACTATTATCTCTTTAGTCACCGGCCTACTCGGTGGTTTATTTATTTCCGATAGTCTTTACGGTATTTCCTATTCCCTATTCTTACAATCAGCCCAAAATTTTCTGGAAACATGGGATTTAATTAGTTCTATGTTAAAGTCCCTAATTTTTGGGGTTTTAATTGCTATTATCGGTTGCAGTTGGGGTTTAACCACCACCGGCGGTGCTAAAGGAGTTGGTCAATCTACTACCACGGCTGTGGTAACTTCTTTGTTAGCGATTTTTGTGGCTAATTTTTTCCTCTCTTGGCTGATGTTTCAAGGGACAGGTAATGTGGAAATCGGCTAAGACAGTGATCAGTAAACAGTAATCAGTAATCAGTAATCAGTAATCAGTAATCAGTAATCAGTAATCAGTAATCAGTAATCAGTAATCAGTGCCAAGAAAACGGCAATTTTCTACTTAGGGCTTGCTGAATAAATCTAAAAACTTTGTTGGATAAGGCTTTTAGACTTTTTTGACCTCAAAAAGTGCCGGACCTGGGGGTGATCGGGGGTAAAATTCAGGTACTTTTTCCCTGAAAATTAGGTAACTGACTACCTCAAAATCGGTAAAACCCTACACCCTACACCCCACACCCCACACCCTACCCCCACCGAAAAACTTTTTCAGCAGACCCTACTTAATACCGCTCACTAAAAACTCAAATCTGATCACCGATTACTGATAATTGTCTATTTTCAAGATTAGGATTTGTTCAAGGGATTGAGAGTAAGACAAGTTTTAATTAATTCCTCCACTCCCAGGACTGGATAAATAGGGACTCCTAACTGATTAATAACAGTTTCTAGGGTGAGATCATCTAAAAATACCGATTCCCCATGCTTGAGCATGAGGGAGGGTAATAAAACCCCATCCCCAAGATTTTTACCTTGTAATCCTTTGAGAATATCTTGCCCGGTTAATAAACCCGTAACCGTGATTTCCTGACCCCAATAATCACTATTTAAAGCCACTAATTCCACGGTTAAACCCCGCAGATTATTTAACTGTTTAACTAGGGGTTGAAAGGCTTGTTCTACCGCATTTCCCACTACCCATATCAATCGTCTAGATGGAGTAATTTGAGCAGGTAATAACTTCTTTGCTGTCTTCTGAAAATCCCTAATAAATTGACGAATCGAGCCAACTCCGTTACCGATTTGGGGATAGTCTTCGTAGTGAGATTGAGGTGGTAAATCGACTCGGGCAATTAAAAACCATTCATCGGCTAACCACACCACATTACTGCCAAATTCTTGACAAAATTGTTTCTGTAAAGTTTGGACTTGTTCGATCACTTCTCGCGCTTTTTCTTGGCTAACGGGAATTAATTCATCTTCTTGGGGACGAAAGCGGGTTAATCCCACGGGAACTACGGCAATCGACTCCACACAGGGAATATCTCCCCGATGAAAAGAAACCAGATCTAACAGGGTTCTTTCGAGATGAATTCCATCATTAATATTGGGACAAACTACCACTTGGGCATGAATTTGTAATTGTCTGGCTTGTAGCCATTTTAAATGGTCTAAAATTTGACCAGCGCGGGGATTTTTTAAGAGACGAATCCTCAGATCGGGTTCCGTGGCATGAACGGACACAAAAAGCGGTGATATGTGCATCTTTTCGATCCGCTGCCATTCTTTTGAGGTGAGATTAGTTAAGGTTAAATAACTGCCATAGAGAAAACTTAAGCGATAGTCATCATCTTTATAGTATAAAGTTTCTCTTTTGCCCTCTGGTTGTTGGTCGATAAAGCAAAAAGGACATTTATTATTACACTGAATTAAGCCATCAAAAAGGGCAGTTTCAAACTCTAAACCTAAGTCTTCATGATAATCTTTTTCGATTTCTATCCGGTGAGTTTTGCCCTGACGATCAAGCACTTCTAGGGTTAAAAATTCATCGGCACATAAAAATTGATAATCGATTAAATCCCGGGGACGATTACCATTGATAGAGAGGAGCGCATCCCCGATTTCAAAACCCACCTCAGCGGCGATCGAATCTGGGATGACACCACTAATTTTAGCTGGACGAATAGTTAATTCACTCATATTTTTAGGTCGCCATCCAATTATTTAACTGCATTTCCCAGAGAGTCTTTGGCTGCATCTCACTTTTGTCAAGCTAATTCTACAGCATTTTAGGGCGATCGCTGTTAGGGATTGGGGAAAAAACCAAAAAGTTTAGCAGCCCCTCCTAAAATGGCCACAACCAGAGCGATGAGAATCCCCCGATTGGTAAATTCCTGATAGGCGACTCTTGCAGTTAACCCTTTAATTTCTGTGGTTAGTCGCTCATCTAAGGCTTTAATCTCCCCTTTGAGTTCGACTTGTCCTATTTCCACTTTCGTCAACCGTTCTTCTATCTTATCAAATCTCTTATCTACCTTATCAAATCTCTCATCGATCCGTTTTTCCAGAGAGTCAATTTTCCCTTCAATCCTTGTCAGAACTGCTTCTAGGGAATAAGTGACGGTTTCGTTAGCCATTTTCTGTCTCCTTTATCTCTTCTGGATTCACCATCGTGATCTCAATATCAGTATCGCTGATTTTTGCCTCCAAGTTTCAATCCCTAATAGGGATTAAGATTATAGCGTTTTTCAGTCTGCTGAGGTACAAAAGTTATGGGTTTTAGGCAAAAGGCAAGAGGCAAAAGTCAAAAGGGAAGAAAAATATGTGTACCTCACTAGCTTAGGAAACGCTATAATTGGAACTACTGTTAGGCAGTATTACCACCTCAGCCTAGCCAGTTTCAATCCCTAATAGGGATTAAGATTAATTGGAACTTTTGGGGTTCTGGGACTGTGGAGAGGCACTCATACAACAGGCAAGAGGCAAAAGGGGGAATAAATAATCAGTTTTTAATAACCGAATTTAGTATTAGAAAACTATTGGAATGGGGCAATTTTAGGTTCAATTGATGCGGCTCTTTATTGGGCTTCTAACATGACTCGGAAGGGCATAAAGCCTCTAGTGTATTGGGTAGAAGGAACTTATGAAAAAGGGGTGAAGGTTTTGGCTAAAGAACTAGAACAATTGCCACCTTTCAACGCAGCGTTCTGAAGCTTTGCCCAAATGGGATGTGACGGTTCTACCCTCCTAGCTGGCAGCTTATTTTTACGCAAGTCCCTTAGGGAATTCTTCTCTAATCCGTGGAATTAATTGTTTTCCTTGCTCGATCGCTCTTGCGATTGGTGCTATAATTAATTGTCAAACCCTAATCAACAAAGTTTGACTTCAATATATGGAAGGCAATTAAACTCAGCACCAAGCATGACCCTTCCGTAATCCTACTGTACGCTATAATTATAAGAACCATGAAATGCACCCTATTCTTAGTCTTCAAAAATCAAGGTTTATATCATAAAAATCAAAAAGTTTTTGGAAAAAATCTACCACTATAGACTCATAGTTTTCTTGCGTAATTTCATAAGCTCCAAATCGATAAACTTCATAACCTAGCAATTTTAACTTTCTATCTTCAGCTACCATTTCTGCATAAAGCTGAGGCTTCGCATATTCTCCCTCAGCATAATGTTGTTTACCATCAATCTCGATAACAATTCTTTTTGATTTTGGCAATAATAATAAAAAATCCATACGTTGTCTTATCAATCTTCTCCCATTGTTATATCTTTTGAGTTCTTTGATAGTATAGGGATCATAATGTAAATAAACTTGTGGCAGTAGAGCGGGCGAATTTTCACCCCAACGACGACATAATTGCTCGTTGTTATAGTAAGTGTCAAAAAATCTAGATTCTACTGGATTATTTTGCAAGGATTCTTTAAGTCGTTTGTAAAGAGGAGCTGCCGCTTCTGAATTTGACCAGCTAATAATTTTTTTATACTCTTTCCACCAATCAATTAACTCTATCCATAATAATCCATGACTTTGAATCGGCTTATCATAGATCAAACAGTATTCTTTATTCTTCGTAATTTCAATATCATTGCTAAGTGAATCTGAAAAAATAATTTCTGGTTTAAAAGAATTAGAGGCAAAAATATTATTTTTGATATTTTGATGTCCTAGTTTTTTGGTATGAATTGTGTAGCCATTAATATCAACTTCCAAACCACTTTTTTCACAAATTTCTCTTAAAGTTTGCTTATGCTCTTCCTTAATATAATAACTTTTGTATAAAAGTATTGATTCAATTACTTTCAGAAATTTCTGAATATCGTTTTGATTTTCCCAATCAATCTTTGAGTAGTATCCATTCAATTGACCTAGGCGCGTAGATGCACGAGGCTCGTATTTATCAAATCCCGCCTCCGTAAACCAACTATCTATTTGATCAATATAATATCTATATTCTAAGCAAAATTGTCGAAACTCACTCTTTAATAAATCTAGAGATATATTCATAGAGACACATCAACTTTCCGAGAAATCACCGATACATACAATACCAAATTCTAGCAATTCAGCATTAGGATCAAAATCAACAGATTGGTGGGTTATGGCGAATACCTTATTAGTTGCTTAACTGTCTCATTTGTCATCGCCTAACCCACCCTACTATTTGGCTATCGGCAAAAGATAGCCATCGGCAATTGTATCAATTTGTAAAAGATGGTTGACGTTTGTGCCAATCGGTGGCCTGTTCGTAGGCGTGGGCGACGTGAAATAATTGATCTTCGCGCAGCACATTACCCACTAATTGTAAACCAATTGGCAAACCTTGCCCATCAAAACCGCAGGGAAGACTTAACCCAGGTAAACCGGCTAAATTGACGGGAATAGTCATTAAATCCGATAAATACATACTCAGAGGGTCCGCCGTTTTTTCCCCGGCTTTAAAGGCTGTGGTCGGTGAAGTGGGAGAAACTAACACATCTACCGATTGAAAAGCTCGATCGAAATCCTCTTTGATCAAAGTCCTCACCTTTTGCGCTTTTAGGTAATAAGCATCATAATAACCCGCCGAGAGGGTATAGGTTCCCAACATAATCCGGCGCTTAACTTCCGCACCAAAACCCTGAGCGCGAGTCTTGGTGTACATATCAATCAAACTATCGGCATCTTCCCGAATACCGTATTTAACCCCATCGTAACGGGCTAAATTCGCCGATGCCTCCGAGGGGGCGATAATGTAGTAGGTGGGCAATCCGTAACGGAAACGGGGACAGGAAATCTCTTTAATCGTAGCACCGAGAGCCTTTAACTGCTCTAAAGCTTGATTAACTGCCTCGGCAACCACCTGATCCAAACCTTCCCCGAAAGTTTCCTTAATTACGCCAATTTTTAGCCCTTTTAAACTGGTTTTGAGGAATTGGCTATAGTCGGGAATCGGCAGATTGAGACTGGTAGAATCTTGGGGATCGTAACCTGCGATCGCTTGTAATAAAATCGCCGCATCTTCCACTGTACGACCAAAGGGACCGATCTGATCGAGAGAAGAAGCGTAAGCCACCAAACCAAAGCGAGAAACCAAGCCATAGGTCGGTTTTAGCCCGACAACGCCACAAAATGAAGCCGGTTGACGAATTGATCCCCCCGTATCCGATCCTAGGGCAATCACGCATTCTTGAGCGGCCACAGCCGCAGCCGAACCCCCCGAAGACCCCCCCGGCACCCGGGATAAGTCCCAAGGATTAGCGGTAACGTGATAACCGGAGTTTTCCGTGGAACTACCCATGGCAAACTCGTCTAAATTGGTTTTACCGACGATAACTGCCCCTAAATCCCGTAATTTTTGGGTAACGGTGGACTCGTAGGGGGGGACAAAATTCTCTAAAATCCGGGAAGCGCAGGTGGTGGGGATACCCTTGGTGCAGAGATTATCTTTTAATGCGATGGGAATACCTGCTAACAGATGCAGGGGTTCACCCCTGGCGATTTTCTCGTCCACTTTTTGGGCTTGCGCGAGGGCTAAATCCGGAGTTAAATGGAGAAAGCTTTTTACTTGTGGTTCGATCGCTTCAATACGAGCGAGAAATTCTCTAGCGATTTCGACGGCTGTTTTTTCTTTATTAACGAGTTGTTGATGCAGTTGACGAATCGAAGTCATGTTCAGTTACCGGTTACAACCACCGTCAGGAGCAAGCAACAACCCCGGACAGCAAAGACTATTTTAGCGTCAGTTTGGTCGTCGGTCAGCTAATCCCCTAAAATTAAAGGAAAGCCTCGGAGGAAAACTAGAGTTATGACTTTTAATATCCGACAATTAGATAATTTAGACTACGATGAAGCCGAACCCTTATTAGAAGATTATATTACTGGAGCGATCGAAGAATATATCAATTCGCCAGAGGGAGAGGCCTATTATCAAGAAAAAGAAGAAGGTGGTGGTTGGATTGCTACCTTGATTGAGTTGGGCTATCTCTATGAAGGTTATACCCTTGCTACCATGACTAAGGCAGATGTGCAGATCTTAATGGAGAAGATTTTACCACGCAAAATTACTATCCTCGATCCGACGGAAACGGAAGATGCTATCCCTGAATTAATTAGTTTTTGGCAATTTTTGGGACGAGAATATAAATTAACTCAGGCTAAAGCTATTATTAAATATTTAGAGCAATTAGGCGATCAATTTAGTCAACTGATGAACGATACCAACAGTGGCGGTTTTATGAAAAATCTCTTATTACAAGCGCATCAGCAGGGTTTTGATATCACCAGTCAGGAGGGGTTAACAGCTTTTCAAGAAAAATATAATGCTGAACAACGCGCCAAACAGCAAGCGGCAGCAATATTGAAAAGAACGCTTCCAGCTGTTCCTAAATCGGAAAATGTTCCCAAGGCAATGCAGGCCAAATATCAAGAAATTATCGATATTACTGATAAATTTGCCGCTCAATATCTTAATGAAGAATACGCCCAACTTATTCGCCAGTTAACCGCAACTTTAGCTCGTAAGCGTCCCTCTCCCCTAGAAAAAGGTAAGGCTAATTCCTGGGCTGCCGGCATTACTCACGCCCTAGGAATGGTCAATTTTCTCTTCGATCCTACTCAAAATCCCCACATTTCGGCCAAAGAACTTTATCAGGCTTTTGGGGTTGCTCAAAGTACAGGACAAGCTAAATCAAAACAAGTGAGAGATTTACTGAAGATGTCCTATCTTGACTCAGAATGGGCTTTACCAAGCAATTTGGAGAACCATCCTAGCACTACGGTCCGGAAGTTAATCACTACCATGCTCGGTTATAGTTAGGGTTTGCTGAAAAAGTCTGTTGGTGGAGTTAGAAGGCAAGGGGCAAGAGGCAACAGCAGATACCTGAATGACCCAATCTCGATCGAGTTTGCCGACTAGACTCTAGTTACCTCTCCAGTTAAACTATAGTAGTCAATAGTTATAAAGTTTTAAACGATAACCTATTGTCAGCCTTTTTAACTGGTCACTTTATTACCTACCTATGTTAGACAGTTTCTCCCCCCAAACCTCTAGCGTCGTCCTCGCTTCGGTGGCGGACTATTTCAAAGTCCTGTCGGAAGTCAGTCGCCTACAGATTCTCAGTTGCTTGCAATTAGGCGCGATGAATGGTAAAGAAATCGCCGAAGCTACCGGACTAGGTCAGGCCAATCTCTCCAAACACCTGAAAGCTTTAACCCAAGCGGGAATTATCTCGCGGCAACCCCAAGGAGTCAGCGTTTACTATCAAATTACCGACCCCGTGATCTATGATCTCTGTAAGGTGGTTTGCGATCGCATTAGTCAGCAAATGCGTCAACGGGCACGAGAATTCGAGAGTCTGCCGGCTTTCCATCTCCCTAAGAGAATTACAGAGAATGATTGATCCTATAATAACGGGAAAATCATCAGAGTGAGGAATTCGCATGAAACCAGCATCCCTGATTCAACTAACCGATAGTCTGAAAGCCCTGAGAGGGGGACAAGCGAGCTAGAAGGTAGATAGGGCAAGCGATATAGCTCTTTGTCCCTTGATGTAATCCTTCAACCGATAGCGGCTAATTTGCATTAGCTCTTCTATATT
>VYLG01000265.1_pt1 | contig 11484 bp, 8 predicted proteins | sample 5114351 | NCBI WGS metagenome assembly VYLG01 (sample SAMN12291798, study PRJNA351875) | freshwater metagenome | isolation source: freshwater lake | place: USA: Michigan, Kent Lake | collected 2013-08-15
GCTGCTCTTGAAGATGAACGGGATGCCCAAGGCGGCCGTGATCTCCTTCAGCCGGCCGGCCACGTCCATCTGCAGCTGTTCGCTCTCGACGACGCAGGGGCCGCTGATCAGGAAAAACGGGCGGTCGATGCCGACCTCGAAGCCGCACAGCTGCATCGGAACTCTCTCCAGGCTAGATGACCTTCGCACGCAACAGGGCGTTGGTGTTCAGCGCTCCCACGAAGCGCTGTTCGCCATCGACCACCAGCACGCTGGTCACCTTGTGCGTCTCCATCAGCTCGGCGGCCTCGACCGCCAGAGCATCAGCGCGAATCGTACGCGGTTCGGGCCCCATCACGTCCCGGGCCGTCAGCCCGCGCAGGTCGGCGCCCGCCTCGATGAGGCGACGCAGGTCGCCGTCGGTGAACACGCCCACGACGCGCCGCTGCTCGTCCACCACCGCCGCGATGCCCATGCCCCCACGCGACATGGTCTTCAGCAGCTCGGGCAAGGGCGTGTCGGCGGCAGCCTGCGGCGCCACCGCCTGCTGCGACAGCAGGTCCTGCACATGGACCAGCAGGCGTCGGCCCAGCGAGCCCCCCGGATGCGAGCGCGCGAAGTCCTCCTTGCCGAAGCCGCGCGCATCGAGCAGCGCCACGGCCAGTGCGTCGCCCAGCGCCAGCTGCGCGGTCGTGCTGGCGGTGGGCGCCAGGTTCAGCGGGCAGGCCTCCTGCGAGACGCCGCTGTCCAGCACCACGTCGGCGTGGCGGGCCAGCGAGGAGTCGACACGGCCGCTCATCGCGACCAGCGGCACGCCGATGCGGCGGATGACGGGCAGGATGGCCAGCAGCTCGTCGCTCTCGCCGGAGTTGGAGATCGCCAGCACCACGTCGCGCCGCGTGACCATGCCCAGGTCGCCGTGGCTGGCCTCGGCGGGGTGCACGAACATGGCCGGCGTGCCGGTGGAGGCCAGCGTCGCCGCGATCTTGCGGCCGATGTGGCCGCTCTTGCCCATGCCCATCACGACGACACGCCCGCTGCAGGCCAGAACCAGCTCGACGGCCTTGACGAAGCTGGCCCCGATCTTGGACTCCAGGCCGGTCACGGCCGCGGCCTCGATGGCCAGGGCCTCGCGGGCCAGCGAGACGATGCGCTCGCGGTCGATGGCGCCGGCGGGGGTGTCGCTCTCGTTCATGGTGTGGTCAGTCTCTGGTACAGGTCGAGGGTCGCCGCCGTCATGCCGGCGGAGGTGAAATTGTGCAGATAACGCTGACGCGCGGCCGACCCCATGGCCTGGCGCCCTGGTTCGTCGTCCAGCACACGCCGGATCGCACCGGCCAGCGCCTCGGCGTCGCCCGGCGCGACGTTGTAGCCCGTCAGGCCATGCTGGTTGACCCAGGGCACGCCCGAGCCGGCAATGTCGCTGGCGATCACGGGCTTGGCATGCACCATCGCCTCGAGCATGGCCACGCCATAAGCCTCCGCCCGCACCGTGGAGGGCATGCAGAACACATCGCAGGCCTCGAAGTGGTCGGCCAGCTCATGGTCGGGGACGTGGCCGACCAGCTGCACGCGGCCCGCCAGGCCCTCGCGGGCAATGCGGCTGCGCAGCGGCTCGGCCATCTCGCCGTCGCCGCCGATCAGCACCACGGTGTCCTCCGGCAGCCGAGCCGCGGCGGAGACGAGGTGGTCGAAGCCCTTGTAGTACGTCATGCGCCCGAGCGCGAAGACGATGCGGCGGCCGCGCACGCTGCGCCGGATCTCCTGCACGCGGGCCGGGTTCACCTTCGCGCGGTCGTCGCTGATGCCGATGGGAATAACGTGCACCTTCTGCCGCCAGGGCTGCAGCGCGGGCGACGAGTCGGCATAGGGCTGGCTCGTGGCGATCACGGCGTCGGCCCGGCGCAGCAGCCAGTCCTGCAAGGGGCCGTACAGCTTCATGGCCCGGCGCTGGCGGACGACATCGCTGTGCCAGTGCAGCACGAGACGGCCACCGGGGCGGCCCAGCAGGCAGGCCATGCCGGCCAGCGGGTCGGGCAGGTGCACGTGCACGACGTCATAGGCACCACGCAGGCGCGCCAGGTGCCAGGGCATCGAAGGCGCCATGCTGGTGGACAGCACACGGCCCAGCGAGCCCGCCCGGATGATGTCGTAGCCGGCCTCGGCCCGCGAGCGCTCGCCGGGCCAGCGGTGGAAGGAGCACAGCACGTCCGTGCGATGCCCGGCGCGGTTGAGCCCCTCGGTCAGTTCCCAGGCGGCCGATTCGATGCCGCCGAGCACCGGCGGGTAGAACTTGGAGACCTGCAGGATCCTCATGCGGCCCTCGGCAGCACCGCCGCCACCAACTGCCGCGCGGTGCCGGCCCAACGGGCATCACCCAGGCTGCGCCGGCCCGATGCCACGAGTGCGGCACGCCAGGCCTCGTCGTCCACCAGCCGGCGCAGCGCCTGCGCCCAGGCCGCCGCATCGTCCACCGGCCATGCGGCGACCTCGTCGCCGAACAGCTCCGGCAAGGCCGCCGCCCGCGAGGCCACCACGGCGCAGCCTTCGTGCAGCGCCTCGGCCGCGGGCAGGCAGAAGCCCTCGTGGCGCGACGGCACCAGCAGCGCCAGCGCCGCGCCGTACAGGGCCTTCAGATCGCCGTCGTCGACGACGCCGGCCTCGGTCCAGCCCGGCGGGGTGCTTGGCTGGGGCGATGAGGCGAACACGCCCGCGCTGCCACCCCCGACGCTGACCAGCGGCACCTCGGGCCCCAGCCCGCTGCGGGCGTAGGCCTGGGCCAGCAGAGCCAGGTTCTTCGCCGGGCTGCGGCTGCCGACGGTCAGCAGGAATCGCCGGCCCTGCAGGCCCAGCCGCTGCAGCACCTGCGGGTGCGGCTCGATGCCGTCGAGGTGGTCGGCCCCGTTGCGCAGCACGGTGATGCGGCTGCGACCGAGCACCTGCGACAGCCGCCGCGCCGAGAACGCCGACACCGTGAACAGCGTGTCGGCACGCCGGGCCAGCCGCTGGAACAGCGCGCGATACCAAAGCCGGAACCCGGTGGTGTAGGCCTCGGGCACGTCCCACAGGGCCGCGTCGTGCAGCATCGCCGAGCAGCGGCCCGACAACCACGGCGCCGACCCCGCAAGGCTGAGCAGCAGGCCTCCCCGCGCCGCCCAGGGCAGCACGGCCTGCTCCCACAGATGCAGTGGCAGACCGGCCGCACCCACGTGCCGCCAGCCCACGCGGCGCAGGCCGGGGTTGCGCGCCTGCGGCGGCGCCAGCACCAAAAATCGCTCGGCCGGCAAGGCCGGGTCGGCATCGATGGCCGCCAGCAGCGCGTGGGCGACCCGCTGCACGCCGGTGGTCCGCTGGGCCAGGAACTTGCCGTTCACGAACACGGTGGCGCCCCGGCTCGGGGCCTGGGGCGGGTGGGCGGAATCGGCATTCGGGTGCATCGGGGTGCGGGTTGTATCAGCCCGGCGTGCCGGCGGGGCCGGCAGAGCCCGTCGGCCGGTGGACTAAACTGAACCCAAGGTGGTGCATGCATCGCACCGGCAGGCCCGCGCCGCGCACCCAGCCTTCGCCCATGCTCACCCACCTCCAGCGCCTAGAAGCCGAGAGCATCCACATCCTGCGCGAGGTGGTCGCCGAGTGCGAACGCCCGGTCATGCTCTACAGCATCGGCAAGGACAGCGCCACGATGCTGCACCTGGCGCGCAAGGCCTTCCACCCGGGGCCGCTGCCGTTCCCGCTGCTGCACGTCGATACGACCTGGAAGTTCCGCGACATGTACGCGCTGCGCGACGAGGTGGCGGCGATGCCGGGCGTGCGGCTGCTCGTGCACCGCAACCCCGAGGCGCTGGCCGCCGGCATCAACCCCTTCGACCACGGCTCGGCACTGCACACCGATGTCTGGAAGACCCAGGGCCTGAAGCAAGCGCTCGGTCTCCACGGCTTCGACGCCGCCTTCGGCGGCGGCCGTCGCGACGAGGAGAAGAGCCGCGCCAAGGAGCGCATCTTCTCGTTCCGCAATGCCGCCCACGCCTGGGATCCGAAGAACCAGCGCCCCGAGCTGTGGAACCTCTACAACGGGCTCAAGCGGCCCGGCGAGTCGATCCGCGTCTTTCCGATCAGCAACTGGACGGAACTCGACGTCTGGCAGTACATCCACCTCGAACACATCCCGGTGGTGCCGCTGTACTTCTCGGCGCCGCGGCCGGTGGTGCGGCGCGGTGGCACCTGGATCATGGTCGACGACGAGCGCATGCGGCTCGCTCCCGGCGAGGCGCCCGAGATGCGGCGGGTGCGCTTCCGCACGCTGGGGTGCTATCCGCTGTCGGGCGCGGTCGAGTCCGATGCGGCGACGGTGCCCGAGGTCATCGAGGAGATGCTGTCCACGCGCAGTTCCGAGCGCCAGGGCCGCCTGATCGACCACGACGGCGCGGCCTCGATGGAGCGCAAGAAGCAGGAGGGCTACTTCTGATGGCCCACCGCTTCGACCCTGCCAAGGAGAGCATCGAGCAGTTCCTCGCCCGCCACGAGAGGAAGACGCTGCTGCGCTTCATCACCTGCGGCTCGGTCGACGACGGCAAGAGCACGCTGATCGGCCGGCTGCTCTACGAGAGCGGCCTGGTCTTCGACGACCAGCTCGAGGCGGTGGAGCGCGACAGCGCCCGCTGGGGCACGCAGGGCGCGCGGCCCGACCTGGCGCTGCTCGTCGACGGCCTGGCGGCCGAGCGCGAGCAGGGCATCACCATCGACGTGGCCTACCGCTTCTTCAGCACCGAGCGGCGCAAGTTCATCGTCGCCGACACGCCGGGCCACGAGCAGTACACACGCAACATGGTCACCGGCGCGAGCACGGCCGAGCTCGCCGTGATCCTGGTCGATGCGCGCAAGGGCGTGCTCACGCAGACGCGCCGCCACACGCGCCTGGTGGCGCTGCTGGGCGTGCCGCAGGCCGTGCTGGCCATCAACAAGATGGACCTCGTCGACTGGGACCAGGGCCGCTTCGACGCCATCGTGGCCGAGTGGCGTGCGCTGGCGCAGGGGCTCGGCCTGCCGGCCGCCACCGCCATCCCGATGTCGGCGCTGGAGGGCGACAACGTCATCCGCGCCAGCACCCACATGCCCTGGTACACCGGCGTGCCGCTGCTGGAGCACCTGGAGACCTGCACCGTCGACGAAGGCCCGCGGCAGCGCGGCCCGCTGCGGCTGCCGGTGCAATGGGTGAACCGCCCCAACGCCGACTTCCGCGGCTTCAGCGGCGCCATCGCCGGCGGCCGCGTGCGGCCCGGCGACGCGGTGCGCGTGCTGCCCGCGGGGCGCGAGACGACGGTGGCGCGCGTGATCGTCGGCTTCGACGACGTGGCGGAAGCCGTGGCCGGCCAGTCCGTCACGCTGACGCTGGCCGACGAGGTGGACTGCTCGCGCGGCACGCTGGTATGCGCCGCGGCTGAGCCGGCGCAGGTGGCCGACCAGTTCGAGTGCACGCTCGTCTGGATGGACGCCGAGCCGCTGCTGCCCGGCCGCCCGTTCCTGATGAAGATCGGCGCGCGCACGGTGGGCGCCACCGCCACCGCCATCAAGCACGTCGTCAACGTCAACAGCGGCGAGCACCTCGCGGCGCGCACGCTGGAGCTCAACGCCATCGGGGTGTGCACGCTGTCGCTCGACCGGCCGGTGGCCTTCGACCCGTACACCGGCAACCGCGAGACCGGCGGCTTCATCCTGATCGACCGCATGAGTTTCGCCACCGCGGGCGCCGGCATGCTGCACTTCGCGCTGCGCCGCTCGCAGAACCTGCACCTGCAGGGCTACGACGTCGACCGCGCCGCACGCGCCGCGCTGCTGGGCCAGCAGCCGGCCGTGGTGTGGCTCACGGGCCTGTCCGGGGCCGGCAAGAGCACGCTGGCCAACCGGCTGGCGCAGCGCCTGCACGCCGCCGGGCGCGCCGCCTACGTGCTGGACGGTGACAACCTGCGCCACGGCCTCAACCGCGACCTCGGCTTCACCGACGCCGACCGCGTGGAGAACATCCGTCGCGTCGCCGAGGTGGCGCGCCTGATGGCCGACGCCGGGCTCATCGTCATCACCGCCTTCATCTCGCCGTTCCGCAGCGAACGCGCCATGGCGCGCAGCCGGCTGGACGGCGTCGCCTTCGTCGAGGTGCATGTCGACACGCCGCTGGCCGTGGCCGAGCAGCGCGATCCCAAGGGCCTGTACGCCAAGGCCCGGCGCGGCGAGCTGCCCCACTTCACCGGCATCGACTCGCCCTACGAGCCACCCGTGGCGCCCGAGATCCGCGTCGACACCGCCCGCGAGTCGGCGGACGCGGCGGCCGAGCGCGTGCTCGCTGGCCTGCGCGAGCGCGGCATCCTGCCCGGCTGATCCGGCCATGACGGTCGATCAGGGCGTGGTGCTGGCGGCGCTGGCCGCGCTTGTGGCTGGCCTGCTGCACGGGCGCGCGTAGGCCGGGGCGCTGTTCGGCAGCGTGGCCCTGCTCAACGTGGCGCTGGGCTACACCGGCGTCGACGAGGCCCTGGCCCAGCTCGTGAACCCGGGCCTGGTGGCCGTGGTGCTGCTGCTGCTGCTGGGCGCCGTGCTCGACCGCGCCCAGGGCCTGGAGCGCGCGCTCGGCCCGCTGCTCGCCGGCCCCTACCGCTGGGCGCTGCTGAAGCTGACGCTGTTCACCGCGGCGCTGTCGGCCTTCCTCAACAACACCGCCGTCGTCGCGGCGCTGATGGGGCCGCTGAAGGCCACGCCACGGCACCCGGCCTCGCGGCTCTTGATGCCGATGTGCTTCGCGGCTTCGCTGGGTGGTGTGCTCACGCTGGTGGGCACCTCGACCAATCTGCTCGTCAACGGCATGTGGGTGGCGCGTGGACAGGCCTCGCTCGGCATCTTCGACCTGCTCCCGGTGGGGCTGGCCATCCTCGCGGCCTGCACCGTGGCCATGCTGCTGACGATGCCGCGGCTGCTGCGCCATGACGCGCAGCCGGCCGACCGGGCCGCCGACTACGTGCTGGAGGCCGTGCTCGAGACCGGCTCGCCGCTGGTGGGCCGCAGCGTGCACGACGCCGGACTGCGCCGCCTCGTGCACCTGTACCTCACGGAGATCGTGCGCGGCGGCCAGGTGCTGGCTCCGGTGGAGCCCGACGAGCTGCTGCACGCCGGTGACACGCTGGTGTTCACCGGCGACGTGACGCGGCTGGACCTGCTGCTGCGCTTCCAGGGCCTCATGCCGCACGGCACGCACGAGGGCGGCGCGGTGCTCCCCGGCGTGGACCGGCTGACCGAGGTGGTGCTGACGCCGGACTCGACGCTGCTGCGGCGCACGTTGCGCGAGCTGGACTTCCGTGGCCGCTTCGATGCCGCCGTGGTGGCCATGCGCCGCGGCAGCGAGCGGCTGCGCGGCGGCCTCGGCGAGATCCCGCTGGCCGCCGGCGACAGCCTGATGCTCGTGACCGGCCCCGACTTCGAGACGCGCAGCAGCGGCGCGGGCGACTTCCTGGTGCTGCGGCAGCAGCCCGTGCAGGGCTTCGCCGAGCGCTGGCGGGAGATCGTGGCGCTCGTAGCCTTCGGCGGCGCCATCGCCGCCGCGGCGGCGGGCCTGGTGCCGCTGGTGAAGGCCCTGCTGCTGCTGCTCGCGGGCTTCCTGCTGCTGGGCTTTGCGCGGCCGGCCGACCTGAAGCGGCGCATGCCTTTCGAGATCATCGTCGTCATTGCGTCGGCGCTGGTGATTTCCGACGTCATGCTCAAGACCGGCACCGCCGGCCACCTGGCGGCGGCGCTGCTGGCGGTGGCGGCCGGGCTGGGCCCGCTTGGCGCCTTGGCGGCGGTGCTGCTGCTGACCTGGGTGCTGACCGAGCTGATGAGCAACAACGCCGCCGCGGCGCTGATGTTCCCGGTGGCCTGGGGCGTGGCCGAGCGGCTGGGCCTGGCGCCGCTGCCCTTCGTGATGGCGGTGCTGTATGGCGCGAGCTGCAGCTTCCTCACGCCCTTCGGCTACCAGACCAACCTGATGATCATGGCGCCGGGCCGCTACCGGTTGGCCGACTACCTGCGCTGCGGCGCACCCGTGGCGCTGGCCTTCTGCGGCACGGCGCTGCTGGCCATTCCGCTGGTGTTCCCGCTGCGCTGAGCGCGCCCCGCCCGTGACTCAGCCGCGCAGCTCGGCCGCGTGCTCGCGGAACCAGGCGTAGGTGCCGGCGAGGCCCTCCTCGAGGCCGATCGAGGCCTGCCAGCCCAGCGCCGCCAGCCGTGACACGTCCATCAGCTTGCGCGGCGTGCCATCGGGCTTGCTGGCGTCCCACACCAGCCGGCCGCGGAAGCCGGTGACGCGGGCCATCGTCTCGGCCAGCTCGCGGATCGTGCAGTCGCGGCCGGTGCCCACGTTCAGGTGGCTCAGCATCGGCTTCACCTGCTGCTGCCACGTGGCGGCCGGCAGGTTCATCACGTGCACGCTGGCGGCGGCCATGTCGTCGACGTGCAGGAACTCGCGCATCGGCCGCCCGCTGCCCCACACCACCACCTCGGCATCGCCGCGCTGGGCGGCCTCGTGGAAGCGGCGCATCAGCGCCGGGATGACGTGGCTGTGCTCGGGGTGGAAGTTGTCGCCCGGGCCGTACAGGTTGGTCGGCATCACGCTGCGGTAGTCGCGGCCGTGCTGGCGGTTGTAGCTCTCGCACAGCTTGATGCCGGCGATCTTGGCAATGGCGTACGGCTCGTTCGTCGGCTCCAGCGTGCCGGTGAGCAGCGCGTCCTCGCGCATCGGCTGCGGCGCCAGGCGCGGGTAGATGCAGCTCGAGCCCAGGAACAGGAGCCGCTGCACGCCGGCCTCGTGCGCGCCGGCGATCACGTTCAGCTGGATGGCCAGGTTCTCGGCGATGAAGTCGGCCGGGAACTGGTTGTTGGCCTGGATGCCACCCACCTTGGCGGCGGCGAGCACAACGACGTCGGGCCGCTCGCGCGCAAGGAAGGCGCGCACCGCGGTGCCATCGGCCAGGTCGAGCTCGTGGCGCGGCGCCGTCAGCAGCTGCCGGTGGCCCAGCGCCTGCAGCCGCCGCACGATGGCGGAACCCACCATGCCGCGATGGCCGGCCACGAAGATGCGGTCGTCGAGACTCGGCATCAGGCTTCGCGCTGCTCGCTGGCCAGCGGCGCGTCGTGGCCGTGGGCGCGCAGCAGCGCGGCGCGGCGCGCCAGCTTCAGGTCCTCGGTGGCCATCTCGGCGCACATCTCGCGCGCCGTGATCAGCGGCTCCCAACCGAGCTGCCGCTTGGCCTTGGCCGGGTTGCCGAGCAGCGTCTCCACCTCGGCCGGGCGGAAGTAGCGCGGGTCCACGGCCACGACGCAGTCGCCGGGCTTCAGCGCTGGGGCCTTGGTGGGGTCGTCGACGCGCTCGACGAAGGCCTTCTCGTCGGCGCCCGTGCCCTCGAAGCGCAGGCTGAACCCCAGTTCGGCGGCCGTCCAGCGCACGAAGTCGCGCACCGAGTGCTGCACGCCGGTGGCGATGACGTAGTCCTCGGCCTGCTCCTGCTGCAGCATCATCCACTGCATGCGCACGTAGTCCTTGGCGTGGCCCCAATCGCGCAACGCGTCGAGGTTGCCCATGAAGAGCCGCTGCTGCAGCCCCTGCGCCACGTGGGCCAGGCCGCGCGTGATCTTGCGCGTCACGAAGGTCTCGCCGCGGCGCGGGCTCTCGTGGTTGAAGAGGATGCCGTTGCAGGCGTACAGGCCGTAGGCCTCGCGGTAGTTGACGGTGATCCAGTACGCGTACAGCTTGGCCACGCCGTAGGGGCTGCGCGGGTAGAACGGCGTCGTCTCGGTCTGCGGCGTCTCGCGCACCAGGCCGTAGAGCTCGCTGGTGCTGGCCTGGTAGAAGCGCGTGCGGTCCTTCAGGCCGAGCAGCCGGATGGCCTCGAGCAGCCGCAGCGTGCCCATCGCGTCGACATCGGCGGTGTATTCCGGCGCCTCGAAACTGACGGCCACGTGGCTTTGCGCGCCGAGGTTGTAGACCTCGTCGGGCTGCACCTGCTGCAGGATGCGCGTGAGGTTGCTGCCGTCGGACAGGTCGCCATGGTGAAGCACGAAGCGCTGGTGCGGCACGTGCGGGTCTTCGTAGATGTGGTCGACGCGCTGCGTGTTGAACAGCGAGGCGCGGCGCTTGATGCCGTGGACCTCGTAGCCCTTCTCCAGCAGGAACTCGGCAAGGTAGCTGCCGTCCTGGCCGGTGACGCCGGTGATCAGGGCCTTCTTCATGGTGTGGTGGCGGTTGGTGTGGCGTGATTATCGGCAGCCGGCCGGTACTCCGGCACCCAGCGTCGCAGCAGCGCACGCGCCGCGGCATCGTCGGCCTGCACGGCGCCGGCTTGCGCGATCCAGCCGTCCAGCGCCGCGGCGTCGCCGCTGGCGATGCGCGCCACGCGCAGCCGCTGCACCGGCGTGGGCAGCGTGGCCTCGGTGTCGGCGAGCAGTTCCTCGTACAGCTTCTCGCCCGGGCGCAGGCCGGTGAACTCGATGGCGATCTCGTCGGTGGTGTGGCCCGAGAGGCGGATGAGGTCGCGCGCCAGATCGACGATGCGCACCGGCTCGCCCATGTCCAGCACCATCACCTGCCCGCTCTCGCCCACCGCGGCGGCCTGCAGCACCAGGCGCGCGGCCTCGGGGATGGTCATGAAGTAGCGGATGATGTCCGGGTGCGTCACCGTCACCGGCCCGCCGCGCGCGATCTGCTCCTTGAAGCGCGGGATCACGCTGCCGCTGGAGCCCAGCACGTTGCCGAAGCGCACGGCCATGAAGCGCGTGGCCGGGTGGCGCGCGGCCAGTGCGGTGATGACGGTCTCGGCCGCACGCTTGCTGGCGCCCATCACGTTGGTGGGGTTCACGGCCTTGTCGGTGCTTATGAGCACGAAGCGCTCCACGCCCGCCGCGGCCGCCGCCTCGGCGGTGCGGAAGGTGCCGAGCACGTTGTTGGCCAGCGCCGCCGCGGCGTTGGCGCCTTCCATCAGCGGAACGTGCTTGTAGGCCGCGGCGTGGAACACCACCGCCGGCCGCCAGCGCGCGAAGGTGGCCTGCATCCAGGCGGCGTCCTTCACGTCGCCGATCAGCGGCTCGAGCGCCAGACCCGGGAACGCGGCCGACAGCTCCGCCTCGATGGTGTAGAGGTTGAACTCCGACAGCTCCAGCAGCACCAGCCGCGCCGGCCCGAAGCGCGCCACCTGGCGGCACAACTCGCCACCGATGCTGCCGCCGGCCCCGGTGACCAGCACGACGCGGCCTTTCAGCGCCGCGGCCACGCCGGCATCGTCCAGCACCACGGGTTCGCGGCCGAGCAGGTCGTCGGGTTCGATGTCGCGCAGCCGCTCGATGCGCGCCGCGCCGGTCCTCAGCTCGTCGGCACTGGGCACGGTGAGCACCGGCAGACCGGTGGCGGCGGCCAGGTCGAGCGCGCGGCGGCGCTGCGCCCGCGTGGCCGAGGGCATGGCCACGACGATGTGCGTGGCGGCGCTGTCGCTGCCG
>VYLG01000266.1_pt1 | contig 11478 bp, 8 predicted proteins | sample 5114351 | NCBI WGS metagenome assembly VYLG01 (sample SAMN12291798, study PRJNA351875) | freshwater metagenome | isolation source: freshwater lake | place: USA: Michigan, Kent Lake | collected 2013-08-15
CACGGTGCACGCCCAGGGCCGCGATGGCCAGCAGGCGCGCGCGCCGCGCGTCGAGGCCGCTGGTCTCGACGTCCAGCACCACCCAGCGCGGCTCCACCGGCCCGCGGCCGGCGCCAGTGACGCTCTTCCACCAGGACACGAGCGCGTTCAACGCTGGTAGTCCAGCTGCAGCCGCTGCTGCAGCGTGCGCGCCGAACGCAGGCTTTCCTTGAGCAGCCGGCGGTCGATGTCGTTGAGGCGCTTCACGTCGATGCGGTTGGGGTTGTCGCCCTGCCCCGGCACCGCGCCGCGGTGGCCCAGCTGCAGCTGCAGGCGCAGCATCTGCAGGAACTCGAACGAGGCCACCCAGCTGCTGCTCTCGCGGTCGGTGGCGCCCATCAGCGGCGCCGCCGCTTCCAGCCGCGCCCGCGTGCCGCGGGCCGGCAGGCCGTGGGCCAGCGCGTACAGCCGCGCCACGTCGACGAAGATCGCCGTGCCCTGCAGCTTGAGGTCGATCCAGGCATGCGGGCCGTCGTCCGTGGCATCGAGGCCACCGCGCCAGTTGAGCGGTGGACCATGCCGCAAGGAGTTGTCGGCCATCTGCTTGATGAAGCGCGGCACACGCGCCGGCGCCTGCGCGATCAGCCGCTCCAGCGGCGCCGCCAGCGCCAGGTGGCCCGCGATGGGCCGCAGGTCGAAGTAGATGCTGGCGTCGAGCAGGTCCTGCGGCGCGCCGTGCTCGATCCAGTGGCCGATGCGCTCGGACCATTCCGCCGCCGTCAGGCAGCAGGCCGGGTTGCCTGCCATCACGCCGCCCTTGCACAGCGGGTAGCCGGCACGGTCGAGCGCGGCGTTCACCTCGGCGCCGAAGGCCAGCCACTGCGGGCGGTCGCGCTCGGGCTCGGCGCTGTCGAACACGAGGCCGTTGTCCTGGTCGGTGGCCACGGTCTGCTCGCTGCGGCCCTCGGAGCCGAAGGCCAGCCAGCAGGCGCGGCCGAGGTCGAGCCCGCGCCGCGCGGCAACGATCTCCACCAGCCGCTCGGCCAGCAGGTCGTTGAGGTGGCTCACGAGTTCCGTGAGCTGCCGCGCGTGCACGCCCTGCCCCAGCAGGTTGCGCGCGAACTCGCGGATGCTCGCCGCCAGCCCCACCAGCGTGGCCTCGTCGGGCGCGCCGCGCAGACTGCTGCCCAGCTGCTTGAGCGACAGCCGCTGCAGCGCGAACAGGTCGCGCTCGGAGACGATGTTGACGACGCGCCCCTCGCGCAGCACCGGCACGTGGCGCACGCCGTGGCGCGACATCAGCATCGCCGCGTCCGACAGGCGGTGCCCGTCGTCCAGCGTGTGCACCGGCGTGCTCATCACCTCGGCGATGGGCGTGGTCAGCGGGCGCTGCGGCAGCGTCACGCGGCCCAGGATGTCGTGGCGCGTCAGGATGCCCTCGATGCGGCCGTCCGCGCCCTGCACCAGTACCGAGCCGACGCGCCGCTCATGCATGCGCACCAGGGCCTCGGCCAGCGGCGTGTGCGGTTCGCAGACCAGCGGCGTCTTCGGCGGCAGTTCGGACAGCAGGGTCTCGAGCGATTGCTCCGCCAGCGTCTGCGACGCAAACGCCGCCTGCGTGGCGCGGCGCGACAGCTCCAGGAAGTTGAGCACGCGGCCGTTCAGGAAGTCGGCGAACGGCGCGCTCTGGCGCACCAGGGCCTGCGCGGCGGCGGCCGGCAGGCTGAGGCAGAAGGTGTCTTCGTTGGCGGTGTAGGTGGCCGTGACGGCGCGGCCCGCGAGCAGCGCGCCCACCGGGAACAGATCGCCAGCGACGTACTCGATGGGGCCGGTGGAATCGGCCACGCCGCGGCGGCCGCTGATGCTGCCGCGGCGCACGCACAGCAGCGCCTGCACCGGGCCGCTGGCCGGATCGAGCACCACCTCGCCGGGCGCGAAGTACTGCTGCGATGCGTGCTCGAGGAACTGGTCCACGTGCGCCGGTTGCATGGCCGCAAACGGCTGGTGCTGCACCAGTTCCGCGCGCAGGTGCCCGAGCAGTGCCGGGGAGGGGCTGTTGCGCGACGTGCTGGGGGTGGCTTCGCTCATCGCCGCGATGCTAGGCCCGCGGTCGGCGCCGCCGGCCTGACCGAAGTCAAGCGCCCGTGCCCCCAAAGGAAAAGGGCCGCACCCTCGTCGGGTGCGGCCCTGGTCGGGATCCGCGGACCGGTGGCCCGCGGAGACCGCGTCAGTGCATCACTTCGAACCCACCAGGTTCGGGTAGCGCACGTGCTCCACGAGCTGCTGGATCTCCTGCTTCGGCGCGGGCGTCAGCAGACTCACGATGATGATCACCGCAAAGCCCAGCGGCACACCGAACACGCCGGCGGCGATGGGCGCCATGCCCCACCAAGTGTTGTCGGCGATCGGGCTGGTCACGTTGAACAGGCCGCGCATCCAGGGCTGCGTGGTGGCCATGTAGTAGAACGTGACGATCGTGCCCGACAGCATGCCCAGGACCGCGCCCCACTTGGTGGCGCGCTTCCAGAAGATGCCGAGCACCAGCGCCGGGAAGAAGCCCGCCGCAGCCAGCGAGAAGGCCGCAGACACCAGGAACAGGATGTCCGCCACCTTCAGCGACGCCACATAGGCCGCCGCCAGGGCCACCACGAGCAGCAGCACCTTGGAGATCATCACCCGGCGCGCGGTGGGCGCGTTGGGATCGATCATCTTGTAGTACAGGTCGTGGCTCAGCGCGTTGGCGATGGTCAGCAGCAGGCCGTCGGCCGTGGACAGCGCGGCCGCCAGGCCACCGGCGGCGACCATGCCGCTGATGACGTAAGGCAGACCGGCGATCTCGGGCGTGGCCAGCACGATGATGTCGCCACCGATGCGCATCTCACCCAGCTGGAAGATGCCGTCCTTGTTGACGTCCGCGATGCTCAGCAGTGCCGGGTCCACCTTCGCCCAGGCGCCCACCCAGGCTGGCAGCTTGTCGAACGGCGTGCCCACCAGGACGTTGAACACCTCGTACTTGACGAGCACCGCCAGAGCCGGCGCCGTGAAGTACAGCAGGAAGATGAAGAACAGCGACCAGGTCACCGACGAGCGGGCCTCCTTCACCGACGGCGTGGTGTAGTAGCGCATCAGGATGTGCGGCAGCGCGGCCGTACCCACCATCAGGCAGAACACCAGACCCAGGAAGTTGCGGCGCGAGGTGTCGTAGGCGGCCTGGGCCTTCTCGTCACCCTTCGGGTCACCGGCGAACTGCTGCGCGTGGCGTGGCATGCCCGCAAGCGGGCCCGTGCGGCCGTCGGCGGCTGCCTTCGCGGCAGTCCAGGCGGTCTTCGCGGCAGCCTCGTCCTTGGGCAGCGCAGCCAGGGCCTTCTCAGCAGCCTGCACGTCGGCGAGCGGCGCGCTCGCAGCCTTCAGGTCGTCGACCTTCTTCTGCGCCGCGGCACGGTCGGCCGCCAGGGCAGCCGGCACGTCCTTCAGCTTGGCAGCGAACTCGTCGCTACGCTGCTTGAAGATCGCGCGGACTTCCTGCTCCTTCGGGTCGGCGATCAGCTGCGCCTCACGCTCCGTCACCTTGGCCAGCTGGGCACCGTAGATGGCTTGCGGGATCGGCACGCCGGTCTGCTTCACCGACAGCCACACCACCGGGATCATGTAGGCAATGATCAGGATGATGTACTGCGCGACCTGCGTCCAGGTGACGGCACGCATGCCGCCCAGGAACGAGCAGACCAGGATGCCACCGAGGCCGACGAACACGCCGATCTCGAAGGCCAGGCCCGTCAGGCGCGTGGTGATGAGGCCGACGCCGTAGATCTGCGCCACCACGTACACGAACGACACCAGGATCGCGATCAGGATGCCGACGAAGCGCGCGGTGTTGCCTTCATAGCGGGCACCGAGGAAGTCGGGGATCGTGAACTGCCCGAACTTGCGCAGGTACGGCGCCAGGAACAGCGCCACCAGGCAGTAGCCGCCCGTCCAGCCCATGATGAAGGCCAGACCGCCGTAGCCGGTGAGGTACAGCGTACCGGCCATGCCGATGAACGACGCCGCGCTCATCCAGTCGGCGCCCGTGGCCATGCCGTTGTAGATGGCAGGCACGCGACGGCCGGCGACGTAGTACTCCGCCGCGTCGTTGGTGCGGCTCATGATGCCGATGCCGGCATACAGCGCCACGGTGGCGAGCAGGAACACGATGCCGATGGCACCGCGGGACAAGCCCATCTGCTCGGCGATGGCCAGCACGATCACGAAGGCGATGAAGCCCCCGGTGTACCAGCCGTACACCTTGTTGAGCCCCTTCTTGAAGGCTGCGTTGGCTTCCTTGTTGGATACGCCAGTATCCGGTTCGAAACTCAGGCCTGCCATGTCATTCCTCCTCGGCCACGCCGTGCTCTTGGTCGAGCTTGTTCATGTAGTGGGCGTAGTACCAGATGATGGCCATGTAGATGACCAACGATCCCTGCGCGCCCATCCAGAAACTGAACGGCCAGCCAAAGAAATTGAAGCTCAGGTCGCGCGCAAAGAACGCGACCACGAATGTCACCACGAACCAGATCGCCAGCAGGATCGAGGTGATCCTGAGGTTCTTCGACCAGTATCGCTGGTGGTTCTCACTCACCTGCATGGTTGTCACCCCTTTTCAGTGTTCGACCCGGACCGGGCCTGTCTCTCTCGCCAAAAAACCTGTGCGCCGCCGCGGCGGCGCACCACTAAAGCGTGGGCTGCACCGGCACGAGCCCGGTCTCGCGCGCCAGCTGCGCCGCGACCTTGGGCTCGAAACCCTGCAGATGCTTGATGATCTTGATGGCCTCGTCGGGCGCCTGGCGGTCGACGTGCACGCGCGCCAGCTGGTACCAGCCGTAGGGGCTCATCGGCTGCAGCTCGGTGTTGCGCTTCAGCGCGGCCACGGCGTCGTCGTAGCGCTTCAGGCGGATCAGCACGAGGCCCATCCCATACCAGGCACGGTCGAGCTTGGGGCTCAGCTCGGTGGCGCGGCGGAAGCAATCGAGCGACTCTTCCCAGCGCTCGGCGGCCTCGAGCATGAAGCCGCGGTTGAACCAGTGGTGAGCGTTGTCCGGCTCCACCGTCACCAGGCGGTCGGACGTGGCGAGCGCCTGCGCCGTGTGCCCCAGCTGGCCCTGCAGGTGCATACGGCTGGCCAGCACGTAGACGTCGTTGGGCCAGGTCCTGGCCATGGCGTCGAACCGCACCAGGGCGGCGGCCTCGCGGCCGAGCACCAGCAGGCCCACGGCCTGGTACTTCTGCCAGAGGTAGTCGAGAGACTTCATCGGCAGCCCGGTTGCCCGACCATGTTGGACGTCACGCACAGATCGGCACGCTCGAACGTGACGATCGCGTACAGAATGACGAGGAAGAAGAAGGTGACGATCGGCACGTGGTGATCGGCCACCTGCTTGGGCGTGATCTTGCGCATCGGCACCGTGAACGGCTTGCTGATGACGCGCAGCAGCGTGTAGAAGAGGTTCGTCTCGCGGTTCGGGCCGGCGAGCACGTACAGCACGCCCTGCCCGAGCAGCGCGAGCAACGCGACATAGAGCACGACCTGGACGGCGTTGAGGAAGGTCAGCATGGCGGCTCTTGCAGCCTGAAAAGAAGCTGACCGGACTCTTGGCGGGGGCGCTTACGACTTTCTGACGGGGACGGTCCGCTGCCGCGCATCCCCCGATAGGTCTTTCCCTAGGTTCTACCCAGGGAGACCTGAGCCCCCGCAAGGGCTCTCGAACTGCTGTACCGCCCGCTTTCGCAGGCGCCCTCGATCAGCTCTTCGCCAGACGCAGCCAGGTCTCGATCACCGTGTCGGGGTTCAGCGAGATCGACACGATGCCTTCCTGCGCCAGCCAGTCGGCGAAGTCCGGGTGGTCGCTCGGGCCCTGGCCGCAGATGCCCACGTACTTGCCGGTGGCGCGGCAGGCCGTGATGGCGCGCGAGATCAGCGCCTTCACGGCCGGGTCGCGCTCGTCGAAGTCGTGCGCCAGTTGCTCCAGGCCGCTGTCGCGGTCCAGGCCCAGCGTGAGCTGCGTCAGGTCGTTGCTGCCGATGCTCATGCCGTCGAAGTGCTGCAGGAACTGCTCGGCCAGGATGGCGTTGCTCGGCACCTCGCACATCATGATCAGGCGCAGCCCGTCCTGCCCACCCTCGGCAGCACGGCGCAGCCCGCGTTCGGCCAGCATGGCCTTCACGCGCTCGGCCTGCTTCACGGTGCGCACGAAGGGCACCATGATCTCGACGTTGGTCAGGCCCATGTCGGTGCGCACGCGCTTGAGGGCCTCGCACTCCATCGCAAAGGCATCGGCGAAGTCGCCGCTGATGTAGCGGCTGGCGCCGCGGAAGCCCAGCATCGGGTTCTCTTCATCGGGCTCGTAGCGCGTGCCGCCGATCAGCTTGCGGTACTCGTTGCTCTTGAAGTCGCTCAAGCGCACGATCACCGGCTTGGGCCAGAAGGCCGCGGCGATGGTGGCCACACCCTCGACGAGCTTGTCGACGTAGAACGCGCGCGGGCTGGCGTGGCCGCGGGCCACGCTCTCCACGGCCTTCTTCAGGTCGGCGTCGATGTTCGGGTAGTCGAGGATAGCCTTCGGGTGCACCCCGATGTTGTTGTTGATGATGAACTCCAGCCGCGCCAGGCCGACGCCGCTGTTGGGCATCTGCGCAAAGTCGAAGGCCAGCGTCGGGTTGCCGACGTTCATCATGATCTTGATCGGGCAGTACGGCATCTCGCCGCGCGTCACCTCGGTGACCTCGGTCTCGATCAGCCCGTCGTAGATGAAGCCGGTGTCGCCCTCGGCGCAGCTCACCGTGACCAGCGTGCCTTCGCTGAGCTTCTCGGTCGCGTCGCCGCAGCCCACCACGGCCGGAATGCCCAGCTCGCGCGCGATGATGGCCGCGTGGCAGGTGCGCCCGCCGCGGTTGGTGACGATGGCGGCGGCGCGCTTCATCACCGGCTCCCAGTTGGGGTCGGTCATGTCGGTGACGAGGATGTCACCCGGCTGCACACGCTCCATCTCGGCCGTGCTGCGCACCAGGCGCACCGGGCCCGTGCCCACCTTCTGGCCGATGGCGCGGCCTTCCACCAGCACCGGCGTCTTGCTGCGGTCGCCCTTGAGCTTGAAGCGCTGCTCCACGCCGCCGGTCTGACTCTTCACCGTCTCGGGGCGGGCCTGCAGGATGTAGAGCTTGCCGTCGATGCCGTCCTTGCCCCACTCCACGTCCATCGGCCGGCCGTAGTGCTTCTCGATGATCACGGCGTACTTCGCCAGTTCGATGGCGTCGGCGTCGGTGATGGCGTAGCGGTTGCGCTGCTCGGGCGGGGAGTCGAGCGTCTTCACGAGGCGGCTTCCCAGGGCTCGGTCGGCCTCGGTCGCGAACTCCATGCGCTGCAGCTTGCTGCCCAGCACGCGGCGGATGACCGGAAAGCGCCCGGCCGCCAGCGTGGGCTTGTGCACGTAGAACTCGTCGGGGTTGACCGAGCCCTGCACCACGAGTTCGCCCAGACCGTAGCTGGCGGTGATGAACACCACGTCGGGGAAGCCGCTTTCGGTGTCGATGGTGAACAGCACGCCGGCGGCGCCGACGTCCGACCGCACCATGCGCTGCACGCCGGCCGACAAGGCCACATCGGCATGGGCGAAGCCCTTGTGCACGCGGTAGCTGATGGCGCGGTCGTTGTAGAGGGAGGCGAAGACCTCCTTCATGTGCAGCAGCACGTCGTCGATGCCGCGCACGTTGAGGAAGGTCTCCTGCTGGCCGGCGAAGCTGGCGTCCGGCAGGTCTTCGGCCGTGGCCGACGAGCGCACGGCAAAGCTGGCCTCGGGGGATTCGGCCACCAGGCGCGCGTAATGCGCGCGCACCTCGGCCTCGAAGGCGGCCGGGAACGGCGCCTCGATGACCCAGCGGCGCACCATGGCGCCGACTTCCGCCAGCGCGCGCACGTCGTCGACGTCGAGCTTGGCCAGCGTGTCGTTGATGCGCTGCTCGAGGCCGCCTTCGCGCAGGAACACGCGGAAGGCGTGCGCCGTGGTGGCAAAGCCGCCGGGCACGCGCACGCCGCTGGCGGCGAGCTGGCTGATCATTTCGCCGAGGCTGGCGTTCTTGCCGCCAACGACCTCGACGTCGGTCATCCTCAGTTCTTCGAAAGGGACGACCAGGGCGGTCGCCATCGATGCCTGTGCCATGGGAAAGCTCCGTGATGTGGGTAAACCGGTGCCATCGCTGGCGCCACGCGGAACGTCCTGCTGCCGGCGGCTTGGACTTCTTGTTCGATGCCGGTGAGGTTCACGTCGGGGTGGCGAGGCGGAAAGTGGTGCAGATTTTAGGGACTCTTTCCTTATGATGACCTGATACCACCCTCCTTTCGGACCCTCGGATGCCGCCCATGCCCGAACGCACCGTGTTCTTTGTCTCGGACGGCACCGGCATCACCGCCGAGACCTTCGGCAACTCCATCCTCGCGCAGTTCGCGGCCAAGCCGCGCCACGTGCGCCGCCCCTTCATCGACACGCCCGAGAAGGCCCACCAGGTGCGCGCCGAGATCGACGCCACGGCCGAGCGCGAGGGCAAGCGCCCCATCGTCTTCGTCACGCTGGTGCGCGAGGACGTGCGCGACATCCTCACCGGCAGCGGTTGCAAGGGCATGGTGATGGACATGTTCCGCACCTTCGTCGAGCCGCTCGAAGAGGAGTTCGGCGTCAAGAGCAACCACCGGGTGGGCCGCTTCACCGACGTGAGCAAGAGCCAGGAGTACACCGACCGCATCGAGGCCATCAATTTCAGCCTGGCGCACGACGACGGCCAGAGTGCGCGCAACCTGGCGGAGGCCGATGTCATCCTGCTCGGCGTGTCGCGCAGCGGCAAGACGCCCACCAGCCTGTACCTGGCCATGCAGCACGGCATCAAGGCCGCCAACTGCCCGCTGATCCCCGAAGACTTCGAGCGCGGCCGCATGCCCACGCCGCTGGCGCCGTACAAGCGCAAGTGCTTCGGCCTGACCATCGACCCCGAGCGGCTCTCGCAGATCCGGCACGAACGCCGCCCCGGCAGCAAGTACGCCTCGATCGAGAACTGCCGCTACGAGGTGCGCGAGGCCGAGAGCATGATGCGCCGCGAGGGCGTGGCGTGGCTGTCGTCCACGCACAAGAGCATCGAGGAGATCGCGACGACGATCCTGCGCGACCTGCGGCCGGACCGGTTGATCTACTGATCGCGCAGCGCGGCGTTCAGAACGCCGAGCGTGCGTCGGGCCAGCCGAGCATGCGCAGCACCAGCAGCGCCACGGCGCCGTCGCCCGGCTCGCGGGCCGTCACCGTCACCTGGGCCAGCCGCGGCAAACCGGCCTTGCGCAGCTGCGTCCAGGTCTCGTGCGCCGGGCGCAGCGTGCCCTCCGGGGCGACCAGCGCGGTCCAGGGCAAGGACACGGCGCCCGCTGAGCTGCCGGCGTCGGCATCCACCCGCAACGACACCGCCGGATAGCCGGTGGTCCGGGCGGGCTCGGTCGCCAGCCGTCGCATCGGCAAGGCCGAGGCCGACGCCACCGCCGAAGGCGACGGCTTCGCCATCGGCAGACCGCGCAGCGCCCACTCGTCCACCGACTCCAGCAGCACGCTCGCCCGCCGCTGACCGGCACGCTCCAGCGCCAGCACGGCCAGCGCCGAGGCCGGGTTGAGGCCGCCGGCGGACACGACCACGGCCTCGTGCGTCGGATCGACGCCGGCCGTGGCCAGGCGGTCGGCCAGCCGCTGTGGCTCGCGCCAGAGCGCGGGCAGCTGCTCTGCAGGCAACGACACCGCACCCGGCAGATGCCCCTGGGCAAACGCCGCCTCGGGCCGCAGGTCAACGATCGCCACGCGCGACAGCCCGATCTGCCGGAGCACGCCAACGCCCCAGCTGGCCAGCCAGTTTGCGTCGCGCACGCGGTTCGGATCGGCCCAGGTCCAGAACGGCAGGCCGCGTTCGTCGGACAGCCACTCGAGGTGCGACTCCTGGTACAGCCGCACCTGCGGCCAGCCCAGCAGCATGCGCAGCGCGAACCAGGGCACTGCCGCGGCGCCACCGCCGCCGCAGTGCGTGAACACAGGCCGTTCGCGGCTGAGGCCCACGTGCGCGGCCAGCTGTGCCAGTTCGGCCGCGGGCTTGAATCGCTTGTCGGCGCCAAAGAACTCGCTGGCCGGCGCCAGCACGGCGTTCGGCACATGGCCGCCGCGGCTGAAGAAGCGCGCGCCGCCGTAGTAGTAGTCGGGCTCGAGCGCGTCGAGCAGGGTCACGCGCGACGGTGTGCCGCTGGCGAGCAGGAACTCGTCGAAGCGCACACGAAACTCGGCATCGCGCAGCGGGCCCAGACGGAAGCTGCCCGTCGCAGGGGCCGGTGTCGGCTCGCGCGTCAGCGGCGCACCGGCCGCCCGCCAGGCCGCCAGACCGCCATCGAGCAGCTTCAGCCGCGATTCGGGCACGCCATGGCGCAGCAGGTCGTAGAACAGCCGCGGCGCGATCCAGCTGCCGCCGCCGTCGAGCAGCACGACCAGGCTCTGCGGGCCGATGCCCCAGGCACGCAGGCGGCGCTCCATGACCTCGGGCGCTGGCGTGCCGGCCAGCAGCCCGAAGCCGTCGACCACGATCGCGCCCGGCACGTGGCCGCCGGCACGCTCCTGCGACATCGAGGCGTCAAGAACCACCAGATCGGGGCGGCCGAGCGACGCCACGAGCCAGGGCACCTGCACCAGCGGGCCGGGCGGGACCTCGCCGATGCCCGCAGTCTGCGCGCGCACGGCGGGCGGCAGGGCCCAGGCCAGGGCGCTGCCGGAAGTCAGCGCCAGCCATTGGCGGCGCGCGAGGGTGGATGGCATGGTCGGGATCTCCTGGAGCCGATGCGGCCCAGGCGACAGCATCAGGGCCGTCGAGCGACTTGGCGCCGTCCTTCCGACAGGCCGCACAAACGCGGCCGCGAACGGCGGTTCAGCGCCCTGCCACCGGCCCGCGCGCCGCCTGGCGGGCCGACTCGTACAGGCACACCGCCGCCGCCGCCGCGACGTTGAGCGACTCCTCGCCGCCCGGCTGCGGGATGCGCACCGCCAGCGCGCAGCGCGCCAGGAGGGCGGCGTCCACGCCCTGCCCTTCGTGGCCCATCACCCATGCGCAAGGCCAAGGCAGCGGCACGTCGTGCAGGGCCCGATCGGCGTGTGAGCTGGTGGCCACCAGCGGCACGGCCAGGTCGTCCAGCAGCGCCGGCTCGGCACCGTCCAGCAGCGCCAGGCCGAAGTGCGCGCCCATGCCGGCACGCAGCACCTTGGGGCTCCACAGCGCCGCCGTTCCCTTGAGGGCCATCACCTGCCGCACGCCAAAGGCCGCCGCGCTGCGCAGCATGCTGCCCACGTTTCCGGCGTCCTGCACGCGGTCGAGCACCAGCGTCGGCGCGTCGGGGGCGAGCGCGGCGCCCGCGGGCAGGTCGACCAGAAAGCCCATCAGCGCCGGGCTCGGCAGGCTGCTGAT
>VYLG01000267.1_pt1 | contig 11474 bp, 11 predicted proteins | sample 5114351 | NCBI WGS metagenome assembly VYLG01 (sample SAMN12291798, study PRJNA351875) | freshwater metagenome | isolation source: freshwater lake | place: USA: Michigan, Kent Lake | collected 2013-08-15
CGTGCAGCGCGCGGCCGACGGCACCACGGGCCTGGCTCTGGCGCGCGACGCGGCGCGCGAGGCCACGGCCGCCGATGCACCCACGGTGCTGGTGCTCGACCTGATGCTGCCCGGGCTCAGCGGGCTGGAGATCTGCCAGACGCTGCGCAGCGCGCAGATCGGCCTGCCCATCCTGATGCTCACGGCGCAGGGCTCGCTGGAAGACCGCGTCACCGGCCTGCGGCTGGGCGCCGACGACTACCTCTGCAAGCCCTTCGAGTTCGAGGAACTGCTGGCGCGCCTGGAGGCGCTGGCCCGCCGCGGCCGCGACGCCCGCCCCAGCCCGGCCAGCCGCCTGGTGGTGCACGACCTCGTGCTCGATCGCGAGCGCATGCAGGCCAGCCGCGGCGGCGTGGCGCTCCACCTCACGGCGCGCGAGCTGGCGCTGCTGGAGCTGATGATGAGCGCGCCGGGACGGCTCTTCAGCCGCGAGCGCATCCTGGCCAATGTGTGGGGCACCAGCGAAGACCCGCTGACCAACATCGTGGACGTCTACATCCGCCGCCTGCGCGCCAAGATCGACGACGGCGCCGCCGTGCCGCTGATCCACACCGTGCGCGGGCTGGGCTATCGGCTGGAAGTCGGCGCCGGCTGAGGCCGCGCGGCGGCGTCCGGCCGCCTGGCCTCAGGACCCCGCGTCGCGTGTCGGCATGTCGACCCAGAGCCGGTTGAGCGTGCCGATGCGCTCGTGCCGCAGCGAACGGGCCGACTTGTGCACCAGCACCAGGCCGAGGCCACCGACCCTGGCCTCGGCCAGCGTGGCCGGTGGCACGGCATCGGGGGCAGTCGCCGGGTCGAACGGCACGCCGTCGTCCTCGAGGCACAGTTGCACGAGATCGGCGCTCACTTCGACGCCCAGCCGGAACGAGAACCCGTCATGCGCCGCTGCGCGTGGATGACCATGGCGCACCACGTTCATCACCAGCTCCTCGAGCACCAGCTCGATGCGGAACCGGGCCCTGTCGGTGAGTGCCGTGCCGTCCAGCTGCGAGAGCAGCCACTGCCGCGCCGCTTCCACGGACTCCAGCCGCGCGGGCAAGCTGATCCAGGCCTTCACATGCAAGGGCGGAAGGCGTCTCGCACCACTCAGGCGGTCGCGCGCGCGACCGCCTCTTCTTGCGTGGCGACGCAGGGAATGAGCTGGTCGATCGCGGCATCGCGCAGCACGTCGTCCACCTGGGCGCTGGCGCCGTAGAGGACCATGTTCGCGCCTTTCTGCGACAGGGATCGCGCATTGGAGATCAGCAGCCGGATGCCCAGCGACGCCATGAAGCTGACCGCGGACAGATCCACCACCACGGGCCGCCCCTGGGCAGCGGCGGCGGCACTGAATCGGATGCCGATGGCGTCGGCCCCGGCCGCGTCGAGTCGGCCCTCCAGCGCGATGCCGACGAGGCCGCCCGGCAGGTCAGTGATCATGATGTTCAAGTTGCGTCCTCCGGCACGTAGGGCCCGCAAGCCCGGGCCAACCGGCAACGGTATGACGCGTCCGAGACAGATTGATGACAGGAGGCTGCGCATTCCGTTCAAGCCAGGCGACGCAGCAGCAGCAGGGTCATGTCGTCCTGCTGCGGACCTGGACTGAACGCCGTGACGGCCCGCACGATCGCCTCGGCCACGGACGCGAGATCGCCCCCTCGGGCCAGCACGGCGCCACTCTGGGCAAGCACGCGCTCGCGGCCGAAGGCCTGGCCCAGCGCGTCCTCGGCCTCGTAGAAGCCGTCCGACAGCAGCAGCAGGCAGTCACCCGGCGCCATGGCCTGCTCCACGACGCGCGGCGCCTGGGGCAAGGGCGCCGCGCCCATCGGGAAGCAGGTCGCGCGGTGCACCGTGGCCGGCCCGTTCAGCGGGCGCAGCAGGATCGGCGACTGGCCGCCGCTGATGAACCGCAGCACATGGGCCTGCGGGTCGAGCAGGCCGACGAAGGCCGTCACGAAGCGGCCGTCAGGCAGTGTCTGGGCCAGCTGGTCGTTGACCTGGTGGAAGGCCGTCGGCAGATCGGCCCCGAGCCGGAACGCCATCCGCAGCAGCGCCTGCATCTGCGTCACCGCCAGGGCCGCCGGCACGCCGTGCCCGGTGGCATCGGCCAGCACCAGCAGCAGGCCCTGGGGCAGCAGGGCGGCGTCGTAGGTATCACCACCGGTCTGGGAGGCCGGCATGAAAAGACCGTGCAGCTCGTAGCCCGGGCACTGCGGCATCGTCGCCGGCAGGGTGGCCCGCTGCAGCTCGCTGGCCAGGGCCAGCTCGTGCTGGACACGTTCGGCCTCCAGCAGCTGCGCGGTCATGCGCGCCCGCATCAGTGCCGCGGCGCAGGGTGCCGCCAGGGCCGTGCCCAGGCGCTCGTCGGCCGGACTGAAGGGCCCGTCCGCCTGGTTCAGCACCTGCAGCACGCCGACCATCGCGCCGCCGCGGTCCACCAGCGGCAGGGCCAGGATGGAGCGGGTCCGAAAGCCGCTCTGGCGGTCGACCTCCGGGTTGAAGCGAGCGTCGGCGTAGGCGTCGGGCACGTTGATCACGCAGCGCGTGGCGGCGCAGTGGCCGACGAGGCCGACGCCCCAGGCGACATGGATGGCGCCGAGGTCGTCGGCCACCTGCAGGCTCAGGCGCTGGGATGCGTCATCGGCCAGCCAGACCGAGGTGCGCTCGGCCTGGAGCACCTCGCAGGCCGCGTGCGCCACGCGCACGAGCAGGTCCTGCAGCGACAGCGGCTCGGCCAGGGCCCGCGTGGCGTCGAGCAGGGCCTGCAGGGAGCGGGGCGTGAGGACCGGCAGGTCGGAGGGGAGGGCGTCATCGCTCACGGTGCGCATTGTGAGTCGGCGCGATGGCAAGTGGGTTCGCATGAAATGGTATAAATCGTTTACCTCGTTTGACTGCAAGGAGTTCCATCTTGACCGCACGCAAGTCCCCCGCGAAGGCGTCCCCGGCCCCGGCCGGCGCCAAGACACCCGCCACCAAGGCCAAGGCAGCGAAGGCCCCGGCGGTGAAGGCCCCGGCAGCGAAGGCCGCCACCAAGGCGCCGCTCAAGCGTACGGTCCCGGCCACCCGGCCTGCAGCCACCAAGCCGTCCGCGCCCAAGCCGCCGAAGCCGAAGCTCGTGCGCGACAGCTTCACCATGCCGCAAGCCGACTTCGACCTGGTGGCCACGCTCAAGGCGCGCGCACTGGACTTCAAGCGGCCAACGAAGAAGAGCGAACTGCTGCGCGCCGGCCTCCAGGCCCTGGCCCGCATGGATGCGGCCACGCTTCGGCAGGCGCTGGATTCGCTGGCGCCGCTCAAGCCCGGCCGGCCGAAGAAGGGCGCCTGAGCTCCTCCGGGGGCTCGCCGCCGGCGTGTCCACGCCGCGGTCTGAACGGCTCATGGCCTGAGGCCACGGGGCCGACTGCGTCGTCAAAGTGGGTGCCGATACTGGCCGGCATCCCTACACGACGCCAGGAGATTGCATGGGACAGCCGACTCGCAAGCCCCCCCGCCCGCCGGGCCCCACGCGGCGCGGATTCTTCACCCGCGGTGGTGGCACGGCGCTGGCCCTCGCCGGCGCGCCGCTGCTGGCCATGGCCCACGACGATGACGACGACGAGGACCACCCCGGGCATGGCCGCGTGGCCTTCGAGCACGGCGTGGCCAGTGGTGATCCGCTGCAGCGCCGCGTGATCCTCTGGACCCGGGTGACGCCGCTGTCGACCACGCCGCGCAAGCTGTTCGTCCGCTATGTCGTGGCGCGCGACCCGCAGATGCGCCAGGTCGTCGACCGTGGCATCGCGCGCACGGGCCCGGACCGCGACTACACCGTCAAGGTCGACGCCGACGGCCTGAAGCCGGGCACCACCTACTACTACCGCTTCTTCTGCCGCGCCGCCGCCAGCGCCATCGGCCGCACCCGGACGCTGCCCCAGGGCCGCACGGAGCGGCTGCGCCTGGTGGTGGCGAGTTGCTCCAACCACGCGGCCGGCTACTTCAACGCCTACGCCCGCATCGCCGAGCGGGCGGATGTCGACGCGGTGCTGCACCTCGGTGACTACCTCTACGAGTACGGCCCCGACGAGTACGGCAGCGTGCGCACGCCGCAGCCGCCGCGGGAGATGGTGTCGCTGGCCGACTACCGGGCGCGGCATGCCCAGTACAAGAAGGACGCGGACTCGCAGGCCATGCACCGCCAGCACCCCGTGATCGCGATCTGGGACGACCACGAGATCACCAACGACACCTGGATCGGCGGCGCCGAGAACCACCAGCCGGCCACCGAGGGCGACTACGCCGCGCGCGTGAACGTCGGGCTGCAGGCCTACTACGAGTGGATGCCGGTGCGCCAGCCCGATCCACGCGAGCCGCGCCGCAACCAGCGGGCCTTCCGCTTTGGCGATCTCGTGGACCTGAGCATGCTGGAAGAGCGCCTGTCGGCGCGCTCGCAGCAGCTGCCGGCGACGATCCCGATCCCTGGCTTCGGTCGCGGCTTCGTGCAGGCCGGGCCTTTTGCCGACGCGTCGCGCACGCTGCTGGGCGCCGACCAGGAAGCCTGGCTGGCCGGGCGTCTGCGCGGCAGCGGCGCGGTCTGGAAGTTCATCGGCCAAGGGGTGATGTTCGCCCAGCTCAAGGCCGTGGCGGCACCGCTGGCTGCCGGGGGCGGCGTGTTCCTGAATGCCGACCAGTGGGACGGCTACCAGCCCGCGCGCGACCGGCTCTACAGCGTCATCAAGGGCGATGCCGCCACGCCGGGCGTGGACAACGTCGTGGTGCTCACCGGCGACATCCACAGCTCGTGGGCCGCGGACCTGACGCAGGACCCGAACAACCCCGACCTGGCCTCGGGCGGCTACCAGCCGGCCACGGGCGAAGGCTCGCGCGCGGTCGAGTTCGTCACGACGTCGATCACCAGCCCGGCCATCCCCGACCCGACGGGCAGCACCTCGGCGCTGCTGCGCGGCATCAACCCGCACTTCAAGTACATCGACTTCACGCGGCGCGGCTACCTGCTGCTGGACGTGACGCGCGGCAAGACCGTGGCCGAGTGGTGGTACGTCGACACCGTCGACAGCCCGAGCGCGGTGCACGTGTTCGGCACGGCGTTCGAGGTCAGCGCGGGCAGCAACCGCCTGGCGCCGTCGGCGATGACCACACCGCGGGCCGACGCGCCGCCGCTGGCGCGCTGACCACCATGGCCGCCTGCCACCCTCGGCGGGCGGTCCTGGCGGTGCTTAGGCCAGGCGCCTGAAGACCAGCCGGCGGATCAGCACGCCGTCTTCGGCCGCTGGGGGCTCCATGAGCTGGATCTGGACACGCCCTGTGCGGGCTTCTCGCAGCAGGTCGCGCGCCACGGCGTCGTAGACCTGCGGGATCTCCAGCGAGCTGCCGTTGCGCGGCAGTTCAATGTCCCCCCCGATCGGGGCTTCGAGCAGCAGGCGGTGGGTCAACGAGGCCATGGGGGCATCACGGGAGCAGGGTTGCCAGGGGCGGGCCGGAGGCCGAGCCGATATGCGCAGCGATTCTTGCGACGCCTCTCGGCGCGATCCATCGGGATGCGCGCGCCTGTTGCGCTCGTGCCGCAGGAAATGATCCAAACGGATCATGGGTGATGCCCGGATGGACGAGTGGCCCGCAGCACCAGGGCCGCCGCCCCCAGTGCCAGCAGGACGCGGCCGCCATGGCCCAGGAAGTCGGCCCAGGCCACCAGCGTGTCGAAGTCGCGGACGCCGTGCGCCTGGCGCAGCAGCTCACGCACCTCGGCCAGCATGACCAGCGGCGTGTCGAACGCCAGCAAGACCAGCGCCGCGGCCAGCCCCGGCAGCACGCGCCAGGCCCGCTCCAGCGGCCGGCGGCTCGGCCACAGCACGAGCACGATGGCCAGCAGTACCGGTGCCTGCCACGCCTGCCCGGCCGGCACCGACACCCAGGCGCGCCCGCGGGCATGGGGCCGCACCTCGCGCTCGCCCACGCGCACGGGCTTGGCCAGGCTCACTTGCATGTGCACGCGAGACCGCCCCTGCGTCTCGACGAGCCGCAGCGAGTGCACCTGCAGAGCAGGTTCCAGCCAGCCGATCCAGGCCTGGGCCGCAGGCAGCAGGGCCTGCATCGACGCCGTGCCGGCCGGGCTCCAGGGCACGATCAGCAGCACGGCTACGGCGACCGCGCGCCAGGCCCGGCTCAGCGCGCGCGGGAGCGGTCCAGCCACACCACGAACAGGGCAGCCAGCGCCAGCACGGTGCCCAGCGGCAACCACAGCGTGTGGAGCGGATCGAACAGGTCCGGCGCATGGAGCAGGGACTGCAGCAAGAGCTGCAGTCGCGCCTGGTTCAGTACGAAAGCCGCCACCAGCATCAGCAGGGCGCCGAGCAGGCGCCGCCGCCAGCCCATCGGGCTGGCCAGCGCGGCGCTGAGGCCGAGCAGCGCCAGATCGGCGCCTTCACAGCCCTGCAGCACCTCCATCGAGCCGCCATCGACCAGCAGCCGGGGCCCCGCAGCCCGGGCTTGCAGCTCGGGGGCCAGCCCGTCCAGCATCCACGCCGCCGGCAGCACGGTGGCCGTCTCGATGAGCCATCGCGACGCGCCGGGCCACCAGGCGTACAAGGCGTAGAGGGCCACGAACCACGCCAGGCCCACCATCAGCGGCAGCAGGCGCTCGCGGCGCGTGTCGGCCATGGGCAGGTTTGTTCAGCGCTTGCGCAGCAGCGCGGCGGCGACGGCGCCCCCCAGCAGGGCCACGGCCCAGCCGGGCAGAGGCACCTGGGCATCCGGTGCGGGCAGCCGCCAGGTCAGGCGCAGCCGCGGCCGGGCGCTGGGCGAGGGATGATGGCGGCTGGCCAGTCGTGAGGCGTTCTGCGTGCCCGACTCGGTGCCGATCATCAGCCAGCCGTGGTTGGATCCGGGGTCGTCGACCCAGCGCTGCACGTCGTCCACCAGCGCCGGGGTCGTCGTCCACACCACCGGGGCAGGCCAGCCGCCCACCTCGGTTGAGCCGCTGGCCGAGAGCAGGTAGTCGCCACCGCGAGAGGCCCAGGGCTGGTCGGGCCAGCGGCGGTGCGACCAGGTGCAGTCACCCGCCTGGGCCGGTGCGCCCACGCCCGCATCGCCACCGTTGGCAGGCCCTTCGGACCAGGCCGCCGTCACGCGGTGCAGCGCCAGCGCCTGCGGCTCGCGCACGCGGACCATGAAGGCCTCGAGCTGCACCTGCAGGATCTCGGCACCGAAGGGCACGGCCGCGAGATCGAAGCGCAGCAGCGCCCGGCGCACCACGCCTGCGGCGATGATCGAGGTCCAGAGGCTGCCGCCCTGGCCGTCGGCCACGTTGTCGTAACCGGTGCCGCCGGACTGCTCGGCGAAGATCGTCGCGTCGGCCTGGGCCTCGAGTACCGTGGTGGTCGGCGTGTCGGCCCGCGCAAGGCGTGGGGCAAGAGAAGGGGCGAGGGTGGCCGTGGCCACCCCGCCGATCCAGGCCCGCCGCGTGGTCGATGTCCTCATCGGCGGGGCCTCGACTCGCCGACCTGCGTGCGCTCAGCGCGAGCGGCGGCGCACCATGGCGCCCATCAGCGCCATGCCCGCGATCATCATCGCCCAAGTGCCCGGCTCCGGCACCGGGGCCGCGTGCACGAAGTCATCCAGCACCGTCACGCCCTTGAAGCTGATCGAGCGGATGTCGGCCGTCGGGCGCACGATGCCGATGAACAGGCCCGCGTTGAGGCTGTCCTCGGCGGTGTCGATCGTCAGGCGGTGCGTCTCGATGATCTCGTTGTTCTGGCCGTAGGCCGACACCTCCACCGCGAACGGCAGCACGTCGTCGGCGTAGTGGTTCACGAAGGCACCGGCACCCTGCGACAGCTGGCCGCCGGCGAACGTGAAGCGCAGCTCGCCGAAGAACTCGGTGGCGACGAACTTGTTCCCCGCGCCCCACAGGCCGTTCATGCCCAGGTTCGCGATGAAGGCGCCGAGCTCCGAGTCGGTGTCGCCGGTGAAGATCACGTCGGCCGAGACGGCCTCCGGACCGGTGGTGATGAAGCCGTCGTAGGCCTCGAAGTCGATGGTCGCCGCCGGCGCCGGGATCAGGGCCGGGTTGTCGACGAGGGTGGCCTGCGCCGGCACCGCGATGGCGCCGGCCAGCAGCGCGGCAAAGACATGCTTGTTCATGATGTGGGGTTCCGTGTGGGGGTGGCTGCTGTGGGGATCAGGTGCCGATCACGCCGCCGTCGTCCTTGGTGATCACGACCACGGCCGAGCGCGGCTTGCTGACCGAGGTCTGTGTCGTGGGGCCGTTGACACCGCTGTCGGGCCAGGTGCTGCGGGCCGTGTACGCGCCGGGGGCCCAGTCCTCCCCCGGGTGCTGGATGCCGACGAACATGGTCTTGCCGTCGGGCGTGGAGACGACGCCGGTGACCTCGCAGTTGCGCGGGCTCGTCAGGAAGCGCGTGATGCGCCGCGTGGCGGGATCGGCCGCGAACATCGCGTTGCCGCCGATGTTGATCCAGTCGCCGAGGCCGTCGCCCTGCTGGTCGGTCTGGATCCACAGGCGGCCGTCCTTGTCGAACCACAGGCCGTCGGGGGCGCCGAGGTCGTCGCCGACGATGTTGCCCTTCAGGTTGGCGGCCGGGTTCAGGCGGTCGCCGCACTCGACGAAGATGTCCCACGCGAAGGTGGTGGCGGCGGGGTCGTTGCCGGTCTCCGTCCAGCGGATGATGTGGCCGTAACGGTTGTCGTTGCGCGGGTTGGCCGCGTCCACGGGCGGGCGCGCGCTGCCGGCGGTGGTGCTGCCGTCGGGGTTGTTCGAGGACGGCGGGCTCGAGCCGCGGCGGTTGTTGTTGGTGAGCGTCAGGTAGACCTCACGCGTCGTCGGGTGCACGGCCACCCACTCCGGGCGGTCCATCATCGTCGCGCCCACGCGGTCGGCGGCCTGGCGCGTGCGGATCAGCACGTCGGCCTGGCTCGTGAAGCCGTTGGCCGGCGTCAGGGCGCCCTCGCCAAAGACCAGCGGCAGCCAGGTGCCCGTGCCGTCGCTGTTGAACTTGGCCACGTAGAGCGTGCCGTTGTCCAGCAGGTCGCGGTTGGCGCCGCGGTTGCGCGGGTTGAACTTGCCCGCGCAGACGAACTTGTACATGTAGTCGTTGCGCTCGTCGTCGCCGGTGTAGAAGCAGATCGTCCCGTCGGCGGCCACCGCGAAGGCGCAGCTCTCGTGCTTGATGCGGCCCAGGCCCGTGCGCTTGACCGGCATGGCGGTCGGGTTGAACGGGTCGATCTCCACCACCCAGCCGAAGCGGTTCGGCTCGTTGCGGTTGCCCGGGGCGTTGAGGTTGAAGCGGTTGTCGGCCTCGTGCCAGCGGTAGCCGAAGCCGCCGGCCGAAAGCCCGTAGCGGCGCTCGGCGGGGGTGGCCGTGAACGAACCAACGGCGCCGAAGTAGCCGTTCCAGTTCTCTTCGCAGGTCAGGTAGGTGCCCCAGGGCGTGAAGCCATGGGCGCAGTTGTTCAGCGTGCCCAGCACCGAGGTGCCCGTCGGGTCGGCGGCGGTCTTGAGCGCCTCGGCGCCGGCGGCCGCGCCGCTGATGCGCATCGGCGTCGCGCCGGTGATGCGGCGCGCAAAGGCCGACGGCCGCACCACGCCCCAGGTGCCACCCTGGCGTCGAACCTCGATCACGCTCACGCCGTGCGCGGCGACCTGCGCGTCGACCAGCGCCTTGGTCATCGTGATCGTGCCGTAGGTGGCGGTGTTGGCGTGCAGGCCCGGATCCACGTACTCGTGGTTCACGACGAGCAGGCCGCGGTCGCTGGACTCGCCCTTGATGCCCACCGACGGGAACGGGAAGAAGTGCATGCCGTCGTTGTGCTGGCCGAAGGTCGTGGACTGGCGGGCAGCGGAGATGGGCAGCGGGTCGCTGTGGTCGTGGCTCGTCGTGGCGCTCGGGCCGAACACGCCGATCGCGTCGCCCCAGCCGATCAGCGTCTTCGCGGTGTAGCCGGTGGGCACGCTGACGGCATCGACGAACGTGGCCGCCAGGTTGGGCGCCACGCCGGCGAAGGTGATGCCACCGCCGCCGGGCGAGGGGCTGCCGGCGTAGGCGCGCGCCTCGACACCGAAGCCGCCCAGCGTGGCCACGGTGGCCATGCCCAGCGAGCCCTTGAGGAAGTGGCGGCGGCCCTTGAACTCGGCCATGACGTCGCGGATGGACGCATTGCCGGAGGGGTTGATGGTCTCGTCGTTGTCGGGGTGGAAGCGGCTGGACATGGCGATGGACTCCTGGCGTGCGGGTGCGGGGTGATGGGGCCGGCTCGGGCCTGCGGACCGCCGGCGACTTCGGACTGGCATCAGGCTAAGGAAAGCCCGTGAACATCGATTGCCCCTGCCGGGCGTGGCCATGAGCCGTTTGGTCGATGAGTCGACCTGTTGCCCACCCCTCCCTTCAGGGGCGGGTGCGCGGCGGTTCGGCCGCCAGCCGGCGGCGGCATTCGTCGAGAGCGGGGCCGGAGAGGCCTTCGCAGGGCTCGCCGGCACCGGTGCCGAGCAGTTCGACCGTCAGCAACGAGTTGCGGTCGCGCGTGGCCGCGGCCGCCCCGGTGTCGGTGCCGGTGCTGCGGCGTGCCTCCTCGGAGCGGGCCGGTGGCGTGGCCACCGTGGCCGGCGGTGGTGCCACCGTGGCCGCCGCGCCGCTGACGCTGCCGCCACCGAGGTTGTCCGCGCCCTTCACGGTGGCCCCGAGCACGATGCTTGGCGCGCGGATGAAGGCGTCGAGCGCGAGGATCTCCCCGAAGGCCGGGAAGAGGCCGATCTCGCCGCTGGCGCGGCCCGCGATGTCGGGCACGATGGCCAGGCCACTGCCGGTGGTGGTGGCCGGGATCTCGAACACGACGCCGTCGACCGAGCGCCTCGGTGCCAGCGGTGGCGCGCCCACCGCCGTGTTCGCGCCGCGGCCGCTGTCGATGTCGCCGCTCGACGACCAGATGTTCATGTCGCCCCGGCCGACCACGAAGACACGCTGCGTGTTGACCTGGAAGTCGTCGCGCGCGAAGCCGAACACGTTGCCGCCGCCGAGCGTGATCACGCCCTTGGGCGATTGGCCGGCGGCGACCTTCAGGCCGACGTTGATGGCACCGCCGGGGTTGTAGAGGCCGATGTCACCGCCGCGCTCGGTGATGACCCCGCTCTGCGTCATCTCGAGCGCGCCGCGGTGCACGAGCACGGGCGTGTCGCCGGGCCACACGGGCTGCGGGACGAAGCTGCCGGCGCCGCTGAGCTCCGCCAGGCCGAAGACCTCGTCGAACAGCGCGATGCGCAGCGGCAGCAGCAGGCGGCCGAAGGCCGATGCGCTCTTGCCGGTGGCGATGGTCAGTGTCTCGAGCACGCTGTCGCGGTAGCGCTCGAACAGCTCGCCGCTGCGCTGCGCCAGGCCGGCCCGCCAGGCCAGGGCCGCAGCATCGTCGGGGCGCGCCGCCGCCAGCGCGTCGAGATCGGCCGCGGTGGC
>VYLG01000269.1_pt1 | contig 11415 bp, 12 predicted proteins | sample 5114351 | NCBI WGS metagenome assembly VYLG01 (sample SAMN12291798, study PRJNA351875) | freshwater metagenome | isolation source: freshwater lake | place: USA: Michigan, Kent Lake | collected 2013-08-15
CAGCTGCGCACCGGCGTGGGCGTGCGTGATCGCCAGGCCCAGCGCATCGGCGGCGTCGGGGCCGGGCAGCCCGGGCAGGCGCAGCAGCCGCTGCACCATGGCCTGGATCTGCGCCTTGGCGGCCAGGCCATGGCCGACGACCGACTTCTTCATCTGCAGCGCCGTGTACTCCGCCACCGGCAGCCCGGCCAGCACCAGCGCCGCCAGCGCGGCGCCACGCGCCTGGCCCAGCAGCAGCGTGCTCTGTGGGTTGACGTTGACGAAGACGATCTCCACCGAGGCGCTCTGCGGTTCGTAGTGGCGCACGACCTCGCCCACGCCCTCGACGATGATCTTCAGCCGCGCCGGCAGATCGCCCTTGGGCGCCTCGGCCGTGGCGATGACGCCGCTGGCCACGTATTGCAGCCGCGGGCCCTCGACGTCGATGACGCCAAAGCCGGTGCGCTGCAGGCCGGGGTCGATGCCGAGGATGCGCACGGCTAGACGAGGTACCAACGCACGAAGTGGAAGAAGACTGGCGCCGCAAAACACAGCGGCGCGACTCGGTCCAACAGGCCGACCGCGCCCGTCACGGAACTGCGGTTGCCCCAGTAGCGCACGCCGGCGTCCTTCTTCAGCGCCCGCATCACCAGTTCGCCCAGCGAACCGCAGCCGCCGGCCACCAGCGCCATCGTCGCGGCCTGCCAGGGCCCGGTGGGCGTGATCCAGAACAGCGCCGCCCCCACCAGCGCCGCGGCCACGAGACCCACGCCGAGCGCGCGCCACGAAAAGCTGCGGTCGATCTGCCGCGCCACCGGGCGGCGGCGCAGGTGGCGGCTGGCGATCTCCTGCGCCAGCTGCGCCGCGGCCGTCACCATGACCAGGAAGAACAGCAGGAAGGCGCCGCGCCCGGCAAAGCCCGGCAGGTCCAGCAGCAGCAGCGCGGGCGCATGGCTCAGGCCGTAGACGCAGACCATGATGCCCCACTGGATCTTGGCGTTGCGCTCGAGAAAGCGCTCGGGGTCGCCGGCCAGCGCGCTGGCCACCGGGATGGCCAGGAACACGTACACGGGCACGAACACCGTGAACAGGTCGAAGGCGCGCGTGCCCACCAGCACGTACTGCAGCGGAAGCGCCACGAAGAAGGCGAGGATCAGGCTGCGGTGATCGCCCCGCCGCGTGTGCACGAGCGTGATGAACTCGCGCAGCGCCAGGAACGAGAACACGCCGAAGGCCAGCGTCGCGCCCACCGGCCCGCTGACCCAGGCCGCCCAGAACAGCAGCGTGCCCAGCCACAGCGCGCGCAGGTCGCGGCGCAAGTTGCGGCGGCGCTCGCGGCGCTCCTCGCTGGGCGCCTCGCCGTCCTCGCGCCAGGTGAGCGCGACGATCACCACGCTCAGCAGCACCAGGGCGCCGAACAGCACCACGAAGAGCAGGCCGACCTGCTGGTCGGTGCTCAGGCGCTGCAGCGCGGCAAGGGCATCGATCATGCGGAGGACTTCAGCTGCCCGCGCGGCCGGGCCGCTGCGCCAGCACGGCCTCGCGGGCGCGCTCGAGGAAGGCGCGCTTGTCCTCGCCCTCGCCCAGCTGCAGCGGCGCGCCGAAGGTCACCGTGCACAGCACCGGCACCGGCACGACCTCGCCCTTGGGCATGACACGCTGCACGTTGTCGATCCACGCCGGCACCAGCCGCACGCCCGGGAACTGCTGCGCCAGGTGGAAGAGGCCGCTCTTGAAGGGCATCGGCTCGCCCTTGGCGCTGCGCGTGCCCTCCGGAAAGATCACCAGCGAGTCGCCGCGCTGCAGCGCCTCGACCAGCGGCTCCAGCGGGTCCTGGTCGGGGTTGGCCGAGCGAGATCGGTCCACGTACACCGCGTTGAACACCTCGGTGGTGAGCCAGCGCCGGAACGGGCTGCCGGCCCAGTAGTCGCGCGCCGCGATCGGCCGCGTGCGTGTGCGCAGCTCGTGCGGCAGCGCCGCCCAGATCAGCACCCAGTCGAGGTGGCTCTGGTGGTTGGCGAAATAGATGCGCTGCTCGGCCATCGGCGGGCAGCCCTTCCAGTGGCCCTGCGCGCCGGTGACCAGGCGCGCGATGAACGCGAGCAGGGCGCCGGTAACGGAAGCGAGGCTCATGCAGGATGCTAGCCCCGTCGGGCCGGGCGCCGGGGAACGGCCTCAGTGCCGGAAGTGGCGCGTGCCGGTGAAGACCATCGCGATGCCGCGCTCGTCGGCCGCGGCGATGACCTCGTCGTCGCGCACGCTGCCGCCGGGCTGGATGACGCAGGCCGCGCCTTCGTCGATGACGACATCCAGGCCGTCGCGGAACGGGAAGAAGGCGTCGCTGGCCACGGCCGAGCCGGCCAGCTGCAGGCCTGCGGCATTGGCCTTGATGCGCGCGATGCGCGCGCTGTCGAGGCGGCTCATCTGGCCGGCGCCCACGCCCAGCGTCATGCCGCCGCCGCAGAAGACGATGGCGTTGCTCTTCACGAACTTGGCCACCTTCCAGGCGAACATCAGGTCGTCCATCTGCGCCGCGGTGGGCGATTTCTTCGTGACCACGCGCAGCTCGGCCATGCCGACGTTCTTGTTGTCGGGCGACTGCAGCAGGAGGCCGCCGCCGATGCGCTTGGTGTCGATGGCGTTCACGCCGGCGCCGGCGGGCACCTCGAGCACGCGCAGGTTCTGCTTCGGCGCCAGCACGGCCGCGGCCTCGGGCGTGACGGCCGGCGCGATCATGACCTCGACGAACTGCTTGTTGTCGCCGATCTGGCGGGCCGTGGCCTCGTCGAGCGGGCGATTGAAGGCGATGATGCCGCCGAAGGCCGAGGTCGGGTCGGTCTGCCAGGCCTTCTGGTAGGCCTCGGTGAGCGTGGCGCCCACGGCCACGCCGCAGGGGTTGGCGTGCTTGACGATGACGCAGGCGGGCCCATCGAAGCTGCGCACGCACTCCCAGGCGGCGTCGGCGTCGGCGATGTTGTTGTAGCTGAGCGCCTTGCCCTGCAGCTGGCGGTAGCCGGCCAGCGTGCCGGCGGGCGGCGTGGCCTCGCGGTAGAACGCGGCCGACTGGTGCGGGTTCTCGCCGTAGCGCATCTCCTGCGCCTTCACGTACTGCGCCGTCCACACCGCGGGCCAGGGCTCGCGGGCCGGCACGGCGTGGCCGGCGTCCTCGGCACCCGGGGCCACGGCGCCCAGGTAGTTGGCGATCATGCCGTCGTAGGCCGCCGTGTGCGCGAACACCTTCTTCGCCAGGCGGAAGCGGGTGCTGCGCTGCACGCCGCCGGCGGCCAGCTCGGCCAGCACCTGGGCGTAATCGGCCGGGTCGATGACGACGGCCACACCGTCCCAGTTCTTGGCCGCGGCGCGCAGCATGGCCGGGCCGCCGATGTCGATGTTCTCGATGGCGTCGTCGAGCGTGCAATCGGCGCGCGCCGTGGCCTGCGCGAAGGGGTAGAGGTTCACGACCAGCAGGTCGATGGTGTCGATGCCGTGCTGCGCCAGCGCCGCCAGGTGCGCGGGCACGTCGCGCCGCGCCAGCAGGCCGCCGTGGATGCGCGGGTGCAGCGTCTTCACGCGGCCGTCGAGCATCTCGGGGAAGCCGGTGATCTCGGCCACCTCGGTGACGGCCAGGCCGGCGTCGGCCAGCAGCCGCGCGGTGCCACCGGTGGACAGCAGGCGCACGCCCTGGGCGGCCAGGGCGCGGGCGAGGTCGACGATGCCGGTCTTGTCGGACACCGAGAGCAGAGCTGTCTTCATGGCTTGATGAGCTTGTGGTCCAGCAGCTTGCGCCGGAGGGTGTTGCGGTTGATGCCCAGCCACTCGGCGGCTTTGCTCTGGTTGCCCTCGGCGTGGCGCATCACCACGTCGAGCAGCGGCCGCTCGGCGGCGGCGATGAACAGGCGATGCAGGTCGTCGGGCTCGGCGCCACGAAGATCCTTGAAGTACTGCTCGACGCTGGCGCGCACGCTCTCGTCGATGGCTTTGCGACTCATGCGGCCAGGGCCTCGCTGGATTCGGCTTGGTCGTCGAGGGCCTGGTCGTTCGCGGCCGGCTGCACGGGCAGCGGCAGGCGCTCGTGCGTGGCGGCCAGCACGTCGAAGTACTCAGCCAGTGCATCGTGCTGCGCGCGCGCGTCGTCGAGCGTGTTGATGCGCTGGCGCAGCGCATCACCGCCGGGCAGGCCGCGCACGGCCCAGCCGATGTGCTTGCGCGCGCTGCGCACGCCAGTGAAATCGCCGTACAGCGCGAGGTGGTCGTCCAGGTGCTCGAGCAGCCAGCCGCGCACCTGCGCCACCGTGGGCGGCAGGCGGTGCGTGCCGTGCTGCAGGAAGTGCGCGATGTCGCCGAAGATCCACGGCCGCCCCTGTGCCGCGCGGCCGATCATCACCGCGTCGCAGCCGGTGGCGCGCAGCACCTCGGCCGCGCGCTCGGGCGTGTCGACGTCGCCGTTGGCCACCACCGGGATGCGCAGCGCGGCCTTGATGGCGGCCACGGTGTGATGCTCAGCCGTGCCGCCGTAGCCTTGTTCTCGCGTGCGGCCGTGCACGGTGAGCATCGCGATGCCGGCCTCCTGCGCCGCGCGCGCCAGCACCGGCGCGTTCTTCACGGCGGCACACCAGCCGGTGCGCATCTTCAGCGTCACCGGCACGCCCCGCGGGGCGCAGGCGGCGACCACGGCTTCGACGATGGCCAGCGCGAGGCGCTCGTCCTGCATCAGCGCCGAGCCCGCCCACACCTTGCACACCTTCTTGGCCGGGCAGCCCATGTTGATGTCGATGATCTGGGCGCCGCGGTCGATGTTGTAGAGCGCCGCCTCGGCCATCTCGGCCGGGTCAACCCCGGCGATCTGCACCGCGATGGGCCCGGGCTCGCCGCTGTGGTCGGCGCGGCGCGAGGTCTTCAGCGAGTTCCACAGCTCGCGCTTGCTCGTCACCATCTCGCTCACCGCGTGGCCGGCGCCGAGGCGGCGGCAGAGCTTGCGGAAGGGCCGGTCCGTCACGCCGGCCATCGGCGCCACGAACAGGTTGTTCGGCAGGGTGAACGCGCCGAGGCGCAGGGGATTCAGCACGTCGGGCTGCTCAAAAATGAGGCGCGAGTATATGCGGCGGCCCTGGCCGACCAGGCGGGGCTCAACTTGCCGGCGGCGACACCGATAAGCCAGATATGACGTGGCGCATTCAAGCCTTCTTCGTCGGGCGTCCGCTCTGGCTGACGATCCCGGTGATCGTGGCCGTCAGCATCGCGTCGTCGGTCGGCGCCCTCTTCCTGCTCGTCGAGCTGCTCGGGCACGGCTACGGCCCGACCTTCGGCCGCTCGCTGACGATCGCGATCGCGGCGCCGACGCTGGTGTCGGCGCCCATCGGCGGCTACATCGTGCACCTGCTGCGCGAAGTGGACCGTGCGCGGCAGCATGCGCAGGCCCAGGCCTGGCACGACGCGCTCACGGGGCTCCTGAACCGCCGGCGACTGGTCGAGCTCGGCGAGCGCGAACTGGCCATCGCCCACCGCGGCAAGCGCGTCGTCTCGGCGGCGCTGATCGACATCGACGACTTCAAGCACGTCAACGACGAACACGGCCACGCTGCGGGCGACGCGGTGCTGCAGGCCGTGGCCGAGGCCATCACGTCAACGCTTCGCACCACCGACCTGGTGGGCCGCTGGGGTGGTGAGGAGTTCGCCGTGTTCCTGCCGGACACCGATGCCGACGCGGCCGCCTTGGCGGCCGAGCGCGTGCGCGTGGCCGTCGAGCAGGTGGTGCTGGCGCTCGGTACAGGCCGCACCGGGCGCTGCACGGTGTCGATCGGCGTGAGCCACGCCCATGCCGACGACGACTTCGACCGCTGGCTGGACCGGGCCGACCGCGCGATGTACCAGGCCAAGGCGGCCGGCAAGAACCGCGTGCACGCGCTCACGGGCCCGAAGCCCGTGGCGCCGTGCCCTCAGCCGGTCAGCGCTGCCCGATCGGCTTGACGTCGCGGGCCGGCGAGCCCACGAACAGCTGGCGCGGGCGGCCGATCTTGTACTCGGGGTCGCCGATCATCTCGTTGAGCTGCGCGATCCAGCCCACCGTGCGCGCCAGCGCGAAGATGGCGGTGAACAGGCTCACCGGGATGCCGAGCGCGCTCTGCACGATGCCCGAGTAGAAGTCGACGTTCGGGTAGAGCTTGCGGCTGACGAAGTAGTCGTCCTCCAGCGCGATCTTCTCCAGTGCCATCGCCAGCTTGAAAAGCGGGTCGTCCTGCAGCCCGGTGGCCTGCAGCACCTCGTGGCAGGTCTCGCGCATCAGCTTGGCGCGCGGGTCGTAGTTCTTGTAGACCCGGTGGCCGAAGCCCATCAGCTTGACGTTGGAGTTCTTGTCCTTCACCTGCTTGATGAACTCGCCGATCTTCTCGACGCCGCCGTTGCGCTGGATGTCCTTGAGCATCGTCAGCGCGGCCTCGTTGGCACCGCCGTGCGCCGGGCCCCACAGGCAGGCCACGCCCGCGGCGATGGCCGCGAACGGGTTGGTGCCCGAGCTGCCGCACAGGCGCACGGTGGAGGTGCTGGCGTTCTGCTCGTGGTCGGCGTGCAGGATGAAGATGCGGTCGATGGCGCGCACCAGCACCGGGTTCGGCACGTAGTCCTCGCAGGGCGTGGCGAACATCATGCGCATGAAGTTCGCGCTGTAGCTGAGGTCGTTCTTCGGGTAGATGAACGGTTGGCCGACGCCGTACTTGTAGGCCATGGCCACCAGGGTGGGCATCTTGGCGATCAGCCGGTGCGCGGCGATGGTGCGGTGCTGCGCGTTATGGACGTCGGTGCTGTCGTGATAGAAGGCCGACAGCGCGCCCACCAGGCCCGTCATCACGGCCATCGGGTGCGCGTCGCGACGGAAGCCGCGCAGGAAGAACTGCATCTGCTCGTTGACCATCGTGTGGTACGTGATGGTCTTGACGAAGTCGTCGCGCTCGGGCTGGTTGGGCAGCTCGCCATTGAGCAGCAGGTAGCAGACCTCGAGGAAGTCGCAGTTCGTGGCCAGCTGCTCGATGGGGTAGCCGCGGTACAGCAGTTCGCCCTTGTCACCGTCGATGTAGGTGATGGTGCTGTTGCACGAGGCCGTGCTCAGGAAGCCGGGGTCGTAGGTGAACTTGCCGGTCTGCGCGTAGAGCTTGCGGATGTCGATGACGTCCGGCCCGATGGAGCCCTTGTAGAGGGGCAGCTCCATGCTCGGGCTGCCGTCGCTGAACGAAAGCGTGGCTTTCACGTCGGAGGGGGTCATCGCTGGGGCCTTTCTTCAGAGGGTGTGCTTGGCAGGGCTTGCCGCGGGCGCCTGGCGCAACTGCGCCAGCACCTCGCGGGCTTCGGGCGTGTCGACCTCGCCCGCCAGCGGCTTGCGGCCGAGCAGCAGGTCCAGCAGGTCGTTGTCGGCAAGGTCCATCAGGGTCAGCAACCCCGTGGCCTGCCTTGTCGTGATCGTCTCCTCGTGGTGGCGGAAGAAGCGCTCGATGAACAGGTCGTTCTCGAGCAGGCCACGCCGGCAACGCCAGCGCAGCTTGCTCAAGCCCCGTTCGTCGAGACGCTCGTCCATCAACAGGCTCAGACGGTCCGGCGGACCATCAGCTCCTTGATCTTGCCGATGGCCTTCGTCGGGTTCAGGCCCTTGGGGCAGACGTCGACGCAGTTCATGATGGTGTGGCAGCGGAACAGGCGGTACGGGTCCTCGAGGTTGTCGAGGCGTTCGCCCGTGGCCTGGTCGCGGCTGTCGGCGATGAAGCGGTAGGCCTGCAGCAGCCCCGCCGGGCCGACGAACTTGTCGGGGTTCCACCAGAAGCTCGGGCAGCTGGTGGAGCAGCTGGCGCACAGGATGCACTCGTACAGGCCGTTGAGCTCGTCGCGCTCCTCGGGCGACTGCAGCCGCTCTTTCTCAGGCGGCGGCGTGTCGTTCACGAGGTACGGCTTGATGCTGTGGTACTGCTTGAAGAAGAGGGTCATGTCCACGATCAGGTCGCGGATCACCGGCAGGCCCGGCAGCGGCTTCAGCACGATGGTGCCCGGCAGCGTGCGCATGTTGGTCAGGCACGCGAGGCCGTTCTTGCCGTTGATGTTCATCGCGTCCGACCCGCACACGCCTTCGCGGCAGGAGCGGCGGAAGCTCAGCGTCGGGTCCTGCGCCTTCAGCTTCATCAGCGCGTCGAGCAGCATGCGCTCCGAACCGTCGAGCTCGACGGTGTAGGTCTGCATGCGCGGCTTCTCGTCCTGGTCGGGGTCGAAGCGGTAGATCTGGAAGGTGCGTTGGGTCATGGTGCTACTGCTCGAGTATCAGAACGTCCGGACCTTGGGCGGCACGGAATCCACGGTCAGCGGCTTCAGGTTCACCGGCTTGTAGGACAGGCGGTTGCCCTCGCTGTACCAGAGCGTGTGCTTCATCCACTCGGCGTCGTTGCGGCCGAGCGGGAACTGCGGGTCGTCGGCGCCGCGCTCGTAGTCCTTCACGGTGTGGGCACCGCGGCACTCGTGGCGCGCGGCGGCGCTGGTCATCGTGGCCTGCGCGGCCTCGATCAGGTTCTCGACCTCCAGCGCCTCGATGCGCGCGGTGTTGAAGACCTTGCTCTTGTCCTTCAGGCCGATGGCCGCCACGCGCTCGCGCATGGCGTTGATCTTCTTCACGCCCTCGTCCATGCTGGTCTGGGTGCGGAAGACGCCGGCGTGCTGCTGCATCGTCGTGCGGATGTCGCCGGCCACGTCCTGCGCGTACTCGCCGTTGCTGGTGCCGTCCAGGCGCGCCAGGCGGGCCAGCGAGCGATCGGCGGCATCGGCCGGCAGCGGCTTGTGGCTCTTGTCGGCCGTCTTGAAGCTCTTGACGATGTGGTCGCCCGAGGCCTTGCCGAACACCAGCAGATCCAGCAGCGAGTTCGTACCCAGCCGGTTGGCGCCGTGCACGCTGACGCACGAGCATTCGCCCACGGCATACAGGCCGTTGATCACGTCGTTGTGGATGCCATTGCGCGGGATCACGACCTGGCCGTTGACGTTGGTCGGGATGCCGCCCATCTGGTAGTGGATGGTCGGCACCACGGGGATCGGCTCCTTCGTGATGTCGACGTTGGCGAAGTTGTGGCCGATCTCGAACACGCTGGGCAGGCGCTTGAGGATGGTGTCGCCACCCAGGTGCGTCATGTCGAGGTTGATGTAGTCCTTGTTCGGACCGCAGCCCCGGCCTTCCTTGATCTCCTGGTCCATGCAGCGGCTGACGAAGTCGCGCGGTGCCAGGTCCTTCAGCGTGGGCGCGTAGCGCTCCATGAAGCGCTCGCCGTTGGCGTTGCGCAGGATGGCGCCCTCGCCGCGGCAGCCTTCGGTCAGCAGCACGCCGGCGTTGTGCACGCCGGTGGGGTGGAACTGCCAGAACTCCATGTCTTCCAGCGGGATGCCGGCGCGCGCCGCCATGCCGAGGCCGTCACCCGTGTTGATGAAGGCGTTGGTGCTGGCGGCGTAGATGCGGCCGGCGCCGCCGGTGGCCAGCAGCGTGACCTTGGCCTGCAGCACGTGCACCTCGCCGGTCTCCATCTCGAGCGCCGTGACGCCGAGCACGTCGCCGTCGGCGTCGGTGATGAGGTCCAGCGCCATCCACTCGACGAAGAAGTTGGTGCGCGAGGCCACGTTCTGCTGGTACAGCGTGTGCAGCATCGCGTGGCCGGTGCGGTCGGCCGCGGCGCAGGCGCGCTGCACGGGCTTCTCGCCGTAGTTGGCGGTGTGGCCGCCGAACGGGCGCTGGTAGATGGTGCCGTCCGGGTTGCGGTCGAAGGGCATGCCCATGTGCTCGAGCTCGTAGACCACGCGGCCCGCCTCGCGGCACATGAACTCGATGGCGTCCTGGTCACCGAGCCAGTCGGAGCCCTTGACGGTGTCGTAGAAGTGGTAGTGCCAGTTGTCCTCGGCCATGTTGCCGAGGCTGGCACCGATGCCACCCTGCGCCGCCACCGTGTGGCTGCGCGTCGGGAACACCTTGGACAGCACCGCCACGTTCAGGCCGGCGCGCGCCAGCTGCAGCGAGGCCCGCATGCCGGAGCCGCCGGCCCCGACGATGACCACATCGAACTTGCGCTTGGGAAGATTTGCCAGGGACACGGTTACAGCCTCCAAAGGACTTGCACGGCCCAGCCGATGCAGCCCACCAGCCAGACGATCGTCAGCACCTGCAGCGTCAGGCGCACGGCCACCGGCTTGACGTAGTCCATCCAGATGTCGCGCACGCCGACCCAGGCATGCCAGCCCAGGGCGACGAAGACCACGAAGGTCAGCAGCTTCATCCACTGCGCGCTGAAGATCGCGGCCCAGCGGTCGTAGCCGAGCTCGCCACCGAACAGCACCTGCACCAGCAGCACGATGGTGAACAGGGCCATCAGGACCGCCGTGACGCGCTGGCTGAGCCAGTCGCGCATGCCGTAGTGCGCGCCGACGACGACGCGCTTGCTTCCGTAATTGACTGCCATGGATTGCTTCTTTCGGCGGGCTCAGAACAGCCCGAACAGCTTGGCGCCGAGCGCCACGGTGAGCAGCACGCTCAGCGCGAGCGTGACGACGGCCGACTGGTGGCCATGGGCCTTGGTGACGCTGTGCGTGGCGTCCATCCAGAGGTGGCGCACACCGGCGATGAAGTGGTGCAGGTAGGCCCAGATCAGCGCCAGCACCACCAGCTTCACCAGGAAGGCCGGCACGACGCCGATGCCCGCCAGGAAGGCGCTGCGGAAGACCTCGAAGCTGATCTCGGAGCTGACGCTCATGTCGAACAGCCAGATGATCAGCGGCAGCAGCACGAACATCAGTCCGCCGCTCACGCGGTGGAGGATGGAGACCACGCCGGCCAGCGGCAGGCGGTACTTCACCGCGTCGATCAGTCTCATCGTGCCGGGTCTGGCAACCGGTCTTTGTCGTGTCGTCTCAGCCATGGGGGTACTTCGGTGGTGTAACGCGGGGAAACCCGAGGGAGTCTATTGCAAGCCCGGCGCCTTACGCGGGGCTGCAAAGCGGCAAACAGGTGTCGAAGCGCCCATCACATCAGCGTGTTGCGGTAGTGGTGGGCCTGGGTGAGGTAGAGGCCGCGGCGCAGCTCGACGGGCTTGTCGCCATAGGTGAACGACAGCCGTTCCACCGACAGCAGCGGCGTGCCCGGCGCCGTGCCCAGCAGCGCGGCCTCCTCAGAACCGGCGGCCACGGCGCGCAGCTTTTCCTCGGCGCGCACCATGTGCACGGCGAATTCGGCCTCGAACAGGCGGTACAGCGGGCCGCGCCAGCTTTCCATGCGCTCGAGCGTCAGGCCCTTGAAGGGCGTGCCGGGCAGCCAGAGGTCGTCCAGCACCACCGGTTGCGCCGGGCCGCCGGCGGCGGATTCATCGGGCGCCAGCAGCAGCCGGCGCACCTGCACCGCCGTCTCGCCGGCGCGCAGCTCCAGCGCCCGCGCCA
>VYLG01000374.1_pt1 | contig 11366 bp, 14 predicted proteins | sample 5114351 | NCBI WGS metagenome assembly VYLG01 (sample SAMN12291798, study PRJNA351875) | freshwater metagenome | isolation source: freshwater lake | place: USA: Michigan, Kent Lake | collected 2013-08-15
ATCTGGTGGACTCTCAGCTAATTCCTCGAGATAAATCCTTTGTACTCTTGTTTCTTGTAATAGCTCTCTATATCGCTCTATATTCTCCCTTTCCACCCTTCGATTCGGATAGATCACCACCCCGCGCCAATTGTTTTTTAACCGCGTCTGTTTGAGATAGAGAAAAATTTCGGCGAAAAAACGCGCATAAAACTCTGGATCATTCTGAAACTGAACTTCGGTAAAATAAATTGGTAAATCTTCCCGTTCTGGTAGAAAGACTCCATCGATGCGAAAAGATAGTTGTTTCACCTCTACGGAGGAAAATCGATAGAAATTGGCTAATTCGCTGGGAAAGTCGATTAACTCAAACAGAAGACCTGGAAAGGTTTGAAAAAGTCGGTAGAAAATCGTGTCAGTTTTCATGGGTTCGCTCTATCCCTCTGGTGCGTGACGGGGTTCCGAAGGAGTATTTTTGACTTTTTTGGGGTTAACTGCCCTCGGACTGCCTATAAAGAGCGATTTTAGCCAATTCCATCGCTTTTTTAGTAAGGATAGCATCGGAGAAAGGGGGAAAGGAAGATAAGGAAATTATATCTCTACTGGCGAAAGTCGTCCCTCTACCGGTTCAAATTCGTCCTCTAATAGCCAATTTTCCGCTTCCTTGTAACTCGCGCTGGTGAGTACCACCTGATAACCCTCAGACGGATCGTACACGCGACAGTTTCCTGAAGATTCAGCCAGTAAAAGCAAGATATAGGGAGGAGATAGCAGCAGATCGCTCCAAACCTCAGCAAAATTCCAATTATTATCGGTTAGGTTGAGTGCGGGGGATAACGTCATAGGGGTTTTCTGCATCGAGCCAATGTTTTCTAGAATGGGGAGAGAATTAATTGCCATCGCTCCATGATTCAGAGTATTTCGTCCTCTTGGTTGTCTGAGTATTCCTCGGCAGTTGCCGCGGGAATTTGCGCTATTTTAGTCTTTTTTGGTTGGTTATGCCTACACTTTAACCTGATCAGCCTAGCTTTCATCCTACTAGCGATCGCCTATGTGGTGGGAGGATACGAAAGTACCCAAGCAGGATTAACGACTTTATTCGAGGAAAAAGAACTGGATGTGGACCTCTTAATGATTGTAGCGGCCTTGGGGGCGGCGATTTTGGGACTCTGGGACAGTAATTACTATCTCATCATCGATGGAGCCGTTTTAATCCTGATTTTCGCCATTAGTGGTGCATTAGAACAGATTGCCATGGCGAAAACCGATCGCAATATTCGTTCTCTCATGGCTATGACTCCCGATACTGCCAGATTAATCACGGGAGACGGCGAAAAAGAGATTCATATCAAGCAATTACACATCGGTGATACAGTTTTGGTCAAACCAGGTGAATTAATCCCCATTGACGGCATTATTATGGAGGGAAACAGTCCCATCAATCAAGCACCAATTACCGGAGAATCGCTTCCCGTGGATAAAACCATCGGTGAAGAAGTCTTTGCGGGAACTCTCAACGGTTCGGGAGCGCTACGTTTAAAGGTGGAAACTCCCCCCGAAAGTCGCTTAATTGAAAGGGTGATTCGTTTGGTAGAAAAAGCGCAAAATGAATCCCCTCCCTCCCAACAGTTTATCGAAGGTTTCGAGCGAGCTTATGCGAAAATTATCGTGATTTTGGGCTTAATTTTCGGGATTTTACCGCCTTTTTTCTGGGGTTGGACCTGGGAAACCACTATCTATCGGGCCTTAATTTTTCTCGTGGTGGCCTCTCCCTGTGCTTTAATGGCCTCAATTATGCCAGCTTTGTTATCGGGTATCGCTAACGGGGCAAAACAGGGGATTTTATTTAAAAATGGCGCAAGATTGGAGATGATCGGCCGCCTACGAGCGATCGCTTTTGATAAAACCGGCACTCTCACCCTTGGTAAGTTGCAAGTGGTAGAAATTATCCCTATCCATGCAGTCAGCGAAAATGAGGTGTTAGCGGTGGCTGCATCCCTAGAATCCTGTTCCGAACATCCCATCGCAGAGGCAATTACCAGCACCGCGATCGAACGTGGTATAAATTTCTTCAGTGCTAATCAGGTACAAGCGGTATCGGGACGGGGTATCACGGGAAAAATTGCCGATAAGTCGGTATCTGTGGGCAATTTTGCCTATATTCGTGACCATATTGCCGATCTTGACCAGAATATCTTAGCTATCCGCGAACGTTTACAAAAAGAAGGTAAAACCCTCGTCTTGGTAGTACAAGAGAATCAGATTATCGGTGCGATCGCTGTGGCCGATACCCTTCGTGACTCGGCAGTTAATCTGGTGGAGAAACTAAAAAAGAGCGGTATCGAACATATCGTTTTAATTACGGGTGATAATCAACAAAGTGCCGATAAAGTCGCTAAAAAACTCGGCATTGAGGAAGTTTACGCTGATTTACTGCCCGAAGATAAGTTAACCGTCATCCAAAATCTGCAAGAAAAATATCACACTGTTGCTATGGTGGGGGATGGCATTAATGACGCACCCGCTTTAGCTATGGCTAATGTGGGGATTGCCATGGGAAAAGCTGGTAGTGATGTCGCCTTGGAAACAGCCGATATTATCCTCATGTCCGATAATTTAGCCAAAATTCCCAGTGCTATTAACCTCGGTCGTCGTGCCAATCGCATTGTTAAACAGAATATCACTTTCGCCCTCGCATTTATCGGCATATTGCTAATAGCCAATTTTGCCGGTGATATAACTTTACCTCTAGGTGTCATCGGTCATGAAGGATCGACGGTATTAGTGACTCTCAGCGGTTTAAGATTGTTGAAATAGGGATAAAAATAACGAGAACTATGGGTGAAATACAGGCAATCCGAGGCACAAAAGATATTTTACCGGCGGAGGTCGGTTACTGGCAGTGGTTAGAAGAAACCACTAGCAGAATTTTAGCGACTGCGCTGTATCAAGAGATACGAACTCCTATTTTTGAACAGACGCAACTTTTTGAACGGGGTATCGGGGAAGCGACGGACGTGGTAGGTAAAGAAATGTACACTTTCCTCGATCGCGGTCAACGTTCCCTGACTTTGCGACCAGAAGGAACAGCTGGGGTCGTTCGCGCCTACATTGAACACAAATTACAGGCCGCAGGAGGAGTACAAAGACTCTGGTATAAGGGGCCGATGTTTCGTTATGAACGTCCGCAAGCGGGTAGGCAGCGACAGTTTCATCAAATCGGGGTCGAGTTATTGGGAAGTGATGACCCTAGGGCGGATGTGGAAGTAATTACCCTTGCCAGCGAGATATTAAAAGCTATGGGGCTAGAAAACCTAAAATTAGACCTTAATTCCCTGGGAAATGCCCAAGATAGGCAAAATTATCGTCAGGCCTTGCTAGATTATTTGACTCCCTACAAAGCTGATTTAGACGCAGATTCTCAACAGAGATTAGAAAAAAATCCCCTGCGAATTTTAGACAGTAAGGACGAGAAAACCAAGATTATCTGTGAGAATGCCCCCAGTATTCTTGAACATCTCGGCAGCGATTCTCAAAAGCACTTTGAACGGGTACAATCTTTACTAACGGATTTGGGAGTTATCTATAATCTTAATCCCTGTTTAGTGCGAGGATTGGACTATTACACCCATACGGCCTTTGAAATTCAGTCCGATGATTTAGGCTCTCAAGCGACGGTTTGCGGTGGTGGTCGTTATGATGGTTTAATAGCTCAATTAGGTGGTCTAGACACACCAGCAGTGGGTTGGGCGATCGGTTTAGAACGTCTGATTATATTATTACAACAAAAGCAATCTTTATCTTTTTTGGTTCCCGATTTTTATCTCGTCTCCAAAGGAGAAAAAGCTGAGGAGCGCAGTGTGGTATTAGCACAGGAATTACGCAGATTGGGGTTTAGCGTCGAGTTGGACTTAAGCGGCAGCGCTTTCGGGAAACAATTTAAACGGGCCGATCGAGCTAAGGCCGTGGGCTGTATAATTTTGGGGGATGCTGAGGCTGAAAATGGCACGGTACAACTGAAATGGATGGCCACCCAAGAACAAATTAGTCTAACCCAAGCGGATTTATTGACACAAGCAAGGGAATTAAAAGCACAAATCTCTCGGCACAAATCCTAAGTTTTAGCGTCATGGGCAAACATTAGACCTAGGCTAAGATTATGGAATTTATACTGCAAAAACAAGGGGAGAATCACGGACACACAATTTCTACTAATTCCCTAGAAATTGTCTCGGGAAACTATCGTCTCTTGGCCCGTCTGGATTCTCCTTTTGCCCATATTGAAGTGCGTATCGATTACGAATCTCCCGAAAGTAGTGAACGATATACTCATTATTATCGATCGGATGCCGGGGGTTGGCTGGAAATTTTTTCCTATCGAGATTTAGGAATAGGTAGCTGGAAAATTCGCTGTTATGGGGATATTCTGGCAGAATTAGAGGGGCAAGGTTGGCAAGAAACGTTAACTTTAATTGTTACTCCTGTTAAGATCAATTATCTGGCTCAATTAGAACAGTTAATTAAAACCGAAATTGAACCTTTACTAGCACTAGAATCCTCTCCAGAGATGGTAAAATTAGAACTGGCTGATTTAACCAATAATTCCGCCTTTGTTTTTGATTTATGCCTACCAGAGGAAACAATGACCGCTAGAGAAGGGGTAACTCTAGAACTGCCGGAACCTGCTAATATGAAAAAGAGCCTTCAAAGTTTATCTAATCGCAATTATGCACCCCTACCTCCGAAAATATCTGGTGCTAATTCTCGCCGAAAATCACCGCAACTGCCCCCAATTCCTAAAAATAAATAGGGTTTGCTGCAAAAGTTTGTCGGTGGGATTAGGAGTCGGTCGGGAAAGTCAGAATAAGGAAACTGGTATTTCTGTTTTATCTGGACTGTAAACGGGGCAAAAATGGTTGAAATCGTTGATTATCATTCCAGTTAAAAAAGGAGTATAAGCATGGTTCGCATACCTACCCAGAGAAGACCCACCCATCCAGGCCAGATGCTGAAAGAGGAATTTTTGCAGCCGATGGGTATCACACAACGTCAACTCGCCGATGCGATCGGAGTTTCCTACCGGCAAATTAACGAAATCGTCAACGGTCGTCGGGGGATTACCCCTAGCACCGCTTTAAGACTAGCTAAATACTTGCAAGTCTCGCCTGATTTTTGGTTAAATCTTCAAATCCGATTGGATTTGTTTGACATTAAACAAAAAGAGAGCGAGCAAATTGAAAAAATTCTTCCGTCCCCTACAACAGTAATTACGAGCGAGGGAGGGAGTTAATCAGACTCTTAAAAACTGATTTGGTGTTAGCTAGGGTTTAACCTTTCTTTAATCTAGTGAGGCAGCAACTTAAACCTAAGATTTTTTCAAGAACTTCTGACGAACTCGCGAGATTAATAGGTCTAATTCCGGTAACTTCAATAACATCGCACCGAGAAGGAATAAACCCACCGCTACTGTCGAAGCAAAACCTAACTGTAATAATTGTAGGAAAATATTACCAGCACCAAAAATCTTTTCCCAACCCCAACTAGCACCCCAACTAGCAACACCAGAAAGCATTGTAATTACCGTTAATCCCAACAAGGATAAACCCCATTCTCCTAGAGGTAAACCCCCTAAACGACGATTTAAAATCACCGTAAAAATGCCCATAGAAAGGATATTAACCCCCACGGTGGCTAAAACAATCCCCGGAGTACCAAAAGGTTTATACAAGAGGAAATCCAGCACACCATTAAGAAAAATATTCACCATACTCACCTTAAAGGGAGTGTCGCCATCCCCCAAAGCATAGAACACTCGTACTAAGACATCGCGGCCGAGATAGAAAAACATCCCGAAACCGTAGGCCATTAATACGGGAACCACCTGTTCCGAGGCAGCCAGATTAAAGGCACCCCGTTGATAGATAACCCGCACTACCGGGAAAGCGAGGGCGATAAAGATAGCGGTGAAGGGCAACATGGTTAAAGCCGTCAATAATAAACCCTGACGGATTCTTTGCTTCAATTCTCCCCAATTTTCCGGTTCCGTCAGTCGAGAAAATATCGGCATAAACGGCACGAGAATCATGTTAGACATGATGCCCAAGGGCGTGAGAACGATAAAACTGGCGTAACGCATAGAAGCGGCGGCATTTTCGATAAAAGAAGCGAAAAAGAGGTCAGTATAAACGTTAATATGCAACATTCCCGAAGATAAGGTCGCCGGAATCATCACCCGCAACACCTCCGACACCCCCGGAATCCGCCAATCCCAACGAAATGTTAATTTTCCTAAACCTGACTTGACTTGTGCGCCCACTTGTGCTAACCATTGCCAGAGCGCCCCGACGAGAGTACCGCCGGCGAGGACAAAACCCCCCAGTTGAATATATTGCGGATTATCAATGCGATCGCCAAGGAACCAGGCCAGCAAACCCACCCCGAAAATCACCGCCACACTGGAAAAAAGCGGACTGAGACTCGGTAGCCAGTATTGGTCCGCCGCGTTGAGAGTACCGAAACCGATGCCGATTAAACCGGCTAAAACCGCCATGGGGGCCATAATTTGCAGTTGTTGAATGGCCATGCCACGGGTGGCGGCATCTAAACCGGGAGCGAGAACATCGATAAAAATATTGGCAAAAACGATTAAAAAGACGGTGACAGCTAATAAAATGGCACTGACTAGGGTGGTGACAGTCTCCACAATCGGCGCGGACTCGGATTTATCTCTTTTGGCCAAAACACTGACCAAAGCGCTGTGAAAGGGGCCGTTAATACCACCGAGGAGAATTAACAGGAAACCGGGAATAACGTAGGCAAAAGCGTAGGCGTTCACCACCGGCCCGACACCGTAGGCAGCGGCGATTACCTGTTCGCGGACTAAACCAAAAACCTTACTGATTAAGGTGGCAACGGCGACAATTCCGGCAATACCGGCTAAGGAACGGGTAGCTTTCTTAGTAATGATGACACCTCGAAAGAAAACAACTGCATTGATTGATTCTACCCGTTTCTGTGTTCCCGTAGAAAAGCGATCGCACTTATATTTAAAAGGGTGAAAGGTATAGGGGACGCACCCTACAAGATTGCGATCCCACAATTAATTATAATCATCCCTAATGGAATAGTTTGTCGGGTTTCTACAAGAGCGGCGATCGGACTACAGAAAAAGCGATCATCTGATAGAATATCATAGAGGAAATATTGTTACTTAGTCATTATCTTATTATTGATCTCGATTAATGTCTAAATTATCTCAAGTTCAAAAGATAGCTGAATTTTTAAAGCAGCATCCAGGAGAAAAATTTAATGCAAGACAAATTGCAGAAGCGATTGTTGCCAAGTATCCCGAAGACTATCAGGAAAAGCGAAATAATGAAAGATTTCCCAGCGATAGGGCTTTTATTTCTCAGGTTGTCGCTGAAATTGGCTCAAATAAGGATAGTATTATCAAGAAAGATCCCCATATTTGCTGGCAGGATAAACCTCGTCCAAGAATTTACTGGTATGATAATGAAAAATTGATTGATCAAGATTCTTCCTACTTTACTGTCTCTCAAAATAACAACGAAGATAGTGAGTTAGAAGAAGAAATTTTTGTCCAATCTCTTCCGTACACAAAAGTTTTATCAGAACTAGAGCTTTATCCCTTTTTAATTGATTTTCTCAAAATAGAATACAAGCTTTATTGTCAAAGAATTGATGATAAACGCTCTAAGAATCAACGGGGAGCAGGCGGAAATCAATGGTTACATCCTGATATTGTGGCAATGCAGGCAATTGATAAGGAATGGCATGAGTTGGTCAGAACTTGCGTTCAAGAAGGAGAAGGAAGAAGAGTGAGGCTCTGGTCTTTTGAGGTTAAAAAGGAACTGAATAGCTCTAATATTAGAAGTAGCTTTTTTCAAGCAGTTAGTAATTCTAGTTGGGCTAATGAAGGATATTTAGTCACAACTTCTATAACTGATAATATTGAACAAGAACTGCGTATGTTGTCTGCACTTCATGGAATTGGAGTCATTATTCTAGATACGGAAAACCCTTCGGAAAGTGAGATATTTTTACCAGCAAAATCTAGGGCAGAAATTGACTGGCAATCAGTGAATCGTATTGTGGTTGAAAATGATGATTTTAAAGATTATATTGAGCTAGTTTCAACTTATTACCAAACTGGAAGAATTAGAAGTCGGGATTGGAATAAAATTTGATAGATTTTCATAATCCCCGACCTTGGTGATTAAAACCCTTAACCGTTTGTTTAGATAGGGCTTGCTGAATAATGGTAAAACCCTTTTAAAATCAGGTCTATCTATTAAGGTAACACAGCGATCGCAATTGCCAAGGCTAAAGCGATCGCGGTTTTAAAGTTTAATTAATCAGAATACGGCGATCGCACTGAAGGAAAGTGTCTCTAACGCGATCGCCAAAGGTTTAAGAATGCGAGGGATTGATGTTACAATGTCTTCAGAGAAAGGGTTAATAGGGGTTTCTGAGAAGGAATAGTTAGCTTATGCTTTATTGCAAAGCCGAGTCATTTCCACTTTTGATGATGGCAATCGCTGATGCTTCTACGCTCTGTGCTAACATCTTCAATACTATAAGTGTTTTTGCTTTATGAAAAATCAGTTATTAAAATTAGCTTTTGAAGTAGAAATTGAAGAAGGGGAGCAACTCAATCTTCCCAGTTCTGTTGTGCAAGGAATTGGTAAAGGGAAGTGGGTGATTACTATTCAGCCCAAAACCTTAGTTGGCGATCGCCTTCATTCTTCATTCCTAAATAGTTATGCCCCAGAAGACGAAGGTTTATATGACGACTATTAAAGGAGGTGAGTTCTGGGTTGCCAAAATTCTATTTACTGATGGTACATCATCAAAAAAAAGACCCGTTTTGATTCTTTGGGTTGACGGAGATGATGTTGTTGTCACGGCAGTGACCTCAGCAATGCCCCGAACACAGACAGATATATTATTAAAAGATTGGGTCAATAGTGGTTTGAGGGTTCCCTCTACTGTACGTTTATCCCGTCTTGATTGCTTGGAAAAAAACTTACTGCTTGCTAAATTGGGAAGAATTTCAAGCGAAGATGCTGTCTATCTACTTAAAGCTTGGGATGATTATATTAAACCTCAGTTTTAGGCGGTCGCCGTTTTAAAGTTTAATTAACAAGAAGATAGTGATCGCACTGAATGAAAGTGTCTCTAACGCGATCGCCAAAGGTTCAAGGATGCGAGGGATTGATGGTACAAAGTCTCCTGAATAGATATTAATTGAGGCTTTCGATAAAGAACGCATATAATAGGCCAATGAAAATAAAAGGGTACGTTAATTGCACCCTACGCGATTGGCGATCGATCTGAAAGTCCTTATCGGTCTGATTGGGGTGCGACATTGACATCCTCGCCGCCCTAAAAGTGCGGCGATTCCTAAACCTCACGATTTAAGTTTCTGCTTCAACCACCGTTGCATACCACGGTTAAAAAACCATGTACTGTCTTACACAGCTGTCCGCCCACTTGGTTTTCGAGACGGTCTTTTTAATTCTAACGTAAAGCCAACCTAGAACGGCGGGGTTTCCCACCCAAAATTTTCGATGATCGCCACAATTTCCGACTAGAATAAAGAACCAGCAACTCTCAATGATTACGAATTTCACTGAATGCCAACGGTCATTAGAATTGGACATTTTCGGTTTCACTTCTATTCCGATGAAGGTTCCGAACCGCCACCTATTCATGTTCGCTCTCCTGATGGCGAATGTAAATTTTGGCTTGAACCGATGATCATTTTAGCTTCCAATCGTGGTATTCCTGCCCATGAGCTACGGGAAGTGGAGAGGCTAGTTTATAAAAATCAAGATCTTTTAAGGAGTGCTTATCATGATTTCCACAAACATTAATCCTATAATGACTGTTGAGCCTGCCGCTATTCGAGCCTGGGCAGAAGAACGCATGATATATGTTGAACTTAGTGATGGACGTATTATCGGTTTTCCTGGCGATCGCTTCCGCATCTTGAAACAAGCGACGAATGAGCAATTGGCGGCGGTTAAAGTTGAAGTAAACGGCTATGCCTTACGGTGGGAAGAATTAGATGAGGATATTACAGTTCCGGGGATTGTCGCTGGTCATTTTCAATTACCACCTTTCTAATCTGTTTTGAGGGTATAAATTTTTAGCTTATATTAACATTAACAAAGTCCAAGAGGTTACTAATGACTCAAGCGATTCGCCAAACAACTTTTGTTCAATCGGATGGTCGGCTAGAAATTCAGTCAGATCAGCTTTTCCCTGGGAGAAAGGTAGAGGTTATTGTTATTCTTGAAGATGACCCTGAAATTACCTCAGCAGAAGCTTTAGCGATTAAGAGATTAGAACATTTAGGTAATTCAAGGGAATGGATAACTAGAATTGAAGCAGAGGAAGATATTGATGAGGATGAGTTAAGGGAATGGGTTAAAAGTTGTGGCTACTAAAAATCATTATTTGGTGCAATATTTAATGGGTAAATTGAAGGGGTGTCGTGCCATTAATATTGATTTGAATGGTGTTAGTTATCGTCTGGTTTATCAAATTCATGAAAAATCTAGTCCAAAACGAGTGTTGATTTTAAGTTTTGCGGAACATGATCCTGCTTAGGAAAAGGCAAACCAAAGAAAGCAATAATATTAGTGATAGCGGTAGGATGTGTTAGCGTAACGTATATAATATGAAAATATATAAATATTTCACATTAAAAGACAAGAGTACCATCATAATTGCCCTTTACCTCTGTCCTCATGATTTGCCAAAAAAAGGGGCTTTTAACCCCTCTTAAAAATTGCGTTATAAGATCGGCAATCGCCCTAGACCCTATCAGCTATCGCTCTGGCTTTGATGGTGAAGCCGTTCCAAACTTTGATGACGTAAATCCACTTCGATTATAGCAATTAATTGATCAAATTTCAAGGTCACTAAATCTAATTTTCGGCAGACTTCTCGCCATCTAGCGATACTTTGAGTTCTCGTTTGTAGATCAGGAATACAAGATTGAGCGGTCATCTTCAATTAATTTCATCTGTGATTCCGACTGGCTTCCCATTCCCCATCCGCTTCCTCCGGGAGCATCTAGACGAGCAAACGATTGAGTGGCAAAAAGGACTGTAGATTACCTTCTGCCCACTAGGGTAACACAGCGATCACTGCGACCTTTCTCCCTAACTACTTAAACTTATGCAGATGCTTTCAGGGGGAAGAGGGTAGGGTTGATTCATTTAAATTAAGTACAGCGGATTTTAAGTCAATAAATTTGACCGAAGATTCTCAATTTTATCTTTCTCTAACCAAAACGGTTAGTCACAATAATTAATCTTTAATCTTCTGCCAATATTTATTATGAATAAATTGATAAA
>VYLG01000271.1_pt1 | contig 11318 bp, 3 predicted proteins | sample 5114351 | NCBI WGS metagenome assembly VYLG01 (sample SAMN12291798, study PRJNA351875) | freshwater metagenome | isolation source: freshwater lake | place: USA: Michigan, Kent Lake | collected 2013-08-15
GGGTGATGCAAGGGTTTTAAGAGATTCTAGCAGATTTAAGTGCATTTGGGAAGCTCTCAATCAAGCTAAAAGCCCTTTCCTGTAAGGTTTTTACCATTATTCAGCAAACCCTAAATAAAAAGGTTCTTCGGTTTGTGTTATGCAATGGACGGGGGTTATAAGGAATGAAACTCTTATAGAGACAGACATTGCTGCGATTTTTGTCAACTGTCTTCGATCTAGAGCGAACTAATCAATTCAGTCTTTTGCCAGATAAGGATTTAGTCGATTTATGCCACCCGCTCGAACCATACCAAGTAACGAAGAACCAATAAAAACAATCTCCCGACTCCTGACTCCTGACTCCTGACTCCTGACTCCCGACTCCCGACTCGGAGAATACTGTCTCCTAACCCAATGTTGGTCAAAGATAAGCAAAAATTATTTACTGACTCCAAAAACTTGAGAATATTTAAATTAACATTTCGCAATATTTATAAATTCTTAAGAATTAATTGAGAAAGATTTTTATTTAACAACGATGTTACAATGGTTACAGCGATTTGATAGAATTTCACAGTGGGTTATTATGTGCTTTTTTGGGCAGCAATGGCTCAAACCCTTGCCACACCTACAAGGTGATCCTAATTAAGACGGGTAAATCAGTCAATTTCACCCCTAACGATGATCTTTTTTTTGTGTAGTTTTATTGCAAAAAAAAAGTTTTTTTGACAAAAAGCACAAAGTATGATAGCACCCCAATGTATTTCTGGCTGCCAGTAGTTATTGTAGAGTGGGAGTTGGGGAGAAGGGTGTAGGGTGTGGGGTGTAGGGGAGAGGGAAGATGGGAGCGCCGGAGATGGGAGATGGGAGCGCCGGAGAGGGGAGAATAAATAAAAATAATCTCCTGAATACTGACTCGGAGAATACTGAATCCTATCTCCTGAATCCTATCTCCTGACTAGAAAATAGAGGCTGAAATAACGCAAATTCGTCGATCATGCTAAATCCGTTGAGTATAAGCTACATATCAGAAGAGGCACTCCACTTGCAGGAGTGCCTCTTAAATTATTACAGATGTGTCAGCGGCTGCGTGTAAGCATCTCACCGAAAAACTAATGCGCTCCGGGGTTTGGGGGGTTCTACCCCCCAAAAGCTTGGATTGAGTGATCAAGTGGCAAGTAATACCTGGACTTCCCCCATACAGAAATACTAAAAAATTAACAAAACCCTTACTGCATGGAGCTTCTCAGAAAAAATTGAAAAGACGCTACTGGGTACATTTTCCCTTTGAAAATGGCTGTACCGTTGACTGTATCTAGAGTAGAGCGATTCCGTAGAGTTGGCTGTATAGTGATCGCTAACCTTATTGTAACAGATGGTATCATTAATCTCTAGAGTCAGCGATTCCCTCTGTAGCCATGTTTTTGATGGTTTTCTGCCCGGAAACAAGCTATAATGGTCGAAGGGTCAAATTTGAAAAATTTTGCCTCAAACCCTGTCTGCGTAAGGATTTCAGGAGTTTGTACCCAGTAGTTTATTAGTATTACATTGCTTTAACTCAGGCTCTGTAAGACTTTGAGCCATAGCTAGTATATTTATACGGGGGAAGTTCAGTAATACTAAATCCGTTGAGTATAGGCTACATATCAGGAGAGGCACTGACTGGAAAATAGAAGCTGAAATAACGCCAATTCGTCAATCAGAATATTTTCATGTTTGGCGGTGCCAAGTTTGGCATCGGGACTGACTTGAAAGAGGGTGTGGGGTGTAGGGTTTTACCGATTTTGAGGGGGTCAATTACCCAATTTTCAGGGAAAAAGTACCTGAATTTTCCCCCTGATCACTCCCATATTTGGTACTTTTTGATTGACAAAAAGTCTAAAAGTCTTACCCAACAAGGTTTTTAGATTTATTCAGCCAGCCCTACTTTAGCACTTGATCACAGCAGTTATTTCCTAGGCGACTAGGGTAAAATCACTGGCGGTTAGCGCCGGACTCCCCACTAAAACTGCGAATTCGGCTCCTGTTCCCAATCCGATCGCACTTCCGTTTTCATTGTAGAAAAGGCTGCCGCTGTTACTGCTATAGACGATAAAAGCGGCGCTGGTTTCGACGAGGGCATCATCTTCTACGATGGCGAAATCCGTGGCTTGACTAAAGCCATTGCCGACGGTGCTGGTTAGGGCGCTAAAGGTGGTTTTGCTCAGGCTCAATTTATCGGCGTTAGGGGTAAAGTCGGTCAGGGTATCAAGTCCGATATCGCTGGCCATAAACGCTCTTCCCGTCAGATAATTAAATCCGTCATTATCCACGCCTCCAACAAGAAGATCATCTCCCTGATTACCTGTCAGGATATCATTGCCTGCACCCCCACTCAGGGTATCATTGCCTGCGCCCCCGTTAAGGGTGTTACTGAGACTGTTGCCAGTAATCCGGTCATTACCACTGCCACCAAAAGCATTTTCAATGACATCGACAGCGGATAATTTCAGGGTTAGATTGCCGGTAACAACAGTTTGGTTGGTGATGCTGCCCAAATTAAGGCGAATTGGATTGTTCGTACCAGAAAGGTCGAGGGTATCGATGCCTCCTGTTGTAGTTTCGCTGATAGTGTCCAGACCTAAAGGGCTATTGGCAGTAAAGACATAAGTATCATTTCCTGCTAATCCAGCAAGGGTATTATTGGCGCTATTGCCTGTGAGAACATTATTGCTGGCGTTACCTGTGCCGTTGATAGGGTTATCACCGATCAGTCGCAGGTTTTCTACTCCACTGGGTAAAGTGCGAGTTATATTACTTTGCCAAGTATCGGTGATGATAACTTCGCCTACTGAGTCAGCACTGAGGGTCGCATTGATGGGATTGGAAAGGGTGACAGTAAAGGCTTCATCGATTTCGTTGAGGTTGTCATTGAGGATAGGAATGAAGATAGTCCCTATACTGGAATTGGCAGCAATAGTGAGAGTCCCTGTTTGGTGAGTGTAATCACTGTTTGCAGTTGCGTTAATCGGAGTAGTGGTGTAGTTAACGCTGATGGATTTACTGCTAAGACTGCTGAGGCTGACGGTGAGGATCGCCCGGGTATCTTTGCCCTCAATCACGGTGAGGTCGTTGATAGAAAGGGCGGTAGCAGGCGCAGGGTCATCATTGAGAATGGTTCCCGTAACGGCGGTGGTTGTCCCAATTTTGTATCCTGTTCCAGGCGCTAGGGTTAAGGCGACCGTTTCATTACTTTCTACTGTGGCATCCGCCTTAGGGTCAACCGTGACGGTGGCGATGGCTGAATTCTGGGCAAAAGTAACGCTTGTGCCAATATTTGCGTAATCTGTCCCTTTGGTTGCTGTCCCACCGATGGTGTAGTTAACGGTTAAGGGATTGGTCAGGGAACCATCCCGGGTGAAGGTGTAAATGAGGTTGGTGGTTCCGTCTTCGTTGACGCTGAGCGGGTTAACCGCGAGGGTAATACTGGGAAGATCATCGTTGAGGATGGTTCCTGTGACGGCGGTGGTTGTACCAATGGTGTATCCTGTGCCACTCCCTAGGGTTATGTCAACGGTTTCATCACTTTCTAAGACAGTATCCGCTGTCGGATTGACAGTCACAGTAGCTGTGCTTGAATTGGCGGTAAAAGTAACGCTTGTGCCGATATTGCCATAATCTGTCCCGTTAGTTGCCGTCCCACCGATGGTGTAGTTAACGGTTAAGGGATTGGTCAGGGAACCATCCCGGGTGAAGGTGTAAATTAGGTTAGGGGTTCCGTCTTCGTTGACGCTGGCAGGGTTAATAGCGAGGGTAATGTTAGGAAGAGCGGAAAAATAGTTAAAGTAACTGCCCGTTAGACTTAATCCTGTGCGGTTTTGGAGAATCGCGATCAGTTCATCGGGTTCGCTGCCCGGTTTGTCGAGGTAAAGTTGAGTATCAGTACCCGAAACCGTCAGCAGATAGTTACTACTCGTTCCCTGTAGCTGAATAATGTCATCTGTGGGGTTGAAGTCGCTTATTTGAGCGTAATCGTTGTTACCTGCTAGGGTGCTATCGCCATCATCGTAACCCAGCCAACTGACATCTCCCAGGATAAAGCGATCGCGCCCTAACCCGCCGGTGAAAGAATCGACTTCTCCCCGTCCGGGGTTACTGCTATTGGGATCAACCCCGATGAGGATGTCATTACCATTCCTGACATTAAGGGTGTCATTCCCTATCCCGCCAGTTATGATGTCGTCCCCATCGCCTGTATAGATGGAATCATTAAAGTTAGTCCCCGTGATTTGGAAACGTTCGATATTGCTGAAAGTAACGTTGTCATAGTCACCATCATTTCGGCTGTAGGCATAAAAGTAGCCATTCCATCCCCCAAAACCGTTAGGATTGATAGAACTACCAATCCCGCCGGGGTAAGTAGCGGTTCCTTCATAGAGGTTACTGGAATAGTCAACGATTAAAAGGTCATTGCCTTCTCCCCCATCCACCGTATCCCGTCCACGTCCGGGGTTAATGGTGTCGTTCCCCGCACCCGTGTTAATATTGTCCCAATTGCGTAAACCTACGGAATAGTTGATGGTATCGTTTCCCGTTCCCGTCCACAGGTTAGTGAATACCTCCACATTTTTGACCACATTGCCGTTAGCTTGAGTTAAGGTGATGCCACTGTTATCAACGGTTAAACCTGTAGTCTCACTACTAAAGTCAGCATACCTGATGACATCTGTACCCGCACCCCCATCAATGTTAAAGACTCCATAACCACCCCGGTCAAAGGTGTCATTAAAATTAGTCCCCTTGATTTGGAAACGTTCGATATTACTGAAGTTAACAACGTCATAGTCACCATTACTAAGGTTGTAGGCATAAAAGTAGCCATTCCATCCCCCAAACCCGTTAGGATTGATAGAACTCCCAATCCCGCTAGGCCAAGTCGTCGTTCCTGCATAGAGGTTACTCGAATAGTCAACGATTAAAAGGTCATTGCCTTCTCCCCCATCCACCGTATCCCGTCCACGTCCGGAGTTGATGGTGTCGTTCCCCGCACCGGTATTAATATTTTCGTAATTGCGTAAACCTACGGAATAGTTGATGGTATCGTTTCCCGTTCCCGTCCACAGGTTGGCGAACACTTCCACATTTTTGACAACATTGCCGTTAGCTTGAGTTAAGGTGATGCCACTGTTATCAACGGTTAAACCTGTAGTCTCGCTACTAAAGTCAGCAGACCGGATGATATCTGTTCCCGTACCTCCATCAATGTTAAAGACACCATAACCCCCCCTGTCAAAGGTGTCATTAAAATTAGTCCCCTTAAATTGGAAACGTTCGATATTTCTGAAGGTAACTATGTCATGGTCACCATCGTTTCTAGTGTAGGCATAAAAGCGACCATTCCATCCACCAGTGCCATTAGGATTGATAGTCTCACCCGTCAAACCGCTAGGCCAAGTCGTCGTTCCTTCATAGAGGTTGCTGGAATAGTCAACGATTAAGAGGTCATTGCCTTCTCCCCCATCGACTGTATCCCTTCCACTTCCGGTGTTAATGGTGTCGTTCCCCGCACCGGTATTAATATTTTCGTAATTGCGTAGCCCTACGGAATAGTTGATAGTATCGTTTCCCGTTCCCGTCCATAGGTTAGTGAACACCTCCACATTTTTGACCACATTACCATTAGCTTGAGTTAAGGTGATGCCACTGTTATTAACAGTTAAACCTGCGGTCTCACTACCAAAGTCAGCAGACCGGATGATATCTGTTCCCGCACCCCCATCAATGTTAAAGACTCCATAACCACCCCGGTCAAAGGTGTCATTAAAATTAGTCCCCTTGATTTGGAAACGTTCGATATTGCTGAAGTTAACAATGTCATGGTCACCATCGTTTCTGGTGTAGGCATAAAAGCGACCATTCCATCCACCAGTGCCATTAGGATTGATAGTCTCACCCGTCAAACCGCTAGGCCAAGTCGTCGTTCCTTCATAGAGGTTACTGGAATAGTCAATGATTAAGAGGTCATTGCCTTCTCCTCCATCCACCGTATCCCTTCCACTTCCGGGGTTGATGGTGTCGTTCCCCGCACCGGTATTAATATTTTCGTAATTGCGTAAACCTACGGAATAGTTGATAGTATCGTTTCCTGCTCCCGTCCACAGATTTGCAAACACCTCCACATTTTTGACCACATTACCATTAGCTTGAGTTAAGGTCACACCACTGTTATTAACAGTTAAACCTGCGGTCTCATTACTAAAGTCAGCATAGCGGATGATATCTGTTCCCGTACCCCCATCAATGTTAAAGACACCATAACCACCCCGGTCAAAGGTGTCATTAAAATTGGTCCCCTTGATTTGGAAACGTTCGATATTGCTGAAGGAAACAACGTCATAGTCACCATCATTTCTGGTGTAGGCAGAAAAGTAGCCATTCCATCCGCCAGTGCCGTTAAGATTGATAGCATTACTACCCGAAAAACCGCTAGGGATAGTAGCCGTTCCTTCATAGAGGTTGCTGGAATAGTCAATGATTAAGAGGTCATTGCCTTCTCCTCCATCCACCGTATCCTTTCCTCTTAAGGGACTGATCGTATCATCCCCCGCAGTTCCGATAATATTATCATTTCCATTAGTCCCCGTGAAATTCTGCATTTCTACGGCGACAATCTGCCCATTGAGGTTGATAACTCCTGTATCGTCTTCAGTTTTCAATGCCTGTAGGGTTTTAGCATCTAGACTTTCCCCCAACACCAACGCCGCAAAAATCGCTCCCTCATCCCCGGGGCTATCTGATTCATTCAGTCGCCCATCAACGGCGTGTCCAATTTCTTCTAAAATAACTCTGGCGGTCAGCGAAGCTGCGCCCATATTACCAGCATTTTGATTTAAAAATTCCTCAGAGATAAAAATCCTATCGAGGGCTGCGGCATAAGCCCCATTCGCCCCATTGAGGTGCGAGCGCAATCGCACTTCAATCCGGGGTAACTTACTAAAATCTCCTGCTGCCCACGCTGTCTGCAACTCAGAAACATTCACATCTTGCCCAAAAGCCAGTTCCATCTTGGCAGCGAACTCTGGACTCCGGGCAAAGTCCCGCAACATTTCCGTGACTGAACTCCAAGCTGTCTCTAAGACGTAAAATAGACTGCCCCCAACTCTTGGCAGAGAATCGAGTAGGAGACCTTCATCGATAATTATGGAAACAAGCGTACTACTAGCCATGGCACCACTCCTAAGCCTTTCAGGCAATCCCTAGGGTTTTTCTCTCTTTCTGGGCTGAAGGAAGAGCTTTTTTGCCCTTCACGCAACAGTCTTATCGAGTGGGACCACAGTATTCGGTTGAGAGGCACGAGGTTGTCTAGTCTTTCATCAAATCTTCCGACTTCGGCAAACGGGGTGTCTTGTCTAATACATTCCCACTTTTGCTCAACTATAAAGTGACCGTCCTTTTTATGTAACCTTCACTTGTACCTACATGGTAGCTCGTTGAGAACAGAGTGTTCGTTAAGTTATATTTAGGGTTTGCGGCAAAAAGTTTGTTGGTGGGGTTAGGAGTCAGTCAGGAGTCAGCGATGGAGAGGGTAGCCGGGATTCGTAGTACGGTTGTTGATCAGTAAACAGTAAACAGTGAACTGAAAACTCATACTAAATCCGGTTATTAAAAACTGATTATTTATTCTCGGTTTTGCATGAGTGCCTCTTGCATGAGTGCCTGTCCTCATAAGTAGCCTATACTCACCGGATTTAGTATCACATCTGATAACTGATTTAAGGCTGACTTCTAACCCGACAAAAAACCTATTCAGCAGACCCTAAGTTAAATAAGCGATAGTTGCCCCCGAACCCCCCTCATTTTGGGGTGCTAATTGAAAGCGTTTTACCTGGGGATGACGGGATAAAAAATCGTGAACACCTTGACGCAATTTCCCCGTACCTTTACCGTGAATAATCCATAATATACCCGATGGCGTAGCACGGACGATCGCCTGTTCGATATCCGTTTCTGACTCTGCCACCCTGGAACCGCGAATATCGACGGTATTATTAGCAGTACGAATTAAAGGAATTTCCTGGGGTTTTGTGGGAGTTTGTGGCACATTTTTGACAGGTTTTGGCGCAGTTTCCACTTTTTGACCATCCAAAGACTCAATCTGATCTAAGGGTAGGGTCATCTTCATCATCCCGAAACGCAGGGAAATCTCCTCTGATTCTGGTGAAATTGCTAAAACTTCGGCAGTTTGTCCCAAATTGGGCAAGCGTACCCTTTCCCCCACTTGCGGACGATAATTAACCTTAGTTTTTTCCGTTTTTGGTAATAGCCTTTCTGCGATCGCAGTTAACTCCTCTGTGGCTTTTTGGGCATCCTTACCGGTTTTTGTTCCTGATTGCAATCGGCGAATAACGTCATTAATCTCGGCTTTTGCCGATAATAAAGCCTTTTGTAGCTCCTGATCCTGATAACGCTTTAATTCTCGCTCTCTCTCCTGTAGAGAATTGGCCCGCGTGGACACCTCTGTATAAAATTTCTCCGTTTGTTGGAGCAATTGACTTGCCTCTTTAGCTTTTGACTCCTGTTCCCGTCTTTGCGCTTCCAAACCCGCAATTACTTGATTTATCTCCTCCGATAACCCCCCCAGATGATTTCTCGCTTCGGCCACAATTTCGGGACTTAATCCCAAACGCTGGGCAATAGTTAAAGCATTAGAACGCCCCGGAATGCCCCATAATAGTCGATAAGTGGGGGAAAGAGTGCGATCATCAAACTCTACCGAGGCATTTTCAAAGCGAGAATCTCGATACTTTAACGCTTTTAATTCCCCGTAGTGAGTGGTAGCCACCGTCAGTAAACTATGATCGGCGAGGTATTGTAAAATAGCGATCGCTAAAGGACTTCCTTCGGCCGGATCCGTACCTGCTCCCACCTCATCGAGTAAAACCAAGGAACGAGAATTTAAAGCCGCTAAAATGCGAACAATCCGGCGAATGTGACCCGAAAAAGTCGATAAACTCTGTTGCAAAGACTGTTCATCCCCGATATCGGCTAAAACGCGATCAAACCAGGGTATCTCTACCGGTTCCCGGGCCGGAATAAACAAGCCCGCTTTCGCCATTAAAGCCGCTAATCCGAGAGTTTTTAAAGTAACGGTTTTTCCGCCGGTATTTGGTCCGGTGATGGCAACAACGCGAATTTCTGGGGTAATCTGCACATTTATTGGTACGACATCCCCCCCCTGTTCGTGGTGTTTTTGCCACCAGAGCAAGGGATGACGCAAATTCCGCAAAGTAATCGTTTCCGACCCATCGATAAAGCGGGGGGGATTACCCTCTAACCATAAACTGTAACGGGCCTTAGCGGTGGCCAGATCGAGCCTAGTAGCGATCGCTAGTAAATATTCTAAATCCTCAAAAGCTTCGGCGATCGTATTACTTAACTGCCGGAGGATTTTTTCTTCTTCGATTTGTTCCTGACGACGATATTGCCGCAGTTGATTGCCTTGGTCAACGATAGAGTGAGGTTCAATGTAAAAAGTCGCCCCTGTGCTGGAAGTATCGTGAATTATCCCGGGTATTTGCTCTTTTTGTGCTGCTTTGACGGGAATCACCCAGCGGTCGCTTCTTTGGGTAATGACCGCTTCTTGGATGGCACCGCCCTGTTTTTGGATGATATCCTGTAATTTGCGGTAAATTCGCTCTTTAATCACCTTCATTTGTCCCCGAATTTCCCGTAATTGGGGACTAGCGCGATCGGATATCCGGCCATCTTCATCGATACAACGGTGTATTTCCTGTTCTATCTCTGGATAGGTGCGAATTTCGGCTACTAACTCTTTTAAAACTGGTATATCTTCCTGTTCGTCAATTAAACGCCGTAAACGTCGCACTCCCGCTAAAGTCGTGGCAATATTTAAAAGTTCCTGTCCCGATAATAACCCCCCCAGATGCGCCCTTTCTAGGGCATCTCCGATGTCGGTAATCCCATCAAAGGAAAGACGACTATCTAATTTTTGTTCTAAACTATAAACTTCTTTGGTTTGGCAGAGTAGGTTTAAACTTTCCTCTTTGCTTTCTGGTAACGGCAATTGACGAATTGCGATCGCACCTAGTTTAGTCGCTGCAAAAGTAGCTAGGTGTTGACATAGCCGCGGCCATTCCAATAATTCTAGGGTTTCGTCTTCAATCAATTTTGTAGTTTTTTATAATACGCTTTGTATTTCTAGTCTAACCGGATTTGTCCCGATTTTGCAGGAGTCATTTCAGTGAACAGTAATCAGTCATCAGTAATCAGGGAAAAGACAGCACTGTTACTCGCACTTAAATACCGGTCACTTAACAATCCCACCCAGCTGTTGACTATCTAAATTACTCGTTAAGACTGCACTGGAGTGCCGGAGTTGGGAGTAGGGAGAGGAAGTTCGAGCATTTGTACTAAAATTTCCAAGACGCAGTTTAAATTCAGTACAGCTTATAATATTAGGTCGAGTTGCACTGATAACTGATCACTGATAACTGATCACTGATAACTGATAACTGATCACTGATCACTGTATCTAAATTCCTTTCTGGAGAGAGAATTGTACCTGTTTAAATTCTTGTTTTAAACGTTGTTTGAGTTTGTCGGGGATGGGACGGGAACCGTAGGCGGTATAATAACCAGCTAGAGAGTTTAAGGCTGTTTGCATAGTAGTGAAAGAACGCAAACCCCCGGATTTTTTATCTCGTCGGTAGAGGGAGATGTAATTGTTGATTTGTTCCTTTGCTTGCGACTCAACTGCCGCTTTATTCGGGTCATCTTTGACTAAATCAAGGGTTGTGGTTAAAGTTTCAATCACCGTCAGGGTATCCTGTCCATAATTGCCTGTTAACCCCGAACTACTAGAACAGCCCATCAATCCGATGACAAGGACGAGAACCAAAGCTAATAAGCGAGAAATGTAAGGTTTTGGAGACATATTTTCAATACCATAAGTTAATCCCAAGTCACCTTATCCTATCAGGAAACTGTTACCAGTTCCCCATGAGCTAAGTAGGGTTTGCGGCAAAAAGTTTTTCGTGGGGGTAGGGTGTGGGGTGTGGGGTGTAGGGTGTAGGGTTTTACCCATTTTCAGAGGGTCAATTACCTAATTTTCGGGGAAAAAGTCCCGGAATTTTCCCCCCGACCACTCCTAGCTAAGGCACTTTTTGATTTCAAAAAAGCCTAAAGATATTATCCAACAAGGTTTTTAGATTTATTCAGCAAGCCCTAAGTACAGGACAAAAAGCTTGAAAAGTAGGCGAGAGTAGGGTTTCATGAGAAATAGAACCAATCTCCAAAACCCTATGAACCAGTATAGTGCCTTAAAGCAAGCCCTTCAA
>VYLG01000272.1_pt2 | contig 11258 bp, 10 predicted proteins | sample 5114351 | NCBI WGS metagenome assembly VYLG01 (sample SAMN12291798, study PRJNA351875) | freshwater metagenome | isolation source: freshwater lake | place: USA: Michigan, Kent Lake | collected 2013-08-15
CATTTGGTATCTTTCCCAAAATCATTACCCAGTATGGATTAGAGCGAATTAGCCAAAATACCTGTAATTCTTACCCGTGAAGCGTCACAAGAGAGATACCAAATAGGTTCTATATGCGCCTTGGCTCTATCAAGTGATTGTGGAAGCCGGCTGGCATCCGTTTTTACGCATTAACCAGCAAGGACTGGTCAAAATTTCCTCTCATGGTCAATGGCACCTTAGATGCCCTAGTTTCAGCCCCTGGACAATCTTGGTCGGGTCAGGTGGTTTGCTTTAAAACTAATCCCTTGGCCTGTACCTTGCTTGCCCGTTGGGATTCTGGCTATCAAGAGCCGTGGTTAGTTTTGACCGACTTGTCACCCCAAATGGCTGATGCCCTCTGGTATGGCTTACGTCCTTCTACGGAGTGTGTTTACCGCGACCTCAAATCCGACGGCTGGCAATGGCAAAACACTCGTCTGCTTGACCCACAGCGTGCCGAACGCCTTTGGTTAGCTATGGCTGTAGCTACTCTCTGGATGGTTATGCTGGGAGGAGAAGCGGAAAATCAATCTCCTGAACCCAATTTGTCGCCACTTCCCCCCCAACATACTGTATGTTAGTAAAACTCTCCACCTCAAACCTCTACGTCAGCTTTCTTGTTTTCTTCTGGGTTCTATTACCCTAGTTGCTGATTTACTGAAAGGTTTGTCGATTCACCTTCATCGTTGGAGTTCTTTCCCTCCCACCCCCGTTGATGCTTTTTACTACTCCCCTTCCTCTTAGTTGTAAAATACCTACACCTGTCAGCCCCATCCCCTATCCCCTATCCCCTATCCCCTATCCCCCATCCCCTATCCCCTATCCCCTATCCCCCATCCCCTATCCCCCAGCAAAAATAGTAGGGATAACCCAACTAAACTATTATGTATAGTTTGTTAAAGTAACAACTAGACTTAAACTTTATTTATAAATTGCCAGCAGAACCATAGTCCCCTATGCCCACTGATTACTACGAAATTCTAGGTGTCTCCCGAGATGCCGGCAAAGAAGACATCAAACGCGCCTATCGTCGTCTCGCCCGAAAATACCATCCCGATGTTAACAAAGAACCAGGAGCCGAGGAACACTTCAAAGAAATTAACCGCGCCTACGAAATTCTCTCGGAACCAGAAACCCGCAATCGTTATGACCGCTTTGGTGAAGCTGGGGTTTCTGGGGGCGCTGCTGGTTTTGATCCCGACAATATGGGCGGTTTCGCCGATATCTTTGAGACAATCTTTAGTGGTTTCGGGGGCATGGGCGGCCAAGCAACCGCCCGCCGACGCACAGGCCCTACCCGGGGCGAGGATCTACGTCTCGATTTTAGACTAAAATTCCGCGAGGCTGTCTTTGGCGGCGAAAAGGAAATCCGCATCCGTCATCTGGAAACCTGTCAAACCTGTAAAGGCAGTGGGGCCAGACCGGGGACCAGTTCCCGTACTTGTACTACTTGCAATGGTGCTGGCCAGGTACGTCGCGCCACCCGTACTCCCTTCGGTACTTTTGCTCAGGTTTCGGTCTGTCCCACCTGTGACGGTACTGGAGAGGTGATCGAGGAAAAATGCGATGTTTGCGGCGGTTCCGGACGCAGACAGGAAACCAAAAAACTGAAAATTACCATCCCCGCAGGGGTTGACAACGGCATGAAATTGCGCGTTGCCCGGGAAGGTGACGCAGGACTTAAAGGCGGGCCGCCGGGGGATTTATTCGTTTATCTAACCGTGGAAAACGATGGGGAATTTCAACGGGAAGGTAATGATATTAAATCGGATATCACGATTAGCTATATCCAAGCGATTTTAGGATGTACCATCAAAGTTAATACGGTAGATGGCCAAGAAGACCTGACTATCCCCGCCGGTACTCAACCGAACACCGTACTGATTTTAGAAAATAAAGGGGTTCCCAAATTAGGCAATCCCGTCAGCCGCGGTGATCATCGCATTACCGTTAAAATCTCGATTCCTACCCGTGTCACCGGAGAAGAACGGGAATTGCTGGAAAAATTAGCAAAAGTTCGCGGGGAAACCGTGGGGAAAGGCGGAATCGAGGGATTTTTAGGTAATATCTTCCATAAATAGGGCTGGCTGAATAAATCTGAAAACCTTGTCGGATAATGTCTTTGGGCTTTTTTGACATCAAAAAGTGCCTTAGCTAGGAGTGATCGGGGGGGAAATTTCAGGTACTTTTTCCCCGAAAATTAGGTAATTGACCCTCTGAAAACGGGTAAAACCCTACACCCCACACCCCACACCCTACCCCCACGAAAAACTTTTTCAGCAAACCCTAAATAACTATGACTTTAGACCTGCGCGGCACTCCCTGCCCAATTAATTTTGTCCGGACAAAATTGCAATTAGAGAAAATGACCGCCGGGGAACGGTTGGAAGTCTGGTTAGATGCTGGGGAACCGATCGAACAGGTTCCCACTAGCCTGACAGTGGAGGGTTATCAGATAGAATCGATCGAAGACCGAGATAGCTTTTTTGTTCTCAAAGTCTATCGCCCCGATTCCTAAATGGTAGATGCACAATTAACCGATTTATACGGTACAGTGGTGGCCGTACAGGCGAATTTCTATCAGGTACGCTTGGATTCTCCCGTTATGGGCGAGAATCTCCTCTGTACCCGTCGCGCTCGCTTGCAAAAAATCGGTCAATCGGTGATGGTTGGTGATCGGGTGCGCGTGGAGGAAGCCAATTTTGATGATCGGCAGGGTGCGATCGCAGAAGTCCTCCCCCGCAGTACCGAGATCGATCGGCCGGCCGTTGCTAATATCGAGCAGATTTTGCTAGTTTTTGCCCTTGCTGAACCCGTCCTCGATCCTTGGCTGATTAGTCGTTTTTTGGTGAAAGCCGAGTCCACAGGCTTAGAAATTGCGGTCTGTGTCAATAAAATCGATCTGGGGGAACCCGAACAAATAGAGGTCTGGGGCGATCGCCTAGCTAGTTGGGGATACCGGCCTTTTTTTGTCAGTGTGGAGAAAAATCGGGGATTTCAGGCTTTATTGGCACAATTAAACCATAAAATCACTCTCTTGGCCGGTCCTTCGGGAGTGGGAAAATCGAGTTTAATTAATTGTCTAATTCCTGAGATTAATCAACGGGTGGGGGATGTGTCGGGAAAACTACAAAAAGGTCGTCACACCACCCGTCATGTGGAGTTATTTGCTTTACCAAATCGGGGTTTATTGGCCGATAGTCCGGGGTTTAACCAACCGGATATTAACTGTTTACCGGAACAATTAACTTTTTATTTTCCGGAAGTGAGACAGCTTTTAGCTTTAGGAAATTGTCAATTTAATGATTGTACTCACCGTCGGGAACCTAACTGTGTGGTGAGGGGAGATTGGGAACGTTACCAACATTATTTAGAGTTTTTAGAAGAAGCGATCGCACGAGAACAGTCATTACAGAAAACTAGCACAAAAGAGTCAAGTTTAAAGTTAAAAATTAAAGAAGCAGGTCAAGAAACCTACGAACCCAAATTAGCTAATAAAAAATATCGTCGTCCTTCCCGTCGCGGCAAAAATCAAGATCAGGAACGCTACGAAAATAAAACTCTCCAAGATATTTATAATGATGATTCTGAATAGAATCGGTTAGGTTGCCTTTATCTTTAGGGTTAATTTATAAATACTGTCTAAAGATGAAAATTTAACAGCAATGATTGTATCTATGGGTTTTTATCTGAACTATTTTTTACTTTTATTCTCGCACTTTTGGAACTAATTCAACTTATCTACGAGCTAAATTTTTAATAGTTCTAGAGTTAGCTATTTTCCATGTTCCCTCGTCATTTTCAAGATTATAGCGAACCAATGAGGTGCTAAAAGCACTATTTTTTCGATCAATTTTACCCTGATTGTTATAGAGTGTTCTTTCTTCAGTAACCACCACATCAACTGTAGCTTGATCGCCAGAGGCTGTAAAATTATTAACTGAATCTATTCTCTGAACTCCATAGATATAATAAGCACCATTATTAGCTAACCATTCGGAAGAACTTTCTTGACCATCAGAGCTTTTTATTTTGTCATTATAAGCTTTACCTGTAAGTAGGGTCTGCTGAATAAATCTAAAAACCTTGTTGGGTAAGACTTTTAGACTTTTGGGAAATCAAAAAGTACTGGACATGGGAGTGATCCGGGGGGGGGAAAATTCAGTGACTTTTTCCCTGAAAATTAAGTAATTGACCCTCTGAAAACGGGTAAAACCCTACACCCCACACCCCACACCCTACCCCCACCGAAAAACTTTTTCAGCAGACCCTACTTAGTTGATGATAGGTGGTGCGTTACGACGGATTGTTACCTTCAAGTCAAAGCAGCAATTTCGGCCGTCTAACGCACCCTAAGTTTTACCACTGAGGTTGATGTTTTTAAGCATTATTGACCTTCTCACCTCTAAGAGCCGAAAATAAACAGAGACGACCCAAACCCAAGATTGTTGGTGAGAAGTTTTCCTGACTGGGGGCCTCTAGATGGCAACCGGCAAATTCTTGCTGTATTTCTGTTAGAAAATAGGGCCAAATGGTTAAGAAAAAATTACCGCTAAAAATTATTCGATCGATATCTTCAAGACTTTTTTGCTGTTTTTCTAACAAATCATTAACTTTTTGTCTTAAATTATCTATATATGGTATAATGACCTTCTTATTTAAATCGGTGCGACTGACCGTCCAAGTATGACCGGCTAGAGAGGAGGTAAATTCGCTTTCTTCTTGAAGGATTAATTTAGTTAATCTAGCGGCTGCCAGTAAAGATTTTTTTAAGGGATTAGTATCGGTGAGAGCGGAGCGGGAAAGAGGCAAAAAAGAACGCCAGAGAGGATAAATTAAGTGAGAGAGTATGGCCCGTTCATAGGTGTTTTCCCCGTAGTTAAAATGGCTCAGAGCGATCGCTTGACGGGATAAAGAGCGAGTTTGCGGCGGGACTTCCACTATTGCTAAAGTGGTAGTCTCCCGCTTCCCTTCGATAACCAGTAGGGTTTGGGGTTGGGGTTGGTCGCTAGTGGGAATATGGGCCAGAGCAGTAGCGATCGCTGTTTCTAGACTAGATAGGCGATCGGGGGGTATTAGTTGCGCTGTGAGAAGGGCTTTTTTCAGGTCATCCGTGGGGGTTTCCCCGTCATCGGTGATAATAATAGCTTCTAATCGCTCTAGGGCTTCCCAGAGCCAAGAATCGGTGCTAAAATCCCGATTAGATAGCCAGCTAATTAGATATTCGTCCACCTGAGGGCAGGGTAAGCGATCGCTTGTTCCCGTTGCCAGACTCCAAGAAAGAGGATAAAAATCGATCAGTCCTTGGCTTTCCCGAAAAAAGACAACTTTTACCCCCTCTGGTTGCACCTCCATTCCCAGCGACCAACGGGCAACTTCAGGGGTTGGATCGGGCAACAATAAGGGAGAAAGCAGCGCTCTGGCCGATTCTAATTGTTGACGAGTGGCGATAATTGTCTCGGAAGTAACTTCTTGCGGGTTAACTAGAGAAGAAATCACCTTGGCAAGAATCCGATCGATCTCGGTCAGTAGGGAGGAAAAATCCGGTTTATCGGTCACTGGATAACTAAAAATACCCACAACTTTCCATTGTAGAATCACCCACCTAAAACGAACAAAATTTAAATATTAAACTATGGAAGAAAAACGCTATCCTGCCGAAAAATCAGCAGAAATTCAAAAATTATTAGATACAGCCACTTTATTTGTCGGTTTGCCCCCTGAAACCCTCGCTCAAGTTACTTCTCATGCTGTCACCCGCACTCATCCTGCTAATCGGGCGATTTTATTAGAAAATGATTGGGGTGGTTCGGTTTACTTTATTCTGGATGGTTGGGTGAAAATTCGTACTTACGATATAGAGGGTAGAGAAGTCACCTTAAATATCGTCGGTAAAGGGGAAATAGTCGGAGAAATGGCCGCTTTAGAAGAATCTACCCGCTCCACCGATGCTATCACCTTAACCACGGCCACAGTTAGCAGTATTCCCGCCCAAGATTTTATTAATCTGCTCATATCGGAGCCTTTAGCGGGAATTCGTCTTTCTCAGTTACTGGCCAAGCGTTTACGTCAACTTAACCGGCGTTTACGTTTGCGCGAGGCCGATAGTCTCTCCAGAGTCGCCGATACTTTACTCTTTTTGGCCGAAGGTCAAGGACGAAAAAGCGGCCAGGGTACGATAATTCCTAATTTACCTCACCGGGAATTGAGTAGCATTAGTGGCCTGGCCCGGGAAACCGTGACCCGATCCCTGACCAAATTGGAGAAAAAAGGCCTGATTCAAAGACAGCAGGAATCTCTGTATATTCCCGATCTGGCCGCTCTAGAAAAAGCGATCACCTAAATTCAGTGATCAGTGATCAGTGATCATACTAAATCCGGTTATTAAAGACTGATTATCTATTCCTCCTTTTGCCTATTGCCTTTTGCCTCTTGCCTATCCTGATATGTAGCCTATACTCAACGGATTTAGTATGACCGAAAGATTAACCAGTTTTGGAGTGGTGCTGGTGACAACCACCAGCGAAACGGAAGCGGAAAACTTAGCGATCGCTTTACTTAACGAGCGATTGGCAGCTTGTGTCAGTATTTACCCGATTCGTTCCATTTATCGTTGGCAGGGACAGATTGAAAACGAGCGCGAATGGCAATTAGCGATTAAAAGCGATTTAAAGCAGTTTGAGCAGTTATCGGCGAAGATACAGGAACTTCATACCTATGCCGTCCCAGAAATCATCGCTTTACCGATTGTGGCGGGTTCTCAGACCTATTTAGACTGGTTAGCCTCCCATACGGGTGGGGTGTCAGAATAGACCAATCGGTAAGTTTAGCGAAAAAAATCTATATAATTCTTAATAAACTATCTCAGGAAGCGCAAAAAGTTTTAATCTAGATGCTGATTAAATTTTTAAACATCTGGTTTTAAGACCGATCGCCTCCACGATTGGAGAACTCAGCACATCGTCAAGGGAGATAGTTAAAATCCAATGAGTCTTAAGGCAAGCGGTGGCAGCTCCTTAGCGCGTCCCCAACTCTATCAAACCGTCCCAGTATCTGCCATTACCCAAGCAGAACAACAAGACCGCTTTCTCGATAAACCCGAACTCAATGAACTGATCGCCTACTTCCAATCGGGGAGCAAGCGCTTAGATATTGCCCAAACGCTCACCCGGAACTCCGATCTGATCGTCTCGCGGGCAGCTAACCGGATTTTTACCGGTGGTTCACCCATGGCCTACCTAGAAAAACCCCCCGTGGAAGAATTGGCCCTGGTGGGTGCGGGTAAAGTTACCAACGTCCAGGAAGGGATGAAATTAGGAACCGTTACCTACGCTGAAAGCGGGGCCGGTGGCGGCAGTGGCATACTCGGTGGCTTAAAAGGGATTTTCACCTCTAGCGGCCCGATTCCCCCCGGATTCCGACCGATTAACGTCTCTCGTTACGGTCCGAGCAATATGCAGAAGTCCCTCCGGGATTTATCCTGGTTCCTGCGTTACGTTACCTATGCGATCGTGGCAGGTGATACCAGTATCCTGATCGTTAACACCCGCGGTTTAAGGGAAGTTCTCGAAAATGCCTGTTCCATTGATGCCACCATCGTGGCCCTACAAGAAATGCGGGCCGCTTCGATCGAGTATTTCCAAAGAGACAAGGATGCGGCCACTTTAATCAGTGACTATTTCAATATCCTACTGGGTGAATTAAAAGCCCCCACCCCCTCTAATAAACTGCGTCAGCGTCCCAGTAGTGACCAACAGGGTTTAAGTCTTCCCCAAAGCTACTACAACGCCGCCGAAAAACGGCAAAAGTTTGTCATGAAAACTGGTTTATCGGAGTCGGAAAAATCTTCGATTATCAAGGCCACCTACAGACAAATTTTTGAACGGGACATCACTCGCGCCTACAGTCAGTCCATTTCTGACCTAGAATCGAAGGTGAAAAACGGCGACATCTCGATGAAAGAATTCGTCCGTCGTCTCGGTAAATCGCCTCTCTACCGTAAACAGTTCTTTGAACCTTTTATCAATAGTCGCGCCTTAGAATTGGCTTTCCGTCATTTCCTCGGTCGCGGTCCTTCCTCCCGGGAAGAAGTGCAGAAATACTTCTCGATCGTCTCTAGCGGCGGTTTAGCGGCGTTAATCGATGCTTTAGTCGATTCTCAGGAGTATTCCGACTATTTCGGCGAAGAAACCGTTCCCTATCTCCGGGGTTTGGGTGCAGAAGCGCAGGAATGTCGTAACTGGGGGATGCAGATCGACCTGTTTAACTACAGCGCACCTTTCCGCAAAGTTCCCCAATTTATCACCACCTTTGCTAAATACGATCGCCCCTTACCGGATCAGCACGTTTACGGTTCCGGAAATGATCCCCTAGAAATCCAATTTGGGGCAATTTTCCCGAAAGAAACTCGCGAACCTAGTTCTAGTCCCGCTCCCTTTGGTAAAGATACCAAACGTATCCTCATCCACCGCGGACCTGCCACTAATAACCAAAATAGCAACCCCGGCGCCCGAGGTGAATTCCCCGGTACTTTGGGACCGAAAGTTTTCCGTCTCAATAACGAGTTACCCGGTTCTAGCAATGGGGTAAGCGTTAAATTTGGCGAAAGTTCCACCCAAAGAGTGATTTTAGCGGCTTATCGTCAGGTTTTCGGTCGAATGCCCTACGAAGGTCAGCGTTTGTCCGTGGCCGAGATTAAGTTAGAAAATGGCGATATTACTCTGCGCGAGTTTATCAAAACCCTAGCTAAATCCGAGGCTTTCCGGAAAATCTACTGGACTCCTCTCTATGTGGTCAAAGCGATCGAATATATTCACCGTCGTCTGCTCGGTCGTCCCACCTACGGTCGTCAGGAAATGAATCAATATTTCGATCTTTGCTCGAAAAAAGGCTTCTATGCTTTAATCGATGCCCTTATCGACAGTCCTGAATATACGGAAGCTTTTGGTGAAGATACGGTCCCCTACGAGCGCTATCTAACTCCCCAAGGGATGCAGTTACGGATGGTGCGTTTGGGCAATCTCCGCGAAGATATCGGCCAAAGAGTTGATAAAGAGGAAACCCCGCGCTTTATTGAATTGGGTACACCTTCGGTCTCGATTCGCACTGAACCCGATATTCAATCTCGTGTCGGTCAAGGTGTCACGGTTCAACGGGAACAAACTAAGGTCTTTAAACTGTTAACTAATCTGGATAAAGTTGCCGTACAAAATACTGTTCGCGCCGCCTATCGTCAGATTTTTGAACGAGATCTCGAACCCTATATCATCAATGCCGAATTTACTGCTTTAGAGAGTAAATTAAGCAATGCTGAGATCACGGTGAAAGAGTTTATTGAGGGTTTAGGTTGTTCGGATCTTTACCTGAAAGAATTCTATGCTCCCTATCCGAATACGAAAGTAATTGAATTGGGAACCAAGCACTTCTTAGGTCGCGCTCCCTTGAATCAAAAAGAAATCCAGAAATATAACCAAATTCTGGCAACTAAGGGATTAAAGGCCTTTATCGGTGCTATGGTTAATAGCATGGAATACCTACAATTATTTGGTGAAGATACGGTTCCCTATCGTCGTTTCCCGACTCTACCAGCCGCTAATTTCCCCAATACGGAACGGTTATACAATAAGCTGACTAAACAGGATAGTGAACTGGTTGTTCCTAGTTTTAAACCAGTAGTTAAGGTTGGTGGCTAATTAGTCCTTGAAGTTAATTAATTTAGCTCGTGTTCAACACGAGCTTTTTTCAGGACAAATTACTGCCCAAAATTTATTATCGTCAATCAAGGGGATAACAATGAGCCAAATTAAAGTTAAAAACTTCGGTCCAATTAAGGCGGGTTTAGTAGAAAATGATGGTTTTATCGACGTTCGGAAAGTAACGATTTTTATCGGTAATCAAGGAACTGGAAAAAGTAGCATTGCTAAATTAATATCAACATTAAGCTGGTTGGAAAAAGCTCTATATCGTGGGGATTTAGAGGAAAAATATGTTATTAAATATAATCGTTTTGTTAAATCTTTTTGTCAGTACCAAAATTTAACCAATTACTTTTTACCCGAAACCCAAATTGAATACAATGGAGATGTTTATAGAATTAGTTTTGAAAATGCTAAATTATCGATCGAGCGTACTGATAATCCAAAGTATCGAGTACCAAAAATTATGTATGTACCGGCAGAGCGAAACTTTTTGAGTGCAGTAAGATGGCCAGAAAAACTCAAAGGACTGCCAGAATCATTATATACTTTCTGGGAAGAATTGGATCGCTCACAACAGGAATTATCTGGCAGTTTGACTTTGCCAGTAGGTGAGGTTAAATTGGAATTTGATAAACTTAATAGACTGGTCAAGATTGTGGGTAGTGATTATCAACTAAATCTATCAGAAGCTTCCAGTGGTTTTCAGTCTTTTGTTCCTTTATTTCTCGTTTCTCGAAATATTGCTTTATCGATTAATCGAACTCAAGAAACTTCCCGCAATGAACTCAGTGGAGAGGAGCAAAAAAGATTAAAAATGGAAATCGAGAAAATTCTCTCTAATGATAATCTTTCCGATGACCTAAAAAAGGCAGCACTAGAAGTGTTATCTTCTAAATACCGCAATGAGTGTTTTGTAAATATTGTGGAAGAAATTGAGCAGAATCTATTTCCCCAATCTCAGAAAAAGATTTTATATAAATTATTTGAATTTGCCAATTTAACCCAGGGAAATAAACTAATTTTGACTACTCATAGTCCTTATATTATCAACGATCTAACCCTAGCTATCAAAGCGGATAAAGTTATCAAAAAAATCCTATCATCAGCGATTTCTAACGCCGATTATCTCCAAGAAAAGCTCAACCAAATTGTCCCGAAAGCCTCTTGTATAGCGGCAGAAGATGCTATTGTATATGAATTAACAGAGCAAGGAGAAATCCGAGAACTTGCTACCTATGAGGGTTTACCTTCTGATGAAAATTATCTCAATCTTTCCCTAGGAGAGACAAATCAGCTTTTTGATGATTTACTAGAAATCGAAGAACAGTTATGAATATTAATTTCTTTGATAAAAAATGTCAGAGTCAAACCCATCGGCATAAATTTGGAATTTGTGATCCGCCATCTCCCTCAGAAAATCCCGCTTATTTAGGGTTTGCTGAATAAATCTAAAAACCTTATCCAACAAGGTTTTTAGACTTTTTTTCCCTCAAAAAGTGCCGACCCTTGGAGTGATTGGGGGGAAAATTCAGGGACTTT